>Ga0075530_1001432_pt1 | contig 11307 bp, 8 predicted proteins | sample NGEPerD_2_FD_75101 | JGI IMG/M metagenome (GOLD analysis project Ga0075530, IMG submission 75101) | Arctic peat soil microbial communities from the Barrow Environmental Observatory site, Barrow, Alaska, USA - NGEE PermafrostL1-D | ecosystem: Environmental > Terrestrial > Soil > Wetlands > Peat ...
GCGACTCGAGCTCGTCGCGCAGCTGCTGGACGTCGTCGCTTGCCGAGTGCTCGGCCTGGTAGCGGACGAGGGTGCCCTCCAGCCGCGCCAACAGCTCGTCCTGGCTGCGCAGCTGCGCAGCCAAGTTGGCCTCGGATCGTTGCAGCGCCTCCTCCTGCTCGCCGACCAAACGCCGCAACTGCCTTACGTGCTCGACGTCGGCGAGGCTCGGCAACGAGGTGCTGAGGATGCCGAGCGTCACACGCACTGCCTGCGAGAGCTCCGAGGTCTCCAGCTCGGGTCGCACGTCGGCGAGCGAAGCCGCAATCTCCTCGAGCTCTTCGCGCAGGTCGTCGCGCAAGGCGAGCGTCGCGGCCTCGAGATCGCGCCTCAGGCCGCCGAGCACCTCGGCCACCGAGCGGTCGGCCTCGACCTCGGCCCGTAGCTCGGCGAGATGTCCCGCCAGCGCCGGCTGGTAGTTGAACAGCTCGGCGTGCTCGCTCTCGAGGTGAGAGATGTCGTGCAGTTCGGAGGCAAGGTCGAGCAGCCGCAGCCGCTGGCTCACCTCTGGGTCGAGCTGCGAGGTGTCGATGCTGAGCAGCTCTTCCTCCTCGGACTCGACGTCGATCACGCCCTCGAGGTCCTCGCCATGCCAACCGGTCTGTGCGGTTACCTGGCTACTTGCGGCGGGCGCGTCGTGCCCGTCCCCGGCGAGACCGTATCCGGCGAGCGCAACGTCGTCAGCCAGCTCGGCGGCGAGACCGGTGTCGTCGGCCGCTGGCGCTTGATCCGCGAATATCCCCGCGTTCGGTTGAGCTCCACCGGCCCCGCTCATGTCTAGGGGCGTTGCGCTTGAGCCCGCGGCCGGCTCCACTTGGACCGACCCATCCAGCAGTCCGGTGAGCTCGAGGTCTGGCTCGCTTACCTCACCGGCCGAGGTGTGGATCGAGAACGGGGAGAACGGCTTCTCGGGCTGTTCGCTGGGGGCGTCTTGGCCGTCCTTGAGTTGTTCGGAGTAGACGCTTGACTCCATCAGCTTGCGCAGGTCACGGGCAAGGCGCCGGGCGCGCTCGATCTCGGCCGGGGCCAGCTGCCGGGAGTCCTGCGCCGTAGCGATCTGGTGAACGAACGTCTCGAGCCGTCGGATCTTCGGCCCGCCGAGCGTGCGTACGTTCTCCAGCGCCTCGCGGAGTTCGCCGAGCTCCCGTGCCTGCAACACCAGGTTGTCCTCGAGCTTCTGCATCACCAGCTCGAGTTGAGCTTCGGCGTCCTCACCGAGCGCATGCGACTCGCGGCCACCCTCATGTTCGGAGTCGAGCAGTTGAACTTGCGCCCTCAGCTTCTGGACCTCGGGCCACTCGAAGTAGAGGTTGAAGGGCCTCAACGACGACTGTAGCCGCTCGAGGCGCTCGCCCTGGGCGGCCAGAGCGCCGCCACCGCCATCAGCCACCGCGGTCGCCGGATCGAGCTCACGCAAGCGCTCGACGATGTCGCTTACCGCGTTCTTGGCATCGGTCACCGGCATCGTCACCTGTAGCTGCCGGTACACCTGGGCCTTGAGGATCTGCTCGATGACGGGCAGGTCGGCGGTCTCAGGGGAGCGGCCGTGTTGCCGCAGGCCCTCTTTAAGGGAGCGCGAGACCACCCGCGGCGACAGGACCGCCTCGAGCTCCTGCACCGCCGTCTGGTAGAAGACGTTGGTCGACACCGCTCAGCGCCGGTCCGCGCGTGACGCAAGCTGCGCGCGTGCTGCCCGCAACGCCCGGCGAGGGCCGTTCGGCGCGGCGGGGTACGACAGCGCGGCGGCGCGGCGGGCGTTGTGAGAATGTGGGCGCGAAAGCGGTGGCATGCTCAGAACTCTTCGTCCCAATCGACCGCAGAGGGCTTCGTCGTGCGGGTCATGTCGACCATCGTGGGGTTGGCGCCCGCGGTGCCGACGGCGACCTGGTTGGCGCCGCCCAGCAGCCCGAACTGGCGGCAGATGCCGCGCAGCCCGATGGTGGCGAGCAGCAGGGCGATGAAGACGAGCGCCGCCCAGGCGACCTGACCCGTGGTGCTGGTGAACATCGACCAGCTGGTGAGCGCGTTGAGGGCCGGCATGTCAAGCAGTGCGGCGAGGATGCTGCCGAGCGCCGCGACGGCCTCGTAGACGAGCGGTACCAGGAGCAGGAACAGTGCCCAGGCGACAAGGCGCCAGTTCGCGTTGCCACCGCCGAAGGCGAGGTTGAGGTAGCGAAGCGGGACGAAAGCTAGTACGCCAAGCACCACAAGCACGATGAGCCTCGTCCAGCCGGACCAGTAGGAGTCGACAGCGAGCTCGAGGGCGTGGCCGGCGGCCTGAGGTTCGTTGGCCACGGCGCGCTCGACCGCGTCGACCTGGGCAGCCAATAGGCTGAGGTCGTGCGCTCGCAATGACGGCCGCTGCTGAAGAGAAGCGAGCAGGGTCGCGGTGTCGTCGGCGACTACCGGGTCGTGGGCCGCGACGAGCTCGGCGAGTGGGCCGCTGTACGCGTCAGCGACTGCCTTGACTTCGGCCCTTGCGGCCGCGGTCTCACCTGTGCGCAGCGAGGCGATGGCGCTCGCAACCGCAGCGCCGAGCCCGTCCACGGCTTCAACCGTGCTGCTGAAGCCGGCGCCAAGCAGGCTCTCAGCAAGGCTGTTCGCCTGGTTCTGGGAGAGCCCTGCGGCGCGCAGCTCCGCACTTAGCTCGGTAGCGGCGGCGTCACGTGCCTGTTGCTGCAAGGTGGCGGCGGCCAGGGCCATGGCCTGCTCGTCGTCGAGCGTCGCGATCGCTGAGGTGCTAGCGCCGGCGGCGCCTGCTGCCCCTTCGGCCGGCTGGCTGGGGTCGGTCTGATCCTCGCTGCTTAGCGGCAGGCCGGCAGCCGCCTGACCGGCAGCGCTGGGGGCAGCGTTCGAGTCGGGCTGGTCGAGCGGTCGGTCCGCGACCGCGGGGAGATCGCCGACGACGCCGGGGGCTGCGTCGTCCGTCGCGGCAGCGGCGGCGGCCGCATCCTGGCCGGCGGGCTCGCCTTGGCCGGCTGCTTCGCCTTCGACAGCGGCCGGGCCAGCGGCGGCGGCCGGGTCGTCGTCGGCGGAGGCGGCATCAGCCGGTACCTCTCCAGCCGCTCGCGGCGCGCCCGCCTCGCCGGCGCGGGCCGCTGCCGCGAGCCTGGAGAGCTGAGCGCTTGCCGTTTGCGTGGCTTCGGCGACCGCCTCGTCGTCGCCGTTGACGAGAGCCTGGGCGGCGGAGAGCAGTGCCTGGTTTAGCCCGGTGTCGGCGCGGGGCGAGTCTTGGATGAGCAGCGAATCGCCATAGGCGGTGGCGACGGAGACGTAAGCAGCGTCGCGGTCGCTCTCCAGGAGCCTGTTGGCGACCGTCAGTTCGGTGGCGATGGCGTCGGCGACGCCCGCCTCGAAGGCCAGGCGCATGGCGTCTCCGCCTTGTGCGGCGGTGAGCTCGTCGAGCGCTGCCTGGCTGAAGCCCATGTCCGCGGCTAGGTGGAGGAGCCTGCCGCGAGCCACCTCGGGTTCTCCGGCCGCGTCGGCCGTGAGCGCGGAGTCCATAACCAGGCGCCTGAAGCCGCCCCGCAGGACCGCGGCCTGGACGGCGAGGTCGGTGCGGCTCTGGTTCTCGACCGCGGTGCGGGCCCTCGCGAAGGTCTGCTCCATGGCCTGCACGAGGTTGACGCTGGTGGCGTCGCGTGAGAGCGTTAGCAGCGCGTTGAGCGCCCGCTCGAGCTCATCGCGAGCCTGTACGCCGTCTCCGGGGACCGAGTCGATCGCGAACTGCAGGTTCTCCAACGCCAGGTCGTACCGTTGCAGGACGTTGTCCTCCTGGGCGAGTGCTACGCCAGCGCCGGCAAGGGCTACAACGGCGCAGATGGCGATGACTCCGTGACGAGCGTTCATGCTGCCTCCTCGAGGGCGGCGCGGGCTGAGAGGACCGCGCCGATGTTCACCTTCGGTTGTGTGAGTACGACTATCGCGCCGTCCTTCATGGGGAAGAGGAACAGCACGCCGGCCTCGTGTTCGAGCGAGAAGACCCGGAGCGTGCCGGCCTTGGAGAGCAGAGCGGTGGTGGCCACGCTCAGCCCTTGCAGCCGCTGTGAATCGATGCCCGTTCCGTTCGACTGCAGCACGGCTCCGCGGCGGACCGCGACGATCTGCCTCACCGTCTCGAGCTCGGCGAACACCCTCACTGCGCGTTCGACGAGGCCGGGGGTCAGCTCGGGCAACGGCGCGCTCGGCGCCGGCGGCAAGGGCACGTCGGGCAGGTAGATCGAGCTCGCGGTGACGCCGATGGTTTCGGGGGACGGCAATCCACCACGGCGCTGCGTTGCGCGCCTGTCGGCGACCCGGCGCTCGTCGCCGCGGCGGTCGTCCGAGCGGCGGTCAGTAGCGCGGCGCTCAGCGGCGCTCGCGCTGGTGTCGACCACCGGCGTTCCCCGGGCGGCCGCGCCCGCGGATCCGGTAGCCGGCTGCTCGTCGGCGACGCCGACGACCAGCGCGTCGTCGTCGGCTCTGCCGCGACTGCCGCGAACGACCCTTCGCCACCACGGCCGGTTCTCGGGCCGGGAGGAGGCTTCGTGGTCTACGCCACTCCCGGCGCCTTTGCCAGGTCCGCGGTCGTGCTCGCGCATCCGGTCGCCAGGCACCTTCCTATGGTTGTCGAAGTCGGCCGCGAGCTGCTTGAGCCCGGGGCCGACGGCGGCGGTTGGCATCACGCCCTCGAGCTCTTTCCGTATGCGGCCGAGAAGCAACCGGCGCATGGCAGAGCGACTCACGTCGTCGGGGGTACGGCTAGTGGCCTGAAGCGCCTCGTCCACCATGCGTTTGGCAACGCGAGGGGAGACGAGCGAGCTTAGGCCGTCGACCGCAGCCTCGTAAACTTCGTTGGGCACGAGCCTCCTCCCCCATATCGCACGCCCTAGAGCATAGGGCCGGGAGGGCGGCTCTAGCTGTGAGAAATTCCGTTGGGATGCGGCTTAAGGGTCATCGCTCACTACCTGCAAAGCAGGTCACAAGGTGGAGCTGGCGGTGGCCGTGCCGGGCACGAACCGTGACCCCTGTTCGGTTACTTCCAGCTTCCATACCGGCAGCCGTCGCTTGCACTCCTCGACCGCCTGCTCGCAGGCGTCGAACGCCGCCGCGCGGTGCGCCGTCGCCACCACCACGGCCAAGCTCACCTCGCCGGGGACGAGCCGCCCGAGCCGGTGCTGCAGCGCCCAGCGACTCGGGCCGTGCCGCTCTCGCAGCTCGTCCGCGATCGCCGCGAGAACCTTCAGGGCCAGCTCCTCGTAACCTTCGTACTCCAGGTAGCGCACGCTCACGCCGGCGTTGGGCGAGCGCACGCGGCCGAGGAAGACAGCTACGCCGCCGAGCGACGGGTCGAAGACCGAGTCGAGCAACCGTGGGAGATCGATTGACTGGTCACCGATGAGGAAGAGGTCAGCGGTCGAGGCCAGGGGTGGTGGAGCGCCGGAGGGCTCGAGCGCGCTCATGCTTCAGCCGCCTGCCACAGGGGGTAACAGCGCCAGCACGTCGCCGTCTCTGAGCACGGTGCCGGGCTCGGCGTAGGCAGCGTTTATCGCCACCATGGAACCCTTCGTCTCGAGGCCAGGATGGGTCTGGCGCAGCTTGGCGGCCGCGTCAGCGGCGGTGGCGTCGTTTGGCAGCTCGAGCGACAGTTGCCCGGTGCCGGCGGCCGAGCGCAGCTGCGCGAAGAGCTTGACGGTGATCGTCACTGTCAACCGCCATGCGGCGCGGCGACGGTGTTGTCAAGGGCCCTGCCGAACTCGCTGGCGATCGACAGCGCCAGGGGGTAGCGCATGCGAGCCGGCCCGACCAGGGTGAGCATGCCGCGGCCCGCCCCGAACCCGAAGGCGGCGCTTATCTTGGCGAGATGGTCGTCGAGTTCGACAGCGTACGAACCTTCGAGGTCTTCGCTTACGGGGGCGGCGCCCTCGATAAGCTCGACAACGAGGCGTACGAACGCGGGGTCGTGACCCTCCGGCTCGGCCAATAGGCGGCTAAGGCCGTCGCGGAACAGACGTGGAGAGCGCAAGCCTCCCCAGGCATCGGCAACGGCGCGCAGCGTGCGCGCCAGGTCGCTTTCGGTGTTGTTGGCAAGCACGCGCAGGGCCGAGGGCACCTCGCCTACGCTCAAGGCCAGTTGCCTGATGTTGCGTTCGGCATCGTCGATAACGTCGTCATCGGGTGCGGGGTGGAGGTCGACCCCGAGTTGCCGCACCAGACCGCTCTCCAGCACCACAACGGCCAAGAGCCGGCGGCTACTCAGCAAGGAGAGGTGGATCTCGAGCACGCGCAGGCTCTGGTCGGCGGGCAGGCGCACGAGCACGGCGTAGCCTGACAGCTGGGCGGCCAGCCCGGAGGCGACCTGGAAGACGTCGTCGCCGTCGGCGTTGGCCAACCTACGGGCGACATCGTCGCGCGCCCGCTTCGGCAACCGCCGCGGCGGCAGGTGCGAAGCCGCGTAGAAGCGAAACCCACTCGCCGTCGGGATCCGCCCGGACGAGGTGTGCGGCTGTTGCAGCAGACCGTCCTCCTCGAGCATGCCGAAGTCGTTGCGGACCGTGGCGCTCGAAACGTCGAGCTGATCGGCGATGTGCTGCGATGGCACCGGATGGGCCGTGGCGATGTACGACTCGGCCACCATGTGCAAGACGCGCACGTGCCGCTCGTTCATGACCTCGATGTTATCACGGGGCTACCGAGCGCCCGGTCGTCGCCGACAGCCGCGCCCGCAGCCCTTGGCTGGGTAACGACGCCGCTGCGGGGCGTGCTCACTGCTCGGCCAGCGCGACGACGCGCTCGAAATGGGCCGGCTCAACGGGCATCACGCTCAAGCGGTTGCCCCTGGCCAGTAGTCGCATGTCGGCCAGGTCGGGCTGCTCCTTGAGCTCGGCGAGCGAGACCTCGCGCGCCAACTGGGCCACCGCCTTGAAGTCGACCTGCTGCCAGCGCGGTGCCTCGGGCGTGGACTTGGGGTCGTAGTACTCGCTTTCGGGATCGAACTGCGCGGGGTCCGGGTAGGGCTCCGAGGCCACCTCGGCGACGCCGGCAACCGCCGGTTGTGCGGTTGACGAGTGATAGAAGAGCACCTTGTCGCCTGGGCGCATCTCGTCACGCATGAAGTTGCGGGCCTGGTAGTTGCGCACTCCCTCCCAACCGGTCGAGCCGTCACGCTCGAGGTCCTGGTAGGAGTAACAGTCGGGTTCGCTCTTAATGAGCCAGGCGCGTGCCATGGCCGATGATACCAACGGTTGGGCCCTCGTCACTCCCACTCGATGGTGCCTGGCGGTTTGCTGGTGATGTCGTACACCACGCGGTTCACCTCGGGCACGGCGTTGACGATGCGGCTGCTGACGGTGGCGAGGAACTCGTGCGGCAGTCGCGCCCAGTCTGCGGTCATGCCATCGACGCTGGTAACGGCTCGCAACGCGACGAGGTAACCGTATGAGCGCTCGTCGCCCATGACGCCGACCGAGCGCACCTGCGTAAGGACGGCGAGCGCCTGCCACGTCTCCAGGTAGAGGCCGAACTCCCGCAGCGCGGTAACGAACACGTCGTCGACGCGGGCGAGCAGTTCAAGGCGCTCCTTGGTCACTTCACCGATGATGCGGATGGCCAGCCCTGGGCCCGGGAACGGGTGACGCTCGCGAAGGTGCGGCGGCAGCCCAAGCGCCTCGGCGACCTCGCGCACCTCGTCCTTGAACAGGTTCCTGAACGGCTCGATGAGTTCGAAGCCGAGGTCGGCAGGCAGGCCGCCGACGTTGTGATGCGACTTGATCACCGCCGCTCCGGCAGTCCCTGCCGATTCGATGACGTCGGGATAGAGCGTGCCCTGCGCGAGGAAGCGAATGCCCTCGGCGCCCGCGCCGAGCGCCCGCGCCTGCTCCTCGAAGACCTTGATGAATTCGCCACCGATGATCTTGCGCTTGGTCTCGGGATCGCTGACGCCGGCCAGCGCCCGCAGGAAACGCTCTTTGGCGTCCACCACGTGGAGATCGACGCCAAGCGCGCGCAGTGCTCTTTCCACCTCATCGGCCTCGCCTAACCTCAGCAGGCCGTGGTCGACGAACACCGCAACCAGTTGGTCGTGAATCGCGCGGTTGAGCAGCAAGCCAAGGGTGCTCGAGTCGACGCCTCCCGAGATCGCCAGCAGCACCCGCTGCGAGCCTACGGCGGCACGTACGTTCGCCGTCGCCTCCTGCACGATGTTCTCGGCCGTCCAATCGCGCGGCAGGCCGGTGGTTTCGACGAAGCGCTCGAGCAGCACAGCGCCCTTCGGCGTGTGCCTCACCTCCGGGTGGAACTGCAGGCAGTACACGCCGCGGCCGGTGTGCTCCATCGCGGCGATGAGGCCCGACTCCGTGGTCGCGGTCACCTCGAAGCCGCTCGGCGCCTCGACTACGCTGTCACCGTGACTCATCCAGGCCACGAACTCGCCCTCAACGCCGTCGAAGAGGGTGCCGCCGTAATCGACCAGCGCCGCCTTACCGTACTCACCGGCCCTGCCGGCCCCACTGGCTATGCCGGCCCCACCGGCCTCGCCCGCCTCGTTCCGGGCCAGCACGCGGCCACCGGCCTCGCGGGCGATGAGCTGCATGCCGTAGCAGATGGCCAGGATCGGCACGCCGAGCTCGAGCAGGCCGGGCGGCAGACCTGGCGAGTCGGCGGCGGTCACGCTGCGCGGACCCCCGGAGAGGATCACGCCCGCCGCACCGAGGTCGCTGAGATCCTTAGCGCTCACCGTGTGGGCGACGATCACCGAGTAGACGTTGAGCTCGCGCAGACGGCGCGTGATGAGGCGCGTGTACTGCGAGCCGTAATCGATCACGACGATGCTTGCCATGGGCCTCCTGTCAGCCGGTGGCTGCTTGCTGCTCGCCGGGCCCGTGGCCGACTAGGGCCCGTTTGCCGGGGGAAACGTGAGCGTGATGCTCGTCGTCTGGGGGATCTGCACGGTGACAGGTGGCGTCGTGCGCTCCTGGAAGACGCCGTGCACCACCCAGGTGCCGACCGCGTCGAACTGACGGCGCGCCGGCACCGGGCCGAGGACCGTGCCAGTGGCGTAGGTGGAGTCGTTCGGGCTCTTGTCGACGATCATCTGCACCGGGGGCATGTTCGCCGGTTCGACGAGCACGTCGACGAGGTAGAAGGCCTTGACGGCCGGGCCAGCGTTGTCAGAGCGCTGCCAGAGCATGGTCAGGTAGGCAGCCAGGCCCGCTACGAGCAAGACCAGCAGCAGCAGGGCCGGGCCGCGCCACGACCGCCGCCGGGCGGCCGCCTCCTCATCCCTGTCGAGACGGATCGGTGCGGGGCGCAGGCCCTCTTCGAGGTTCCCGTGGCGGTACGTGGCGCCCGGTGGCAGGGCCTTGACGAAGCCGGGCGAGGTATCGCGCGGGGACAGGCCGCGTGAGGGCTGGCCGCCCGACGACGGTGGCTCCCCAGGCGGCGTAAGACCGGGGTCGGAGTTGAGGGTGATCGGCTCTGGATCCTCGCTGGCCGCGTTGGGAGGGGCGGTCGGCCCGGCCTTCTGGCCGGTGTTCTGGCCGGTGCTGTGGCGGGGTCGATCAGTCGAGGTGGCCGCCTGGGAGCTGTGGCGCTCGCGCGCGGCGTCGGCCGCGCTCCCTGACGCCGGAGCGGTCGTCGTCGGCAAGGTGAGCTTGCCGAAGCCGGCTCCCGGCACCTTGACGGCGCCGCCCGCCAGGCGCCTGATGATGGCGTGAAGTCGGGGTGCGGTCATCGGCGGATAGCTGCCCTTGGCCGACGCCCCCCGCAGCGCCGCTGAGACCTCGGCGCTGAGGTTGTCACCGCCGAGCTCGATCAGGGCTCGAACTAGCGCCTGCAGGTCGGCGTGAAGGGCCTGCTCATCCGTTGGCGCGCCCGCGCCCGCCCACGGCACCCCGTAACCCTCGAGGTAGACCTGGGCGTTGGCCAAGAGCACCCTCGAGGTGGACAGGTCGCCGTGTACCAGGCCGAGCGCGTGAGCATCGCGCAGCGCGCCGACCGCCTGCATGCCGAAGCGGTCGTCGACAACTCGCTCACCGGGCGCCACGAGGCTGGCGCCGAACGGCATGGCGCTGACCAGCGTGCCCCTGGCGCCGTCACTGGAGACGGCCAGGATGGGCGGCAGGTGATCGGAGACGATGCTGCCGGCGGCGGCCCTCGCCTCGCCTGGGAAGTCGTAGATGAGCACGTCGAGGCCAGTGATCGGGTCGACGCCGCGGTAGGTGGTGATGTCCCGTACGACGGAGTACCGTTCACCGCGTTCGAAGCGGCTGGCGTCGTTCACGGCTTCGAGTATAAGCGTCAGTCACCTGCGTCGTTGTGGGACCTTCGTCGCGCTGGTAGGCTCCAGACGATATGAAGTTCTCCGAGGAGCGTGTCCTCGACGCGCTTAGACACGTAAAGGATCCTTCGCTCGGCGACGACATCGTCAGCCTCGGTATGGTCGCGCGCGTGGACGTCACGGGCGATGCCGTCGCGCTCACCCTCGACCTGCCCGCGCCCGCGGCCTCGCTGCGGGCCCGCGTGGAAGGCGATGTCCGCGCCGCCATGCGCGAGCAGCTTGGCGACGTCGAGGTGAGCATCGACTTCCCCGCTCCTGGCAAACCGCAGCAACAGCCGCTGCCGGGTATCGACTACGTTGTCGCTGTCGGCTCGGGCAAGGGTGGCGTCGGTAAGTCGACGGTCGCCGCCAACCTCGCCGCTTCCCTGGCCCTCGAGGGCGCGAGCGTCGGCCTGCTCGACGCTGACATCTACGGTCCGAGCCAGGCGAAGATGTACGCGGTCGAGGGTCGCCGCTTGATGGCCGACGAGGAGAAGAACATCATCCCGCTGAAGAACCACGGCGTGAAGGTGATCTCCATCGCCAACCTGGTGGAGGACGGTCAGGCACTTACCTGGCGCGGACCGATCCTCCACGGCACGCTCACGCAGCTGCTCAAGCAGACCGTATGGGGCGAGCTCGACTACCTTATCGTCGACCTGCCGCCCGGCACCGGCGACGTGCAGTTGTCACTCGCCCAGCTCGTGCCCGTGACCGGCATGGTGCTCGTGACCACGCCGCAGGCAGTGGCGCTTGCCGACGTCAAGCGCGCCTACACCATGGCCAGGAAGACCCACGTGCCGGTGCTCGGCATTATCGAGAACATGAGCTATTACGCGCTTCCCAACGGCGAGCGTGACTACATCTTCGGTGAGGGCGGGGCCGACCGCTGGGCCGAACAGGAGGGCCTGCGGGTCCTCGGCCGGGTGCCCATAACCCGCGAGTTGCGCGAGAGCTGCGACTCGGGGGCGCCC
>Ga0075530_1001434_pt1 | contig 11297 bp, 11 predicted proteins | sample NGEPerD_2_FD_75101 | JGI IMG/M metagenome (GOLD analysis project Ga0075530, IMG submission 75101) | Arctic peat soil microbial communities from the Barrow Environmental Observatory site, Barrow, Alaska, USA - NGEE PermafrostL1-D | ecosystem: Environmental > Terrestrial > Soil > Wetlands > Peat ...
GATCTATTATGATCCGAAGGTGATATCGTTCGGCCAATTGATCGAAGTGTTCTTCGGTTCACAAGATCCGACCACACCCGACCGGCAAGGTCCGGATGAGGGCACACAGTACCGTTCCATAGCCTTCTATCAAAATGATACCGAAAAGAAAAGCATAGAGGACTACATCGCCAAGTTAAAAAAGGAAAAGGTATTCGGGAAAAAGCCCATTGTTACCGAAGTCACAAAGTTCACGAAATTCTATGATGCCGAGGCCTATCATCAAGGCTATGAAAAGAAACATCCTGACAATCCCTACGTCCAAAGTGTTTCCATACCCCGTATAAACCGATTCAAAGAAAAATTCCCTCAACTTCTGAAGAAAGATATCCATTGAACGCAAGCGTAAGGCTATGTATAATTTAAACAACAAATGATGAAAACTATAAGATATATACCAGTTTTTTTACTGTTATTCTTGGCAATTTTTCAAGTATCCTGTCAGGATAAAAAGACTTCGAAAAAAGAGGCTGCCAAGGAAGATATTGCCGCCGAAAAACCACAATTTCCAGAAGCCGAATCAGAAGCAAATTGGAAAAAGAAACTTACTCCGGAGGAGTACGACATTATGGTAAAAAAAGGCACGGAACCGGCTTTTGATAACGCCTATTACAACAACCACAAAAAAGGAACCTATGTAAGTGCCGCTATCGGGGAGCCGCTGTTCAGCTCAAGCGACAAATTCGATTCCGGCACAGGTTGGCCCGCTTTTACCAAGCCCATCAACGACATCTCGGTAATTTGGGTCCAGGATACCAGCAAGGGCATGGTTCGCGACGAGGTCATCGAAAGGGCAACGGGACTGCATCTGGGCCATGTTTTCAATGACGGACCCGCGCCCACACACCTGCGGTATTGCATCAATTCAGTTGCCTTAAAATTCATGGCCCAGGAATAAGTGAAATAATTCGATATCTTTCACAGCTCAAAGACTATCCAAAAAAAAATCCATGAACAAAATTATACCGATATTTCTTTTAATGTTACTGGCGAATGCTCTTACTGCGCAAGACGAAAACAGAAAGCTTACCCATATCATCGATGCTACCTACGATAGCAAATCGAAACTAGGCTACCGTTTTATCAACCGATTGGACAAAACCCCGATACTGTTCGCTCAGATAGAACCCGAACTGCTTCAGAAATTCAATTTGGGCGACGATTTACTTATCGGCTCCACCTTTGAGATTACCTATGGAACAGAGAAGTATTATCCCGAAGGAAAGGATGCCGAAAACAGTCTGCCTTTTAAGGAAGCATTGGTCATTCTAGACCTGGAGCAGATTGACTAGGCCGGCCGAAAGACATGACACAATGAAATCGAACCGGCGAAAAAAAACATAGGGATAGTTTGATTCCGAAAATACCATAAAACTGACAAAAACAGGGTATTGACTTTAAGGGTAAGCCATAGTAGCCGATAGCTTTCTTAAATGTTCTTCCTTTAGTTCTAAATCGGATTTTTCCATGATAGTGTATGCTTAAAGTATAATGTGGTCGATCTTTAATCTCAGGTCCTGCATGGTTTCCACAAAATCGTCTTTGGCGTCGTCCCATTTATGGTCCGCCATATCCGCCAAAGCGTGGTATTTGGTTTCCAAAGCATTTTTCTTCTCCTTGAGGTGCTGCAACTGTTCCTCATGTTTGGCCTTCGTATCTATTGAGGCTTCTTTTATTTTTACTTTTAATTCCTCAATCTTAAGATCTGCCTTATCAATATTCAATTTTGCTTTTTCCTTGAATTCCTGCTTTTTCATGTTAGAATATTTTAATGGTTGCTGTTTGTATTGAAGTCATTGGTGGTACCTATCACTTTTACTACATCGTGTAAACTAAAAGTAATGCAATCCGACCTAGCCTTATGCTACTTTAGTAGCAATCATTACGATAAAGTCAAAATATTTGCATTAAAAAATAGAAGAAAGGGTATTTGTCTTTCTACAAATGGCTATTGTTGTTGCCGATATATTTGTGCCATTAGGTCATAGAGTTCAGGATGCTTCTTCTGAAATCGTTCCGGTTGATTGAAGAAGTACTCGCTCGCTACGCTCAGAAATTCCACTTCGCTAGTAGCGCCATACGGATTGATGTCCGATTTCCGTTGCCGTATTTTGTCGATTTCCGCATGCATCAATTTTAACCAAGGCACTACATATTGTTTTTGTATCAGACTTTCGGGGATGCCATCTGCAGCGCCATCGGCCTTGTCGATCAGGTGTACAAATTCGTGAATGCCAACATTGCTTGTGGAGTTTTCAATCTCAAATCCTGAATGCAAGGCTGGCAATGACAAAATCATCAATCGGTTCATATCGCCGGAACCCACTTTACCCAACGTATTAAGCCCCTTTCCCTCAGTTTGGTTATCGGCGTTGAAATTGCCTTTGTATAACAATACTTCGTTGATGTTGCGATAGCGAAGTTCGGGAAACCCGAATAATGGTATTACAGCACTGGCAGCCACCAGCAAGCGGTCGGTATCGTCAATTTCGATTTCAACGCCCGTGATGGTCACGTTATCTAAAAAATAAAGGACTTCCTGCTCAAAGCGTAGTTTTTCCGTCGGGGTTAAATCTGCGTAGAACGAGACTTTTTGATTAAGGATAGTTCGCCAGTTTCCCTTAAAGCTCCCAAGTGTCCTCTCCTTCCTGAACCAAACGCGCCAAATGACAAAAACGGCCAGTAATAAAAAGGGGACAAGGGCAACGGGGTTCAAGGTCATGGGCACTAGGATAAACAGAAAACGCAGATAAAGCTAGTTAAAAAAAGATTCCCCCGAAGAGAAACTTCGAGGGAATCAACAACTAACCAACCAACCTTGAGGCGTTATGAGTGTAAAACGCCCCAATACTTTTATAACTTATACAATCATTTTTCCTGCTATTTTGGCATCCTCCTTGCTCAGTTCCTGAAAATCGGCTCCTAAAAGGCTCAAAGTCTTGATATACTCTTTTTTCTGGATTGTCTTTTCGCCACTTCTACTTTGAAGCACAACTTTGATATCCTTTTCCGTACCGGCCCTGTTCACTTTCAATTTAATAGCGTCGCCCGGTCTGTGTATCGCGATATACTCTTGTAGCAAAGGAGAGGTGGTAACTTTAGCGCCATCGACTGCAAGGATGACGTCACCGGCTTCCATTCCCGCTTTGCCTGCGGCGCCGTCTTCGCTGACATCATTTACATAAACTCCGGCAATGAAGCCCATCTTTTTCTCTTTGGCCAAATTGCTGTCCATAGTACTGATCGAAACGCCCAAGACCCCTCGCTGAACACCGCCATATTTCAAAAGGTCTTCAACTACTTTAGTCACCATATTGCTAGGTACCGCGAAACCGTATCCGCTATAGGAACCTGTTTGACTGGCAATCGCTGTATTAATTCCGATCAAGTCGCCATTGAGGTTGACCAGTGCGCCACCGCTGTTACCAGGGTTGATGGCCGCATCGGTCTGTATGAAACTCTCGACCGCAAACTGATCCTTGTTGATGTTGATGTTACGTGCCTTAGCACTTACGATACCGGCGGTAACCGTAGAGTTAAGGCTAAAGGGGTTGCCGATGGCCAATACCCACTCCCCTACCTTGACATCATCGGAATTGACCAATGACAGGGAATGTAAGTTCTTGGCCTTGATCTGCAATAAAGCAATATCGGTAGCCGGATCGGTACCTATGACGGTCGCCGGATACGATTCATTGTCGTGTAGGGTAACCTCGATCTCATCGGCTCCGTCGATGACATGGTTGTTCGTTACGATTTAGCCATCTTTATTGATGATAACTCCTGAACCTGTACCGATATGGGGCTGCGGCTGCATTTCACCACCGGGTATCTGCTGTCCGTTGGGCCCCTGAAAATACTGTATCCACCATGGTCCTTAAAAATTTCTTGAACGGATCGGGCAGTTCGCGATTGCCTTGCGGCACATCCTGACCACCCATTCGGGTTCCTATGGATTTAATATGCACTACGGCGTCCAAGACTTTCTCACTGGTCTCGGTAAAATCGAGCGGGGTAATCTCTCCCTCGCTATTTTTGGTGTAGAGCATGTGGGCATCAAAGGCACTAGAGCATGAAAAAAGGCGATTTAAGGTTTTTCAATGACCTGCAATACATGCTAAATGTTCTTTACGAAAGCACACTGCTGCCTGAGCCCCTAATTTTTGTGCGGTGTCCGCCAGGCTATGGGCGAGAGCATGACAACTTTTATCACAACGAAAGATCTTCAAAGGCCATGCGCGCCAAAAGATAGCTTAAAGTCGATTCCGCCCCTTGGTTCAGGTTTACGTTATGCAGTTCCAAGCCGTCATAGCAGCCTTCCGTGCAGGGATTGTACAAGGTCTGGTGCAATGCATTTTCACCTAAAAACCAATTAAAGGCTCCTTCCATCTTTTTATCATATCCGTAATCTGGAAATATCTTGTGGAAAAAGCCCAAGGCCAGAATGGTATAGGCCACATCGATGGGTTGTTCGCCCCCCTTGAATCCCTTGTCCAACGTTTCATGACTTTTCAGCCAGCTCTTGTTCGATATCACACGGATGGAATTGGCGGTCATGATTTTTGACAATAGGAAATCGAAGGCCTCCCTGGCGATTTTTCTATACTCGCCATTGAGCGTCATGGCGTAGGCCATCAGCAGGGCTTGCGGCAAAACGGCGTTGCCGTAGGTCAGATAACTTTCGAACCAATGCCAGCCCTTCTTGGCCTCATGCCTGTACATCTGTACCAACCGATCGGCAAATTTCGTGACCAAGGCATTTACGCACTTCCTGTCGCTGGCATGGTTATAATAGTAAAGTCCCTTGATGACAAAGGCCATGCTGCGTGGGGAGTGAACGCCTTCCATTGACTTTATGGCCTCTTCAAATATGAATCTTGCCCTATCTTCGATACCGCGGTACGCTTCGGGAAATAGTTCCGTTACCGAAAGCAGGTAGCCCAAGGCCCAAATGGCCCTTCCACAGGCATCCTCCAAATTTTCGGAATCGTTCTGCCCCGTGAACCGGTAGTCCTTGTCCACATAGTTCAGGAACTTGCCGTCATGCCGGAAACAACATTGGATGAAATGGAAATAAATTTTGATGTATTTTAGATCTGAGACACGGCCCGTCAACTGATAATGCTGGCAGAGGGTGATCAGGGCACGTGCATTATCGTCCAACGTATAGCCGCTTTCGATGTCGGGGCGGTTGATATCGGAAAATTGGATGACACCGACCTCCGTGGTCATCTTTTTGATATGCTTGAGCCCTATAGGGGGCTTGCGGTATTTTAGGCGGATGCCCTTTGCCAGCCTCTCAAAAATTTTGGCATGGGCGATAGCGGCATTTTCCCATGCCGAAGTTGCGGAGGTGTTCAAGCCGTTCAAGCTCAATCTATGCCGCAATTCATCGTTATGGAGCAATTGTACGACCGCCCGTTCCAATTGGTCGGAATCCTCAAAACCGAAAATGATACCGGCCTCGTTCTGTAAGACCTCGAGCGCATGTGGAATGGGCGTCGAAATTACGGGACAACCGCAACTCAGGGCGTAGGAAAAGGTTCCGCTGACCGCCTGGTTGGGATCTTTTGAGGTAAACAGATAGATATCGGTCAATTGCAGATATTCCAAAAGCTCGTGCAACGGAACAAACTCGTTCACAAATCGCACATGATCCGTGATATCCAGTTCACGGATTTTACGTTGCAGATAATCCCGGTATATTTCTCCCTCCTCCTTGACCAAGGTCGGATGGGTGCGGCCGATAATCAAAAAGACGGTTTCCGGAAATTCCGCTACAATATCGGGAAGCGCGCGCAAGGTGGTCTCGATACTTTTCCCCGGGCCCAAAAGGCCAAAGGTGGAGAGTACCTTTTTTCTCGAAAGGCCGTACTTTTCCTTTAAAAAATCCCTGTTCTCATAGAGCACCAAATGCGTACCGTGCGGAATTACGGTAATTTTATCGGCGCGCACCCCATAGGTGCGGATCAATATCTCCGCCGAGGTCTGCGTCATAACGATGATGGCATCGCTAAGAAAAGATATCCTCTGTACGATTGATCTGACTTGGTCCGACGGCTCGGGAAGAATAGTATGGAAGGTTATCGCGATCGGTTTATCGAGAAATTCCAAAAATTCCAAAAACGCATTTTCGCTATCCTTGAACAGGCCAAATTCATGCTGTATCAAGACCATGCCAACGTTCGGATCCGAATTGATCCGATACGAAGCCTTTAAAAAGTCAAGGGCACTGTCCGTGTTCAGTACGGACCCTATTCCTTTGGGATACCGGTGTTGTTCGCTTCTCGATTCGAGAGGGAAAATCTTCAAGGTAAAACTTTGGCCGAACTTTTCGGAGAGTGCCCGTTCGAGGTCTTTGGAATACGTGGCGATACCACACTCCCTGGGAGGATAGGAGGTCAACAAGACAATTTCCGATACCTGGGGCCCGGCCTTTTTGACCTTTTTATCGAATTCCTGGATCTTTCGTATGCCGGTTTTGGAACCATGCGTTTTATGGCTAGGCCGCGCCTTCTTTTCTATAATCTTTTCATTGTCCATAATAGAAGTAATTTAGTAATGTTCATGTTTTGGTAAACGCTTACTGGTTAAGTTTGGGGACGGTTCGGGATACAGTGATAGGTGTGTTTCTAGCCAACTGAATTTTTTCGAATGTTGTCAAAAAATGGGGTGCCTTTCGTTTCCACGCACTTTACGGCATAGAGAAAAAGGGCGGCGCTCCACGTCTGCCAATCCTGTCCCCTCGGTTTTCCATTTTGTGCTTTATACCATTCGTTAAAGCCGAATTCAATTTCCTTATTTCCGGATTTCTTGATGAGCTTGGTCAATGCCATGAGTTTTTTCTCCGCTAGATCATATTTTTCGGCAGCCACCAAAGCGGCGATGTATAGACCACTGATAAAAGGCCAGATTCCGCCATTGTGATACTCCCCGGGTTGGTTAAATTCGGTATATCTGGGCAACCAATCCGAATCATCCGGTTCGATAAAAGGAAAAAAATTGGGAGTGATATCAGGGGCCAAGACTTTACTTTTTCGCATCGAGGCACACTCCTTTTCTATCCATTCGACCATATCCCTAGCCTTCGAAGGTGTAGCCAAACCCGACAAAATAGCGAGACTATTTCCCAAAAGATCAAAGCGATTACTACTGTATACTTTGTAAGACCATAAGGCGTAATAGGGCTTGTCTTTAATGGCAAGTCCTTCGTGCGGACAGGTATGTGCATTATCGGAAGCATAGGTGAGTTGATTTATGGAATTACCGAGGTTTTTGGCCTTTTCATTCTCTCCCAATAATTTAAGGCCTGCGAAGGTCAACGTGTTAACGAAGAGCCCATAACCCGGCACCCATTGTTCGTCACGCCAATCACTGGTGGGTTGCTGGGCTATCAAATAATGACTTGTTGGGCATTGGTATTCCATCCATAATAGCGCTTTATCAACGGCCCTTTTGAGGAAGATCGGGTCTTCGGTCATTTTTCTAAAAATACCCGCTGCCATCAAAAAAAGGGGTGTGGTATCGCTGGAGCCCAAGTTGTTTTTATCGTGAACGAGTGAAGGAATCTGTCCGTTCCTGGATTGGTTTTCGGCAAGCGTTTCTAAAACGCTGCGCATACTATCGACTAGAACAGGGTTTTTTGACACCGCTATTCCTAAAATAGAAATTGAAAGATCTCTGGTATAGGGTTCGGGATAGCCCCACCCCGCGGTTCGGGGAAGCCCTTGAAAAGGTCCCTCGGCGTTGTGCAACAACACTTCGAGAGCAGCCGTTTTGCACGAGTTTATCAGTTCATCATCTTCTGGTTCCATAGCTGTTTTTGTCATTTAATTCCCAATCTATCCTGTATAATTTGCACGAATTTTTTGGCTACCACCCTATCGTCGAAGTGTTCCACAACATGCTCGCGCGCATTTTTCCCCAAACGGTCGCGTAACTTTTCATCGTTCATCAGCGAAGAAAGGTGTTTGGCGATGTCTTGTACACTGGCCCTATAATCGACCGTACGCGGACTGTCGAATATCACTTTATGGTTTTTCTCGAAACCGGATTTCTTACCGAGAATTGTTTCATTAACCACAATTTCTCTATCCACGCCTGCCAAAAGTGCCGTTTCGTTATGTATGAGCGTGTCCAACAGGCCCATTGCCGCTATTCCCACAACAGGTTTGCCGCAAGAACCTGCTTCCACTTGCGGCATTCCGAAACCTTCCAGTCTCGAGGGTGCGGCGTAAATATCACAAGCCCCGATAAGATAGGGCATAAAGGTTCGGGAGGTCTTGTTGGTGGAGTAGATGACCTTATTCCCGATTCCCAATTGCTCGGCCATCTGCAGGTCCAAACGGTTTTGTTTTTTGGTACGGGGCTGGGGCCACACTTTACAGACGTACTTCCATTTCGGGACATTGTTATCGATTTGTGCCAAGGCCTGCATGACTTCTTGTGCGCCCTTGGATGCGGCATCCCCGCCAACGGTTAGGATCATCAATTCTTCCGGGGAGATCCCAAGGGCTTCGCGTACGGCCTGGATTTTCGGGTCTTTTTTATTGTAAGGCCTAAAAGTCCGTGTATGGCAACCCACAGGCAGCACCTCGATGTTATCCGCCTTTATGCCATCGCGAACGTACATTTGCTTCACCCAATGGGAAGTAACCAAAATAAGGGGTAGTTCATTGAGCACGTCCTGATAATTGGCGATATATCCGTCCGCCACCAACCAAGGAACCGGCAATACGCCATGATGCTTAGGCTGTAGGATCAGGTGGGGCGTATGGCCCCAGTACCCGACACCTACCACGACATCGGGCTTGAACCATCGGTAGTACCATTCTTTTTCAAGATCGGATTCGAAATGTACGCCCTGCGCATCGACCCCGATTTCCAGTAGGCCCTGATGGAGCAAATTGCCCTGTGTAGCGAGGCCGCCGGGAGCTGGAGGGTAATCATATAAGACCAATACTTTCATAATTTCGTATTTCTATATTCGTATGCCCGGCCCGTTTTTTGCTGCCATTCGTAGGCCTTTGAAGCCGTTGAAAATTGCCAGAAAGCTTCAGCTTCCGGACATGCAAGGGCTTCCCAGCTTTCAGGTGCGAAACCATAAATTTCGGTGATGATTCGGTATTTCTCCTTCCTGATTTTTTCGGAAAGGACGTATATTTGATGTGCTTCGGCTATCGGAGTTGGATAGTGGGCCCTATTACCATCTTCATAGGCAAACAACCACAGTTCATCGATTTTTATTTGGGCATTTTTCCAGAGCGAAATCACTGCGTTACCGATTTCCTCGTGCCTTCGATGACGGGTATATTCGCCAAATGGACTGTGGGTAATCAGCAAATCAATTGAACCGGAAGGTAGATGCCGCACCATACTCCTTTCCAGTTCTAGTGGGTTCAGGGGGTTTTGTTCGGGGCCATCGTCCAGATCATCCATTTTCCCGTCCGCCTCTAGTTTTTTCAACACTTTTTTAAATTTCGGTGCCCGGTCCCCATCGGAACCCCGGCATAGACTTACAATAAAAACATTCCATGAAGGATTTTCCAATAGCACCCCTCCTGCCCATAAGGTTTCGTCATCGGGGTGAGCCACTAGTATGACTACGTTGTTATTTGTAAGATACTTTGTTTTCATCCTTCTGAACAATTAATCGACAAACGGCCTATTTGAAAACTATCGTGTTTTGACCAAGAAAATGCAAATCCTCGATCGAGAGGTATAAATATAAAAAGAAACTTTTAGTGCAAGTGCTACTTTAGTAGCGGTATGCCCGATTTTTTGAATCTAGATTTACATTTCAAATTAGTTAAAATGGTGTCCGGTGCGGATTAGGATATTCCTGTTCAAATACTAAATAATAGAATTATGAAAGAAATAATGACAAGACTAGATACGTATTATACCGAACTATTAAAACTATTGCCACGAATAGCGTTGGCCATAGTCATATTGGTTATCGGTATTCTTGTGGCCAACTGGATCTCTGCACGTCTAAAAAAAAGAATTCAATCAAAAGCACATGATAAACTATTGGGGGGCTTTCTGGCAAAATCAATAAAACTTGTAATCATCATCGTTGTTTTTTTGGTAGTACTCAACATTGCGGGATTGAGTGGTATCTCAAAAGCCATCTTTGCCACGGCAGGGGCTTCGGCTGTGGTAATCGGGTTTGCCTTTAAGGATATAGCACAGAATTTTTTGGCGGGCATTATTCTAGCTTTCAACCGTCCCTTTGATATTGCCGACACGGTGCAGATCGAGGATGTGTTCGGAAAAGTGATGGAAATGGAATTCCGTTACACCCGGATAGCCACCTTCGATGGTAAGGACGTTTACATCCCCAACTCTGATGTTTTGACCAAACCTGTTTACAACTATACCCAAAATGGGTTTTTTAGGACCGATTTTGTATTGGGCATTGCGTACGAGAACGATGCCGAAGAGGCCAAAAAGCTAATACAGCAATGCCTGGACCAGGATAAGGAACTCGTTCATGACGAAGAGCACATCAATTTTGTGGCAGAAGATGAGGTAGCACCCAGCACGGTAAACCTCCGAATTTATGTATGGATAGCAACCGAAGATTTTAGGCGGCATATGCTTGAAGTCCGCGGCAGGGTAATTACCCGCACGAAAACCTTTTTGGAAAGTCACGGCTATAACCTCCCGGCAAATATCTCGGAACTTAAATTTTATGATGCCTCCAGTCCGATTGAGGTTCACCATAATGGGCAAAAGCCGCCAAAAAAAGACAAAGAAACTACTGATCAATAGTGAACATGTGCTATAATATTTGCAATCGCCACGATAGCTATTCGGAGCAGGAAGCTTCTAAAATTATACACATTGAATCCCATTTGGCGTGGGCGGTGAAACAGCTGTTAAAGGTGTCCCTACCCCGATTAAGGATTTCAAGGATACTGCTCCTTGGTTTGCTTGGCCCATTCCACAATATCGTCCCGCTGTTCCTTGGTCAGCTTGGCATCCTTGTGCATCCAAGTATATTCCACCAACGGCATTTCTTTATCGCCCACCATCTTCATAATTCCTTTTAGCTTATCGTTTTTTTGCTTTAGGATATACCCCTGCCACGCGGAGAAATTCAAATGCTTCTTGCCCTCGTTTACATGTCCCGCCAACCAATAAGAAACGGGTGCTATATTGTTATACCAAGGGTACATCGTATTATTGCTGTGGCAATTATAGCAAGCGTGCGAAATAGTATTCCGTACCGTTTCCGGGGGATCGGTCTGAAC
>Ga0075530_1001435_pt1 | contig 11293 bp, 10 predicted proteins | sample NGEPerD_2_FD_75101 | JGI IMG/M metagenome (GOLD analysis project Ga0075530, IMG submission 75101) | Arctic peat soil microbial communities from the Barrow Environmental Observatory site, Barrow, Alaska, USA - NGEE PermafrostL1-D | ecosystem: Environmental > Terrestrial > Soil > Wetlands > Peat ...
ATGATAAAATACTTTTAGATACTGTGGCTAATTCAGAAAGGGAATTCCCTAAAAAATGGATTGCCTCTAATAGAGTAGATGTAACTGATGAATTTGTTGAGTGGGCTTTGCCTTTAATCGGTGAGCCACTACCTCGATTTACGAAATTTAAAGAGATTTATATTGCTAAAAAATGCGGAGAATATGTACCAGTAGAATATAGAAAGGAGACGGAATAATGGCTTTGCCCAGACTTACAGAGAAACAGATAAAAGAAGATGCAGAACAACAATTAAAAAAATTTAAAAGGACAAAAGATTTTTTAGTAGCTATCGATACCGATGGCTGTGTTACCGATAATATGAATGGAAAACAGATGCTGATTTTTCACCCCCAATTTATGGAATTTTATCAGTTGTGGGAAATTGAATCTTATTTCAGAGAAGTTGCTGAATACTATAATCTATTTTCTGTGGATAGAGGTTGTAACAGATTTATTGCTATTCAACTTACCCTAACTGCACTTAAAAACAGAAAAGATGTCCAGCAAGTGTTAGGGGAAAAGTGTATGGAATTACCATACATAGAACCTCTGAATCGATATATTAATTACACCAAGGAAAATAAATTAGGATTAGGAAATCCAACATTAGAGGAATTTTTAAATCAAAATTCTCTCGATTTAAGTTTGTATAAACTTCTAGGTTGGAGCGAAGCGGTAAATAGAATGTTTCCTTATGTTTCTGCCAAGATTCCTCCTTTTGAAGGCGTTAAAGAATGCTTAAAATTAATGGCTCAACATGCTGATATATTAATTGTCTCTAAGACTCCATACACAGATTTGGCAAATTACTGGGAAACTCAGGGAATTGCTCAATATGTTCAGATTATTTCCGGTCAAGAAATGGGTTCAAAAGGACATCATATCGAAGTAGCTAAAAAAGCAGGCCAGTACAAAGATGACCAGGTGATGATGATTGGAGATGGCGGAGGAGATTTAAAAGCGGTAAAAGAAAATAACGGATTATTTTACCCTACTCCACCTGGCCAAGAGCAGGAAGCTTGGAATAATTTTCCGGAAGCACTTCAACGATTTATAGAAAGAGAATATAAAGGGGAATTTGAAGATAAGCTTTTAAAGGCATTTAAAAAATCGCTTCTTACTTCTCCTCCTTGGCAGGAAGATGGTTATGATCATATTAGATCCTATAGGGGAAAACAGGAGATAAGAAAAGCTTTGTATAGTAAATTAAATTCTCAAGGCAGGCTGCTTGTATTATAAAAGGTTAATTAGTTCCTAAATAATTTATTTTTTAAATTATTTGAAAAAAAAGAAGGGAGGTTGGTAAAGAGCGTAGTATATATATAATGTAAGGACATAGGTATTTTTGTCTGATAGTAAAAATTTTAAAAAATTAGGAGGTTTTTCATGAAAAAGTTAACTTTAACATTATTAATGGTCACGATTATGGTATGTAGTGTGTTTGCAACGGGTCTGGCAGCAAGTAAGGTGCTTCATATGTATACAGCATTTGATACCGAAGAAGCTCAGTATTACATTGAGGCTTTTGAGAAAGAAACTGGAATTGATGTAGAATGGGTGAGAATGTCTTCTGGTGAAGTATTGGCCCGCATAGAAGCAGAAGCCGCAAATCCTCAAGCAAGCATGTGGCATGCAGGTTCAAATACTTCTCACATCAATGCAGCATCTAAAGGATTACTTGAACCATATAAACCTAATACCGATTTTGAATTAAAAGACATTTTGCATGCAGAGGATTGGGCTTGGACAGGATTTTACACCGGTGCAATCGGCTTTGTATCTAACGTGAATTTTCTAAAAGAGCATAACGTAGAAGCTCCGACTTCCTGGTCTCATCTTTTAAACCCAGCTTTTAAAAAGAATGTTGCTATAGCTTATCCGTATACTTCTGGTACTTCATATACTACTTATGCTACTCTTATTCAAATGGTTGGACTGGAAAAAGCTCTGGACTGGTGGGAAGAATTTGATAAACAAAGTATTTTTCAGTATACTAAATCAGGCACTGGATGTATACCGATGGTTGGATTAGGTGAGATAGCGGTGGGAATTGCTTTTTCGCATGATATTATGGCTAAAGGTATAAATGCAGGATATCCAGTGGTTATGACCTTTCCCTCAGAAGGAACTGGTTATGAAGTTGGAGGTCTTTCTTTAATTAAAGGTGGACCGGAACCAGAATTAGCAAAGCAATTTATTGACTGGTGTTTTACCAAAAAAGCCCAGGAACTATTCCAGAAATATAACCGCTTACCAGTTAATCCAAAAGCAACCGTTGCCGAAGGTGCTGTAACTTTAGATAAAGTAAAATTAATCGATTATGACGCAATCTGGGCAGGCGAGCACAAAGATGAAATGGTTACTGCTTGGAGAGACAGGATAGGAAAATAATTACAGTGTGTTAGTGAAGTAATAGAGAAATAATAATCCCTGTTACTGGTTGATTATTTTAGTAGCAGGGATTATTGTATTATCACCACAAATATTATAGGATTGGAAATATGAACAGTTCAAATAGAAAGATAAAGGAAATCATAGGAAACCTTCGTTTGATATGGAAAGAACCGCTATTATTTGTGTCTATCCTGGCAATTTTTTATTTCTTAATAGTATTTGTGGTATTTCCCATATTTCAAGTCTTTAAAACAAGTTTATTTGTAGATAAGCAATTGAACTTTTCCAATTATTCAGCAATTTTTTCCAAAAGATATTATTATCAACCCTTCTTTAATAGTATGCTTTTAGGGGTGTACACTGCAACCATAGGGACTATCATTGGATTTATATTTTCTTATGCTCTTACTAGAACTCCTATGCCCTTTAAAAATTTCTTTCGGGCAATTGCAACATTTCCTATTATTTCTCCTCCCTTCGTAGTTGCGCTATCAGCTATTCTTCTCTTGGGGAGGGCGGGGAGTCTCAATCCTTTTTTAACTAAAATTATTGGTGACTATACCATATATGGGTTGGGAGGATTGATACTTGTTGAAACTATTGCTTATGCCCCTACAGCTTTTTTAGTTCTTTACGGTATTCTTCAAGCTATTGACCCATCATTAGAAGAGGCTTCTATGGATTTGGGGGCATCGAGAGCAAAAGTGTTTTCTACCATTACTTTACCTTTGGCTACCCCAGGTATTGCCAGTGCCTGGCTTTTAGTCTTTATCCAATCTTTAGCCGATTTCGGGAACCCCATGGTTATTTCTGGAAATTATCGAGTTCTTTCAGTGCAGGCTTTTTTGCAAATTACCGGGATGTACGATTTATCTCGGGGCTCTACTCTGGCGATACTTCTATTCATTCCAACCATCATTGCTTTTTTTCTGCAAAAATACTGGGTTTCTCGAAAATCATATGTTACAGTTACCGGAAAGCCTACCGGTGCAACGATTAAGCAGTTGGAATGGTATATAAAACTACCGGTTTATAGCTGTTGTATTATTTTTACCGGAATGGTGTTTCTTTTTTATGGAAGCATCGTTCATGGTTCTTTTCAGACTCTCTGGGGAGTTAACCCAACCTTAACTCTAAAAAATTATGTAGAAGTATATCAAGTAGGTAAAGATTATTTAATTGATTCCTTAGTTCTTTCATCTGTAGCTACGCCACTAGCAGGTATTATAGGCATCTTTATCTCTTTTCTGGTAATCAGGAAAAAATTTATTGGTCGAGGGGTAATGGAATTTATCTCCATGCTTACTTTTGCTGTTCCCGGGACTGTAGTTGGCATAGGATATATCTTAGCTTTTAACCAAAAAACTATATTTCTACCTTTTGTAATGACGGGGACAGCCTGGATTATCATCATTCTTCTGGTATTTAGAAATATGCCGGTAGGGATACGCTCTGGAATTGCTGCTCTACAGCAAATTGACCCTTCTATTGAGGAGGCTTCAACTGACTTGGGAGCAGATAGTAATACTACTTTTCGTAGAATTACCTTACCTATGATTGCTCCGGCTTTTTTCTCCGGTCTTGCTTATAATTTTGTAAAAGCTATGACTGCTATCAGTGCTATAATTTTTGTAGTATCGGGCAAATGGAATTTAATTACTATAGCTATTCTGGGTTTTGTGGATAATAGCAGGTATGCCCAAGCAGCAGCAATGAGCAATTTATTGATTATAATTGTATTAATTGCCTTAGGGATTATTCAGCTAATAGTAAATCGGATCGGAAAAGGCGTAAGAACTATTGATATTGTTGGCTAATTATAAAGAAAAAGGAAAGGATTTTTTATGAAACAGGATTATCTTGTTCTTAAAAATTTAGAAAAAATTTTTGGAAGAGGAAAAGGAAGTGTTACAGCAGTAGATAAGGTAAATTTAGAAGTAAAAGAAGGTGAACTAGTTACTCTTTTAGGACCTTCCGGGTGTGGTAAAACTACTGCTCTTCGAATGATATCTGGTTTTGAACTGCCTACTTCCGGAAAAATATTTATTGATGGAGAAGATGTAACTACCACCCCTCCAAATCAACGACCCACTACTATGGTGTTTCAAAATTATGCTCTATTTCCGCACATGACTGTATATCAAAATATTGCCTATGGATTAAAGATACACCGAATAGCAGAAAAAGTTATTCGAGAAAGAACAGAAGCTATTATGGATTTAGTAGGTTTAAAAGGATTAAATAATCGATCTCCGGCACAACTTTCCGGAGGTCAGCAGCAACGGGTTAGTCTGGCTCGTTCTTTAATTATGGAACCTAAAGTATTATTGCTTGATGAGCCTCTTTCAAATCTTGATGCCAAGATGCGAGTATCTACCAGGTTAGAGATTAGAAAAATACAACAGAGAGTTGGCATTACTTCTGTCTATGTTACCCATGACCAGGAAGAGGCAATAACTCTTTCCGACCGAGTAGTTATTATGAAGGCTGGCAAGATTCAGCAGATAGGTACCCCTCAGGAAATTTATGCTCATCCGATTAATTATTTTGTAGCTGATTTTATCGGTAAAGCAAACTTTTTGGAAGGGAAAGTGGTAAATATTTTATCTCAGGAAGAAATTGAAGTCGACATAAAAGGGGTAAAACATAAAGTGTCTATACCAAAGAATACCTTTTCAGAAGGAGATAGAATTTTTCTGGTTATTAGACCTGAATCTGCAGAACTGGAACCTAAGAAATCAGGTGCTATTAATGGTATAATCAGTCAGGTGATTTATCTTGGCTCCAGGATGGTGTACGAAATTGAAGTTGAGAAGAATTTCCTTACCGTAGATATTACTAATCCTCAGGAGCATAAAATTTATTCTATAGGAGAGGAAGTATCTATAATTTTAAAAGAAAAAAGTTTACATGTTATACCTTATGAGGAGATTAAAAAATAAAAAAAGATTTTTGTTCTTTAGGATGGTTTATCCGGAGATCTAGATCAACTAAAAATAAGGTTTGACAACTTAATTTGTCTTTTTATATTTATTATCAATAAGGTTATTAACTTCTTGCATAGTTCGCTGAAAAGGTCCTTCTGCTTCCATCTTTAAACTGGTTACCGCAGCTGCCCAAGTTGTTGCTTCTTGAGGGGAAGCACTTAACCGTTTGGCTGTATAGGAAGCGATACAAGTATCTCCTCGTCCGCTTCTTCCGATAATTTCTTTGGGAAAAAAATTTTCTTCGTAAAATTTGCCATCAGCAAAGACTAATAAACCTTCACGGTGAGTGATGATTACTTCTTTGGGTCCCAGATCGTGCATTTTTTTAGCAGCTGTATAAAGGTCGCATTTTCCAAATAACAATTCTGCTTCCACTGCATCGGTTTTTAAAATATCCAAACAGGCAAATATATCGTTTCTTTCCGGCCATTCCTTGGGAACTAATTTACCATTATCATTTACCCGGATAAAGCTCTGCACGTCAGCGGAAAGAATAGTTTTCTTTTTCGCAAGTTCCTCTATCACTTGCAAGCCAACCTCATCACGCATAGAGGCACCTACAACAATTGCTCTGGCTTGGATTTTTTCCACTTGGGTAGGAGTAAAAGGACCTGCTGAACTGGTTACATATATGACCCGTTCGTCAACATCGGAAGTGGGATATTCCAGACGTAGACAAGTAGACTGAGGGGAAATGTGTGCGAATACATCCACTCCCAAGTGTTTTAGTTTCTCTACTACATGAAAATCTTCTTCTGCTAAACGGGTAACTGCTGCTACTTTAAGCCCCATCCTTACTGCCACATGAGCACCGTAGTTAAAAGCGCCACCATCGACAACTCTGATGCCGGTGGAAGATACGATCGTATCCTTGGTATAATGTCCTATAAAAGCTATATCATAAAATTTAGTGTTAGTTTCCATTTTATTATCTCCAATCTAACAATTTTACTTTCTTTATTCGATTATTATAGCAAAGAGTAAAGCGGAAAAGCAACGATAAGCGTGATAAGTATTTTTAATCGAATAAACTTCAAAATATTTTTCAAAAAAAGAAGGATTTTTAAAAGTTATATCGAATAGTTAAATCATAAAATAAAGTAAAATAAACCATGCAGCTAATTTTTTATGTATATACAAAAAGAACAATAATTATTTTTAATTATATTTATAAGCGGAGGATAGAAATTGGATTTTAAATTACCAAAAAAAGATATTTTCTCAAAAGAAATACCGAGATATCCCAATATCTGGTTTTATGTAAATAGCAATATTGTAGAAGGATATCTTGAAGCTGTTTATTTAGTAATATTTAATTTAATGAAATATTGTAATATAAAGAATAATTTTAGCGAAAATTATCGTCTACGCCATATTTTGTTTAATAGTAATGAAGGAAGCGATACGGAAGGAAGACATAAAGGGTTACAACCTTACACAGATATAGACAATCCAGCTAACAGCCACGATCATCAATTGCATATTAGATATTATTATAAAAATTTGATGAATAATAAATCCGAAAGGGTAAAATTGAGTACAAGTAATGGGAATATAATATTTTATCGATTGGCTCTGAGCGCCCATTATGAGGTAACGACAGAAAATAAGAATCATCCATTTGTAGAATTTTGCCCAATATGCGGGAGAGCTGGTATATACGATATCGAGGTTGATCAAAACAACTTGGATAAAGAAATATGTAGAAAAATCCATGACCCATTAGCTGTTGAAATTCTTTTAAAAAATACAATTCGCGGAAATAAAATATATAATAACAGAGGAGAGCAGATTAAATTTATTGAAAGGTTGAAAGAAGATTGTGATTTGGAGACTTACATTGTTGATGCAACGGATGCTGGAATAAATACTCCAAAAATTGGACATATATTGATAAAAAAGATTAATTACGGCAGAGATATTATTTTAAAAAATATAAAAGAAAATTAAATATTTAATAAAAATTATTTTATACAATTTTTATATTAGGCTCGTATATGAATTTGATTGTGCTATAATGTGAAATAATTAATAAAAATATTTATGGTATAAAATTAAAACTATGCATATAAAAGGAATTGGAATAAATATAGATTCCCCTACTATAGATGGAGATTTAGATCTACTAGAAAAGACTTTAGGTAATTTTCAAGATATCGGCTTTGATTACGCGGAAATACCGGTTCATGGAGTTGACGCAATCTTTAAAGGAAAACTGAATTGGCTGCAGACCAGGGCAATTACATACATCTTGAAGGAATTTAAGTTAAAATATACCGTTCACGGTCCAGATTTGCTAAATTTAATGGACACTCATAATTTTAAATTACAGAAAGAAATTTTTAAATCTGGAATCGAATTTACTAATGCTATAGGTGGGGAAATTTTCGTATACCATGGAGGAAAAATTCCTTTACAGGGAGAAATTAAAGGTGAAGGAATAAAACAAAGTAGTCTTTTAAAAATACCTTCCCCAAAAAATATTAAAAGATTAAAGAATATAGAAGTAAAAACTTTGCAAGAATTAGCTGACTTTGCTAAAGATTTAGGAGTAACCATTACTATTGAAAATACTTCTCCCGGGTTAGAAGAAGAGACTCTCTGGGAATTATCAAAACGATTTAATAGTAAAATGTTTCCTCATTCTGCCCGTACTCCCCAAACACCCAAGCCCATCTTTTTGCAAGAAGTTAGAAAGTATAAATATGGAACGAAGATTGAAGAATTAGTTGATCAGGTCAAAGAAATTGACCGTGATAACGTAGGAATTACCCTTGATTTTGGTCACGCTTATCTGGCCTCTAAATATTATCGCTTTAAATTTTTAGATTCCATAAAATTAGCCCTACCATATATAAAACATGTGCATATTCACGATTGTTTTGGTAAATCTCAACAGTCATATGAAGAACAGGATATTAATCTGATTCAGTTTGGTATTGGCGATATGCACATGCCTGTCGGTTGGGGAGAGATTCCCTATGATAAGATATTCCACCTTTTAAAGAATTATGGTGGAGTAATATGTTTAGAATTAAAACCCCGATACAAAAAATTTTATAAGTATAGTTTAGAAAGAGTCAAAGAACTTGTAGAAAGTACCAGTAATAACCACAAATTAAAGAAAGTCTCCCCCTTTTCTAAATACGATAATTAAAAGCAGGTAAATTATTTTCAGGCAAAAAGCTTTAAGAAATTCACCACACTGGATTTTTTACTTATGGCTTTTCCTCCATTTTTAATTTTATTCAAAGCAATTTATGAAAATTAGTGTAAAAAAATTTTTTAAAAGAGTTTTTTAGGAGTATAATTATTTTATGTGGAAAAAGGTGTAAGAGGCGAAAGTGAAAAATTACAATACTTTTATAATGGGTCATATTTCTATTGATGAAAATATCTATCAAGGAGAAACTGTAAAGGAAATTGGAGGGGCGGTGGTCTATTCGTCCTGTGCTTCTTATGCTATTGGTCACAAAACTGGTATCTTAACTAAATTATCCTTTCAAAATAAAAATTGCTTAGAAACGTTTACCATCCCAGAGAAAGATATTTTTACCCTAAATTCAAAGAATACAACTTCTATTAGAAATATTTATCATAGCGCAGATAGAGAAAGAAGGACCTGTACTGCTCTATCGGTTGCTGACCCTTTTACCATCGACGATATTCCGAATAATATTAATTCTCAAATATATCATTTTGCCGGTCTTATCTCCGGAGAATTTGATAATGAAATGATAAAGTTTCTGCACAATAAAGGAAAAGTTGCCTTGGATGTTCAAGGATTTTTAAGGACTGTAGGGGAAAATAAAGAGATGGTCTTTAATGATTGGAAAGAAAAGAAGGAGTATCTTCCTTTCATTGATTATCTAAAAACCGATGCAGCTGAAGCTGAAATTATGACCGGGGCAAAAGATAGGAAAATAGCAGCAGAAATGCTCTTCGAGTGGGGAGCAAAGGAAATTATGATTACTTATAATAAAGAAGTTTTAATTTATAATGGTATAAAACATTATACCATTCCTTTAAAACCGAGGAATATTTCGGGTAGAAGCGGTCGGGGTGATACCTGTTTTAGCGCTTATATTACCGAGAGGGCAGACAAAGATATTGAAGATGCCTTGCTTTTTGCTGCTGCTTTAGTTTCATTAAAGATGGAAAGTTCTGGTCCTTTTAAAGGAACCAGAGATGAAGTTGAGGGTTACATAAAAAAGTTTTATTAAGTATAATAATTTAAGAAAAAAAGAAGGTAAGGCATGAAACATACTGAATTTAAATTAAAGACCTTTGATGGATTATCACTCTTTGGCCAAAATTGGCAGCCAGAAAACTACCCAAAAGTAGTGATCTGTTTGGTTCATGGTATGGGAGAACACAGTGGACGTTATGTTCATGTAGCCGATAGATTAACTAAAGCAGGGTATGCAATATTTGCTTTTGATTTGCGTGGACATGGTAAATCTTCTGGTCCGCGTGGTCTTACCCCTTCTTATGAGGCTTTAATGCAGGATATTTCCTCCCTGTTGGAAGCTGCAAACAAACAATTTCCTCAAATACCCTCTTTTCTTTATGGTCATAGCTTAGGAGGCAATTTAGTTCTTAATTATGCTCTTCGTCGTCAACCACAACTTAAAGGAGTAATTGTTACCGGTCCCTGGCTTCGCCTGGCTTTTGAACCCCCTGCTTTTAAGGTAACTCTCGGTAAAGTGATGAATAAGATATGGCCTTCATTTTCCCAGAAAAGCGGTTTAGATACCAAGGCTCTATCTCATGATCTAGAAGTGATCCGCTCTTACGAAAATGACCCTCTGGTTCATGACCGTATTTCAGCTCGGATGTTTATCAGTGTCTATCAAGCAGGACAATGGGCATTGGAACATGCCTCAGAATTTTATCTTCCTCTTCTGCTTATGCAGGGGGGAGATGATAAATTAAGCTCTGTTGAAGCAAGCCGTGAGTTTACTGACAAGATAACTAAAAATTGTACTTTAAAAATTTGGGATGGCCTTTATCATGAAATTCACAATGAACCGGAAAAAGAAGAGGTCTTCAAATTTTTAATAGACTGGCTTGATAAGAAAGTATTAGAATAATTTCCAGTCCCCCTCCACTAACGATTAAGCACTCTTCGAATTGGAATCATAAATTTATCAGATAAAATTTATTAATAATTAATGCCCGGAAAATAGCTAAAGAAGCAGGAAGTATTATCTCGGAAAATATGGTTCTGCTCGGAGCAGCAGCTGCTACTCTTGAGTTTCCTATAGATAAGGATTTAATTATTCAGTCTATGAAGGAAAACTTACCGCCTAAAAGTATTGAGACTAATTTAAAAGCTTTTGAAAGAGGGTTTTCTGAGGGGGAAAAAGGAGGGAAGAGTATTGGAATTTAATAGTAATCTGAAAAAGATAAAACCTTCGGGTATAAGAAAACTGTTTGATTTAGCTCAAGGGAAAAAAGATTTAGTCAGTTTTGGGATAGGGGAGCCTGATTTTATCACTCCTACCCATATTCGTGAGGCAGCTAAAAAGGCCCTGGATGAGGGCTACACTCGTTATACTCCCAATTTAGGGTTTCCGGAGTTTAGAGAAGCATTAGCTAATAAATTAAAACAGAAGAATAAAATATCGGTTACACTTGATGAAGTATTAGTAACTTCCGGGGGTACAGATGCCTTATTCTTTGCTTTTTACACTCTTATTAATCCAGAGGACGAAATAATTATTCCTGATCCTGGTTTTGTGACTTACGAATCCCAGATATATCTTGCGGGAGGGACACCGGTATATCTTCCTTTGCGGGGAGAAAATAATTTTCATCCTGATTTAGAAGAATTGAAAAATTGCATCACCCCCAAAACCAAGGCTATCCTCCTGAATTCTCCCAGTAA
>Ga0075530_1001437_pt1 | contig 11283 bp, 11 predicted proteins | sample NGEPerD_2_FD_75101 | JGI IMG/M metagenome (GOLD analysis project Ga0075530, IMG submission 75101) | Arctic peat soil microbial communities from the Barrow Environmental Observatory site, Barrow, Alaska, USA - NGEE PermafrostL1-D | ecosystem: Environmental > Terrestrial > Soil > Wetlands > Peat ...
CCCGAGAGGCGACCGCCACGCCCAAAGAGCCCGCCGCATCCTCCGAAGAGCCGGGTAAGCAGGTCGCGCCCCCGCTCGGGGTGGGCCTGCTCGCGGCCGCGGAACATGATCGTCACCTTGACCTTGTCGCCACCGCGCAGAAAGCGCTCCACGTGGCCCTTCTTGGTCTGATAATCGTTGTCCGCGATCTTCGGCCGCAGCTTGATCTCGCGCACATTCACCTGCTGCTGATGCTTGCGCGCGGCTTTCTGCTTCTGCTCCTGCTCATACTTGTACTTCGAGTAATCGAGCAGGCGCGCGACCGGCGGCTTGGCGTCGGCGGCAACCTCGACCAGGTCGAGATCGGCCTCGCGGGCGCGCTCCATCGCGTCGTTGGTGTTGACGATGCCGACCTGCTCACCGTCGGCGCCGATCAGGCGCACCTTGGGCACACGGATTCTCTCGTTGATCCGAGTCTGATCGCGCTCCGGGGGGCGCCGGTCGAACCTCCGCGGGATCGGCACTAGATGCGGTGTCGGGTTAGCTGCAAGCGGGCAAGAAGGGGACGGGACACGCCTGGGCTCAACGCCGGGTAATTGTCGTGCCGGAAATCAAGTACGGGCAGTATAAGCGCAATCGGCCGCTCGGGGCAAGCGCGGCCACCGGGACGAAGCGCTCGACGGCACCCGGCGCGGCCCGCCCCGGCGCCGGCTGCCCGGCGGGACGGCCCGCGCGGCTCACCGGGCAGCGGCCTCGGACTCGATCCGCGCGATCAGCTCGGCGAGGGTCATCGCCCCCAGCTCGCCCTCGGCGTGGGAGCGCACGGCGACGGTGCCGTCGGCGGCCTCACGGTCGCCGAGGACCAGCATGTAGGGGTAGCGGCCCAGCTCGGCGTCGCGGATCTTGCGGTTGATCGACTCGGAGCGGTCGTCGAGCTCGGCCCGCACCCCCGCCTCGCACAGCTCGGCTACCAGCGCCGCGGCGGCCTCGTCGTGGCGGTCGGTGACGGTCATCACCAGGGCCTGCACCGGCGCCAGCCAGACCGGGAAGCGGCCGGCGTGGTGCTCGATCAAGATCCCGACGAAGCGCTCCATCGAGCCCAGTAAGGCGCGGTGGATCATCACCGGCCGGTGCTCGGCGTTGTCGGCGCCGGTGTAGCTCAGCCCGAAGCGCTCGGGCATCTGAAAGTCGAGCTGGCAGGTGCCGCACTGCCAGGAGCGGCCGAGCGCGTCGGTCACGTGGAAGTCGATCTTGGGTCCGTAGAAGGCCCCGTCGCCGGGGTTCACCTGGTAGGCGCGCCCGTCGCGATCCAGGGCCTCGCGCAGCGCGGCCTCGGCCCGCTCCCACTGCTCGGCCGAGCCCATCGACTTGTCTGGCCGGGTGGAGAGCTCGACCCGCACGTCCTCGAACCCGAAGCGCGCGTACAGCTCATCGATCGCCTCGCAGATATCGGCCACCTCGTCGGTGATCTGATTCTCGGTGCAGTAGACGTGGGCGTCATCCTGGGTAAAGGCGCGGACCCGCAGCAGGCCGTGCAGGACGCCCTCGCGCTCGTTGCGCGTCACCTGGCCGAACTCGGCCAGGCGCAGCGGCAGCTCGCGGTAGGAGTGGCGGGTCAGGTCGTAGACCAGGCAGGCGCCCGGGCAGTTCATCGGCCTGAGCGCAAAGCGCCGCCCGCCTTCGTCCTTGTCACCTCCGCCCTGGTCGTCGCCGCCGTCGCCGCCGTCGTCGCCTCCCTCCTCCATGAAGAACATCTCGTCGCGGTAGTTCTCGAAGTGGCCGGAGCGGTGCCAGAGCTGCTCGTCCAGCACCTGGGGGGTGGCGATCTCCTTGTAGCCGCGACGGCGCAGCTGTGCTCGCACCTCTTCGGCGATCAGGCCGAGTAGCACGGTGCCGTTGGGCAGCCAGAACGGCATGCCGGGCGCCTCTTGGCGGGTGGCGAAGATCCCCAGCTGCGGACCCAAGCGCCGGTGGTCACGCTTCTTGGCCTCCTCGATCCGCTCCAGGTGGGCGGCCAACTCCTTCTTGGAGAAGAAGGCGGTGCCGTAGATCCGGGTCAGCATCGGGCGGGACTCATCGCCGCGCCAGTAGGCACCGGCGACCGAGTTGAGCTTGACCGCCTTGATCCGGGCGGTCGAGGGCGCGTGCGGGCCGCGGCAGAGGTCTTCAAAGGGGCCGTTGCGGTAGAGCGAAACGGTCTCGGCTTGCTTGTCGCGAGCCAGGTCCTCGATCAGCTCGACCTTGTAGGCCTGGTCGGCGGCGCGGAAGTGCTCGAGCGCCTCGGCGACGGGGAGGTCGCGGCAGGAGAAGGTCTCGTCGGCCTTGACGTGGCGGCGCATCGCCTCCTCGATCTTCGGCAGGTCGTCCTCGGTGATCTTGACGCCCTCGGGGAAGTCGAAGTCGTAGTAGAAGCCGGTCTCGATCGGCGGGCCGATCGCCACCTTGGTCCCGGGGTAGAGCTCGCAGACCGCCTCGGCCATCACGTGGGCGGCGTCGTGGCGGATCAGCTCGAGACCCTGGGGATCACGCTCGGTGATGATCGAGATGCGTTCGCCGTCGGCCAGCGGAGCCGAAAGGTCGCGCAGCTCGTCGCCGACCTCGATCGCCAGCGCGGCCCGTGCCAAGCCGGCCCCGATCGCGGCGGCCGCGTCGGCACCCGTGGCGCCCTCGGGCAGCTCCAGCGGCGAATCATCGGGCAGTGTGACGGTGATCTGCGACATCGACGCCATGCTATCCGCGCAGGAGCGGCCGCGGCCCCCGGCCGCGGGCGCCTGGACGCGCGGGCGCTTCGGCGGCGCGGGCGCTGAGCCGCGATAGTCTCGGAGGCGATGAGCGTGGAGTTCGAGCATGTCTACGAGCCGGCCGCGGGCGAGTGGACCCTGTTGCTGCTGCACGGGACCGGCGGCGACGAGCACGACCTGGTCCCGCTCGGCCACCAGCTGGCCCCGGGCGCGTCCATCCTCAGCCCCCGCGGCCAGGTGCTCGAAGGCGGCACCAGCCCCCGCTTCTTCCGGCGGCTGGCGGTCGGTCGGCTCGACGTCCCGGACCTGCTCGCCCGCACCGACGAGCTGGCCGAGTTCGTCCGCGCCGCGAGCGAGCGATACGGATTCGACCCTGAGCGCCTGCTCGCCATTGGCCTCTCCAACGGCGCCAACATCGCGGTCAGCCTGCTCTTCCGCCACCCCGGACTGCTGCGCGGCGCCGCCCTACTACGCCCGATGTTGCCCTACGAGCCCGAGCAACCGCCGGCGCTCACCGGCACCGACATCCTGATCGCCGCCAGCGAGCACGACGAGTTCTCCTCGCCCGACCAGACCCATCGCCTGGCCGAGATCCTCGCCGACGCCGGCGCCCAAGTGCAGACCGAAGTCGCCACCGGAGCCGGCCACGGCCTCACCCCCGGGGACCTGGAGGCCGCCCGCCGGTGGACCGCCGCGCTCACGGCCTGAGCCACCCCCGGTCCGCTACTCTTTCCCCTCATTCCCAGGGCGCTTAGCTCAGCTGGGAGAGCGCCAGCTCGACAAGCTGGAGGTCACTGGTTCGAGCCCAGTAGCGCCCATATGGTCCGCCTCGCGATGCCAGGCGATTCCCCGCGCGTGGCGCGGATGCTGTTCGATTTCAACACCGATACGAGATCGAGACACCGCCGGTCGACGTGCTGGAGCCGAGGGTGCGAGGGATGTTGGCCGCCGGCTGGAGCCGGGTGCTGATTGCCGAAGTGACGGGCGAAGCGGCCGGCGCCATAGCCGGGCCCGGGGAACCGGCCGGGCTGGGGCTGGTGAACTTTCGGCGCACCGTCTGGAGCGAAGGCCCCGCCGCCCGCCCGGAAGAGCTGTATGTCGTGCCCGGCCGCCGCGGCGAGGGCATCAGTCGCGCCCTACTGGGAGCTGTGATCGACCTTGCCCGCGAGGCCGGTGCTCCGTGGCGGGAGCTCGACACCGGGCAGTACGACACCGCCGCCCGCGCGCTCTACGAGAGTGCCGGCTTCACCAACATCGAAAACGACAAGAGCCACGGCCAGATGCTCTACTACGAACTCGAGCTCTGAACGACCGCGGGCGGCGCGGGCGGGGCTACTTCTAGGGTCAGGCCGTTGACGGCGGTGAGGATCACCCTCTCCCCCACGTCGGCGCCGGCAGGGCTGTTGGCGCGCCAGATCTCGCCTCGGAGTCGGACCGAGCCCTCGGGCCGGCAGGGTGAGATCACGAGGGCGGTTTCGCCGATCATTGCCTGTACGCCGGTGGTCACCTTGCGGCGGCGGAGGTACCGGATCCAGAGCCACACTTCGACCACCTCGACGATCGCCGCAATCGCGACCAGGGCGATGCCCAACGTCGGGTTGACCCAGCCCAGCAGCAGGAGCCCGATCGCCACGACGACGATCATGGCCGCCGGGCGTCCATGAGCCGCTGTGAGCCGGCCGCGACGCCCTCGTGGCCACGCTCAGGCGCGCGTAGCCACGATCTCGAGATACTCGGCGGGCGCCACCAGCGCGGCGTCGCCGGCCACGTTGAACTCGTCCATAAGCGCCCGAGCCTCGGCCGTGAACTCCTCGCGCCCGACCTCGTCGAGGTTGTCCCAAACTGTCTTGACCGGTCCAAAGTAGGTACGAAAGTACTCGATCATGTGGTCTGCTCCATGGAAGCGCATCCTGTACTCGCGCCGGTTGACCTCGAGATCGGTGATCTCGTCGCCGAACAGCTCCTGCAACCGCTGCTCGGTCCCCCACGCGGAGGGCGGCTGCACCCCCGGGGGCGGCGCCGCGCCCCGGCCGGTCACCTTGAACATCCGGCCGACAAAGCCGTCCGGGGACCAGTTGGCCATCCCGATCCGCCCGCCGGAGCGGCAGACCCGCAGCAGCTCATCCGCCGCGCGCTTCTGATTCGGGGCGAACATCGCCCCAAAGGTCGAGAGGACCACGTCGAAGGAGCCGTCCTCGAACGGTAGATTCTCGGCGTCGCCCTCGACCCAATCGACCTCGAGCCGCTCCACCTCCGCCCGACGACGGCCGTGCTCGAGCAGCTCCGTCACGTAGTCCACACCCACGGTGCCACTCCACGCCCGCCGCGCCGCGGCCAGGGTCGCATTACCGCTGCCACAGGCCACATCTAGCACCCGCTCGCCGGGCAACACGTCGACCGCCTCACACAGCTCCTCGCCCACAATCACCATCGCGGTGGCGACCATGGAGAAATCCCCGGTAGACCACATCGCTTGCTGGCCCTGCTTCATCGCCTCAAGATCAACCTGCTCCTCAGCCATCACTGCAGCCTCCCGCCCGTTCACTTACCGCATCGAATCCAATCTGACGCGCTCGATCCAGATTGTCAACAGGGAAGGGGCGATGCTCCAAGTGCTCCCTCTGAAACCTCCCCGCAAACCCGGTAAAGGCGCCTACCGGAGTCGAACCGGTGTAAACGGCTTTGCAGGCCGCTGCGTAGCCACTCCGCCAAGGCGCCGGGGCGCTCGGGACGCCGGCCGGTGGGGAATCCGGCCGGGAGGCCCTGAGCGACGCGGCATAAGCCGTGTCTCAAGATTATAGAAGCCCAGGGCGGTCAGGCCGCAGGCGGGTTTGGCGCCGGAGGCGCGGGGGTAGCAACAGGTTCCCGCCGGCGAGGAGAACGGAGCAACATGTTTAGATGCGAGAACTGCGAGAGCGGCTACTCGGCCCAGGAGACCACCGCATGGACCTGGTGCCCGCGCTGTCTGGCCAAACACAAGATCCGCGTCCCCCTGAGCTTCAAGTTCGACGCCCGACCGTCCGTCCCCCCAACGCCCCTACGCAACGCCCCCACCGTCACGTCGTCCGAGGTCCCGAACCAGGCTCCCCACTTCTAGGCCGGCTATTCGCTTTGCCTCTGGGCAAGTTGCCTATAGGCAGGCTTCGCGGGAAGCGGCTGATGGGACTCGAACCCACGACCTTCTGCATGGCAAGCAGACGCTCTAGCCAACTGAGCTACAGCCGCGCGGGGGCGGAGTATACCGGCACCGTGCAGCGGCTTGGGGCGGGAAGGCGCGCAGGGCCGGGCGAGCCGGATCAGGCGGCGTCCAGGGCCTGGTTGACCAGGGCGTCGGCGGCGGCATTGTGTTCGCGGCGGACGTGGCGGATGGACCACTCGTCAAAGGCTTTGAGGGCCTCGCGGACCTGGCCGTGGAGCTCGCGCAGGCCGGAGTCTTTGACCTTGTAGCGGCCCTCGACCTGGCGCACGATCAGTTCGGAGTCGCCGATCAGCTCGACCGCGCCGGCGCCCAGCCGCTCGGCGAGTTCTATCCCGTACAGAAGGGCCCGGTACTCGGCGACGTTGTTGGTTGCCTCGCCGATCGTCCGGCCCTCGGCGAGCAGCTCGTTGCCGTCCTCATCACAGACCACCGCCCCGATCGCCGCCGGCCCGGGGTTGCCGCGCGCGCCACCGTCCACGTTGACCCGGACCCGCACCGGCGCAGCGCCGGACGCTTCAGGCGCGCCGGACCCGCCGCCCTCTTCGCTCAAAGGTCATCCCCGTCGTCATCGTGTTGTAGCGACGAACGCAGCCGCATAACGGCCTTGGTGTGGATCTGCGAGACCCTCGACTCGGTCACGCCGAGCACCTCCCCCACCTCGCGCAGGGTCAGGCCCTCGTGGTAGTAAAGGGCGATCACCAGCTGCTCGCGCTCGGGCAGGGAGGTAATCGAATCGGTCAGCCGCTCACGCACCTCCGAGCCCGCGATCGCTTCCTGCGGGTCCTCGGCGCCAGGGTCGGAGATCGTGTCCAGCAGGGAGACCTGGTCCCCGGAGGAGTCGGAGATCGCCCAGAGCTCGTCCAGGGCGTAGACCGAGGAGTTGGCGATCTCCAGCAGCGAGCCTTGCAGCTCGTTCTCGGAGACGCCCAAGCGCTGGGCCAGCTCGGCCTCGCTGGGGGCGCGGTGCAGCTCGTGCTCCAGCTTCCACTGGGCCTCCTCGATCTCCCGGGCGCGGGCGCGGACCGAGCGCGGCACCCAGTCCAGCGAGCGCAGCTCGTCGATGATCGAGCCGCGGATACGGGTGACGGCGAAGGTCTCGAACTTGATCCCGCGGGCCGGCTCGAAGCGCTCGATCGCGCCGATCAGGCCGACCAGCCCGTAGGAGATCAGGTCGGCCTCCTCCACGTGAGAGGGCAGGCCGGAGCCGAGCCGGCCGGCGACGAACTTGACCATCGGCGAGTAAGCGACCACCAGGCGCTCCCTGGCCGCGCGGTCGCCGTCGGCCTTGTAACGGCGCCACAGCTCGCGAAGTTCGATCTCTTTGACTCCGGTTTCCATCCCTTGAGCCCCGATTCTAGGCGCGCCCGGCGCCTGTGGGTAGGCCGCCGCCCCGTTGGGGCCGGATCATGCGCGTGGGTGGGCGCTTGCGTACTGGCCCCGCAGACGGGCCGCATCGACCCGGGTGTAGACCTGGGTGGTCGAGATCGAGGCGTGCCCGAGCAGCTCCTGGATCGAGCGCAGGTCGGCACCGCCCTCGAGCAGGTGGGTGGCGAATGAGTGGCGCAGGCTGTGGGGGGAGACGCCGCCGCCGAGCGCCAGGCGGCGGACCCAGATTGCAAGGCGGCGGGTCACGTCCGAGGGGGAAAGGCGGCGGCCGGACTTGGAGAGCAGGAGGGCGGACTCGGCGCGAGGCGTCGGCGCGGCCGCGGCCGCCTCGGACGCGGTGCGGCCGGCGAGCAGGGCGGGGCGGGCGCGCTCCAGGTAGCGGCGCAGCGCCTTCTGGGCCTGCTCGCCGACCGGCAGCAGCCGCTCCTTGCCGCCCTTGCCGATCACCCGCAGCTGCTCGTTTTCAAACTCGATCGAGTCGCGGTTGAGCGAGACGATCTCCTCGCAGCGCAGGCCGCAGGCGTAGGCCAGCTCGAGCATCGCCCGGTCACGCAGCTCAAGCGGGGTTTGGCCGGGGATGCGGTCGAGCAGGTCGGCCATCTGGGTCCGGGAGAGGACGCGGGGCAGCTCGCTGGCGCGCTTGGGGCCGGCGACCAGGTCGGCCGGGTTCTGGGCCAGCTGCTCGGTCCGGACCAGGTGTTCGAAGAGACCGCGGATCGAGGCCAACTTGCGCGAGACCGTGCCGGGCGCGGCGCCCTGGGCCGAGAGGCCGGACGCGTAGCGGCGCACGTCCTTGTGTGAGACCGCCGGCGGCGCCGGCTCGCCCGCGGCCCAGGCGGCGAACTGCTCCAGGTCGGTGCGGTAGGCGCGCAGGGTCCGGGCGGCGCCGCCGCGGGCCTTCAGGTCGCGCAAGTATCCGGCGATCGCCTCCTGCCACGCAGCGCTCGACCCGTTCGACGCCGAGCCTGGCTCGACCTTCGGCGCCGCACCCGGCTCGCCCTTCGGCGCATCGCTCGGCTCAGCCATGCGTGAACCAGCCCGCCCCGGTGCCGCTCAGGCGATGTAGATCGGGGTGCCGACCGGGACCTGGTCGTACAGCTCGATCACGTCGGGGATCGCCATCCGCACGCAGCCGTGTGAAGCCGCGCTGCCCAGCGAGCCGGTCTCCGAGGTGCCGTGGATTCCTGCCCCGTCGTAGATCCCCATCCAGCGTTCCTTGAGCGGGTTCTCCTCCACGCCGCCCGGGATCACCTGCCCGGCCAGGTCGCCGGCCCAGTCCGAGTTGGGCACGTGCCAGGCCGGGTCGACCACCTTGTTCTGAATCGAGTAGAGCCCGGCCGGCGTGTCCAATCCGACCTGGCCCACAGCAACGATGTAGGTCTTGGTCAGCTCCAGGTTCTCCCAGAGCTTCAGTTCGAAGTTGGCCCGGTCCAGGGTCAGGTAGACCGGGTAGCTGTCGGCGACGGCCGAGGTCGGCACCGCGGGCTTGGAGACCATGGTGCGGGCGCGCACCGTGCGCGGCAGGGAGGCGTCGGTAACCATCGCCTCGACCTGCTCGGTCAGCAACCGGTCACGCAGCTTGACCCCGTTCTGGGCCTCAACCACCACCAAGCTGCCGCTGGACGCGTCAACCGAGGCGTCGACCGGGTCCTGGTTGATCGCGGCGGCCACCTCCTTGATGAACTCGGTCACCGCCGGCTTGGAGTACTTGAGGTTGGGCGTGAACTCGGTGTCGACACTGCCGCCGGACACGTAGCGCCAGACCCGCCCGGGTAGTGAGGTCTCGCGACTGGCGTCCAGCGCCTGCTCGACGGCGCGGTCCACCCCACCCCGCACGTTCAGCTCATTGGCCGGCAAGGTCCAGGACTGCTGCCTATAGGTGATGTGGACCGGGCGGCGAAGAGGGGCGATCAGGGCATTGTCCAGCCGGTGGCGGGCCTGGTCGGCGGTTAGGCCGCCGACGTCGACCCCGCCGATCTCGATCCCGGCGGCGATCTCATCGCCACGGGCGTCATCGTAGGCCCAGGCGGCAACGGCGCCACCGATCAAGGCGATCAGCAGTGCGGTAACGAGACCGATCGCCACGCGATGCCCGCGTCCGCTGCGATCGGGGCCATCGGTGAAGTGTCCGCCCGCGGCGGGGCCTGAGCCGTAACCCGGGTGCTGGTAATCGTCGCCATTCGACCTGCGGGACAAGACTTTGACCTCCTCGGGGGTGATCGCTCGGGCGATCGAACTCCTACCCCGGAAAGTGTAGACAGGCCGGTGGTCGCGCGGTTGGATTTACTCGATGACCGGCGGAGATGGATCAAACATTGCAGCATCCTCGCGGCCGACCTCGGCGCTCTCGGGGCGGACCGTGACGTGCGGGCTCCAGCGCAGGAAGTCCTCGACCTCGCGCTCGTAGCGGTAGGGCTCGCGGCTGCCGCCGAGCACCGGGCGCAGGCGCAGCTCATCGCCCAGCCGGCGCACCGTTTCGGAGGTCGTGTACTGGTAGTCGAAGCCGGTCGCCTTGAAGCGGCGGTTGTCGAGGCCGCGGCCGAAGCGGAGCTGCTGGATCATCTCGTCCGGGACGCGGGCGCCGAGGCGGCGCAGCGGCGCCATAAGGAGTCCCGTCCCCCACGGCGGCAGGATCGGCAGCGGCCGCTTGCCGAGCAGGTCGATCACCTCGGAGAGCACGAGGATCTCGTCGGCGGCCACGTTGTAGGTGCCGGGCAGGTCGCGGAAGGCGGCGTGCTCGAGCGCGTGCACCACGTCGTCGGAGTGGACGAACTGGTAGCGCGGGTCGAAGCCGAGGATCATCGGCACCGCGGGCAGGCCGAACATCCGGGTGTGGGAGGTCTCGACATCCGGGCCGAGCACGTTGGCGCAGCGCAACACCGTGACCGCGACGTCTCGTGATTTGGCGGCGAACTCGGCGACCGCGGTCTCGGCCTCGACCACGTCACGCTCGATCGCGGTGCGGGGCGGATGGGATCGCCGCATCCGCTCGGTGAAGAAGCCGGGATCGTCCTGCTCGCAGCCGTACCAGTGGGCGGAACTCTTGAAGACGAGCTTGCGTACAGGCGAGTCGGCGCCGGCGCAGGCGGCGAGGATGTTGAGCGTGCCGATCACGTTGTTCTCGTGGGCCTGGGCGCGCGGGACCAGGATCGAGTCGACCACCAAGCGGGTGTCGATCACGGTGTCGATCGCGACGGCGTCAACCACCTTCTGGATCAGGGCGTGCTGGTTGCCGACCTTGATGAACTCGGTGCGGTGCAGCTCCTGCTTGGGCTCTTCGGTGTCGACTCCGATGATTGCCTCGACCTCGCTGAATGACTCCAGGGCCTGGGCGAGCTTGCCCCCCCAGTAGGAGGAGAGGCCGGTAATCAGGATCCGTCGCGCCGCTGTGCTCTCCCGTGCCACGTGGGGATTGTCGCACGCCCGGGGCGGGGCGGCGGGCGGCGCTAACTAGATGCAGTGTCTATTTTGTCCAGATGCCACTTTCCGATTACGGGCTTTCCGACGGCCGCTGGCGCCAGATCGATTGGCGCGAGCACCTGGAGCGGATCGATCTCGAGGGCGCGCGCTCGGTCAATTACGTCGATATCGGTGAGGGGCCGCCGATCCTTTTCGTTCACGGCCTGGGCGGGTGCTGGCAGAACTGGCTCGAGAACATCCCCAGTTTCGCGCTCAGTAATCGGGTGGTGGCGCCGGATCTACCCGGGTTCGGCGCCAGCCCGATGCCGGACTGGGACATCTCGATGCCGGCCTACGGGCGGGCCGTGGCCGAGCTGTGTGAGCGGCTGGAGTTGGGACCGGAGACCGTGGTGGTCGGTAACTCGATGGGCGGCTTCATCTCGACCGAGATAGTAATCGGGCACCCCGAGCGCTTCGGCGGGCTGGTGCTGGTCTCGGCGGCGGGGATCACCTTTGCTCGGGCACGGAGCGAGCCGGCGGCGGTGCTCGGGCGGCTGGCGCGGATGTCCAGGCCGGCCC
>Ga0075530_1001439_pt1 | contig 11273 bp, 12 predicted proteins | sample NGEPerD_2_FD_75101 | JGI IMG/M metagenome (GOLD analysis project Ga0075530, IMG submission 75101) | Arctic peat soil microbial communities from the Barrow Environmental Observatory site, Barrow, Alaska, USA - NGEE PermafrostL1-D | ecosystem: Environmental > Terrestrial > Soil > Wetlands > Peat ...
ACGCCTCGAGCGATTTCTGCATGCGCTCGCCCGTCTCGGAGATTACCGATTTCATCCATTACCTCCTGCGTTGGAACGACAGTCCGGTGCCAGTCTACCGCGGGGCGCTTTTCGGGGCCCGCCGGCTACCGCAGGTTCCTCAATCCGCGAAGGTGGTCTCGATGTCCTGCGCGATAAGCGTGCCGACCCTTTCGCCCCCGAGCACGCGCGCTAGGTTGCCCTCGGTGAAGATGTCGAAGACGGTGAGCGGCAGGCCGCGGTCGAGGCACAGGCTCACTGCGGTCTTGTCCATCACTGCCAGGCCGCCGTTTAGCACGTCCATGTAGGAGAGCGTGGCGTAGCGTCGTGCGTCGGGGTTTACGTTCGGGTCACTGTCGTAGACGCCGTCGACCTTGTTCTTGGCCATCAGCACCATGTCGGCGTCGATCTCCAGGGCCCGCAAGGTGGCGGCGGTGTCGGTGGTGAAGAACGGGTTGCCGGTGCCGGCCGCGAAGATCACCACCCGGCCCTTCTCGAGGTGCCGTAGCGCGCGGCGCCTGATGTAAGGTTCGGCGACCTCTTGGATGGTGATGGCGGTCTGCACGCGCGTGTCGACGCCGGCGCCTTCGAGCGCGTCCTGCAGTGCGATGGCGTTCATGACCGTGCCGAGCATGCCGACGTAGTCGGCGGTGGCGGGGTCCATGTGGCCGCCGTGCTGGGCGCCGCGCCAGAAGTTGCCGCCGCCGACGACCAGCGCCAGTTGAACGCCGCGGACCTTAGCCGCGGCGATCTCCTTCGCCAGCGCTGCGGTGGCCTCTGGTGAAACCCCGAACCCGTTGGCTCCGGCGAGGAATTCGCCGGACAGCTTCAACAGCGCACGCTTCAAGCTGCCTACTCCCAACGCCTACTGGCCGACCGCGATGCGGGCGAAACGACCGACCTGGAGGTTCTCGCCCAGGGTGGCTGCGGCCTGCTTCACCACGTCATCGACGGTCTTCTTGTCGTCCTTGAGGTAGGGCTGCTCGAGCAGGACGATCTCGGAGATGAACTTGTTGAGCCGGCCTTCGACGATCTTCTCGGCGATGTTGGCGGGCTTGCCTTCCTCGATCGTCTGGCGCAGCAGGGCCTCGCGCTCGGCGGCGAGCACCTCTGCCGGCACATCCTCACGGCGGGTGTAGCTGGGGTTGGCCATGGCGACGTGCATCGCGAGGTTGCGCGCGAGGTCCTTGAAGACCTCGTTGCGGGCGACGAAGTCGGTCTCGCTGTTGATCTCGACCAGCACCGCGAGCTTGCCGTTGTGATGCACGTAGGTGCCCACCACGCCTTCGTTGGCGGCGCGGTCGGTCTTCTTGTCGGCCTTGGCGATGCCGCGCTCACGCAGCAGGTTGGCAGCCTTCTGCAGGTCGCCATCGGCGTCTTCAAGGGCCTTCTTGACGTCGAGCATGCCCGCGCTCGTCATCGCGCGGAGCTCCTTTATCTGTTCGGTGGTGACGGCCATCTTCTTCCTCTCGTTAGGCCTCGCGCGCGGCTTCCTCGGTGTCGCTTGCGGTGTCGCTGTCGTAGATCTCGGAATCTTCGTCGGTCTTCGGTTGGGCGCCCGCAACGGCCGCCTGGTTGCCGTCCTCGACCACTTGGGCGTCCTCGATGGCGGCGTCGGCGCCGGCGGCGGTCTTCTTGCCGACCCTGGCGTCCTCGTCAAGTGCGGCGCTGGCGGTTGGCGTCGTCGGCGCGCTGGCCGCTGCGGCCGGATCGCCCTCGATGTCGCTTCCGGTGCTACCTTCGGCGGCTTCAGCAGCTTCATGGATGGCGCGCTCGGGAGCGGACATCGGGGTCGGCAGGGTCTCGCGGTCGGCGTCGTCCTTGGTCGTCGGTTGTGCGACTTCGACGTCGGCGCCACCCTTGACCTCGATGATCACGTCCGACAGACGGGCGGTGACGAGCTGGATCGAGCGGATCGCGTCGTCGTTGCCCGGCACGATGAAATCAAGGACGTCGGGATCTGAGTCGGTGTCGGCCAGGCCGACGACGGGGATGCCGAGCTTGTTGGCTTCCTTTACCGCTATCGCTTCCTTGGTCGGGTCGATGATGAACAGCGCGTCAGGCAGCCGGGTCATGTCCTTGATGCCGCCGAGGTAGCGCTGGAGCCGACCGAGCTCCTTGCCGAGGTCGATCTGCTCCTTCTTCGTGAAGCGCAGGATCGACTCGTCACCGAACATCTGCTCGAGGTCCTTGAGGCGCTCGACGCGGGTGCGCATGGTCTTGAAGTTAGTGAGCAGTCCGCCGAGCCAGCGCTCGTTGATGTACGGCATGCCGCAGCGCTTGGCTTCGGCCGCCAGGATCTCCTGAGCCTGCTTCTTGGCGCCGACGAACAGGATCGTGCCGCCACGGGCGGCGACGTCGCGCAGGAAGTCGAACGCCTTCTCGCTCTCGACCAGCGTCTTCTGCAGGTCGATGATGAAGATGCCGTTGCGTTCGGCGAAGATGTAGCGCTTCATCTTCGGGTTGCAGCGCTTGGTCTCGTGGCCGAAATGGACGCCAGCTTCGAGCAGTTGCTTCATTCCCAGGTACGACATGTTTCCTCCAAGGCGGGATGTTGAGGTTGGATTCTGGTGCTCCGCTGAACGGGGCCGGGTGGACCCAGGCTCCGGCTCTCGCGAGCGGCGCAATGAAGGCCGGTCGCTCAAGGCGCCTATGTTCAGGTGGTGGTTCGGCTAGCGAGGACATCCCACTGCCTCGAGCCAAACCTATGAAGTATACACTTACTGCACGGTATTGAGTGCCTCTTGCGCTGCTGAGTATGTCGGGTCGATCTCGAGCGCGCGCTGGTAGGCGTCAGCCGCGCGCTGCAGGTCCTCCTGCGAACCGCGGCGCTGGTAGGCCTGGCCGAGCCAGTAGTAGGCGTCGGCACTTGGCGGTTCGGAAAGCAGTGCACCGTGTTGCGCGCGCCTTATGGCCTCGTCTACCTGCCCGGTCTCGAGGTGCGCCCGCGCCAAATAGGTGAACAGCGGCGGTAGGAACACGGCGCCGTCCATCTGCACGGCCTGCTGCAGGCGCGGCAGGCTGGCCTCGATGTCGCCGCACTCGAAGAGCACGATGCCGAGGTTGGAGGCGGCCGACAGGTTGGTGGGGTCGAGGCTGGCGGCCTGCGACAGCTCGTACTGCGCGGTGCTGCAGTCGCCGAGCCGGTAGGCGATGTCGCCGAGGTTGTTGTGGGCGGTGGCGCTGGTCGGGTCGAGCACGACGGCGCGGCGGAAGGCTTGCTGCGCCAGTTCGAGCTGCTCGGAGTCGCGGTAGACGCGGCCGAGGTTCACCTGCAGGGTGCTCTTCTCGGCGTTGTTCAGGTCCTCGGCGCTGGCAGCCAGATCAGCGGCGCGCTCGAGTGTGGGGCGCGCCTGCTCGAGGTCGCCGAGCTGGTAGAGCACTATGCCCTTGGTGTTCTGCACGCTCGCCCTGTCCGGTGCGATCGCCTCGGCACGCCTGATGGTGTCAAGGGCGTCGGCCAGGCGCCCGCTGTAGGCCGACGGGTCGGCCTGGTACTGGTACTGGTAGGCGTTGGCAAGATGCACGAGGGCGTCGACGTTTTCAGGTTCGATCTCGAGAGCGGCCTGGAACGCCTCGATAGCCTCAGGGTAGGCGCCCTGGCACGACAGGGCGCGACCCTTGCCGACCTGGGCCGCAGCGTTCTCGGGGTCGAGGCGCAACGCCTCCTGGTAGTAGAACTGTGCGAGCGAACAGTCGCCGCGATCGAGATAGAACGCGCCGTCACTAACCAAGGTGGCGGCGTCAGGCGTCGACTCTTCGGCTGCGTCCTGCGCGCTCGCCGTGGCGAGCCCCATCACGAGAAGGGCCGCGCCCAGGAAGCTGAGGAGATGATTGCGATGGTGCCTGGTGCTTATCAACGTGTCCTCCGACGACCGTGTCCGTCTTCGCGAGAAAATTGGATGTGATGACTCTAACATCTCGCCTTCCGCGGCCGCTTCAAGCGCCTGCGGCGTAGCCGGGCGCTCATTGGCGTCAATCATCGCGTCGGCAGGTGAGAGGGCCGTGTGCGGGAGGATGCGATAATCATCACTCTTTTAGTCGTCTGCGACGGGCTAAAGCGTGAACCGGCGAGAGCGTCGGAGCCGCCTCCCGGCCGTGCGTCCGCCAAGGTTGGCCGGCCGCCGCGCGGCGCGGTAGCATGGCCGCTGGTGTCGTTTGCCGGCGCCAACTGCGTGCGCGGCACGCTATCGCCATGCAAGGCGCCGCGTGCGCGCGAGGCCATGGCGCCCGCGAAACGAAGCGTATTTATTTACGGCGCACGAAGGAAGAGATTCTCCAGTGGCAACTCCTCAGCTGTCAGCATCGGTGGGCGACGGAGCCAGCACGACGACGACGACCTGGGCACGGGCCGGCCGCTTGACCGCGCGGCTGGCCTGGCTCTCGCTGGTCGCCAATGCCGTGGTGATACTGCAGGGCGCGGTGGTGCGCATCACCGGCTCGGGGGCGGGTTGCGGCAGCCACTGGCCGACCTGCAACGGGACCATCGTCCCGCTCCAGCCCACGCTCGAGGCGGCGATCGAGTTCAGCCACCGCCTGTTGTCTTTCGGAGTGCTTGTGCTCGGCGCCTGGTTGTTGGTGCGAGCGCTACGCACCCGGCGCGAGCGGCCTGGCCTGGCGACCTTCGCAGTGCTCGCGATGATCCTCCTCGTCGTCGAGGCCCTCATCGGCGGGGCCACGGTCCTCCTCGGCCTCACGGGCGACAACACCTCGGTCGCGCGTGGCGTGTGGGTGGCGAGTCACCTCGTGAACTCGCTGCTGCTAATCGGCGCACTGAGCGTCACTGTCGCCTACAGCCGCGCGAAGCCGCCTGCGTTCCCACTGCGACTCGGCGAGCAGGGAATGCTTGCCACCGTCCTAGGCGTCGGCCTCTTGGCCGCCTTGGTTCTAAGCTTCACTGGTGGCATCGCCGCCATGGGCAACACCATCTTCCCGTCGGACTCTCTAATCGAGGGCTTCCGCGCCGATTTCGATCCCGACTCCCACCCCTTGATAAGGCTGCGCATCTTGCACCCACTCATCGCGGTCGCGGTCGGTACCTATCTGTTCATCGGGTTGGGCCTTAGCTGGTGGCTCAAGCCCGTTCCGCAGGCGAGGCGCGCCGCCCAGGCGCTGCTCGGCGTCTACCTGGCGCAGCTCGTCGTCGGTGTATTCAACCTGGCCCTGCTCGGGCCCGCTGTGCTTCAACTTCTTCACCTGCTGATGGCCGTCGTCGCCTTCGCCCTGCTCGCCGCGCTCACGGTCACGATGCTCGGCGGGGCCGCGGAGTACTCCCGACGCGAAACCAAGCGGGGCGCTACCTTGGAGGGTGCATGAGCGAGACGGACGACGCGAGGCCGCGCCGCGCGACCTGGCGTGACTACCTGATACTCACCAAGCCGAAGGTCATAAGCCTGCTGCTGCTCACCACCGTCGGCGCGATGTTCATCGCCGAGGGCGGGTTCCCCGGTTGGGTGCCCCTCATCGGCATCATGGTCGGCGGCTTCATGTCGGCCGGCGCCGCCGGCGTCTACAACATGGTCTACGACCGCGACATCGACGTGCGCATGAAGCGCACCGCCAAACGCCCGATGGTCACGCAGGTGGTGTCGACCAGGAACGCGCTTATCTTTGGCGTCGCGCTCACCGTGCTGTCGTTCCTCATCATCATGTTGAGCACCAACGTCACGGCGGCGCTGCTGTCGTGGGCCGGAATTGCATTTTATGTGCTCATCTACACCATGTGGCTCAAGCGCAGCACCTGGCAGAACATCGTCATCGGCGGCGCGGCCGGAGCGATCCCGCCGCTCGTCGGCTGGGCCGCCGTTACCGGCGATCTCAGCCTCATGGCCTGGCTGCTATTCGGCGTGGTGTTCGTCTGGACGCCCGTGCACTTCTGGGCCCTGGCGCTGATGGTCAAGGACCAGTACGCCGCAGTCGGGGTGCCGATGGCGCCTTCGGTGATCGGCGAACGCGCCACGGTAATGCAGATGGTGATGTACACCGTCCTCACCATCGTGCTAACGGTGCTGCCGTTCTTCATGCACGAGTTCAGCCCGGCGTACTTCCTCGCCGCGCTCGCCCTGAACGTGGTGCTGGCCGTGCGGGTCGCTGCCCTGTTCCGCCTGGCACGAGCAGGCGTGCCGATCGACCGGGTCGCGGCGTTGCCCCTTTACAAGTACTCGATGTCGTACCTTGCGCTGCTGTTCCTGGCCATGGCCGTCGACCGCATCCTGTTCTGATGCTCAGCGCGAACTGATGGCGGAGGACGGCTCGACGGCGTTCGGGTCGCCCAAGGCCCGGCCTACCGGCCCCAAGCTGCTGCGCCCGCGCTGGATCTTCGGGCACCTGCTGGCCGCCGGGCTCGTCGCGTTGTTCATCGCGCTCGGCTTGTGGCAGGTGCGGCGACTCGACCAACGGCAGGCGCACAACGCGATAGTCATCGAACGCAGTGCTCGGCAGGCGTTGCCGCTTGACGAGGCGTTGGCCGAGAGCGAGGCAGCCGGTGAGGTGTTGGAGTACCTGCCCGTCACCGTCGAAGGCGAGTTCGCGCCCGAGCACGAGGTGCTCCTGCGCGGCCGCAGCATCGCCGGCCAGCCTGGCTTCAACGTGCTCACGCCGCTGGTGTTGGACGGCCAGGACGGGACGGCGACAAAGACCGCCGTGCTGGTCGAGCGCGGTTGGGTGCCCTATGAGAACGACAGCGTGCCGGTGATTGCGGCGCCGCCGCCCGCGGGCGACGTCGAGGTCGCGGGGCGCCTGCGAGCGCCAACGACCCGGCCGCCGGGCGCCAGCGGCCGCTTCGCGCCACGCGATCCCACCGAAGGCGCGCTGGTGCAGACCTACTACGTCGACGTCCAGCGCCTGGCGATGCAGATGCCGTTCGAGCTGCTTGGCGCCTACGTGCAGCGGACGGGCTCGGAGCCGCCACAGCCGGCCCAACTGCCGCTGCCGCTGCCCGAGCCCGAGGTCGACGAGGGGCCACACCGCGGCTACGCCATCCAATGGTTCTCGTTCGCCGTCATCGGCGTCGTCGGCTACGCGATCCTGCTGCGTAAGGTGTGGCGCGAGGGGTAGCCTCTTTACGCTATCGGCAACATCCTTAGTGTCATGCGAGGGCGGTCGGTATCTGAAATGGATACCGAGGGGCTCGCCTTGACACTGTAAGTCCGACTAACTAACCTAGTGTCATGAGCCATCGTTCGGTATCAGATTCAGATACCCGGGCCAGCACCCTGACACGCTCCCTATCGCCCTCGCTGGCTAGGATCGTGGCAGCATTTGAACTCGATGAAGCCTTCCTAGTCGACATCGAAGATCTAGAGCGCCTCCGCCAAGAGGCAAACGTCAAGACAACCGCCAAGGTAATCGCCAAACGGTTACGGGACCGTGGTTGGTTGCTGCCTACGCAGCACGTGGGCGTGTGGGAGTTCGCGCCAGGAGCTCACGCCGGCCCGATTGGGCGAGGTCATCCGTTCATCGAGGTGAAGGCAACGCTGAAGGCCGACCCCAAGTTGAATCTCGCCGTGTGCCTCTCGTCGGCGCTGTGGGCGCATGGCCTTATCGACAAAGCTCCGGAACGCCCCGAGGTCGCGATGCCCAAGGGAACATCTATCCCCGCAGGTCTGAAGAAGTCCGCCCGAGTTGTGTTCTTCAACTGGCGCCTTCCGACGATGTACGTTCGTGACACTCCAACTCACAGTCCCGCCACGATTCTCATGCACTTCGCCGCTCGCCCGGCGGACGTAAGGTCGTGGAGCGCCGTGCTTGACGCGCTTCCTGAACTCTACGAGCAAGTGGAACTATCCGATCTGCACCAAGAGTTAGCGGGAAGGACGGTTGCCGATAGGACGCGCCTTGCCTACCTCATGCAGGGCATTGACTCTCACCTTGCTTTCCGCTTGGCGCCACCTGATCACGGCAAGGTCTGGTTCGGACCTCGCGGCCCCCTTAAGCGGCACAGCCAGACGTTCAATCTCGCCGACACGGTACTTCCGATCTCCCCAGCCGAATTGAAACCGCACTCGCGGAACCGATGACTGTTTACAAGATCGCCCTAACCAAAGGCTATGTTCTTCGACACGCCCCAGCTCAGTCAGCCCAAGGGATCGAAGCTTCCCTTATCGACATAGCTCAGGATCTCCTCTTGCGAGCGCTAGCTGAGGACGGCGTTCTGGAGATGCTGGCGTTCAAGGGCGGCACAGCACTCCGCAAGGTATACGCCGGCGCTCGAGGGCGGTTCTCCACAGATCTCGACTTCTCAGTGGCGGGCCTAGAAGATGATCCCGTTGGTGTTAAAGAACTGGTCGAGGAGGCGGTAGATGGGAAGGAGATCGGTCCGTTTCGCTATCGCGTTCTAGACCACAGGGAGCGAGCTCACATCGCTTATGAGAACAATCTCGGTTTCGACGACGTGGGCGATTTGAAGTCCAAGCTGGACATCGGTGCGCCTCCATGGCTGCCTCCAGTGATGCGTCCCTGGATACCACTGCCAACTCATGACCGTTACGGAGGCCCGTTGCCGGACCTTCCGACGGTGCGTCTCGAGGAGAATGTTGCCGAGAAGGTCGCACGCCTCAACCGCAGAACCTTCGCGCGCGATGCCTTCGACCTGGTGTGGGTGATGCGGGAGCCGGGCGTGGCGTTGGATAAAGCGCTTACTCGACGCTTGGCGTTGCTCAAATGCTGGGTAGATAAGAACGGGCTTAGTACACCTCGGCACGTTTGGAGCCCGATCGCCGACGCACGGGCGTTCGAGGGCGGCAGATGGCTCGCGCCACGGGCGGCCAAGGACTTCGACGATGAACAGATTGGGTTGCTGACCACACCTTTACCCGACTTGGACGAGTTGGGACGCGACCTATCGAGGCTCTACCAGTGGATGGGTGAGTTAACCGCCGAGGAGCGGACTATCGCGTTGGGCAATGGGGCAGACCGGGGAACTGTATTCGATCTGCTTCGCGGCCTTGACGGTGGACGGTTGATCACGGAGCTTTGGTAGGCAACTGGGCCGTCGCCAGGTCCTTCGCGGACGATGATCCGCATGCTTCACTCGAGCGACATCGCTTCAGCGACCACTGAAGTGAGGTCGATAGCGGGATCGGCGAATACGACGAAGTCGGACTCACGTGCTGCGTTGAGGTCGAAGACGAACGATACGGAAAACTGTTCCGCAACTTGTTTCACCGCGGCGTCCACCACGAGTAAGGCCGGCTCGATAGCCGCATCGATCTCGGCCTGATACCGATCGACCAGGTCCCACCTAGTCGTGATCAGCGCCTGAACGAGCTCCTGCTCTTGCGGACGGCAAGATCTAGCCCTGTCGCAGACGGGAGTCCAAGCGTGACAACTGAGCATCGATCTCCACGATCTCGCTCTCGGCCGATGATAGGCCGAACTTCGCTCGGGCACCTCACCACGGGCCGGGCTTTTGGGAGCCTATCAGCAGCCTTAAGCCACCGTCCCAGCCAACTCCTTCTCGAGCGTCTCAAGCAGGCTCCGGAACGGCACCACGAACTTGCCGATCCCCTCCTCCTCGAGCTTGTGGGAGACCTCGGCCAGGTCGATACCCAATTCGGCGAGCTCAGCGACGGTGCGCTTGGCGTCCTCGAGGCCGTCCATGACGCGCGCCGCCGGGTCGCCGTGGTCGCGGTAGGCGTCGAGGGTGTCGACCGGCATCGTGTTGATGGTGTCCCGGCCGATGAGCGGCTCGATGTACTTGGTGTCGGGGTAGCTGGGGTCCTTGGTGCCGGTCGAGGCCCACAACAGCCGCTGGACCTTAGCGCCCTTCGCCTTAAGCCCGGCGAAGCGCGTGGCGCCCTCGCCGAAGTGCTGTAGGAAGATCTCGTACGCCAGCTTGGCGCTCGCGATGCCCGCCTTGCCACGCAGCGCTGTCGCCTTCTCGCCGTCGGCGCCGCCCTTCTCGGCCAGCGCGTCGAGCAGCGGGTCGATCATGACGTCGATGCGGCTGAGGAAGAAGCTCGCGACGCTGTTGACGTTCGCGATCTCGTTGCCGTCATCGAGCCTCTGCTCGAGGCCGCTGAGGTAGGCGTCGATGACGCGCTCGTAGCGCTCGAGCCCGAACAGCAGCGTGATGTTTACGTTCACGCCCTCACGGGTGAGCTTGGTTATCGCGTCGAGCCCGGCCATCGTGGCCGGCACCTTGATGAACACGTTGGGGCGGTCGAGCAGGCCCCACAGGTGGAGGCCCTCGGCCACGGTCGTGGCGGTGTCGTTGGCCAGCTCGGGAGAGACCTCGAGGGAGACGAAGCCGAAGCGCCCGCCGGAGCCGTCGTAGGTGGCGCGGAACATGTCGGCGGCGTCGCGGATGTCGTCGATCACCAGCGCCTCGTAAGTTGCGAGCGGGCCGTCACCGGCGCGCGCGTGCCGGGCGATGGCGTCGGCGTAGTCAGCCGACTTCGCGATGGCGTTGTGGAAGATGGCCGGGTTTGACGTCACCCCGCGCAGACCGTCTCCATCGATGAGGCTCTTGAGCGTGCCGTCTACCAGCCACGATCGTCTTATCTCGTCGAGGTAGACGCTCTGACCGAACTCCTGTAGTCGTTTGAGGGGGTTCATCTCTCACCTCTCCTGTCGCTACCTAGATGTTACGTCGGTCCGCCTGGAGCCGCGGTTCACGAGGACTCGATGCCGGTGGCGATCACCGCGTCGCCATCGAGCTCGATCCGGACGCGCGGCAGCGGCTCGACCGCCGGGCCGCTCACCGCCATGCCGGCCTGCTTGGGGTCGAACACGCTCAGGTGACATGGGCAGGTGATGGCCGGCGACTCGGTGTTGTAGTTGAAGCCGAAGTTGATGGCCGCCACATCGGTGTTGAGGCTGGTGATGCACTGCTGGTGGGTGCAGACGCGGCTGAAGGCCGCCAGGTGGACGTCGCCGACGTCGAGGCCGCCGGGGATGGGCCCGGGGAGCCGCAGCGCCAGGGCGGGCATGGTGCCGAGCGTGAACTCGGCGGCGTCCCAGGCGGCGGCGAAGCGAGCGACCGGCGCTACCGCAACGCTAGTGACGGGCGTGAAGCGCGGCCGCGCGGTCGGCCGGCGCTTGAGGAAGTGCACGTTGATGGCCTCGTAGAGGCCGTAGCCCGCGCCGCCGAGAACGGCGATGACCGGCACGCGCCACAGCCACTTGACGACCTGACGGCGGCTGAGTTCGGGGTCTTCGCTCACTTCGTCTTCGCTCACTGCCCGGCGGCGTTGGCTTGGTCACGCCCGGGGGCGAGCACTTCGGTGACGTAGGCGATCACTGCCTCGAGCTCC
>Ga0075530_1001440_pt1 | contig 11271 bp, 5 predicted proteins | sample NGEPerD_2_FD_75101 | JGI IMG/M metagenome (GOLD analysis project Ga0075530, IMG submission 75101) | Arctic peat soil microbial communities from the Barrow Environmental Observatory site, Barrow, Alaska, USA - NGEE PermafrostL1-D | ecosystem: Environmental > Terrestrial > Soil > Wetlands > Peat ...
CGGGAGGTGAGAGGCGGGCATGACTGATCTCGGCCCCATTCGTCGCACGCCCAAGAGCGGAAGTGAGCTGTTTCACGACGGTGACCGAGTCCTCGACTTCGACGTTCGCAGCTTCTGGCAGTGGAGCGCATCGGATATGGTGAGCAACGCCTTGCGCGGGGTGCTCGCTGAGTACTTGGTCGCTCGTGCGATTGGCGCCGCCGCGGGTGTACGTGAAGAATGGGCCGCGTATGATCTTCGCGATGCGCGCGGGTTCACCATCGAGGTGAAGTCAGCAGCGTACATCCAGAGTTGGCATCAGAACCGTCTATCTGCCATCATCTTCAACTGTCGCGAGACCTGGGGCTGGAATTCTGAGACCGGCGGACAAGCTGATGTGAAGCGACGGCAAGCGCAGGTCTACGTCTTTGCGCTGCTGGCCCACACCGAGCAGGCGACCCTGGACCCGCTCGACGTCGCGCAGTGGGAGTTCTATGTCCTGCCAACCAAGGTGCTCGATGCTCGGGTGCAGAGTCAGCACTCGATCACCCTGAAGTCGCTTCGCACGCTGCACGCACATCCGCCCATCGCGTATGGTGATCTCTCGCGAGCGATCGGGGATGCGGGCGCAGCGGACACGCTGGCAATCGACGGAAAGTGACGAAGCCGGGACTATGGCCGCAAGAACCGAGGGAGCCGGTGCGCGCGCGTGTTGGCTTGTCGGCGCCGCCTACAAGGACCGAACCTCCGATTAGACCTCGCGCTACCGACCGAGGAGGCTGGGTCGCTCCGTTTGCTCTCCCCCGACCGGGATGTCGTCTGGGTTCGGCGACTGTACGAGAAGGGCGTCGCGGGGTTCTACGACGTGGTCTTGCCGAGCATGGGGTGGCGCGTTGACCAGGGGAGGTGGTATTCGTGGCCTATCTCGACCACAAATCTGCCGGCATCGATGCGATCTTCCCCTCAATGCGCACCGACGTCGTCCTCGGCGACATTGCAGGGGCGCGGAGGTGATCTCACGGCACAAGAACCGTAGAGCCTGACCGCTTGTAGCAAACCTAAACCGAGCGGTGTGACGGTTCGTGCGAAGTCTCGAATCCTGCCAGCTAGTCAGCCGGTTCCGTGTCTTTCATGGGTACTCGGACTTGTCAGGGACTTGGCGAGCAATGTACCGATGTAGCTGTCTTTGTCCTCTTGCTGGAACAACACATGCCAAGCCTCCATGTTCGCCTTTTCCACACCCCAGAGTAGCTGCATTTCGTGGACTGGCGTATTGGAAATCACGAAGCTGTTCAGTGTAACGCTTGGATCGCCAAGACGTTGCTCGATCTGCTTGACGGTCTGGTGAAACTGGATTTTCGGATCTTGGGCGCCGAGGTTTCGAATGCCTTTGGGATCGACGAAGGAAATATATTCCTGCCCATCGGCAATCAGCCAGACGATGAAATCGGGATGAAAATTCCCAGCCTCAAAGAAGCCTACGCCTTTGCCTTTGCTCAGGTTGCGTAACAGGTAAAGCTCCTTGTCCTCCAACAATGCAGAAGAAGATTCACAATAGGCCTTCAGGTCTTCGACAAAGCGGCGCTCACCCTGATTCAGTGGGACTGGGCTGATCTCGACTGCTGAGCCCGTCAGGTGCAGCAGGGGTTCATAAAGGTGCCGGCCGAAAGGGAGAGCTTGCAGGCCGCCGAATTGCCAGGGCTTCAACTTGCCGGCGTCGATCTGCGACTTGAGTTCCTTCAGTTTATCGACGATCTCGGTCTGCGACTCCTCCACCAGGATGCGATAGTAACCATCGGGGAACTCCTCGTTGACCTGGGGAAAGTTGGGGTTACTGGCATCTATATAGCCATACTCCAGGTGCGGTAGCTCCCACTCTTTTTTGCGGAAGGAATAGTAGCGTTCACAGTATTTCTTGAGCAGTGCCTCGGCCAGCTCCTGCCACAGATGAATCTTCTCGAAGGAATCGAAGGCCAATTCAGACTCCGGGATCAGGAGGCGATACCAGCTCTGGTCAGCTAACAGGTCGGGCAGCACGTGACGTGGCAAATTCAGGTTGTGCCAGGCACGCTCGGCCTTGAACCGTTGCAGCTCGAAATACAGCGCGTCCAGGTCGAGAAAGGCGATGTGTAGTTTTGTCAGAACGCCCTTGTCCGGCTGATGTTCCTCTTCCACCGCGCCGAAGCCGCTGGAGTGCAGCGCCTGAATCTTCGGATACCAGTTGAGAACGACCGGGTTTTTTTGCAGGTACTCGGTAGCCTTTTCCTGGGCGGTATCGGGGGGTGCCAGCGTGGGTACCGAACCCAGTCTCTTGAAGGCATCACCGAACTCAGTGCTCACTCCGTTGATGGTCTTCTTCAAACGGATCGTCTTGAGCTTCTTCTTCCCCAGGTTGCGAATCACCGGCAGCAAAAACTCGATGCGCTCCTCGTTGGCGGGCAGCCCCTCTTCTTCAAGAAATTCACGGAACTGAGCCATGTAATTGGCCTTGATACCGAAGATGTTCAGAGTTTCGAGAGTCGGCAGGTGTGCCGGCCGTGCCACCTCCTCCGGTAAATTCACCCTGGCACTGCGTTTCAGGGTGCGGTCGTAGCCTTTCAGGCGCACGCCTCGACCGAATAGCTGGATGATCTGCGAGCCCTCCGTGCTGCCCACATTCATCAAGCCCATGGTGCTGACGCGCCAGCTGTTCCAGCCTTCGGTGAATTTCTTGGAGCCGATCAGCAAATTAATGGTTGAATGTGACTGGTTGATGTCTTGAAACAGCGAGTCTTTGAAGTCCTGCTCACCGACCAGTAGTGCGTCTTCCTGCTCGCACAGCTTGCACAGTTTGCCGTCATCGCCCACATTGATGACACCAAACGGATCGTTGTCGCCGACACGCAAGGCAATCTCGCCGGTCACGCCCTTCAGGTTCTCCACATGCAGGGCGCCACCGCCCGGTGCGTTAAACAGATTGGCCTGAATTTCCTCGAACAATTGCTCGGCAGACAACCCCAATCCGTTCAGATAGGCAAAGCGCCGCGCAAACAGGTTGTGACCATCGGCGGCAATCAGGCCTTCGTCGAGTATTCGCCGGATGTGGGCCGTGCTACCAGCGTGGTCGTCCAGATAGCGCGCCAGAAAAAGAAGAATGTCGACAACATCCGACACTCGCCTTTTGTTCTGAGTCCGCACTGCATTAACGCTGCTCCCTACGAATACCCAAAGGGGTTTCTCGATATGGAACGGCCGACAGGCGATCGACTGCTCCTGATACAGGCGCAACTGCTGGAAGAAGGCCAGCAGGCAGGCCACCAGATACACCTCCATGGTGTTTTCCTGGGTCTCGGGGTCCAGGTTCAGGATCTGATAATCCTTGCCGTAACCGTCGCCGTAGAAATATTTGTAGGAGTAGTCGAAGAGCACGCAGTGCGCATACTGGGCCGTCAGTTGCGAACTGCCCTTGACCGCCTGGCCGAAGGTGGCCGAATACTCGAAGGAAAAGCCCTGCTCGCACAAGGCATTGCGAAAGCGCATCCAGGTGCCGGTCTCACCGGCACTGGCGCCCCGATGCCCTTCATCGATCAGCACCAGGTTGTTGTCCTCGAAGGCATCCACGGCGACGGTCTTGTCGCCCATCTCGTCGCGCAGCTTGTTGATGTCGATGATCTCCACCGCCTGGCCGGAAAACAGCCCACGCCCGTTCTTGTCGAACAGCTCGGCCTCAATACCAGCGGCCTGGAATTCCAGCAGGTGCTGATGGCTCAACCCTTCGTTGGGCGTCAGCAGGATGATGCGGTTCAGCTCACGGTGGCGGCGGTGCTTGGTCAGGTAGTGCTGATATTGCCGGATATTGGCGTGCATGATCAGCGTCTTGCCGGAGCCGGTGGCGCTCCAGAAAGCCAGCTTGTTCAACTGCCCGGTGACATCGCCTTGCGGGTCCAGCAAGGGCACTTGATCCGGTTCCGGCTTGTCGGCGTTATAGCGCTCGATCTGTTCGTTGATCGAGGCCAGCAAGGCCTCCGCATCGGAGAAATACCGGTCCAGATAGATTTCGGTGAACAACAGCGACAGGTACTGGAAGTACTTCCAGACGATAGGTTCTTCCCCTCGTGCCAACCGGCGCTCGTTCAGCCGCTGGGTATGGCGAACAATGTTCTGGTCGTACTCCAGCAACAGATCGGCCGGCAGCTCGGGCAGTGGGTCGGTCTGATTGATCAGCGCCGTATGAAAACGGTGGATATTGTTCTCGTCGAGCCCGTCGGCGCTGTCTTCGCTCAACTGAAACTTCTGCTTGAAGGCCTCCAGCAACGGCAACTGCTTGCGGTTCCAGGTGAAGAATCCATCGCTGGACGGCAGCCCGAACAGGCTGAATAGCCACTGGTTCAATACCAGCTTGTAAGCGAAGGGCACCTGCGGGCGGTTGTTGCGTCTACCTGCCGCCATGTTTATGCCTCCGCCTCTTCAAACATCAGCCGGTGAAAGTCTTCCTCGATGAGACGGACTTTCCAGGTGTCGTCGGGTTGGCGCAGGTTTTCCAGGTTGTTGTCGCCGTTGACGTAGATCAGGTCGAATTCGCTGTCCTTGCTGGAGTAGCCCTGCTTCTTGAACCATTCGTCCAACACCAGGTTATCCTCCTCGGGATCGCCAGTGATCTTGCGCCAGATCACCAAGGTCTTGCGGCCGTCCGGCGTGGTGCCGGTGACGGTGCGGAACCACCAGGGGCCGTCTTCCGCTTCCCGCACGCGGCCATCCAGCAGCAGCCGGCGCGGGTTATCCTCGGGCAAGTCGGGGTCATCGTCGCGTTCAAACTGGGCGGTCACAGTCTGGGGCGCGGCCAGGGATTCCACCGTGAGGCCGATCAGCCAGTTGAAGGTCTCCAGCAGGTCCACATTGACCTCGCGGGTCTCCTCGCTGCCGGGTCGCTTGACCTTTAGTTTATAGGCGGTGGGGTCGGTAAAAGCGCCGATATTGAGCAGGGACTGACTGCCCCGGGTTTCCACATCCAGCCAGTAGCGCAGCAGGTACTGTTCGCGCAGGCCGTCCGTGCCCTGGGCCTCCTGACTGGTCAATAGATCCGTTTGTGTCTCACTGCGGCGCGGTTCCAGGTTGTTGAGGGCGTCTTCATAAGATTCCAGGCGGATTACCTTCATGATGCGCGGGCTGTGCTCCACCTCTTCTTCGGTAGCAAATCGTTTTGGCTTGCCTGCCTTCCATTCGGGAGTAAACGTCACTTTCTTGAGGCGCGGTAGTAGCACCGTGTCGAAATATTCGCCCAGTTCGACCATGATAAATTTTCGTTGGCCACCATCTTCACGATTCAGGTTGATCACGGCGTGTCCAGTGGTCCCGGACCCAGCAAAGCAATCAAGCCAAACGCTCTCCGACTTTCTGGTTGATGCCATCAACAGGGTTACCAGTTTAGCGGGCTTTGGATAAGACGTTGCATATTGAGAGCCTAGTATTTGATGAAGCTCATCATTCGCATCTTCATTTGACCCCCACCCATACCGATTCAAGTTATTTACATCGTATGATCTGAAATTACCTTCACCGCCAGAACCTACTCTGGATAAAATATCTTTAAGCCTCTTATACCTTGGCTCATTCACGATACGCCTGAAATATAGATCTTGAGTAATATAAATCTCGCTATTACTCATGAATTCATCGAGTCTTTGTTGTGAATATCTCCAATTACCCTCAACAACGACATCTTCTTTCAAAAGAGCATCTTCAAGCTTCAGATCGCTCTGCAGAATTAAATTCATATTGCCAGCACTGATAACGCTACCAGCCGATAAATTGGCAACTTTTTCTCTGTACTTACTTCTAAGCCCCTTCTTAAACACTCTTGTTTCTCTAGGGTTCGAGGCATTAACACATGGATATGTCTCTGTATCTGATGATATCTCACCTATAAGGCCTTCGAAGGAATCATAATCTTTTGAGAGACAAAGAACATAATCTTTCATTTTCGCAATATTTCCACTAAGGAAACTACCTTTCTTTTTTTTCTCCCATACGAGTGTGGCAAAATGTCTCTGCTTGCCAAAGGTATTTCTACAATAAACTGAAAGGTGATCCTGTTCTTCATCGCCTATACTTACAAATGCCACACCATTCCTGTTCAGGAGAGCAATCGATTTATCTAGCCGATCCGAGATCATTGACAGCCAAGAAGAAGATTTGTACGAATCTTTGTAGCAAAATCCATCGTCGCCAGTGTTATATGGTGGATCTACGTATATTCCGCTGACTTTGCTGTCATACCGGCTTTTGAGTAGTGACAAAGCCTGGAAGTTATCGCCATGAAACAGAACCCCATCAGTCTGCTCATCAATATCCCCCATCGCCTCCAGTAGGCGCTGACTGAAGCTCTCGTCAAAATCCAGCGTATCCACCATCAACGTCGGATGCGCCTTCAGAAAATCGACTGTCAGCGGCTCGCTATAAGCCACAGTGGTCAAATCCGCCTCAATCTCATCAATGGCATGTAGCTCTACCCATTCCTGACGCTGAGCCTCGTTAGCGGCAATCTCCGGATAAAGCTCCTCCGGGATGCAGCCGACACGAATGCACCAGGATGTCTCGGTGACGAACTTCTTCTTCAGCCAGAGCTTCTTCTGGAAACCCTCCAGTTGCGCCAGGAAGTCGATGAGCTTGCCGGCGATCTGGCGGATGACCTTGATCTTGGACAAGTACTGCTCCACGCGGGGAGCAGTTTCGCTTTCGATGTCGTCCAGGTGCATGACTTCGTTCTTGATGTAGAAGTCCAGCTCCCGGCGCAAGAAGCCGCCCAGGTCCTTGTGGATGAAGTAGTCGAAGGTGTTGCGGGCGGTGTAGCGGTTCAGGTGCGCGGCCAGGCGGCTGTAGTCGGCCTGCCCGCCGTCGGCCTTGATGTGTTTCTTGTCCAGTTCCGCCAGCCAGGGCTTGAGGTTTTCATCCTCTACCGCCAGCAAGCGGCGCACGGCGTCGTCGCGCAGGTCTTTCTGGGTGGGCGGTTTTTTCTTCGCTGCTGCGGTGGCGTTGGCCTTGGCGTCCTCGTTCCAATCAGCCAGCGTTGCCGGGCGGTATTCGAAGCAAATCACCAGCTCCTTGCCACTTGCGCCGTCCTCTTCGGCGATGGAGTCCTCGCCGGCCAGGATAAACACCCGGTTCTTGCCTTCGGCTTCCTTCACATTCCCGTGCTCGCCTTCAGCGGCGTCCACCAGACGCAAATGCACGCGCATGGGGTCGGCGGCGCCGGGCTTCAGGATAAAGGCGTAGTCGCGCAGGTATTCGCTGGATTTGATGTAGTACTGGTCCTTGTTGGCCCAGTGCAGTTTGACTTCTTCTCCCTCGTAGGGAATGGCGTAGACGCCGGGCTTGTAGACGTGCTTGGCGAGAAAGTCGCCCTCGTGGTAGTAGCGACGGAAGAATTTGTAGAGGTGGTCGTAGACTTCCTGCTCCAAGCCGGTGACATCCACGCCCTGCTCGGCGATCTTCTGGCGCAGTTCCTTCACCTTGGCGGCGGTTTCCGGGTCCACGCCCAGGCCATTGGCCTGTTCAATGGCTTGCTGTAGTTCCTTTTCCAGCTCGGCCTTGTCAGCGGTCTGGTACTGACCGAAAGCCTCCTTCACCTGGGGCAGCAGGTCGCGGTCGAGAAACTGGCTGATCTCAGCGGCGCGGGCATGCATGATGCGATAGAGCCCGAAGTCCAGGTCCGGCTGATCGAGCTGAAACAGCTCCTTGAGCAGGCGAATAAGTTTGTCGAAGTTTGGGTTCTGGCTCATGTGTACGTATTCCCTGTTGTAGTTCTCATTAGTTCTTCGTTACTAACTATGTCATTTTTCGCTAGACTACGGACCAGCGCAACGTAAATAGATGCTCGCTGTGCTGATCGCGGGTCAGGCGCTTTTCCAGCGCGGAAATCAGGCTGTCTCGCTGTTCCTCAATCTCGTCCTCGACCTTGAAGATGTCGCGGCGTTGTTTGCGCTGGCGCTGTTCAAGAGTCTTGAGATCTTCCTGGATGGTGTGCTGTTCCTCCAGGGTTTCCGCCTGGCGGGCTTGACGGCGCAGGGCCTTGATCTGTTCCTTGGTGTCCTTGAGCGTCTTTTCAGTAGCCAGCATCTTGTCTTCGGCCCACTGTTCCAGGCGCTCGCGGGCGGCGTTGAAGTGTTGGTTATTGGCCTCCAGCGAGCGATTGGCGGTGGCGCGCTGGTGCAGAGTCATTTCTGCGGCCAGGCGCTGCTCGATCTCAGGCGATATTTCTACCGGCCCCAGGCCCTCCTTGGCAGCCACATTGAACAGCTTAGTCAAGGTCTCATTATCCAATGAGTGGCCGTCGTCGTCGATGCCGGAGAAGAGCAGATATTCCTCGGTTTCGAAGGATTCGATGGTGAGCCGGGTCAGGGTCAGGTAGCCGCTTTTGCCCTTGAGCGCTTCCACCAGGGCGATGCGGCCGGGATGGCCGGTGATGTCGAAGCGAAGATGAGCCGGCGGGGTATCCTGGGCCTTGGCGCTTTCGATGACATGCTCGCCCAGCGGGTGGGACAGGCGGTAGAGGAAATAGCCGTAGTCCGGTGTCGGGGTAGCCATTTCGCCGCTACGGGTTTTGGAAATCAAGTGATAGCGGCCGGGGCGAATCTCGGGCGCGGGCGGCTCACGCAGATCAAACGCCAGATTGGCGTCATCAAACTCGGCGTGACCATCCAGCCTGTGTTGCGTGACGTGCCAGAACCGCTGGCCCATGCGGTCGAGCTGGGCTTTGGCATCTTCAAGCCGCAGGCGCAGGCGCGCATGAACGTCTTCGTCGAAGTGTTCCAGCAAGGTCTGGCGGGTTTGCTCGATGCGCCCCTGGATCTGCTCGTCCAGTTCGCTTTGAAGCGCAGTGAAGGCCGCCGCGATCTCTTCTGTGGTGCGGCATTCCTGGTAGATAGCGAGGATGCGCTTTTCAAAATCTACGCCGGAATCCAGCGAGCCCAGTACTTCATCGGAAGCACCGAACAGGCCGTTGAAGAGACTGAATTTCTCATTCAGCAGTTCGTAGACGCGCTGGTCGGCCTCGTTGCGTTCGTTAAGGAAGTTGACGACGGTAACGTCGTGCTGCTGGCCGTAGCGATGGCAACGGCCGATACGTTGCTCGATGCGCTGAGGGTTCCAGGGCAGATCGTAGTTGATCACCAGCGAACAGAACTGTATGTTGACGCCTTCAGCGGCAGCTTCCGTGGCAATCAGGATTTGAGCATGGTCGCGGAAATGTTCGATCAGCGCCAGGCGAGCATCGATGGCGCGGGAGCCGGTGGAGCGGCCGGTTTCTTGATTGGCGCGCACCCAGTTTTCATAAATCGCCTTGGCTTCGGGACCGGCATTGCTGCCATTAAACAACACGACCTGGCTCGTGTAGCCGTTCTGTTCCAGAAACTCTTTCAGATACTCCTGTGTGCGCCGGGATTCGGTGAAGATCAGCGCCTTTTCCGCCGCGCCAATGGTCGCCATCTCCCGGAACCCCACCTGCAACGCAGTGAGCAAGGCCTTGGACTTGGTATCGGTGCCGATGGTACGGGCGGCTTTGGCCAGGGCATCGATTTCCTCTATTTCGTCGCGTAGCTTCCGCGGCGCGGGGCGGTTGTCGGTTTCCACGGCCTCGTCCTCATCCGGCGGCAGCATTTCGTCGAGGATGTCAGCTTCCATTTCTTCACTATCGATCAGTTCCTCGGCCCAGCCGGCATCTTCTGCCGCACCATCGCGCAGTGCGATCAATCGGTCGCGCAGGCCTTCCAGGGTGCCCGCAATGGCGTGGGAAGAGGATGCCAGCAGTTTGCGCATGATCAGAATAATCAGATGGCGCTGGCGATCCGGAATAGCATAGGTGTTTTCCTTTTGCAGGAACGCGGAAATGGAATCGTAGAGTTTCTGCTCGGCGTCTGTGGGCCGGAACGGCTGGGTAAGCGCCCGGCGCTCAGTGTAGCGGACATACTCCAGTACATCCTGACGTAAGGTACGTTTGCAGAAACCGGCCAGGCGCTGGCGCAGTTCGACTAGATCACCACCAGCATTGACATATTGGGACCTGAATGCGTTAGCGTCACCAAAGATATGGTCGTCGATGAGGCTGGCGAGGCCGTATAGTTCCATCAGGCTGTTCTGTAGCGGAGTGGCGGTAAGCAACAACTTGCGGCGCCCTTGGGTCGCCCAGCGAATCGCCTTCCCCACCTTGTTGCTGGGACGGTAGGCATTGCGCAACTTATGGGCTTCGTCCATGGTGACCAGATCCCAGGGCACCATGCGCAGATCATCCTGCATGCGTGCGGCATAATTATAGGACACGATGATGACCGCGCGTTGCTCGAACGGTTGGGGATGGCCCTGTCGCTGATACTGGCGGTAGGCGCGGGAATCCATGATTACCACCGGCAGGTTGAATTTCTCCGCCAGTTCGGTAGCCCATTGCTTGCGGATGGCAGCAGGGCAAATAACCAATAATTGCCGGCGGCGTTCGGCCCAGCGCTGGCAAAGCACAATGCCGGCCTCAATCGTCTTGCCCAGACCCACTTCATCGGCCAGCACAACGCCTTCAGTTAGCGGGGATTGCAGGGCGAACATCGCCGCCTCGATCTGGTGGGGGTTCAGATCGACTGATGCGTCGAACAACGCCATGGAGAGCTGATCGTCTGCTCCGGGCGGGGCCTGCCGGGTCAGATCAAAGGCATAATATTTGGCGTGATGGGCCGTGACCGTCATGGGCTGCCCTTCGTGTTCGGCCCAATGTCATTCTCGGGGATCGCAATCCCGTTCCGCCCGCAATAATCCCGGATCAGCACCTCCACCATATTGGCGAGGGAGCGGTGCTCCTGCTGGGCGGCGGTGCGCAGTGCCTCTTTCAAGCCGGGCTCGATGCGGAAGGTCAGTGTGGTGGTCTTGGTGGTGACCATCTGTCCCCCCTCAGTGGGCATGCTGAGAATGTACTGCAATGTACAGTGAAGTCCAGCATAATCCAATGGGTGAGTCCACACAACCCGCAGGAGGCGTCTGATGCCCGGACACCCTCGTCCGGAGACTGCGAAAGGGGAGAGAGGCTTCCGGCACGTAAGCTCGGGGCGAGGCTTGAGCTCCTATGCGAAGCCCTTGTCTTTCAATATGCTACGGAGTAGTTTGTGGCTAAAGGAGGTGAGGCATGTGGAAACCATGAGTAGGATGGTAATGAATATCCTGCAGAGCGAAGGTTGTGACAACGCGCCTCATGCGGTTCAGGAGGCGGAGCGGGCAGTCGCCAATCTGGGCATGGAAGCGGAGGTCCAGACGGTGTTGGTTGCGGACGAGAATACC
>Ga0075530_1001441_pt1 | contig 11263 bp, 8 predicted proteins | sample NGEPerD_2_FD_75101 | JGI IMG/M metagenome (GOLD analysis project Ga0075530, IMG submission 75101) | Arctic peat soil microbial communities from the Barrow Environmental Observatory site, Barrow, Alaska, USA - NGEE PermafrostL1-D | ecosystem: Environmental > Terrestrial > Soil > Wetlands > Peat ...
CGTATATCACATGCCTTCTCCAGCGGGCCAGAATCTATCGAAGACGTGCTGGAAATACTGAGAAGCGCCGAATCCCAGGCCATCATCGATGTCGATGCCATGAGCATCATCGAAGGCGCGATGCAGGTGGTGGATATGCGTGTGGATGAAATCATGATCCCCCGCTCCCAGATGGTCACCGTTCGCGCCTCCCAGGATCCGAAGGAATTTCTGGATGAGGTGATCTCGTCTGCCCATAGTCGGTTCCCGGTTATTGGCGACAGCCAGGATGATGTCATCGGCATCCTTCTCGCCAAAGACCTTTTGCCGCTGGCCCTTGATGACGATATGGACTGGTCTCATGTCCGGGAGCTTCTGCGTCCGCCCACGTTTGTTCCCGAGAGCAAGCGTTTGAACCAGTTGCTTAAACAGTTCAAAGAAAACCGCAACCACATGGCGATCGTCGTGGACGAGTACGGCGGAACGGCTGGCCTGGTGACCATTGAAGATGTGCTGGAGCAGATCGTCGGCGAGATCGAGGATGAGCATGATTTCGATGAGGAGACCCACATCAAGGCCCGGGGCGATGGCTCTTATGCTGTGAAAGCTGTCACACCGGTCGACGATTTCAACGAGTTTTTCAATACCGGACTGGATGAGGAAGAGTTCGACACCATTGGTGGCGTGGTGCTCAAGGAGTTCGGACACCTGCCCAGACGCGGCGAAACGATTGAATTCGGTGGCATACGCTTTACCATTGCCAACGCTGATAACCGCGTCATCCGTCTGTTACAGGTAACCCGTAGTGAGCAGTGACCACTCGAAACCCCTTATTGCCCCAGCTCATTATTTTTTTTCCAACCGCTGGTTAAGCTCGGCAATCCTTTTGGTTGCCGGCGCTTTGCAAACCCTTACTTTCTCGCCGTTTTACCTCTGGTGGCTTGGCCCGGTCTCCATATTGCTCGTCATGCTGGTCACTATCCCCCTTGCGGCGAAAAAACTCTTCGCGGCAGGCTGGCTGACCGGCATGGGTTTGTTTGGCTCGGGGGCAAGCTGGGTTTACATCAGCATCAGTGAGTTCGGCAACACGTCCATACCCGTTTCGGTATTGCTCACCACGGCCTTTGTAGCAGGGCTCGCACTGCTTCCTGCGCTCGCGTTCTGGCTCTGGGGCAAGCTGGCGAAAGTCAGCGCGATACGAAGGCTTATTCTGTTTCCCGCCATCTGGATTCTCGGGGACTGGCTCCGCGGCTGGCTGTTTACCGGTTTTCCCTGGCTCTATCTGGGCACGGCTCACACCGATGGCCCACTGGCGGGGCTGGCGCCGGTTGTTGGCGTGCACGGCCTTACGTTCTGGGTTGCCGCCAGCGGTGCAGCAGCTTTTGCAATCGGGTGGCTTATCATCCGGCAGCGCCATGTCAGCGCAGGTGTAGTGGCCGTTGCTGCACTGATCCCCTGGCTTGCCGCCCCGGCACTGAACCGCGTTGACTGGACAGAGATCGGTACCGAGCCGACGTCGGTGGCGGCAATGCAGGGCAACATTCCGCAACAGATCAAATGGGATCCGGAGTTTCTGAAAGATCAGATTGTGGCCTACTTGGGCATGACGGAATCGCACTGGAACACAGATCTTATCCTCTGGCCCGAAACGGCTATTCCGATCCCCCAGGATCAGGCAGGAAAAATCATCGATTACATCGAAGAGAACCTGGGGGAAGAGAGCACTCTGATTACCGGTATTCCCTGGTACGGCTTCAGCGAGCGGGCTGGGGGCTTCACCTATCACAACAGCATTATTGCCATTGGCAACGGCGAGGGCACTTACCACAAACAGAAGTTGGTGCCCTTTGGAGAGTATGTTCCTCTTGAGGGTATGCTGCGGGGGCTGATAGGTTTTTTTGATCTGCCCATGTCGAGCTTTACCCGTGGCCCGGAAAATCAGGCACCGTTACAGGCTAATGGCGCCAGGGTAATGCCATTTATCTGTTATGAGGTTGCTTATCCGGACTTTCTCGCCCGCAATGCGGTGAACACGGATTTACTGCTGACGATCAGCAACGATGGCTGGTTCGGGGATTCGGTGGGGCCGCTGCAGCACTTGCAGATTGCGCGTATGCGGGCTCTGGAAACCGGGCGTTATATGATTCGCGGTACGAACAATGGGGTGACGGCAATCATTGATGATAAGGGACAGATCACGGCGCGTATTCCGCAGTTTGAGCGAGCCGTGCTGACGGGCGAGGTGTTCAGGGCAAGTGGTAGTACGCCTTATATGGTGACAGCGTCTTGGCCGGTTTTGACGTTGGCGTTGATTTTGATCGTTTTTGTCCGCGAGCGGGTTATTCCCAAGAGCTGATTCTGCCCTAACGATAACTCGGGAGCATGCAGTCAAGGGCGGAATCCGCCCTTGGCTGCCCCGACTCCTTTCGTGCCGGCCAAAAAGATTCAGCTTTCTTTTCGGGGCCAGCGGCTTGTTACACGCTTGTAGTATTGCGAACCACAGGCTTCGCACGGTTCCAGATGGCTGGTAGATGTGAGGCACAGCATGTGTTCGCAGTTCAGGCACTGGAACATGCCGGCCGTTGCAACCTCACCGGCGATGTACTGACCTGCTCCGTGGCTTTCGAGTTTTTGCCGCAGCGCCAGAGTATCCACCAGGGTCTGGTCGGCAACTGACAGTAAGCGTTCAGTCAGCTGCTGCTCCAGCAACGACAAGTCCAGCTGCAACCACTCTGCGAGGCCTTCACCGGTTTCGTCTACAAAGTGGATGAGGTGCTCCAGATCCCTCTGAAGGTATGTACCAAGGAGGCTGATTTCATCTCTGGTCATTTCCTCCAGTTCCTGTTCCGCCTCTATCGCCTTATCAACCTCTTCTTCCAGCGTTTCCAGCGTGGTCTCCTGCATTGCACGCAGGCGGTTCTGGACCTGTTCGAGCATGCGATCATAGGCCTCGAGGGCTTGGCCTGAGAGGTGCCTGCGTTCTGGTTCTGTCATGGAGGACTCCTTGTAGTTTGCGGGGCGGCGGCAGGTGGGGCTCTCCGGGACTGTCTGCCACCAACCTTCACCATAACCGTATCATGGCACAGTATTCAGGATTAGGCAGGCTCAGGCTACCTGTTACGCCTTGTGTGCGTTAGAATGTCCGGCCGCTCCGCACATCACTTTTATACAGGGTAACTTTGGTAATGGCAGGTATGGACGAGCAGTACAATCCCCGTGACGTAGAACACAATGCGCGCACCTTCTGGGACGAAAACAAAACCTTTGAAGTCAGGGAAGATCCGGACAAACCGAAATACTACTGCCTGTCCATGTTCCCCTACCCCAGCGGCAAGCTCCACATGGGGCATGTCAGGAACTACACCATCGGTGACGTCATCTCCCGCTACCAGCGTATGCAGGGCAAGAACGTTATGCAGCCCATGGGCTGGGATGCGTTTGGCCTTCCCGCTGAGAACGCCGCCATTGCCAACAAGACCGCGCCTGCGAAGTGGACTTACGCCAATATCGATTATATGAAGAACCAGCTCAAGCAGCTGGGCTTCGGCTACGACTGGAGCCGCGAGTTGGCCACATGCAAACCGGATTACTACCGCTGGGAGCAGTGGTTCTTCGCCCGCCTGTATGAAAAAGGCCTGGTATACAAAAAGATGTCCAGCGTTAACTGGGATCCGGTCGACCAGACCGTTCTGGCTAACGAGCAGGTAGTTGATGGCCGCGGCTGGCGCTCGGGTGCGCTGGTGGAAAAGAAAGCCATACCCCAGTGGTTTATCCGCATTACCGATTATGCCGAAGAACTGCTGAACGACATGGATGATATGGATGGCTGGCCGGAGCAGGTCAAGACCATGCAGCGCAACTGGATCGGCAAATCTGTGGGCACTGAACTCACCTTCCCGCTGAAAAACAGCGAAGAAGGCCTGACGGTTTACACCACCCGCCCGGACACCCTGATGGGCGTCACCTACATGGCTATCGCCGCTGAACATCCGCTGGCCAAAGCTGCCGCAGAGCGTCATCCGGACGTTGCCCGTTTTGTGGATGAGTGCCGCAACAGCAAGACTGCGGAAGCCGATATGGCAACCATGGAGAAAAAAGGCATTGATACCGGTTTCAAGGTAGTGCACCCGCTGACGCAGGACGACGTTCCTGTGTGGATTGCCAACTTTGTACTTACTGATTATGGCACCGGCGCCCTGATGGCCGTACCGGGCCACGATGAACGTGACCACGAATTTGCACTGAAGTATCGCCTGCCCATCAAACAGGTCATCTCCGCTAGCGATAAACCTGATATGGATGTTCAGGAACAGGCATTCACTGAAAAAGGCGTACTGGTGTCCTCTGGCAAATACAGCGGACTGACCAGTGATGAAGCCTTCGAGGCCATTGCTGACCATCTCGAACAGACGGGTATCGGCAAGCGCACCATCAACTACCGCTTGCGTGACTGGGGCGTATCGCGCCAGCGCTACTGGGGCGCGCCCATTCCCATGGTCACACTGGCAGACGGCACCCAGCACCCGGTTCCGGACGACCAGCTGCCGGTCCTGTTGCCCGAAGACGTCGAAATGACCGGCGTACAGTCTCCGATCAAAGCCGATCCCGAGTGGGCCAAAACCAGTTTTGAAGGCCAGCCGGCTACCCGCGAAACCGACACCTTTGACACCTTTATGGAGTCGTCCTGGTACTACGCCCGCTTCTGCAGCCCCAATTACGATAAAGGCATGCTAGACCCGACCGCAGCTAACTACTGGCTGCCGGTCGACCAGTATATCGGCGGCATTGAGCATGCCATCCTGCACCTGCTGTATGCGCGCTTCTTCCATAAACTGTTGCGTGATGTTGGTCTGGTCAACAGCTCCGAGCCGTTCAAGCAGCTTCTGACTCAAGGCATGGTGCTAGCAGATACCTACTATCGCGATGACGCAAAAGGCGGCAAGGTCTGGATTGCCCCGGCGGATGTCATCGTAGAGCGTGACGACAAAGGCCACGCAATCGGTGCGGTTCACAAGGAAGACGGACAGCCTGTTGTCGCCGGCGGTGTGACCAAGATGTCCAAATCGAAGAACAACGGCATCGACCCACAATCCATCATTGATGCTCATGGTGCAGACACCGTGCGCCTGTTCATGATGTTCGCAGCCCCACCCGAACAGTCCCTGGAATGGTCAGACAGCGCTGTAGAAGGCGCTCACCGCTTCCTCAAGCGCCTGTGGCGCTTGGTGAGCGAACAGGTTACCGGCGGAGGCGCACCGGCTCTGGATGTGGGCGCTCTGAATGACTCCCAAAAAGGTCTGCGGTGCAAAACCCATGAAACCATCGTCAAGGTGAGCGACGATATCAGCCGGCGCCTGACCTTCAACACGGCCATCGCTGCTGTGATGGAGCTGCTGAATGATGTCAGCCGGCTGAACGGCAACGAACCACAGACGCGCGCTGCCCGTCAGGAAGCACTGGAAGCAGCTGTCGTGATGCTGGCGCCGATTGTGCCACACATCTGTCATACCCTCTGGCAGGCCTTGGGCCACAGTGATCCGGTTGTTGATGCACGCTGGCCGGTAGCCGATGAATCCGCCATGGTTCGTAGCGAAATTCAGGTGGTCCTTCAGGTTAACGGCAAAGTACGCGCCAAAGCAGACGTTCCGGCGGACATCAACAAAGCCGACCTGGAAACGCTGGCATTGAATAACGAGAATGTTATCCGCTTTATCGAAGGCGCTACGGTTCGCAAAGTCATTGTAGTGCCCGGCAAACTGGTTAACGTGGTGGCTAACTGATATGCGGCCCCGCACACTGCACGGAAACCCAGCCCTGCTGATTGCTGTCAGCGTAATGGCAATCAGTCTGGGAGCCTGCGGTTTTCAGCTACGGGGTGCATCGCCGGTTTCCTCTGCCTTGGAGCCTCTGAACCTCGACTGCCAGGCCCCGGTGCCGACGTCTCTTTGCCTGGCGGTTCGCGAGCAGCTTGAGCTCGGTGGCGTTCAGCTGGCTTCGGGTGAAGACGCAAACTATCTCCTCAGGATCCGTGGGTTTAAACAGGACCGTCGAGCTTCGGCAATTACCGTTCAGGCTGCGGCTGCTGAATATACGCTCAGGCACTCGGTCAACCTTGAACTGATCAGTGCCGACGGGGTTCCGGTTATCGCCAGTACACGCCTCACAACCACTGAAAGCTACAGATACGACGAGACCAACGTGCTGGCCAAGCAGCGCGAAGAAGATAGCCTGCAGCAGCAGCTGAGTGACCGCTTGGCGCAGCAGATTATCTTCCGCCTTGCCACCATTACCCAAGAACGACTGCGAGAAATCCGGGACAACCACGAGAAGACCAGCACCCCGGCCGACACGCAATCTGCCAAACCATGAAGACGAATCCGGGCCAACTGTCACAGATACTCCGCAAAGGCCTCGCGCCGGTCTACCTGGTTTCCGGGGATGAGCCTCTGCTGGTACAGGAGTGCTGTGACCAGATACGAAGCGCTGCAAGAGAATCCGGTTTCCACGATCGCCTGATCTTTCATGCCGATCAGCAACTTGACTGGAATAGGGTTGCCGATGAATTCAATGCCATGTCCTTGTTCTCGGATCGGCGCCGAATCGAAATTCGCCTGCCTACGGGAAAGCTGGGAGATGGTCGCGCGGTTCTTGAGCGGGTTCTTGCTCAACCTCCTGAAGATATCATTGTTCTGCTGATCAGCACTCGCCTGGACGCCGCAGAAACCCGGCGAAAATGGTACAAGGAGCTACAATCCAAGGGCGTCCACGTGCCGGTATGGCCGGTGGATGCAGACAAGTTTCAGGGCTGGCTTCAGCAACGGGCGGGGAACCGTGGCCTGACCCTGACCCGCGGAGCGCTGGCCATGCTGGCCGAAAGACTTGAGGGCAACCTTTTGGCAGCCAGTCAGGAACTTGATCGCCTGGCGCTGCTGACCAACGGCAACACTATTGACGAAGAAACTGTTGAGCAGGCGGTACAGGATAGCTCCCGCTTCAACGGTTTCGAGCTGGTCACTGAGCTGCTTTCTGGCCGAGCTCCCCACACCGGCAAGATGATTGGCGTGCTGCAGCAGGAAGGTGAAAACCCCCTGGGCCTTCTGGCTGTATTGAGCCGTGATCTCAATTTGTTGCTTGAACTGAAGACCGGTGAGAACAAAACCGAAAACCCATCCGCATTTTTTAAAAAGCGTGGTGTCTTCCAGCCGCAACGAGCGCGGGCGCTGGAACAGGCGGCGCGGCGACTGAACTCAATACAACTGCACGACGCAGTAAAACTCTGCAGCCAGATTGATCGGGCAGCAAAAGGCTTTGACGAACTATCCCCTTGGCATTACCTGCGAGATATGTCAGCACTTCTGGCAGCCAGATCCTGACTGGGATCAAATGCGCCCAATATAGAGCCTTACTTGCCCGCTTGTCACTTGACAGTTTTTCACTATCAAGCGCATGGTTAGAGTATCACTGACTCTAAGAGGTGCCTGATATGGGTCTTCAAGAAGAACTAAAAACTCTCGCCGATAGAATCAAACAGTATCGTGATGAAGCTCGCGTGCAGCTTCACTTGGCTCGTCAAGACGTAAAAGATGAATTCGAAGATCTGGAACAGCAGTGGGATAAGTTTAAAATCCGCTTTGATCAGGTAATAGATGCAAGCGATGCATCCCAGGAAGCGCGCCAGACCGCAAAGAAAGTTGGAGAAGAACTGAAGACGGGTTACCAGAACATTCGCAATAAAATAAAGTAAAAACGTTAACCCGTTAACAGAACGCTACAAATGTTTACCATGAGGGCTCTTGTACCAGAAGCCCTTATGTCATACTCCTCTGTATAAGTGAATCAAGCGTCATAATTTTCCTTGGATAATCCTCCTGAGTCGCACTGACGATTAATCAGGCTCGTTCCGCCAAGGCGCTTGCAGTCACTGAGAGGTATAAATGGCGTATGAAAAAATTATTTCTCATCCCTACCGCTCTTGTTTTTCTGCTGAATGCGACCTTATCCATCGGCCAGAACACCCGCTTTAGCGATCCGGAAACCGTTATCAAGGATCAGTTCTGGGGCAATCTGTACGTAGACGGTGGCCAGTCATTCTTCTGTGATGCACCGTTTTCCCACAAAGGCTTCATGCTGAAAGAAGGCTATATCTACCCTCTCGCAGATGTACGTGACGCCCTGTCATGCGGCACCTCCCGCCAGTGCGCAGAGGACAACCGTTATCGCCAGATCGCTTCCGACCTCCACAATCTGATCCCGGTGCGCACCCGCACCGAGCTTCGACGCCGTAATGCCCGCTACGAAGATCTCGGAGTAACCGTTAAAGAAGACGACTGCGGCATCCGGGAAAGCGGCCCTTTCTTTGAGCCACCTGCCAAAGTGAAAGGTGATGTCGCCCGCAGCATGAGCTATATGGTCGGCACCTATGGTCTCCCGTGGCTTGGATCAGCCCAGGTATTTCAGAGCTGGAATCGCGCAGATCCTCCTGACGACAGGGAGCTATCCCGCCACAAAAGAATCGCGGAAATCCAGGGTAATGATAACCCCTATATAACCGACCCGACACGCGTTGAGCGCTTGTAACAGCATAAAAAAGCAGGCCCGAGAGCCTGCTTTTTTGCCTTCGGGTAGGCGTCAGAATTCCTCGGCGGTAAGTGCCATCATGGAATCACTGCCGCTGCGAATACCTTCTGCAAGGGAAACCGTTTTCGGCAACAGGCGATCGTAGTAGAAACGTGCGGTTTTCAGCTTGCCGCTGTAGAAGCCGGACGTATCATCGCCAGCTTTCGGTGCCGCCACCTTCACAATACGTGCCCACATAAAGCCCAATGCCGTCAGCCCGAACAGATCCAGGTAATCTACTGAGGCCGCGCCAATGGCATTGGGGTTGTCCGAGGCTTGCTTGATGACATGCTCTGTAACATCCGACAGACGCTCAAGTGCCGCCGCAAGCGGCTCCAGATAAGGACGCAGGCTCTTTTCGCCGTTGTTCTCCTCGATGAAGCTTGCCACATCTTCAGCAAACAGCTCGTAAAGCTTGCCCTGGCTGCCAACTACCTTGCGGCCCATCAAATCCAGAGCCTGGATGCCATTGGTGCCTTCGTATATCTGGGTAATACGACAGTCCCGAACCAACTGCTCCTGACCCCACTCACGAATAAACCCGTGCCCACCTAACACTTGCTGACCCATGATGCAGGCATCCAGACCACGGTCTGTCAAAAATGCTTTTGCAACCGGCGTCAACAGCGCAACCATGCCTTCGGCGTGCGTGCGGCGATCTTCTTCAGTAGCATCCGAATATTTGGAGATATCCAGCCACTGAGCCACATACGTTGAGAAGGCGCGACCGCCTTCAACGTAGCCTTTCATGGTCAGCAGCATGCGACGCACATCCGGGTGCACCAGAATGGGATCTGCCGCTTTTTCAGGCTGCTGCGCACCGGTCGGCGCACGGCTCTGAATCCGATCCTTGGCATATTCCCGTGCGCTCTGCAGGGAAGCTTCCGCAGCGCCCATACCCTGAATACCTACACCCAGACGCTCGTAGTTCATCATGGTGAACATGGCGTTCAGGCCCTTGTTCTTCTCACCTACGAGCCAGCCTTTGGCACCATCAAAATTCATCACACAGGTTGCCGAGCCTTTGATACCCATCTTTTTCTCGATGGAGCCACAGCTGAAGCTGTTGCGCTCACCCAGGGAGCCATCGTCATTCACCATGAACTTGGGAACCAGCAACAAGGAAATACCCTTGGGGCCTTTTGGCGCGTCCGGCAGCTTGGCGAGCACCAGGTGGATAATATTCTCCGCCATGTCGTGCTCGCCCCAAGTGATAAATATCTTGGTGCCAGTCACATTGAACGAGCCGTCGTTATTAGGTTCGGCTTTGGTGCGGATAATACCCAGATCGGTTCCGGCATGAGGCTCTGTAAGATCCATCGCCCCGGCCCAGACACCCGAGTACATATTAGGGAGATACTTTTCTTTCAATTCCTGGCTGCCATGTGCATCCAGTGCAAGGCAGGCGCCCGCGGTCAGCATCGGAGCCAGCCCAAACGCCATATTGGCGCCCTGCATCATTTCCTCAAACTGGGCCACCAGAGTTTTGGGCATACCCATACCACCGAACTCAGGGTTGCCACCAAGGCCATTCCAACCGCCTTCGACAATCGTCTGATAAGCTTCTTTGAAACCATCCGGTGCGGTTACTTCACCTTCGTTCCATTTGCAGCCCTGTTCATCGGCCTCGCGGCTCAGGGGTGCCAGCACGCCGCTGGTGATTTTACCGGCTTCTTCAAGAATCGCATCGGCGGTGTCGGGATCCACGTTCTCCGCTACTTTGGGCAGAGATGCCCACAGTGCCCTCGCATCAAAAACTTCGTTCAGTATAAAACGCATGTCACGCAAAGGTGCCTGATAATCAGCCATCATAACTCTCCAATTTCAAAACAGTCCAAATTCCAAGATTGTTATATTTTATAGGCAAATATTCTAACTCAAACCCGGCCGCAACTCATAAAAAAAGCCCGGCTCGTGAGAGCGCGGGCTTTAATCTGCCGGTAAACCTACAACACTCTCCAGAATCAGAGTGCGAAGGCGTCTTCTGGCATATCCAGCAGGGTATCCGCGCCAGCCAGCATGGTTACGGCGTGGGACCTGGTGCGCGGCAGCATGCGGGTAAAGTAGAAACGAGCGGTCTGCACCTTGGCGGTGTAGAACAGCTCTTCACTCGTACCTTCGGCCAGCTTGTCCTGAGCAATTTTGGCCATACGGGCCCACAGGTAAGCAAAGACCGCGTAACCCGAGTACATCAGGTAATCCACCGATGCGGCACCGACTTCCTCACGGTTCTTCATGGCAGTCATGCCCACTTTCATGGTCAGGTCGCCCCACTCTTTGTTGAGCGCTGCCAACGGCTCGATAAACTGCTTCATCTGCTCGTTGTCAGCGTTTTCTTTGCAGAAGGTATGAACCAGCTTGGTGAAGCCCTTAAGCGACTCGCCTTGAGTCATCAACACCTTACGGCCCAACAAATCCAGCGCCTGGATACCCGTTGTACCTTCGTAGATCATGCCGATGCGAGCATCACGCACGTTCTGCTCCATGCCCCACTCGGAGATGTAACCATGGCCACCAAATACCTGCATGCCCAGGTTGGCTGCTTCGTAGCCGATCTCGGTCAGAAACGCCTTGACGATCGGGGTCAGGAAACCCAACAGTTCATCCGCTTCTTTGCGCTCTTCTTCTGTCTTGCCACGCTGAAGAAGATCCGCTTTCTGCGCCGTCA
>Ga0075530_1001442_pt1 | contig 11262 bp, 5 predicted proteins | sample NGEPerD_2_FD_75101 | JGI IMG/M metagenome (GOLD analysis project Ga0075530, IMG submission 75101) | Arctic peat soil microbial communities from the Barrow Environmental Observatory site, Barrow, Alaska, USA - NGEE PermafrostL1-D | ecosystem: Environmental > Terrestrial > Soil > Wetlands > Peat ...
AGGAGCACGTGGGACGCGCACTCTTCGGTCTCGACTCGGCTCAGTACGACGAGGTACTGCGGCTGCTCTACTGGCTGAGGCAGCCGCAGGTCGGGGAGGACATCGAGCCGGCCAAGCTCGCCCAGCAGCTGTCGCAGGCCCTGCCGCAGCTGGACGAGGAGGCGGTGCGTTCGGCCGGTGACACCTTCGACGAGCTCACCGCGTTCGGCGAGCAGATCGAGCGTCGCGCTGCGGCAGCGGAGTCGCTGGCGGCCCTTGCCGAAGCGTACGTCGGATACGCCCGCGCCGTGGTGGCCGAACGTGCCGGGGCGGTCCAGGTGACGTTGCGGGCTGAGCACCGGCTCCGGAGCGAGGTCAAGCGGACCCAGAGGGCCGCGGCCGTCATCGGTGCGCAGCGGGTCGAGGCCGAGGCGACTCGGGAGGCGGCACGGGGTGGCATCCGGGAGGATGACGCACGCCTTCGTGCGTTGGAGGACAGCCCGGAGTTTCGCGACCAGCGGCGACTGGCGGAGCTTGCCGACCGGGCCGACCACGACGAGCGGATCGCGGAGGAGGCCTCGACACGACGCTACCGACAGGCAGAAACTGCTCATCGGCACCGGACCGCCCGGGCCGAGCGACTTGATGGTGTTCGAGCGGCCCTGACCCAGCAAACTGACCGGCTGCGGGACCTGGACCGTCGTCAGCAGGCGGCGGTCCCCGGGTCGTCGGTTTCGGTGCCGGCGTTCCTCGACGCGCTCTTGTTGGAGCGGTTGGAGCAGAGCGCGGCAGTGCGCGGCGCGCTCGACCTCGCGGTGGCTGCGATGGAGGAGGCCCACGGGGCGGCGAGTCGCCGCCTGGCCGCGGTGGGGCTCGTCCGCGGCGGCCTCGCCGAGGTGGCCGAGGCGGCGGCAACCCAACAACAGGCCGAGCAGGAGGCGGAACGGGCCGAGTCCCGCTGGGAGGCAGCCCGTGAGGCGCGCGTCGAGGCAGACCGCGACGCGGCCGCCGAGATCCAGGGGTTGGAGAACGCCCTGGACTCGTGGGCTGCTGCCGCGGCCGCTTTGCCCACGACCGTCCTCCCCGAGGAGCTCACCGAGGAGACGGTGCCCCGGCTGCCAGTGCTGGCCCGCGCCGCGGCTGCACCGGAGCTGACCCGGCTGCATCACGAGCTGGCGCAGGCGGCCTCCAGCCGCGACACGGCTGGCGAAGAGATCACCAGGCTTACCGCGCGGGCGGCCGTGGAGGGCGAGCTTGACCCGGCTCCACCTCCGCCGGTGTTGCCCCGAACCAAGCGGACCGACGGGGTAAGTCTGTGGCAGGTGGTCGACTTCGCTCCGGGACTCGAGGACCCCGCCCGCGCGGGCCTCGAGGCCGCCCTCCAGGCGTCGGGACTGCTGGACGCCTGGCTACGTCCGGGTGGTCTGCTGCTGGACGCGGCACACCTCGACGTCGTCCTCGCCCCGTCCGGAGCGTCCGGCCCGGGCACGTTGGCCGACCTGCTCGTGCCCGACCTGCCGCCCGAGTCGGACGTGAGCGTCGACGACGTACGTCGGGTGCTCGAAGGGGTGGGCGATGGCGCCGACCCGGAGGTGATCTCTTGGGCGCGGCCCGACGGGTCGTGGCGGCTTGGCCCGGCCCGCGGCCGCGCGGCCAAGGACCAGGCGCAGTACGTCGGCTCCACGGCACGAGGTCTGGAGCGGGAGCGGCGGCTGGCGTTGATCGACGCAGACCTCGCCGAGCAGCGGCAGGTGCGCAGTGAGGCTGCCCAAAGGCAGGCCGACCTCGATGCCGCGTTGGTCGCGCTGACCGAGTGGGTTGACGCCGTGCCGTCGGGACAGGCAGTGATGCGAGCGTGGACGCGGCTGGAGGAGCGCACCGCCGGTGAGGAACGCGAGGAGCAGGAGAACCTGCAGGCGCAGGAGGCCGCCCACGCGGCCCGGACCGGCGCAGCCGAAGCACGCGCCCGCCTGGAGCGGCTTGCGGCCGAGCAGGAGCTACCCGCGGAGCAGGGCCGACTCGACCGGATCGAGGAGGATCTCCGCGGCCTCGCTGCGGACTTACTCGAGGCTGCCCGTCAGGACCCGACCGTGCGGGAGCGGCTCACCAGGTGGGAGGATGCGGTCGTAGAGGCCGAGGGGTCCGCGACGACGCTGGCCGCCGAGGAGCGGCTCGTGGCCGAGGCCACCCAGCGGGCCGATGAGTCACGGGCTGAGCTTGAGGCGTTGCGGTCTTCTGTCGGCGACTCCGTGGAAGAGCTGCAGCGCAGGATCGCTGACGTAAGACGGTCGCGGCGCGCGAGCGAGGAAACTGCCCGGGCCGCGGAGGAGCAGGCAATTGCGCTGACGAGGGCTGAGGGGGAGGCGGAGGCCGACACCCGCAACGCCCGCGACCGGCTCACTGAGCAGCTGGACCAGCGGGTCGGGCTGCTTGCGCAGCTGGTGGCGGTCGGCGACGCACCGGGGATGTTCACGGCTGCCGGCGTCGGCACCGAGGAGGCCAGCGTCGTCCTAGGGCTCGCCGGGCACCCGGCCGATGAGCCGGTCGGCAAAGAGACGGCTGTGGCTGCGGACGTCCTGGCGGCGCTCAGCCAGGACGAGGTCAACGCGGCGGTGACCCGGGTCTGGCGGACGTACAACGACGCAGCGAGCGGCCCGGCTGCGGACCACCAATTGGCGGTCTCAGAGTACGCCGACCTCGTCGCCGTGACGGGTCGCGACGACGCCGGCGAGGCGGCCGTCGTGATCCTGGCGCAGCGGGTCAGCGCCGGAGTTGCCCAGGACCGCGGCTTGCTCACCGAACGAGAGAAGCAGCAGTTCGAGCAGCACATCCTGGGTGAGCTCGGCGATGCGATCCGCCTCTGTCGCCGCGACGCCGAGGAACTCGTCACCGCGATGAACGACCAGCTTGGCAAGGTGAGTACCTCCCAAGGGATCCGAGTCAGGCTGGTGTGGAAGCTGCGGGATGACGTGGCCCCTGAGGCGCGGGCAGCTGTCGAGTTGCTGGCACAACCAGTGGGAGCGCTAATCCCCGAGGAGCGGGCCACCCTGCGCGACGTGCTACACAGGCTGATCGAGGCCTCGCGGGCCGAGAGGCCCGAACTGTCCTACGGCGAGCACCTGGCCGCGGCGCTCGACTACCGGACCTGGTCGGAGTTCGCGATCCGCTACACCCGGCCGGAGAAGCCCGGGCATTGGGAGCGACTGCACCGGCGGTCGCCCTTGTCGCAGGGGGAACAGAAGGTGCTCTGCTACCTGCCGCTGTTCGCCGCGGCGGCTGCGCACTTCACGTCGCTGGCCGGTGCCGCGCCGCATGCACCACGGCTCGTCTTGCTCGACGATGCGTTCCCGAAGATCGATGTGCGAACGCATCCGCTTCTGTTCGGTCTGCTCGTCCAACTCGACCTGGACTTTGTCATCACCAGCGAACGGCTATGGGGGGACCACGACACGGTCCCGTCGCTGGCGATCTACGAGGCCTTGCGAGACCCGAACCAGCGGGGGATTGCACAGTACGAGTACCGGTGGGACGGCCGCGCCCTCCATGCGCTCGGATGAGCGGCCTGCCGCCGTGGCTGGCTGACCCTATCCTCCGGCCTGTGTGGGAGCGGATCCTGGGACGCTTCGAGAAGGCAGGTCTGGTCGCCGAGGGGCGGGTAGTGGTTGCCGCAGAGACCCGGGAGGTGCGGCACGCGCTTGGGGCGTTGTTGGGTCGCACAGTAACTAGTGCGTCGGTACAGGTCGACCTGGCGGTCCTTGACGCCCGACTGCGGGAGCGCTCAGGCATCGGTGGGCTGGCTGCTGTGCTCGAGGTCCTTTTCGCCATCGCCCCTGCGGACCGGCAGGCAGCGCGAGCGGCGTATGACGATGCGAGGGAGCGTCCCCTGCTGTTGGCCGTGGAACTGGTAACTCGACCCTGGGCGGCGGACTGGGTCGCGGGGCTGCGGCGTACGGGACTACTCACCAACCGGCCGGACGCCGAGCGCACGGTCCGGGAGGCCGTCACGGTGCTGCAATCGCTCACAGAGGGGGGTATCGGGCTGCGGTCCCGGGTGGAGCTCGGCGCCCGGCTGCTTGGTGACGCACACGCGCTTGACCGTGACCGGCTGCTGCACCAGATCGTCCTGCGCGGACTTGCCGCGGCGTCCAGAGTTGCCCTACCGGACGGCGCTCGCGCCCGCGAACAGCTGTGGGCGGCGTACGGCGTCGAGCCGGACCTTGTGTCCCGGACCTGTCTGGTCTTCGGGCTGCGGCTCGTCTCGACGTCCAGCCGTGTGGCGCAGCGGATCGAGCTGGCTGCTCGGGCAGGAGACCCGGTGCACCTCACCGAGTGGGATCTACGTCGGCTCGACGGTTTCGCAGTGACCGCCGGAACCCGGGTGCTCGTCTGCGAGAACCCCCGCGTCGTCGAGGCGGTGGCCGAGCGCGGCGTCGAAGGCTGGGTCCTGGTGTGTACGTCTGGGGAACCGAACCTTGTGGTCAACGAGGTGATTGATCGGCTCGCGGACTGCGGGGCTGAGCTGCGCTACCACGGCGACTTCGACTGGGCCGGACTGGCGATCGCCGACCGCGTGGTTGCGCGCTCGGGGGCTCGACCGTGGAGGATGTCCGCCCATGACTACCTAGGTGCCGTCCGACCCGACGGGCCACCGCTGGTGGGTCCGCCGGTCGAGCCCAGCTGGGACCCGGAGCTCGGAGCCGCTATGCGGTCCCATGGTCGAGCGGTCCACGAGGAGTCGGTGCTATCTGATCTGGTGGACGACCTCGCAGGCCACGCCGGCCAACGAGAATGAACAGCAACTCGGTTCGGAGGGTTTACGGATGCCTAAGCGGGTTGCTCCGGCGGCTCCTCGGTGGGTCGGTGCATCCGGTTGAGGGCATCGAGGTTCTTCTGGTCGGCATCGGGGAGGGTGTGAAGGTATTTCTGGGTGGTGGTGATCTGGGCGTGGCCCATGCGGTCCATGACGGATTTGAGGTCGGAGCCTCCGGCGAGCAGCCAGGATGCGTGAGCGTGGCGCAGGTCGTGGACGCGGACGGCGAAGTCGACCCCCGACGCGGCAACGGCCGGTCGCCATACCCGGGTACGGAAGGTGTTCCTGGAGAAGGGGGTGCCCTCGCGGGTGGCGAACAGCAGGTCACCGGATCTGAGCCGGCGGTTGGCGATGTGAGCGCCGAGCTGTGTGACCAGTTCGGGTGGCAGGCCCATGGTGCGGGGTTCGTTGTCCTTGGGGTAGGGCTTGGTCAGCATCCGCTGGCCGGTGGGGGAGTTCTTGATCGAGACCTCGACGATGGTCTCGTCAACGGTGAGCTTCCCGGTGTCGAGGTCGAGGTGGAGGGGTTTGAGGGCGATGAGCTCGCCCCAGCGCAGGCCGGTGTTGATCGAGGTCTCCACCATCAACCGATGCTGCTGAGGCAGTGCGGCGAGGATCGCGTCGTACTCCTCGGGGGTAAGGGTGCGGCTCTGCTTCTTGACCTTCTTCGGGAGTTCGGTGTGGGCACATGGGTTGAACGTGACGACCCGGTCGACGAGCGCCCGTTCGAACACCGAGTTCAGCATGGTGTGGTACTTGCCCACGGACGCGGCGGACAGACCGTTCTCGATGGCGGTGGTGACCCAGCGCTGCACCTCCGAGGGGAGGATCTTGCCCATCGGCCGTCGGCCGAAGTTGGGGATGAAGTGCTTGTCCAGGTAGGACCGGTAGGCCGCCAGGGTCGAGGTCTCGACCTGTTTGGAGGGCAGCCACACGGTCTCGGCGTACTCGGCGAAGGTGACCTCGCCGCGGGAGTGGTCGTGCCAGGCTCCTTCGCGGACCTTGGCCTCCTCCCGGTTCGCTGCGCGTTCGGCAGCCCTCCGGGAGGAGTAGGTGCCGGCGGATCGTTGCCGTCCTTCGGGGTCGCGGTAGCAGGCGACGAACCGCTTGTCCCCGTCGTCGGTGACTCGTTCCTTCACCCACGCCATCGGTACCTCCCGAGAGACTCAAGATTGCTGATGTCCGCACAGTGTCCGCAAACGTTGCCTCGAACGCCAGCGAAGGGACACGAAGCTTGACGGAAACTCAACTATGCCTCTGACCTGGGACTTTACGCTCAGAGTGGCTCACATGTCGACCCGATGTGAGTCGGTTGGTGAGGCACTTGGTGAGGTAGTACGGCACTCATAACCCAGAGGTCGCAGGTTCAAATCCTGCCCCCGCTACAAAGTGAAACCGCAGGTCAGAGCCGGGTTCGTGGGTCACCACGGGCCCGGTTCTGGTGTCTCATGTCAGCACCATGTCTGCTGACATTGCCTCGAGTTGAGCCCGAATTGGGCCTCTTCGCGAAGGATGGCGGAGCCTGGCGAGGGCCTACGGCGGCCAGATCGCATGACCTCTTTGCCATTGACCCAGAGGTCAATGGCTCGATCGGAGGCCGTCCGCCGCCCCGGGTCGCACGGCTCGGTCGACCCGTGACCGCGCGGCAAACTCGTGATGACCATCGGCCAGTCCGGTGCGTCAGCGACCAACGAGCGAAGAGTCGTCGATCGCAGACCATGTTCGATGGTTGGGTATCGATCGAACACCGAGGACCCTGGGCCGAGACGCGAACAGCTCTGGACAGCAGTGCCCTCTCCGGCCCGCTCACGTTCCGCCGAGTGTCGCCGCCGGCCGGTAGTGTGGTCTACGGAGGTGGTCAGGATGACGATCGCGGTTGCACCCGAGCCGGTCCCGCTCGAGACCGATGCCGACGGGGTGGTGCGCGTCGGCGGAAGCCGCGTCACCCTCAACACGCTTGTGGCTGCCTTCCGAACCGGCGACTCACCCGAGGAGATCCACGAGCAGTACCCCACGGTGGACCTCGCCGACATTTACGCCGTGCTGACCTACTACCTGCGCCACACCCGCGACGTCGACGCGTATCTCGATGCTCGCGACCGGGCCAGCCTCACCGTGCGAACGGCCAACGAGGACCGCTACGCCCCCGAAGGCATCCGTGCCCGGCTTCTGGCGCGTCGCGGCAGCTGATGATCCGGTTCGCCGCCGACGAGAATCTGAACCGGAAACTCGTCACCGGCCTGCAGCGCCGCACCAAGACGCTGGACATCGTCCGCGTCCAGGACGCGGGCCTACGGGGTGCGGACGACCCGACGGTGTTGGCGTGGGCGGCAGAAGAGAAGCGGATCCTGCTGACCCACGATGTGGCCACGATGTCTCGGTACGCCTACGACCGCGTTGAGGAGGGCCTGCCCATGCCTGGCGTCTTCGAGATCCCCACCAGCCTGCCGCTTGCCCTCGGAATCGAGGAACTGGTGCTGATCGCGGAAGTGAGCCTCGACGGCGAATGGGAAGGACAGGTCCGCTACCTACCCCTCCGCTGATGTCGCGCGGGATCGAGCGCTGGAACTCCGATGCCGGGTGGCTCCGCTTGCAGCGATGTTCAGGCTCGGTGCGCCCCGTTCGATTGCCATCCAGCGGGTGCGCTGCAGTGGGGTGATAGGGGTTCGCCATTCCAGGCTGGCATGCTGGGACGCGGTTGTCCCTCACCGGGCGAAGAGGAGCTGAGGTGTTCGTTGTCCACGGCTGTTGGTTGCCCAGCCGGAAGCGCGGCGGCACCGCGGAGGCCAGCCGGCTCGGGATCTGGGGTGAAGACTCCTCCGGGCCGGTGGCGCCTCCACGCAGGCCAGGTCGCAGACCACGCGTCCAGGCGCACCCGTTCGCCGCAGCGCATGAAGACCTTGTCGCCGTACTCGCTTCGGTTGCCCTGAAGGCAACCGCCTCGGCCGTCACCCTCACCCTGCCGACCAGGGGAGGTGGGCCGATCGCCTCGCCGGAGCTGGTGCGGGATCATCTCGACGCTGCCGCCGGAGAAGTGGCCTCCGGCCAGTGGCAGGTGCCCGTGCTCGAGCTCGACGCTGACCTGGCGCTCGCCGTGCTGAGCGAGCCGGACACCGAGGGCGCGGTGTGGGGCACGTCGCTCACACACCTTTCCGATCTCAGCCGCTTCGCGGCTGATCTCGTCGCGCGGGGGCGGCTGCTGCCCGGCGTCATCATCGACGGGCCGCGGGCCATGTGGCACCCGGTGCTCACCGCAACGGACGCGGTCTGGGCACGCACGCTGGCGGTGTCGGCGCCACCGGGCCTGTTCGCGGCTGGCTCCGACACTGGCCTTGAGCTCTGGGCGGAGGCCTTGGACTGCCTGGTCGACGCGGCGGCGCGCGCCGCGCTCGGCCGGTCTCGACTCACGCTCGGTCGTGCGGGTGATGCGGTCACCCGCGCCTGGTTGAGCGCACTGACCGGCACCGAGCTGGTGTTCGCCGCCGATCCGGCCGGAGTCACCGTGCTTTCCGAGGCGCTCACAGTGTGGCAGCGCGACGCCGCCGGTGGCCCGGTTCGGGCCTGCTTCCGGCTGGTCGAGCCGGTCGACGACGACGAAGAGTGGCAGGTGCGGTTCGGCCTGCAAGCTGCGGATGAGCCCAGCCTCGTCGTCGACGCCGATGCTGTCTGGCGCTCGCGTGGCAAGCTTCCCGCGCTAGCCCGCCACGTTGACGCGCCGCAGGAGACCTTCCTCGCCGAGCTGGGCAAGGCGGCCCGCCTGTACCCAGAGCTGGAACGCGCGCTTCGCACCGCCCGGCCCTCACACCTGGTGCTGGACACCGGGGAGGCCCATGGGTTCCTCAGCACGGCCGCTCCGACGCTGGGAACGGCCGGGTTCGGCGTCCAGTTGCCGGGCTGGTGGACCAAGCCGTCCTCTCGGCTCGGGCTTCGGCTGACCGCATCGACGCCCGGCCAGCCAGGACGGGTGGAGGCCGGCAACGCCACGCTCGGCTTCGACGCGCTCGCCGAGTTCCACTACGATCTCGCGGTCGGCGGCCTGGTGCTGACCGCCGACGAGCTGGCTGGGCTGGCCGAGACGAAGGCGCCGATGGTGCGGCTGCGCGGTCAGTGGGTCGAGCTGGACGCGGGCCGGCTCGCCGCCGGGCTCAAGTTGGTCGGCCGTCGCGAGCAGGCGACGGTGGGCGAGCTGTTGCAGCTCGGCCTCGGCATCGGCTCTGCTCCGGAGGGCCTGCCGGTCGAGGGTATCGAGGCGGACGGCTGGCTGGGCGAGCTGCTGTCCGGGAGGGCCGAGCATCGGCTCTCGGCGATCCGGACGCCGGAGTCGTTCTCCGGGCAGCTGCGCCCGTACCAGTCCCGCGGCCTGGCCTGGCTGGACTTCCTGCACCGTGCCGGGCTGGGCGGCGTCCTGGCCGACGACATGGGGCTGGGCAAGACGGTGCAGCTGCTCGCGCTCCTGGCGCATGATGCAGGGGCCGGCCCGAGCCTGCTGGTGTGTCCGATGTCGCTGGTCGGCAACTGGCAGCGAGAGGCGGCCCGGTTCACCCCGCACCTGCGGGTGCACGTCCACCACGGCAAGGAACGCGCCCTGGGCAAGCGGTTCACCGACGCGGTCGCCGCCGCCGATGTCGTCGTCACTACCTACGCGCTCGCGGCCCGGGACGCCGCCGACCTGCGCAAGATCGCGTGGCCGCGCGTCGTCGTCGACGAGGCGCAGGCGATAAAGAACGCTGCCACCAAGCAGGCCACCGCCATCCGCTCCCTCCCGGCGGCGAGCAAGATCGCGGTCACCGGCACGCCAGTCGAGAACCGCCTCGCCGACCTGTGGTCGATCCTGGAGTTCGTCAATCCCGGCCTGCTCGGGCCGGCCGCGACGTTCAAGAAGCGGTACGCCGAGCCGATCGAGCGGTACGGCGACGACGTCGCAGCCGAGAAGCTGCGCCGGTTCACCGGCCCGTTCATCCTGCGACGGGTCAAGACCGACAAGTCGATCATCGCGGACCTGCCCGACAAGCTGGAGATGGACGTGGTCTGCAACCTGACCGCGGAACAGGCCGCGCTCTACCAGGCGGTGGTCGAGGACATGCTCGAGCGCATCGAAGCGACGGACGGGATCGAGCGGCGTGGCCTGGTGCTGGCCACCATGACCAAACTGAAGCAGGTCTGCAACCACCCGGCGCACTTCCTTCGTGACGGTACTCAGCTGGCGGGGCGCTCGGGGAAGCTGGAGCGCCTCGACGACATCCTCGAGGAGGTCCTTGCGGCGGGTGAGAAGGCGCTGCTCTTCACGCAGTACGCCGAGTTCGGAGCCCTGTTGCGCGGGCACCTGGCCGGGCGGTTCGGCCGCGAGGTGCTGTTCCTGCACGGCGGTGTCGCGAAACCAGACCGCGACGAGATGGTCGCCCGCTTCCAGGCCGACGACGCAGCGTCGCCACCCATCTTCGTGTTGTCCCTGAAGGCCGGAGGCACCGGGCTGACCCTGACCGCGGCCAACCACGTCGTGCACGTCGACCGCTGGTGGAACCCGGCCGTCGAGGACCAGGCGACCGACCGGGCGTACCGGATCGGGCAGCGTCGGACGGTGCAGGTGCGCAAGTTCGTGTGCGCCGGCACGGTCGAGGAGAAGATCGCGGCGATGATCCGCGACAAGCGCGGGCTGGCGGACCGCGTCGTCGGCACGGGAGAGCAGTGGCTCACGGAGCTTTCGACCGGCCAGCTCGCCGAGCTGTTCCGTCTCGAGGCTGGGGCGGTGGTCGAATGACCGAGCGTCGCTGGTATCCGCCGTCGAAGCCCCGGACGGTCGAGAACGGTCTCAAGGCGCGCAGGACCCGCGGCGCCATCGGGGAGTCGTGGTGGTCGCGCCGGTTCCTGGAGGTCCTGGAGTCGTTCGCGATGGGCAACCGGCTCGCCCGGGGCCGGACGTACGCCCGCAAGGGACAGGTCATCTCGCTCGAGGTGATGCCCGGCGAGGTGCGTGCGACCGTGCAGGGCTCGCGGGCGGCGCCGTACCGGGTCACGATCGGCCTCGCGGTCTTCGCCGAGATCGTGTGGGCCAGGGCTGAGATCGCGCTGTCCGAGCAGGCGTTGCCCAGCGCCAAGCTGCTCGCCGGCGAGATGCCTCCCGAGCTCGAGGACCTGTTCGCGGAGGCCGGCGCCCCGCTGTTCCCGCGTAGCGTGAACGAGCTGGACCAGCGCTGCTCCTGCCCGGACCGGGAGGTCCCCTGTAAGCACCTCGCCGCGACGTTCTTTCTGCTCGCCGAGGCTTTCGACGACGACCCGTTCCTCATCCTGCGGTGGCGCGGGCGCGATCGGGATGCCCTTCTGGGCCGGCTCAGGGAGCTGCGATCCGACACGCCCGCGGAGGAGCCCGACGAGGCCGCGCCTGCAGCGGCGGGAAGCGCGCTCGTGCTGGCCGACCTGGCCCGGCCGGTCTGTCAGCCGGAGCGTTTCTGGCTTCCTCCGGTCCCCTGCCCGCC
>Ga0075530_1001443_pt1 | contig 11259 bp, 9 predicted proteins | sample NGEPerD_2_FD_75101 | JGI IMG/M metagenome (GOLD analysis project Ga0075530, IMG submission 75101) | Arctic peat soil microbial communities from the Barrow Environmental Observatory site, Barrow, Alaska, USA - NGEE PermafrostL1-D | ecosystem: Environmental > Terrestrial > Soil > Wetlands > Peat ...
AAATCCTCGCGAAACACGAGGATTTTTTTATTTAAAATTACTGTTTATAATAAATTTTTTAAATACTGACCAGTAAAGCTACTTTTAACATCCGCAATTTCTGGTGGCGTACCCACGGCCACCAAATACCCGCCCTTCTCACCACCACTCGGGCCTAAATCTATTACCCAATCAACTGATTTAATAACGTCCAAATTGTGCTCAATCACTAAAACGGTATTTCCCTGATCAACCAGCATGTTTAAAACTTTAAGTAAGCGGTCAATGTCATCAAAATGTAAACCAGTGGTCGGTTCATCTAAAATATAAAGTGTTTTTCCAGTAGAGCGGCGTGATAACTCAGTGGCTAATTTTATACGTTGCGCTTCACCACCGGAAAAAGTAGTGGCGCTTTGACCTAACTTAATATAACCCAGACCAACCTCATTAAGCGTATTTAATTTCTGAGTAACTGCCGGGATGCTCTTGAAAAACTCCAAAGCTTCACTGACAGTCATTTCCAAAACTTCATAAATGTTCTTTCCCTGATAAGTAACTTCTAAAATTTTTGGTTTAAATTTTTGACCACCGCAAACATCGCAAGTCAAATAAACATCTGCTAAAAATTGCATTTCCACTTTAATAACGCCGTCACCAGCGCAATTTTCACAACGACCGCCAGGAACATTAAACGAAAAATGGCCGGCACTCAAACCCTTAACCCGCGCTTCTGGCAATTCAGCAAATAAATCTCTGATATTGGTAAATAAACCAGTATAGGTCGCTGGATTAGAACGTGGTGTTCGACCAATAGGAGATTGATCAATATCAATAATTTTGTCTATAAATTCCAAACCCTTAATTTCTTGATGAGCACCTGGATCGGTTTTGGCACGATAAAACTTTTTCGTCAGCGCATTGGCCAAAATATCATTCATTAAAGTTGATTTACCGGAGCCGGAAACTCCGGTAATCGCAATCAATTTCCCAAGTGGAAATTTAACATCAATATTTTTTAAATTATGTTCGCGCGCGCCCACAATTTCTAAAATCTTACCGGTACCCTTTCTAAATTCTTTTGGGATTTTAATTTGTTTTTTACCGGATAAATAAGCACCCGTTAAGGATTGATTACAAGTTTTAATATCTTCCGGACGGCCCACAAATAAAATCTGACCGCCATTATCACCCGCCCCAGGACCAACATCAATTAAATAATCAGCTGCCATCATCGTGGCCGCATCATGTTCTACCACAATTACCGTGTTCCCGTTATCGCGTAAGTTCTTTAAAGTATTAATTAATTTGTCATTATCTTTTTGATGAAGCCCAATTGATGGTTCATCTAAAATATACAAAACACCGGACAAAGCTGAACCGACCTGAGAGGCCAGTCTTATTCTTTGGGCTTCACCACCAGATAAGGTTGAGGCGGAACGCAAAAGGGTTAAATAACCCAAACCAACATCTGCTAAAAAACCTAAATTTTTAGAAATTTCTTTAATAATTGGTAACATAATTTGCGCGTTTCCTTGCAAACTTTTTTGATTTTTTAACCAACTAGCAAATAGAGTCGTTAATTTATCAATGCTTAACTGAGAAATTTCCAAAATTGATAGTCCCTGAACCTTAACCGCTAAAGACTCAGCTTTTAATCTGGCACCGTGACACATCGGGCATAATGAGACCCGCATAATTTTTTCAATTTCTTGTTTTACAAAATTAGATTTAGTTTCTTGATATTTAATTTCTAAATAATTCACTACCCCTTTAAATTCTGAGTCGCCAGTCAATAAAATTTTTCTAATCTCTAGGCTTAAATCTTTAATAGCAACCCGTAAACTAAAATCATGACGAGCCGCCAAACTCTCTAACTCAGTCATCAAACCATTGCCATTTAAATTGGCGTGAGAAAGTGGTTTAATCGCCCCTTCTAAAATACTGAGCTTAAGATTAAAAACTAAATTAGCATCTATTTCCATCTTTGTCCCTAAGCCACCGCAGGCCGGACAGGCACCATGACCGGAATTAAAAGAAAAATCTCTCGGTTCTAAATCAAGACGACTATAAGAACAATCGCTACAGGAAAAAAATCTTTCTATCTTTGAGGATTTAACTATCTTACCGGCAACCATTTTAGAAATTTTCTTTTCGGCCGCTAGCTTTACTAAAGCATTGCCGCAAGTAGGACAAACCGGCTGACCACATTTCGCATATAAAAGACGTAAATAATCATAAACTTCAGTTATTGTTCCTACCGTTGACCGAGGATTGGAACCAACTGTTCGCTGATCAATAGAAATGGCCGGTGACAAGCCTTCAATCATGTCCACATCCGGCTTATCCATTAAACCCACAAATTGCCGAGCATAGGAAGAAAGCGATTCAACATAACGTCTTTGCCCTTCAGCATAAATAGTATCAAAAGCTAAAGACGACTTACCTGAACCAGACAAGCCAGTAATCACCACTAATTGGTCTCGAGGAATGTCTAAATCGATGTTCTTGAGGTTATTAGTACGAGCGCCACGAATCTTGATAAAGTCAATCGCCATAACAAATAAATTTAAATTAATATTGCAGATATTATAAAGGAAAATTAACAAAAAAACAAGGCCTGAATAATCAGACCCCTAAATATTTTGGACTAACCACAGATTAAAATAAACTATTTTTAGAAAATAGGATAAAAAAACCGTAAAAAAGCAATTAACAATCTATCTCCCCAACTAATTTTTCGATAACCGTTGCTAAAAGGTTTAGCTTCACGCTTCCAGGATTCAATAATCCTTTTTAAATCCGCAACCAAGTTTTTTTGCTGAGAAAATATCCCAACTTCAAAATTCCAGCCAAAAGAAAGAATGTCCATATTTTGCGAACCCACCAAACCTTCAGCGTCATCAATCAACATAAGCTTGGCGTGATTCATATTTTTAGTTAACCAGAAAGAAACTCCAATATTAGCCAGACGACAACAATTTAAAAAATTAATTTTATCAAGCGCCTTAATGTCCGTATGCCCAGGAATTATCATTTCCACTTTAACGCCACGCCGACAAGCATCGTCAAGCACAGCTATAAACCAGCGGGGGGGCAATAAATAAGGAGTAACAATTTTAACAGATAGTTTAGCCCCAGAAATCTTCTCGCGATAATAATTATTTAAATAATATTTTTTATTTGTTCCCTGCCAATTATCCATTACCCAGGATTTTAACTTATGGGTTAGCGGGGTGAAACCGAAGCGCAAAATAGATTCGCGCTTACCCCCACATTTACGATAAGAATTGGCGAATGATTTTAAAATAAACTTCACAGCGCTACCCTCCACTTTAATTTGCAAATCACGCCAGTCTCTAATTTTTTCTTCAATATTCACGCCGCCTAAAAAAGCAATCCGATTATCAATAATTAAAATCTTCCGATGGGTTCTTTTCAACCAATGACTGAAAAAAATAAATTCCGCGCCGGCTTCTTTTAGCTCTTTAATATTATCCGCCCTCAAAGAATAGCTACCATAAGCATCCGCAATAACCACAACTTCAACGCCGCTTTTCGCTTTATCTTTCAAAAGCTTAAAAAAATTATGAGTCCGATTGGTATCATTAACTAAAATATACATTTCCAAAAAAATGGACGTTTCCGCCTTAAGCATCGCTTTGAACATTCCGTCCCAAGCCTTATTGGAAGTTGTATAAAGTTTATATTTCATGTGGTTGATTATAACAGAAAAATAAAGGAAAGGCGATAAAATCTAGAATAATAACTGACTATTTGCTATGATAATTCTGGTTAGACTTAGAAATTAATATAAATATGAAATCTAAAAAATTAAGTTCAATTGTTGCCCCCATATTTAAAAAACTAGCGCCACGTATCGGCGCTAAAATAATTATTGAACCAAAATGGGGCGTGGCCGGACAAATAATTTTTAAAGATGGGAAAAAAAGTTATTTTCGCTATTCCAGTTTAGACTTAAACACTCTCGGAGCCTCTGAGACGGCAAAAGATAAGGGCTATGCTAATTTTTTTATGAACAAAATGGGTTATCCAACTATTCCTGGCGATACTTTTTTTTCAGACTACTGGTGCCAAGCTATCGGTTCCCATAAAAATATAACGAAGGCGGAAAAATACGCCAAGCATCTTGGTTTTCCATTAATGGTTAAGCCAAACAGTGGCAGCCAAGGAATGAATGTTATTAAAGTAAATAACTTATCAGAATTAAGAAAAGCGCTGGCACAAGTTTTTACCGGCGACAATATTGCTTTGGTCCAAGAAATTGTTAGTGGCCAAGATTATCGTCTAGTAGTCTTGGATAATAAAATAATATCCGCTTATGAACGACTTCCTTTCAGTATCACTGGCGATGGCATTTCTACTATTAAAGAATTAATTAATACTAAACTGGCTCATTTTATTAAAATCAAACGACCAGCCCGCCTTAACCTGGAAGACAAACGACTGCTCAATAATTTAAAACTCCAAAAATTAAAATTAAGCTCCATCACTAAACGCGGGGAAAAGATTGTTCTACTAGATAATGCCAATCTTTCCACTGGCGGCGACTCGATAGATGTAACCGATCAAATTCATCCTAAATTCAAATCACTGGCTATCAAGCTGACTAAAGACATGGGCTTACGCTTCTGCGGCGTAGACTTAATGATTGCGGGTGATATTAGTCAGAATATTAAAAAATACTGGGTGATAGAAGTTAACTCCGCTCCCGGTTTAGACCATTATGTAAAAATGGGAAGTAAACAAGAAAAAATTGTCGAGGATTTATATTTACAAGTTTTAAAATCACTCGCTAAATAAAATTTAAGTTTTATAAATATAGGTACGGCTAGGATTAGTGTCTAATATTTTTAATGGTTCCCAATTAGGAATAGTAAAACCATAAGAAACAACAATTATCCCCGGTCGTAAATTTTTTTTCAATTTAACGCCAATTTTTTCCATCACCATTGCGTTTAAAAAAACAAAAATTGCATCCGCTTTATTTAAATCTTGACGCAAAAAATCTTGACGCTTTATCTTAACGCGGCTAGCTTGAAAAAATTTATTGAATTGCGCTTTTAGATAAGGGTACAAAGCCAATTCGTAGCCAACGGCTCGCAAGCTTTTTTTTTCGGCTAAAAATAAAAAGCGGCCATCGCCACAACCCAAATCATAAATTAAGGAACCCGCCGGTAACTTAATTTCATCTAAAACTATCTCTAAATTTTTAAGTGGCGTCTTTACCCAGGGAACTAAAGTTTTTAAATTGACATAAATCATATTCAGCCCAAAAAAAACAACTACAAAAGTCGCAATCACAATAAAGGCTAAAATGATAATTAAAATTGAAATAATCATAAAATTTTAAATTAACGCCTATTCCTTTAATATACCAAGTAAGCACCGAAACCGCAAAATATTAAGCAAATAAAAGGTTGACCATCATAAAAAAATATGTTTTAATTTCTAGAAGCTAGTGAGCTTGCCGTTTCTTAAAAAAGAAACGATGTCTACATATGAACCTTAAAAAAATTAAAATGAAGAAAAAAACAACAGCCGAAAAAAATCTCCGACTTTTGAGTCAAAAAAAAATTGCCCAAAAAAATCTCCGACTTTCTAGTCAAAATGTTTATCCCGGACGCGGAATTGTCTGTGGCATGGACGAAAGTGGCCAATATTTAATTCAAGTCTACTGGATTATGGGACGAAGTGAAAATTCTCGTAATCGGATTTTCGTCGCTGACGAAAGATTAGGCATCCTAAAAACGGAAGCCGCTAACCCAGATTTAGTTAAAGATCCGAGCCTGATAATCTACACTGCCATGGCCGAAAAAGATCTGCGCTATGTAGTCAGTAATGGCCATCAAACTTTAGCAGCTATTTACGGTCCTGTTACTCGCGGCTTACTTCCGCTCCTAAAAAAATGGGGCTATGAATCAGATCCGCCAAATTTTACCCCCCGCATCGCCGCCTCCATGTTTTTAGGGGACGACCACGACTCTGAAGAATATACAGCCGAAATAGTAATTTTCAAAAAAGCTGCCGATGATGAAAGCTGTATTAAAGAAACACATACAGTAAATTTGGAGCCGGGTTTAGGCTATTGTATTACTACCTATGCTGGCGACGGTAATCCCTTACCACCTTTCTCCGGAAAACCATACCTACTCCCGCTGGAAGGAGACGTCGAACAAATTACCGACACTCTCTGGGAAACGCTAAATGAAGATAACCGAGTTTCTCTGGCCGTTAAATTTATTGATGTTTCAACTGGAGAAAGCCAAATTGAAATTGTTAATAAATATAAAAAAGTTGAAGTTGAAAGTTAAAAAAACTAAAAGAAAAAAAGAATCCCCATCAAACGCAATGCTTGATGGGGTTTTTACTTTTGCTAGTCATAATTCTTATTTTAATTTGGCAACCAACTTATCCAAACATCTCTCAATATAAATCCGACGCCACCAGTAAAGACCAGAAAAAAATCCAAAAATTATGCCTAGCGCTGGCAATAGAATTTGGATGGCTATTGGTAAGGCACAGCTTCCATAGAAATGAACAATAATATTGTTATTAGCGGCAAAGCGTAAATAATTTATTTCCATCAAGCTGTGTAAATTAAAACTCAACAACAAACCCAAAAATATAAAGGCCGTAAGATAAACTATTTTTTTAATTGTGGTTGGTTTCCCGACTCGACTCATAAACATATATACATTTTAGCAAAAATTAAGGTTACCCGCCATTATTCAAAAAACACCGCAACTAAAGTTACGGTGTTTTTTGATTAATATCTTGATTAAAACTATTATCAACAATCATCTTCAGTTTTATAGTATAATCATTCATTCCTATTCGGCCGATAATTATGTTTCGGAGTTATAATTAAAATAATATTTAAAAATATTAACCCAATGAGTGCCCACAAACTAAAATTAAATAAAAATGACCAAATTGGATGACCAACCTGAATTATCTTAATATCTTTGATATATATAATTTCGCAAGCTCCGCCGCCAGAATCTGTTCTAGTTAGGCTGGATGTAAGACTAAATGAATTAGGGTCATAATCGCTTACTTTTCCAGTTTTATTGGCCTCTACATTAACTAGATAACCGGAAATTGACACTTGATCACCCGCTTTAATCTTATTAATTACTGATAGAATTTTCTTATCATTAGCAATCAAATGATTATTGGATATTAAGTCGGGATTAATCGAGGTTTCACCGCGCCACTTATAAAAACAAAAACGCGCGTCTTGAGAAAAGGAAAGATATTTGTTTTGATAACTCTTATTTTCTAAATTATCACCCCAGGTTAAACAAAGGTCAACTGGAAAAACACTGTCGGAATTATAAATACTGAAAAAACGATAATCCATTCGATGAACAACCAAGGCTTGAATCTGATATTCAGCGACAGGCGTTAAATCATAGGCAAAACCATCTTTAGAAAATTTTATGGGCTCATTATTATCAGTTACACTTTGCAGTGGTGCTTGTAAAACTTCCGGACGAATATTATCAACAGTTTTATAATTATTTTTTATAAAATAAGAAATAATTAGAATTGATAGAAAAACTAATAATAAAATTCTTCTTAATTTGGAATACATAATCTATTAACTCAAAAACTGATTATACCATTTCAATACAACCTAATCCCAGACGGAGTCGCTATCTGAAAACCGGCGGGAATTCCATTAGTATTGCTACTTAGACAATAATTTAAAGTATATGACGTTCCTCCATTTACGGTTTTTTGTTGGGCATACTTATAACTTGTAAAATTCGAACAAGAGTCTATTGATAAGAGCGGGGTTGGAACAGCTGCTAAATAAATATTGCCGGCAGTAGAAAAAATTCCATGACCAGAACTAATTGAATCGGGATACTTGCCCTCATCATTATAATATAATTCTAAAGCAGTTTGAATTTGCTTAACATCAGCAACGCGACGTTTATCTATTTCATCATTATTAGCCAGCCTCAAACTAGCAATCGGGGCCATCGTTTCTAAATCATTAGCCTTAATGTAATCATTAGAGAAGGTATAAAGGGCATCCTTAATATATAATAATCTCTGAACAGAATTATTATAGCAGTCGTAGCCACACCAATAGTCTGTCTGACTAGTTAACCCGCCGTTAGAATGATCAACCTTTCCTTTTAAAACAAACTTATTATTATCAATACTAAAAACTAAGGCGCCGCCAAAATTAGAACCATCTTTTTCGCGAACATAGGCCGGGATAGCTAATAAATTTTTATCATGATCAAAAAGGAAAGCCTTATGATTATTTAAGGCTAAAGAATCACTTCCGGCTTCGCCGATAATATAACTATCTAGTTCTTGAGGATTGGTCGGATCTTTAACATCAAACAGTGATAACTTGAGGCCAGCATTACGCACGCTGCCACTACTGCTAACAGTAACATCACGGCCAAAACCAATTAAAGTATTTTCATCATAGGGATGAAGATAAGTGGAATAGCCAGGAACCTTTAACTCGCCCAGTAATTTTGGAGAGCTTGGATTTTCAGTATCAATAACAAACAAAGGATCTATCTGTTGAAAAGTGACCAAATAAGCACGCTTACCGATAAATCGAACTGAATATATTTTTTCATCCTTAGCAATTTTTTCTACGGCCCCTAAACGTTTTAAATTAGGCGCCAAAATATACATACCCGAATAAGAATGATTAATGTCTGAGTCGCCCTCAATGTCCACCATATTCCCATAATTATTTCTCGTGGTCGCAATTTGTAAGTTGCCACTAGCATCCTCATTTAGAGCAAATTGATTTAAAACGTGACCAGGAACCGCTCCTGTTGCTTGATATTTTACTTCACCGCCAGTTAAAGAAAAGCGCTGAATATTAGTTTGCTCAAGTTTATCAATTTCGGCTAACAATTTTTGAGTGGCTTTTTCTTGGAAATCTTTAAGAAGACTATCAGACTCTTCTGAAGATAATGATTCCATGAAATTCTGTAATATTCCCATTACTTTTTCTTGTTTTTCGTAATCAGTTAAAATATCGCTATCTGCTTGTTCAATCTTAGAAATCTTATTTTTAGAGTCTTCACTGAGTTGAGGAAAAATAATATCGCGAACAAGCTGAACCGACCACTTTGAAAAATCAAAATTCTGAGGATAAGCAATATATAAATTATTAAGAGAAGCATAAACAGTTTGTGAATCCCCTAGAAGATATGACTGTGCCGAGCTTATTTTAACGTCTCCGCGGATGTCAATTGAATCTATGGATGTCAAACTATCTGCATTATCTACGTCATTAAAGTAATAAATTTCCGGAGCAAAACAATTAGCGCTATTACTGCAATCACGGGAAACTAAATTGCCGCCATCAATTAAAATCGGAACGATGCCCTGGTCTGTACTATAATAACCGAAATAATTATTCAAAATTAAAAATAAATGTCCGTCAATTAAACGTGAGTCGCTATAGCGGCCATCAAAACTTAAATTTTTTAATTCCTGCGGCGCCGCAGGACTAGAAATATCGTAAATTTTTAAAGAAGTGAACTCGGAATTACGACGCTTGGCTAATTCGTTAAGCAACTCTTTATTATTCTGATCTATGACCAAATCAGGCTCGTCGCTAATTACTACTAACCGATTCCCGTCTACATAAATGTCCATCGGATGTGATGTAAAATTTAAAGTAGCAACCAGGGCCAGCTCATTAGCCGGGGAGGCTTTAATTATTTTTAAATCATTATGAACGATGGCATAAATATACTGGCCATCAGTTTTAATAATGTCGGCTTCATCAACGCCGGCAACTTGGACATTAGTATTAGAAAAGTCTTGATTACTGGTGGACGCTCCGCTATTTTGAGATGACGAATCGCTCAAGGCATTAGACAATCCCGAATTAACATTGTTTAAACCAAAATCAGCAGTTTGGCCGGAAGACGAAGATTTGCTCAATGACTCAGTCACCATACTTGATGATGAGTAACTATAATTATTACCATTAGCCTCATGTGTCTTTAAAAAAGCCTCAAACTCATCATAATTAGCAAATTTTTGTGGTCCAGAGAAAACGCCAGCATCATTTTTAGGGCTCTCTGGTGCCGGAACTACGGGATTTGGCTGCGGATTATTTTTTGTCCAGGGAAAAGAGCATCCTGATAGTAAAAGAGGAATAACAAAAAATGAAACGAGTAAAATAATTTTTTTACGCATACTTCTTATTGTTATGTTAAAAATTAATTATACTAACATTATACATTAAATAAACAATTTTTGATAATATAATATATTAGGAAAATTGAAAAACAAGTGAAAATTTTAAAACAATCTTTATTGCGATTTTAGTTTTTTATCTAAAATTTCTTTGTCATCTATTATCTCCTTTAATATGTTTTCATCACAAACAAACAGTTTATCCTTAAAGTTAATTGATATTTGTTTCAAATAATTATTATTTTTATCTTTAGTTTCGCCGATGACTAAAGAATAACCCTCGCCAAACTTGAAACCATTTTTGGATTCAAGAGAATTAATAAAATTATAGACTTCTTTCTTCCCCAGAGTTTTTTCAATCACCTTCATTAAAAAAGCTTCCCCCACCCCCTGATGAGTTCCCATGAATCTCTGTAATTCATTATCAAACTTACTGTACTTATTCGGGTTATCGTTAACTATTTTTTTCCATTTTGAGTATCCATCAAAATACTTAAATACTAATTCAGCAACATTGCCGGCTAGACGTGAATAAGAAGTAGATTCTTTATCCTTGTTTTCTTCCACCATCCGATCACTTTCTTCTAAATGCCAAACCAAAAGATCTTTTTTGTTTTTAAAGTGATTGTTAGCGGTTTCGCGAAATTTTTGATTACCATTATAATTAAAATCTAATAGCTCTGTGGTCCTATATTTTTTACCAATAGCCAAGTTATTTTCTATTAATGCATTTATTTCTTCTAAAGACGAGTCTTTAGTAACCAGCTCTTCATTGGCAAATACTTGTCTTTCGGCAGTTTCAACCGTTCTAACTCTTGAAGACCCATAGGAAATCGCTACCGCTGGGTGAGGGTTCTTGTCCCTGCCTATTTCACTGGCATGCACTCGGCCTTCTTTTGACAAAGGTATAATTTTGTCTATATTATCATCGGGATCAGCCGTCTTACAATCGAAATATCTTTAAAGAAGTAGACAAAGTTTTTAAAGTCTTATCTTCTCTTGCTCCGGCTTATAAAAAAGCTAGCTACGAAGATAAACTCAAATATCAGTGTTTGATTTTTC
>Ga0075530_1001444_pt1 | contig 11258 bp, 12 predicted proteins | sample NGEPerD_2_FD_75101 | JGI IMG/M metagenome (GOLD analysis project Ga0075530, IMG submission 75101) | Arctic peat soil microbial communities from the Barrow Environmental Observatory site, Barrow, Alaska, USA - NGEE PermafrostL1-D | ecosystem: Environmental > Terrestrial > Soil > Wetlands > Peat ...
CGCAGCGCTCGCAGCGCCCGTCGATGACCTGCTCGTTGGCGAGCACCGTCTGGTCGGTCGGGCACCAGTTGACCTGCGCGGCCTTGCGGTAGGCCCAGCCGGCCTCGAACAGCTGCAGGAACAGCCACTGGGTCCACTTGTAGTACTCGGGATCGGAGGTGTGCAGCCGCCGGGACCAGTCGAAGGCCAGCCCCATGCGCCGCATGGTGGCGCCTTGTGTCTCGATGTTGGTGTAGGTCCACTCCCGAGGGTCGGCGCCGCGACCGATGGCGGCGTTCTCCGCCGGCAGCCCGAAGCTGTCCCAGCCGATCGGGTTCAAGACCTCGAAGCCGCGCATGCGCGCGTGGCGGGCCACCGCATCGGCCAGGCTGAAGGCCTCGGCGTGGCCCATGTGCAGGTCCCCGGAGGGGTAGGGGAACATGGTGAGGGCGTAGAACCGTGGCTTGTCGGAGTCCTCGTCGACCTCGTAGAGGCGCTGCTCGGCCCAGACCTGCTGCCAATGGGCTTCCAACGCGTGCGGGTCGTAGCCGGTGGCCACCTGGGACTCCTGGAGATCGAGGGCAGGGTGGGGCGAACTGCCCGCCGAGTCTAGAGCCGGAACTGCTTTGCCGCGCTGGGGGCAGGTGGCTACACTGCGGCGTCCTGCGGGGCATTAGCTCAGTTGGTAGAGCGCTTCCATGGCATGGAAGAGGTCAGGAGTTCGATTCTCCTATGCTCCACAAGACTGCCACGAGCACCTCGCGGTTGGTTCGGGTTCCAAGCAGGCGCATTGGACGCCGCCTGGGCTTGGACCTCGCGTGGCGCGGGTAGGTGTCGACCGCCGACGGGTGCGGTGACCGTGTCTCGGGAGGTGCCACCGAGCCGGCGTGAGCGCCAGAGCCTGCGTTGATCGACATCGAGATCGTGCCTGACATCCCTGCCTTCTGACCACACGTCAGGCACTGCGATGCGGCGGTACTGGACCGTGGTCGCTGCGATCCTCCTCCTGTTCACGGTCCTCTTCCTGGTGGCCGAGCTGCTGCAGATCCCGCTGCTGACCGATCCAGCGCCCTGGTTGGAGGGGAACGCGGGGTCTGCCGCGGTCCTCGGTGTCACGTTGCTGATCGCCGACGTCGTCCTGCCCGTCCCGGCGAGCCTGGTGATGATCGCGCACGGCGCGGCGTTCGGCGCCCTCGTCGGGACCGCGCTGTCGCTCACCGGCAGTCTCGGTGCCGCCCTGGTCGGCTTCGCTGTGGGGCGGCGCGGCGGCGGGCTGCTCGACCGGCTGGTGCCGCCACACGAGCGCGCGAGGGCGGACGCGCTCCTGTCGCGTTGTGGTCTGCTGGCCGTCGTCGTGACCCGACCGGTGCCCCTGTTGGCCGAGACGACGGTCATCCTGGCCGGTGCGAGTCCACTGGGCTGGCGCCGAACCGCTGTCGCCGCGCTCATCGGAAGCATCCCGGCGGCCGTCCTGTATGCGTTGGCCGGATCGGTCGCGGCCCAGCTCGCCAACCCGGTCGCGGTGTTCGCGCTGGTGCTGCTGCTGGCCGCAGGGACGTGGGCGGCCGGCTTGCTGGCCGGCCGACGGCACACGCCCCCTCCGACACGAGGACCAGCCGCATGAACGGCGGTGGGCCCGATGTGAGGTGGGAGCTCGTCGCGGACGGATGGCACTTCCCGACCAGCCTGGCCCTGGCGGACGGCGTCGTCTACCTGGCCGAGTCGGGCCTGCCGTTCGCCGAATGCACCGCCGGGCGGCCGGGTCTGGCAGCTGGATCCCGGCGGAGGACGCAGGCTGCTGACCGACGATCTGCGCGCCCCGTCAATGGCCTGCATCGGCATGGCGACGCGGTGTACGTGTCGGAGGGCGGGCATCCCGGGCGCATCAGCCGGCTGAGTCTCGACGGGGCACGGACAACGGTGCTCGACGACCTGCCCGGGCCCGGCAACTACCACACGAACATGGCGGTCGTCGGGCCAGACGACAAGCTGTACTTCAGCCAGGGCGCGCTGACCAACCTCGGCGTGGTCGGGCTCGACGCCTACGCGATCGGCTGGCTGCGCCGCCTACCGCACGGTCACGACGTCCCCGGCTATCCCATCACGCTGGCGGGCGTGAACACCACCACGCCGGACCCGACGAGCCCCGACCCGAAGGCGCAGGCGTCGACCGGCGGGTTCAGCCCGTTCGGAACACCATCTCAGCCGGGGCAGCGAGTGCCCGCCGGGCTGCCGGCGACGGCGGCGGTGATGCGCTGCGACCTGGACGGCGGCAACCTCGAGTTGGTCGCGTGGGGGCTGCGCAACGCCTACAGGCTGGGCTTTTTGCCCGACGGGCGCCTGCTCGCGGTCGATCAGGGCGCCGACGACCGGGGAAGCCGCGCGGTCGGGCAGGCGCCCGATCTGCTGTTCGCGGTGCGCTCGGGCCGGTGGTACGGCTGGCCCGACTACATCGGCGGGGTGCCGGTCACCGATGAGCGCTTCCGCCCCGAGCGTGGCCAGCCGCCGGCGATGCTGCTGACGGAGCACGAGCGGCTGCCCCGGCCCGAGGAGCCGCTGCTGCGGTTCCCACCGCACACGGCCGCGGTCAAGTTCGACGTCGTGCCGGAGACCGGCCGGCACGCCGGAGATCTGTACGTCGCGCTGTTCGGCGACGAGCTGCCGATGACCGCGCCGAGTGGACCGCGGGTCGGCCGCGGCATCGTCCGAGTCCACACCTCGACCTGGACACTGCACCCACTGGCTTCGGGACCGGCGCGCCGTCCGATCGACGTGCGTATCGAACGCAACCGGCGGCTGGGTCTACCTCTTGGACTTCGGGCGGTTCGAGATGACCGGCACCGGTGTGGAGGCGCAGGCGGGCAGCGGAGCGCTGTGGCGGTTCCGCCTACCTGCCGCACGGGCATGGTCGGGCGAAGGGTCTTGACCAGGCGGGCTACCGCCGCCGTCGACGGCGCCGGGCGGTGACCGTGCCGAGCGTGGCCGCGACGACACCGGCAGCACCGACCGTTGCCTTGATGGCATAGGACGCGACGACCATGGCCCGCGGCGGCTGCTGTCCCGCGGGTCCGGCCGTGCGACGAATCCGCCACAGCGCGCCGGTGTTCTCCCACACTCGAACGCCACCCTTCTCCGGCGCGATGGCGATCTCGCCGAAGTCGACGACGTACAAGCTCCCGTCCGGACCGAACTGGCAGTGGGATGGCCGCTCCATTCCGGCATGCGGCAAGCGCGACGCGGGACCGTTGATCTTGTTGACGGCGAAGTCGACGACCTCGCGATTCGCCATGCCGATGCGCACCACCTTGAACCCGGATGGGGTCGTCAGCCGAGCGGTCACCGGGGTGAGGTCCCCGAAGAGGGTGACGAACGCGTCACCCTCGAACCCGAAGGCCGGGTTGCGACTGAAGTCCAGGCCGTTGGGCCCGGAATGCTGCGGCAGCAGCGCGAACGGCTTGGGCGGGTTCGGGTCGGGGTGCTCAGCCAGGACGGGCTCCCGTCCGCGGCCGAGCCCAGGCTCACCCCAGGACGGGTCGTCCAGCCGGATGCCGGAGGCGAAGTCGGGCCAGCCGTACCAGGCGCCCTGGACGATCTCGTAGAAGTCCTCGTGGTCACCAACGATGTGGCGGTTGTTGCGTTCGTCGATGCCGTGCTCGGTGGCGAACAGCCGCCCGTCGGGTGCGAAGGCGATGCCGTACGGATTGCGCAGCCCCCAGGCGACCAGCTCGAGGTCGCTGCCGTCGGGGTTGCACCGCAGCACCGACCCGTTGCACCGGACGTCGCCCTTGATGACCTGCCCGGGCGTGGTCTCGGTCCCGAACGGGACGTAGGCGCCGGTCTTGATCGTGGTGGCCGGATTGCCCAGCACGTTGGGCATCTCGTAGTTCCGCCCCGTCAGCACGACGTCCCGGCCTGGCACGTCATGCTCCTGCGGGAAGCTGGGCAGCCACTCGTAGGCGAAGTTGTCCGCGCCGACGACTGCGGTGTTGGTGCACGTCCCCTGACCGAAGTAGATCTTGCCGTCGGGGCCGACGACGGGGTAGTTGGTCTGGTGGTCGCCCTTGCCCGGCAGGCCGGTGACCAGGTCCTCAAGACGCTTGTCGGGGGTGATCCGCGACAGCGTGTCGGTGTTCATCAGATACAGCTGGTCGTCGTGCCAGCAGGCCCCGGTGACCGCGCGCCGGTGACGTTCCACCGTTCCTCGGGCAACTCGAAGAACACCTCCCACTCGCCGGTGTCAACGTCCACCTTGAGCACCCGGGGCTTGGCCTCGATCTTGTGGCCGCACTCGGTGACGTAGCAGCTGCCCTGGTCGTCGAAGCAGCAGTGCACCGGCGCGTTGAACCCCTTCGCCACAAGCTCGACCGAGTAGCCCTTTGGCACCAGGACGTGGTCGGGCCGGTAGCGGCGCGGACGCCACCGGTGCAGGTGCGCGCGCACGGTGAGGGGCAGCAGCGGTGCGTACTGCGCCCCGAGCAGCGAATCGATCATCGGGGCGTGCCGCAGCCGCTTGAGCATCATCACCGCTGAGGACGTCATACGGCCCCGGGCAGGCGGTCGAACTTGCCACCCTTGGTGAGCGGCGTCTCGATGAACCTCCGGAAGGTCGACGGCTGCTTCCTGACCTCCATGCCAGCGACCTACCCGCACGCGCTGAGCACCACACGCGCAGACGCCCTGCTCGGAATCTGAATCAAACCGCAACGAAACCGGATTTTTCCCCCTGCGCCCGTACCGCCGCAAGGCGCTACGGCGCCACACCATCGTGCACGTCAAAGGCACCCCCGTCGCGAGGCGGGTCCGCAAAGCCATGGGACCTCGAGAGCCGAGGTCAGCCGGCTGCCCAGCAAATGGAGAACGTGATGTCGAAGATCCTGCGTGCCGCCCTGTTGTCAGGGCTGGCCGTGATGCTCGCGGTACCGGGCTTGCCGGCCGCTGCGCAAGACGCCTCCGACGGCCTCGAGGAGGTCGAAGAGGTGGAAGAGACCGAGGAGTCCGAGGCCGAGGTCGGCCCGCTCGAGGTCGAGGTCCGTCCTGCGGTCGTGGCCCCCGGCGCATCCATCCTCGTCGCCGCTGAATTTGACCCGGAGGACGAGTCGGAGGACGAGTCCGAGGACGCATCGGAGGACTCGTCGGAGGACTCGTCAGAGGACGAGTCGGAGGACGCGACGGTGATGACGCCGCCAGAGTCCTCGACCGTCGGTCGCAAGGTCGCGGTCGACTTCTCGATCGACTTCGGTGACGGTTCAGGCCAGCAGCAGATGGTCCTCACCAAGCAGGACGTCGATGACGGCGAGGGCAAGGCCGTGAAGCAGCACCGCTACGAGGCCGCGGGCGACTACACGGTCACCGTGACCGCTGCGCCGATCACCGCGGAGACGGTCACGGCCACGGTCGTGGTCAACGTCGGTTCGGGCTCTGCCCGGCTGGGCGGCGGTGACCGGTTCGAGACGGCGACGCGGGTGTCTCGGGAGAGCTTCCCGCAGGACGGTTCGGCACATGCGGTCCTACTCGCCCGCGCTGACGGCTTTGCCGATGCGCTGGCCGCCGCAAGCCTCGCCCTGCACGAGGAGGCCCCCGTGCTGCTGACCGCCAGCGCTGAGCTGCCGCAGGCGGTGATCGCCGAGTTGCGTCGTGCGCTGGTCGAGGGCGGCACCGTCTACCTGCTTGGCGGCGAGAGCGCGCTTGCCCCGTCGGTAGCGGAGACCTTGTCCGGCCTCGGCTACACCGTCGAGCGCATCGCCGGTGCCGACCGCATCGACACCGCGGTGCAGATCGCCGAATTCCTGATGGCGAGCGGCACGGACATCGGCGAAGTCGTACTTGCCAACGCCGGGAACTTCCCCGACGCGCTTGCCGGCGCGGCGTACGCCGCGGCGGCGGAGGCACCGGTGCTCCTGACAGGCTCTGAAGCCCTCGACCCGCGCGTCGCCGCCCTGCTGACCGTGATCGGTGACGGGGTCGAGGTCGTGCTGGCCGGCGGCGAGGCCGCGGTGTCGGACGCGGTACGCAGCGAGCTTGTGGCGATGGGCATCCAGGTCCAGCGGCTGTCGGGCGACACGCGCTTCGCCACCTCAGCGGCTGTCGCCGAGGCACTGTTCGGCGAGGCCACCGCCGTGGTCGTCGCGACGGGGTCGACGTTCCCCGACGCCCTGTCCGGCGCGGCGCACGCCGGCCGCCTGGGGGCTCCCGTGTTGCTCGTTGGCGAGACGCTGTCCGACGCCGTGCGCGACTACCTCGCCGACCGGCGCGGCCAGATCACGGTCGTCTACGTCCTGGGTGGCGCGAACGCCGTCCCCGCAGCGGTGATGGCCGAGGTGGAACAGGTCCTGGGCCTGGACTCATGACCGGCATCAACGGCTGAACGAGCTCAAGAAGGAGGCTGCGGGCGCCGAAGGCAGCAGGCGTGGACCCTACCGTGTCGTTCGACGAGAAGCTGGCAGAGGGCGTACGGTCCGGTGACCCGGACGCCCTCGCCGCGCTGTGGCGCATCCTCGCCCCTGCCTTGGTGCGCTATCTCACGGCCCAGGCTCAGGATCACCACCTCGCCGAGGACCTGGCGCAGGACACCTTCCTGGAGTTGGTCCGCGCCTGCGGCAGCATCGAGGGCGGCCCCTCCCAGATCCAAGGTTGGCTGTACCGGGCGGCGTATCGGAACCTGTTGGACCACCGCCGGCATGCCGCGCGGCGCTGGATCGAGTTCCGCCCCGACCCGCCGGAGCGCCCGAGCCCGGCCCGAACGCCCGGCCAGGCGGCGGAGGACGCCGATTTGGCTGCGCATCTCGACGCGGCGCTCGATCGGTTGACGCCGAACCAGCGCGCCATCGTTGCGCTCCGGTTTCTGGACGACCTGTCGGCGGCGCAGATCGCTGGTGTCCTTGGAATGACCGAGGGCGGCGTGCGATCGCTCCAGCACCGCGGACTGGCGGCGCTGGCGCGCCTCCTTCGATCTGGAGCCGTACCCGTTCCAGGCTGAATGCCCATGGACCCCAAAGGTCTTCCTCCGGCCACGGCACCTTGATAGGGTGCTCGCATCGCTGGCGGGACGCAGGTGAGCCGTGCGAAAGGACCTGGTATGGCGACGCACCGGGTGACGGCCAAGCGGGGTGGGTTGGGTGCGCTCGCTGTTGCGCTGGCGGCGCTCATCCTCGCGTTCCCGGGGGGCGCGGGTGCGCAGGCGCCGGAGGGCGATCCTTACCCGGAGGCGATCCCCTTGCCCGACGGCTTCCAGCCGGAGGGGGTGGCGATCAGCGCGGCCGGCCGCTTCTACGTCGGGTCGCTGGCCACCGGCGGGATCCTCACGGGCGATCTGCGAACCGGGCAGGGCCGGCCGCTCACCGAACCTGTCGAGGGCCGTCTGGCGGTCGGGCTGTCGCTCGACGCCGTCAACCGGTTGTTCGTGGCAGGTGGCCCGACCGGGCAGGGGTTCGTCTACGACACCGTCACAGGCGACAGCCTGGCGGCGCTGCAGCTCGCTGAGACGGGCACGGCGCAAACCTTCGTCAACGACGTCATCGTCGCCGACAGGGGCGCGGCCGCCGGGGCGAGCGGCGCAGCGGCCTACTTCACCGACTCGCAGCAGCCGGTGGTCTACCGGGTGGCCCTGCACGACGATGCCGTCCCGACGGCTGCCGATGTGACCGCCCTGCCGTTGACCGGGGACCTGGTCTACCAGGAGGGCTTCAACGTCAACGGGATCGAGGTGACCGCGGACCGCGCCTCCCTGCTGGTGATGCAGACCAACACCGGCCGCCTCTACCGGGTCGATCCTGCGACGGGCGTCACCGGGGAAGTCGACCTGGGTGTGCCCGCCGGGGAGCCGGGTGCGCTGACCAACGGCGACGGTCTGCTGGTGCACGGCGACACGCTGTACGCGGTGCGCAACCAGCTCAACGAGATCGCGGTGGTCGAGCTGTCGGCGGGCGCCGCCTCCGGATCCGTCACGGGCACGATCACCAGCGAGGAGCTCGACGTGCCCTCCACGGTCGCGCGCTACGGGGACCGGCTCTACGCGGTGAACGCCCGCTTCGGCGTGGCGGAACCGGAGGAGGCCTCGTACTCGCTGGTCGCCGCACCGACCCAGCCCGACGCCGAGCTCGGTCTGCCGATCCGTGACCGGATCGCGGGCCCGGACCGCATCGCGACGGCGGTGGCGGTCAGCCGAAGCGCCTTCCCCGACGGCGCCGCAGCCGCCTACCTGGCCCGCGCGGACCTGCCCGCGGACGCGCTGTCGGCGGGCAGCTTGGGAGACGGGCCCGTGTTGCTCGTGCCCTCCTGCGGCGACCTCCCACCCGTGGTGGCAACGGAGTTGCGCCGCCTCGGCCCGGAGCGGGTGGCCGCCCTGGGAGGAACCGCGGCGGTGTGCGACGCGCTGCTGGATGAGGCGGTGAGTGCGGCCGGCGGCTAGCACGGATTTAAGCCATGCAAGCCGAACGCGATGATTTCCTCCGCGTCGTGCGGTCTTTCCCTTGAGCTCGACCCCTGGAGCTTCGACCGCCAGGAGGAAGACCATGGATGCGCAGTTCACCGCCACCTTGCAGCGCAGCCCGAGCAAGGGCGGCTGGACCTACCTCGTGATGCCCGGCTCGGTGGAGTTCTTCGGCACCCGTGGACTGGTGAAGGTGCGCGGGAGGATCGACGGCCGACCTTTCCGCAGCGCCTTCATGGCCCTGGGCGACGGCACCCACAAGCTGCCGGTGAAGGCGGAGCTGCGCCGGGCCATCGGCAAGCAGGCGGGAGACATGGTGACCGTCCACCTGCTGGAGCGAGTGGGCGACAATTGAAGCCTGAAAGCGTCGGAGCCCGACCGAAGCCGGGCTCCGAGCTGTGCCGGATGCCCCGACAGCCCGCCGTAGTGCACGAGGTACCGAGGAAAGGCTCAGACGGAGCAGGAGACCCAACGCGGCCGCCGCGCCCGGCTGAACCGGGACCGCGTTCTGCGTGCCGCCGTCGAGCTCGCCGACGAAGCGGGGATCGATTCAGTCAGCATGCGCAACCTCGCCGAGCGGCTGGGCGTCGTGCCGATGGCGCTCTACAAGCACGTCGCCAACAAGGATGAGCCTGCTTGACGGGATGGTTGATGTCATCGTCGGCGAGATCGACGCCCCCGTCGCGGACACCGACTGGAAGAGCGCCGTTCGGGCCCGAATCCTCTCGGCGCGCCGGGCGCTGCTGCGCCACCCATGGGCACCGCAGGTGATCGAGACGCGGAACACCCGCACGCCGGTGGTGCTTGAGTACATGAACTCCGTGATCGGCATGTTCCGCGCCGGGGGGTTCTCCGTCGACCTCACCCACCATGTGATGCATGCCATCGGCCGGCGAATGTGGGGGTTCACCCAGGAGCTGCTTCCCGACTCCGACGGCGTCCATCCGGCAGCGCAGGCGACCATGATCAGCGCCATGGCAAAGACGTATCCCTACATCGCCGAAATCGCGACGGTGGTCGCCCACGACGAGACATCCGTCCTTGGCGGGGGCTGCGACGACCAATTCGAGTTCGAGTTCACGCTCGATCTCCTCTTGGACGTTGGACGGCTTTGAGCGGCTGCACCAGCAGAACTGGACGTCTTCGCGGGGGGCCGTCCGCACCCCACTTGACATCGACGGCCGCTGACGGAGCGGTCAGGATGGCCGTGCCACTGGGCGGAAGCGCCCTCGATGGCGCCGACGCGAGCCTGGGCGCCGCGGTGGCCGCCACCCTCGCCAAGGTCGTGGCTTTTCTGGCGTTCATGCTCATCATCGGCCGTCGCGCCGTGCCGTGGCTGCTGGGCCGAGTCGCGCGCACAGGCTCACGAGAGCTGTCCACGCTCGGCGTGCTGGCCGTATCGGTCGGCATCGCGGTGGGGGCCGCCGTGCTGTTCGACGTGTCGTTCGCGCTGGGCGCGTTCTTCGCCGGCGTGGTGATCGCCGAGTCGGATCTCAACCACCGAGCCGTCGCGGATGCCCTGCCCTTCCAAGACGCGTTCGCGGTGCTGTGTCGATCACCGCCAACCCCTGATCTTCAGCACGCTCGGCCCGCTGGAACGGTGGCTGCGGCAGCATCGGCGCCTGGTCGCGCTGCTCGAGCGCCCCGCCGGGTCCCTGTCCGAGCTGCCTCAGACGGTCGACGAGCACACGCTGCGCGACCACGCCGTGCTGGTGGGCCACGGAGGCGTGGGTGAGCCCATCGCCCAGGCCTTCGAGGGACAGGGCATTCCCTACGTCGTGGTGGAGCAGAACCGCGAGGTGGTCGAGGCGCTCCAGGAACGCGGGCTGCCGGTGGTCTACGGCGATGCCTCGCGGCCGGGGATCCTCGACCCCGCGCACCTGGAGCGAGCCCGCCTGCTGGTGGTGTCGGCGGAGGACCCGCCGGATCATCGAGCATGCGAAGCGTGTGAACCCGTCCATCGACACCGTCGTGCGCACGCACAGCGACGTGCAGCGCGCCGAGCTGGAGCAGATGGGCGTCGGCAGGGCCGTGGTCGCCGAGCGGGAGCTCGACCTGGCGGTCGTGCGCTACGCGTTCGCGGTGTTCGGCCGTCTTATGCTTCGATGCATGAGAACGACGCTGACCTTCGATGACGATGTGGCGGCTCAGATCGAGCGCCTTCGCGCAGCTACAGATCGCCCCTTCAAGCAACTCGTCAACGACGTGCTACGCGTGGGTTTGGCCAACCTGGAACGCGAGCAATCAACGCCGACGGGGCCGCACACTCGCACGGTCTCGCTCGGCCGACCTCGCCTGCCTGAGCTGGACGACGTCAGCGAGGCACTGGCGGTCGCCGAGGGCGACGATCACCGGTGATCCTGGTCGACGCGAACTTTCTCGTCTACGCGCACGTGACAGGATTCGGCGAACACGAGGCGGCCCGGGGGTGGCTCGAAGCACAGCTCTCGAGCACGCCGCGGATCGGGTTGTCCTGGCCGAGTCTGCTGGCGTTCGTGCGGTTGGTGACCAACCCCCGGGTCTTCTCAGATCCGGAGTCCATCGCCGACGCGTGGGAACAGGTCAACGCGTGGCTCGACGCCGGGCCGGTCTGGACTCCAGCACCCACCGCACGACACCGGGAGATCCTCGGTGAGTGCTTGCGCGTGTCGGCGCTGCGAGCCAACGACGTGCCGGACGCCCACCTCGCCGCGCTGGCTGTGGAGCATGGACTGCGGCTCGCGACGACGGACGGCGGCTTCGCACGTTTCGCGCGACTCCAATGGTTCAACCCGCTGAGGCAAACCGGAGCGCCGGCATACTGAACTTTCAAATCGGCCCGATGCGCCGCCGGTCTACCGGCCCATGGGCC
>Ga0075530_1001446_pt1 | contig 11258 bp, 10 predicted proteins | sample NGEPerD_2_FD_75101 | JGI IMG/M metagenome (GOLD analysis project Ga0075530, IMG submission 75101) | Arctic peat soil microbial communities from the Barrow Environmental Observatory site, Barrow, Alaska, USA - NGEE PermafrostL1-D | ecosystem: Environmental > Terrestrial > Soil > Wetlands > Peat ...
GCAGCAGCACCGCGACCACCGCCTCGCGGCCCTGGTCGTAGATCGCTTCGGCCTCGACGCGCTCCACGCCGAGGGATTCGCCAGGCGGCGGTTATGTCCCCCTAACCGACTGAACGCTTACGGTTTTTGCTTTGTAGAGCAAGTTCATCAGGAATTGCTCGATCGAGACCGCGCCGTGGCGGCCGATGAAGGCCCGCGGCTCGCGGTCGCGGTTCGCGGTCGCCGGGGACCGCCGCTTGGGGCCGGTAGCGGGTGTCGACAGCAACTCCATCGCCCCCTAGACGACAGAGGGCGGAAAGTGGTACCCCTCAAAGTCAGGGTTAGTTGCAGCCGATCACGTTGGCGGTGGGCGTGATGACAGCACCCGGAGAAGTCCCGCTCCTCATCTCGGGTCGTTCGCAGCCAGCTTCACCGCCCCGCGAGTTGACCTGGGATCGCCCAACCCTCCGGTAGGATCGGGCGCGCGATGATCCACCTCTACGGCCTCCCCGGCTCGCACCCGACGATGGCCGTGCAGGGCATGCTTGAACACAAGGGCATCGGTTTTCGCAGGTTCGATCTCGTCCCGTTCCTGGCCCGGGTCATCGTGCGCAGGGGGATGCGATTACCGCACAACACCGTGCCGGTGCTGGCGATCGGCCGGCGCCGTATCCAGGGTTCGCGCGAGATCGCGCGCGAACTTGACCGGCTGCGCCCCGACCCGCCGCTCTTCCCCGCCGACCCCGAGCGGCGTCGCGCCGCCGAGGAGGCCGAGCGCTGGGGCGAGGAGGAGCTGCAGCACCCGATCCGACAAATCTCGCTCTGGGCGTTGCGTGCGGACCGCGCCCCCATCCGCAGCTACATGGGGCGCTCAGTCATGGGCGTTCCGGCCGCCGTTGCGGCCCGTCTGGCGCCGCCCTTCATCGCCCGCGGCGTCCGCCTCAACGAGGCGACCGGCGAGGCCGTCCGCGGCAACCTCGCCGCGCTCGACTCGATGTTGCACAGGGTCGAGGAGTGGATCGCGGCCGGCGTGCTCGACGGCAAGGAGCTGAGCGCCGCCGACTTCCAGATCGGGGCGAGCGTGCGCCTGCTGCTGACCTTCCAGGACCTGCGGCCGGTGATCGAGGATCGGCTGGCCTGTCGCCTTGCCCGGCGCGCGGTCCCCGACTACGCCGGCGACGCGCCCCCGGTCTTCCCGCCCGCCTGGCTGGAGCCGCTGCGCTCGGCGACCGCCGTCAAGTAGCGGCTCAGAACGACTGGCCGACCTCGATCAGGTGACCGTCGGGATCGCGCATGTAGCAGCGGTACTCGGTCTTGCGCTTTTCCGGCGGCGCCAGGAACTCGGCCCCGCGAGCGCACCACTCCTCATATGCGGCCTGGATGTCGGCCACGCGGATATTGAGGAAGGCGCTGACCCGGTCGGGATCGGGCGGCGTCTCCAGGATCACGGTCGGCTTGTCCTCGGTCGGCCCGCCGCCGACGTTGATGATGATCCAACTGTTGGCAAGCGCTACGCACGACGGCTCGCCGGTGCGAACCGTCTCGCCGCCGAGCACGTCGGCGTAGAAGCGCCGCGAGCGCTCGACGTCGGCGGAGACGATGAAATTGGTGAGAACGATGCCCTCCTTGGGCGTGGGGAACTCGGCCATTGGACAGCCTCCTTGGGATCGAGAATTCCGCGCACGACCGCGCGCCCATGCATCCTTGCGAGTTCAGCGCGGGGTGGGAGCGAGACCCCGCGCCGAGGCAGCGCCGCGCGCAGCAAACTGCCCCGCCTGCGCGGACTACGGCCGGATGGCCGTCCTGGGAAATTGACCCAGGAGGAGTTGGCCGACTGCCGCGGGCTGCGCCCTTGGACCTGCTCCGCTCAGTAGGCAGGCTCGAGCCCGGCGAGCATCGGGAAGTGGCGCACGTTTGTGGTCAGCAACTCGGCGTCGAGCAGGAGCGCGGTGGCGGCGATCAGGTAGTCGGCATCGTCGATGCCGCCATCGGCGCGCCGGTGGTGCTGGGCGAGTGAGCCGGCGGCTCGTGCCACCTCCTCCCCCACCGGCACCCAGGAGAGTGCCGAGAAGAACTGCTCCAGTGCCTCGACCTCCTTCGCACGCACGCCCGCCAGCAGCTCAAAGCGCACGACCTCGCTGGCGAGGAGGGATTCTTCGGCCTCGATCAGGCCGCTGAGGAGGTCGACCGCGGGCGGTGAGCCGCGCAGGTGGTCGATCGCCACGCTGGTGTCCAGCAGCTTCACTTGACGCCGAGTTGGGCCAAGCGCTCGTTGAGGTCGCCACCGCGCAGGGCATCGACGTACTCGGCGCCGCTGACACGCCGGCCCCGCCAAGAGCCGGCGCTCGCCTTGAGGCCGCGAAGCTTCTCGTCCTTCCCCTTCTCGCCGAAGGTGGTGCGAACCGCGCGACGGATCAACTCCGAGCGAGATGCACCCGTGTTGCGCGAGGCGAGCTCGAGGAGCTCCAGCTCACCCTCACCCAGATAGACCTGCGTTCTGCTCATAGCATCATTATACACCGGGTGGTGTTGCACTCACATGGCTCCGTTACGATCCCGGCCAACCGACGCTCTTGGAGCCCGCGCCGTGCTCGGATTCGAGTTCGGCCCTGTCGAGCGCCCTGAGCGCGAGTTCCACGACCCCATCATCAACGTCCGAGTCGAGGGCGAGTGCGGCCCGGTGACCCTTCTGGTCGAGGACTGAAGTCCGGGCGGCTCGCGGCGCGCCAGCCGATCCGATACCCGGCTATCCGGGGTGCCGCCCGAGCGCCTCGTCGATGAAGGGGCCGAGCAGCTCGCCGGTGCGAACTGCGGTGACCTCTGGCGAGTCGTTGGGGGCGGTGATGTGGCTGATCGCGAGGCGGACCAGCGTCCCGGCGAGGAGGCGGGCCTTGTCGCGGGGCGCCTCGGGCCAGCCCTGCTCGATCGTCGCGGTGAGGCGGGCGGTCGCCCACTCGACGACCGGCATGCCCTGGGTGGTGACGAAGGGCAGCATCCCCCCCGTGCCGTCGTCGCTGAGCAGGATCCGGACCAGCGGGTCCTCGCCGGCGGAGCGCAGGAAGACCTCCAGCGCGGCGCCGACCGCGGCGCGCGGGTCGTCGAAGTGCTCGCGGACGGCCGCCTCGACCCCGTCGAGGAAGCGTTCGCCCTCGTGGATGACGAAGGCCTGGGCGAACTCGTCGCGACTGCCGAACTCCTTGTAGAGCGTCTGCCGGCTGACCCCGGCCGTGCCGGCCACGTCAGCCATGGTGATTTCAGACCAGGCCCGACGCTGCAGTTCGTCCCGGGCCGCCCCGAAAAACGTCTCACGCAGCAGCGTCTTCGCAGCCTCCGGGTAGGGAGTTCGGACTGGAGTCATTTCTCCGAAGAGCCCCGGCCGAAGTCAGCGCGGGCCCGGGGAGGTCGGTGGCCAACCGAGACGGTCACGAGACGGCTCCCGGGTAGCAGCGCTACGCGGGACACCGGGGAGGGGCCGTGTCGCGTGGCGTTACTCGGCCTCATCCGGGCCGCGCTTCTCTTCGGAGGGGCTCTCCACGACGAAATCGACCTTGTCGTAGATCCCGCAGTCGGGACAGTGCCAATCGTTCGGCACCTCGTTCCAGCGCGTGCCTGCTGGGAAACCCTCACGCGGGTGGCCCGCGGTCTCGTCATAGACGTAGCCGCAGCCGGGACAGTGCCAGGCGCTCACGCGCCGGTCGCTCCGTACCGAGCGAGCACCTTCCCCCGTGTCCGGGGGGAAAGGTGCGCCCGGGTCACGTCCCCCCCGTAGTGCTCCAGCAGGCGGCGATCCATGACATGGCGCCAGACCGGCGGGATCCAGGCCAGCAGGATCATGCCCGCGTAGCCCGTGGGGAGTTGCGGCGCCTCGTCGACGTGGCGCAGCGCCTGGTAGCGCCGGGTCGGGTTGGCGTGGTGGTCGCTGTGGCGCTGCAGGTGGTAGAGGAGGACGTTGGAGGCGACGTTGTTGCTGTTCCAGCTGTGCTCGGAGCGGCAGCGCTCGTAGCGGCCGTCCTCGCCCCTCTGGCGCAGCAGACCGTAGTGCTCGAGGTAGTTGACGACCTCCAGCAGGGAGAAGCCGAGCACGGCCTGGAGCAGAAGGAAGGGAAGGACGACGGGCCCGAAGACCGCGACGAGGGCGGCGAACAGGACCACCGTCATCGCCCAGGCGTTGAGGATGTCGTTGTGGATCGACCACGGCGAGCGGCCCATGCGGCCGAGCCGGGTGCACTCCAGACCCCAGGCGGACCGCAGGCTGCCGACGACCGTGCGCGGCAGGAATGCCCAGAAGCTCTCCCCCAGCCGCGCGCTGGCCGGGTCCTCGGCGGTGGCGACGCGGACGTGGTGGCCGCGGTTGTGCTCGATGAAGAAGTGCCCGTAGCCACTCTGAGCGAGGGCGATCTTGCTCAGCCAGCGCTCCAGGGCGACCCGCTTGTGGCCCAGCTCGTGGGCGGTGTTGATCGCGATCCCGCTGACGATGCCCATGGTCAGCGCCAGGCCGATGCTGTCGACGGTCGAGAGCCCGCCATAGGCCCAGAGCCAGCAGGCGAAGATGAGCCCGGCGTACTGGAGCGGGACGAAGGCATACGTGCACCAGCGGTAGTAGCGGTCCTGTTCGAGCCACTTGATGACACTGTCCGGCGGGTTCTCGGCGTCCATCCCGATCGCGAGGTCGAGCAGCGGGAAGATGATGAAGATCAGCGCCGGGCCGAGGAACCAGAAGGCGTCGATCCCGGTCAACTGGACGTTCGCCCAGGCCAGGAACGGCGTCAGGGGCACGATCAAGCCCAGCAGCCACGCATAGCGCTTCGGGTCGTGCCAGGTCGCGGGACTGAGCTCGGACTCAAGTGCGTGGGCGTGCGTCGCTACCTCCATCGGCGGGTGTCCTCCTCGTCAGAATGCCAGAAACCGTCTGCGTGATTGACAGAATAGCCAGGTATGTCAATTGGCTCGATTTTAACCTGAATCCACCGAGGTCGGCGAGGCTCTCCGCTTCGCAGGCCGAGTCGGGGGACGATTCCCGCTCACCCAGGTAGTGGTTCTACCTGGGTGGAGGGAATTGGCGCCCGGCGAAGGGATGCGGAGTGGAGAGGCCGCCGAGATCGGTGGATTCAGGTTTAAGCTAGACCGGCCCCCGCCACCCGCACTCCGGGCCGTCGGGTGAGGCGATCCCCTCCGAGCCGACGACCAGCTCGTCCACCCAGATCGGGCGTGTCCTCTGGGCTGTAGCCGAGCACCCACTCGGCTCCGCGATCGGCGGTCATGACATTCCCCCCGAGATCCATCTTTGACCCGCGAGCGTTCCCCGGACGTCCGACGGATCACTCGGTCCGGTTGCGCGAGATGAATCTGCAGGGTGTCCAGAACCCGCCTTGGTCGCGCTCGCTACCATCCCGCCCATGTACACGTTTCTCGCAGTCGTCCAGGTGATCATCGCCGGCATCGTGATCTTCCTGATCCTCCTGCACTCGGGCAAAGACGCCGGCCTCTCCGGCGCCTTCGGCATCGGCGGCGGCGGCAGCTCCTTCAGCGGCGGCTCGATGGTCGAGCGCAACCTGGATCGCGCCACGATCTTCTTCGCGATCCTCTTCGTCGTCAACACCCTGGTGCTGCTGAAGCTCTAGACCGGCTCGGTCGGCCGCGACGCAGCGGCGCCGCTGCGTCGCGGCCGACCGAGCCGGTCTAGAGCTTCAGCAGCACCAGGGTGTTGACGACGAAGAGGATCGCGAAGAAGATCGTGGCGCGATCCAGGTTGCGCTCGACCATCGAGCCGCCGCTGAAGGAGCTGCCGCCGCCGCCGATGCCGAAGGCGCCGGAGAGGCCGGCGTCTTTGCCCGAGTGCAGGAGGATCAGGAAGATCACGATGCCGGCGATGATCACCTGGACGACTGCGAGAAACGTGTACATGGGCGGGATGGTAGCGAGCGCGACCAAGGCGGGTTCTGGACACCCTGCAGATTCATCTCGCGCAACCGGACCGAGTGATCCGTCGGACGTCCGGGGAACGCTCGCGGGTCAAAGATGGATCTCGGGGGGAATGTCATGACCGCCGATCGCGGAGCCGAGTGGGTGCTCGGCTACAGCCCAGAGGACACGCCCGATCTGGGTGGACGAGCTGGTCGTCGGCTCGGAGGGGATCGCCTCACCCGACGGCCCGGAGTGCGGGTGGCGGGGGCCGGTCTAGCTTAAACCTGAATCCACCGATCTCGGCGGCCTCTCCACTCCGCATCCCTTCGCCGGGCGCCAATTCCCTCCACCCAGGTAGAACCACTACCTGGGTGAGCGGGAATCGTCCCCCGACTCGGCCTGCGAAGCGGAGAGCCTCGCCGACCTCGGTGGATTCAGGTTAAAATCGAGCCAATTGACATACCTGGCTATTCTGTCAATCACGCAGACGGTTTCTGGCATTCTGACGAGGAGGACACCCGCCGATGGAGGTAGCGACGCACGCCCACGCACTTGAGTCCGAGCTCAGTCCCGCGACCTGGCACGACCCGAAGCGCTATGCGTGGCTGCTGGGCTTGATCGTGCCCCTGACGCCGTTCCTGGCCTGGGCGAACGTCCAGTTGACCGGGATCGACGCCTTCTGGTTCCTCGGCCCGGCGCTGATCTTCATCATCTTCCCGCTGCTCGACCTCGCGATCGGGATGGACGCCGAGAACCCGCCGGACAGTGTCATCAAGTGGCTCGAACAGGACCGCTACTACCGCTGGTGCACGTATGCCTTCGTCCCGCTCCAGTACGCCGGGCTCATCTTCGCCTGCTGGCTCTGGGCCTATGGCGGGCTCTCGACCGTCGACAGCATCGGCCTGGCGCTGACCATGGGCATCGTCAGCGGGATCGCGATCAACACCGCCCACGAGCTGGGCCACAAGCGGGTCGCCCTGGAGCGCTGGCTGAGCAAGATCGCCCTCGCTCAGAGTGGCTACGGGCACTTCTTCATCGAGCACAACCGCGGCCACCACGTCCGCGTCGCCACCGCCGAGGACCCGGCCAGCGCGCGGCTGGGGGAGAGCTTCTGGGCATTCCTGCCGCGCACGGTCGTCGGCAGCCTGCGGTCCGCCTGGGGTCTGGAGTGCACCCGGCTCGGCCGCATGGGCCGCTCGCCGTGGTCGATCCACAACGACATCCTCAACGCCTGGGCGATGACGGTGGTCCTGTTCGCCGCCCTCGTCGCGGTCTTCGGGCCCGTCGTCCTTCCCTTCCTTCTGCTCCAGGCCGTGCTCGGCTTCTCCCTGCTGGAGGTCGTCAACTACCTCGAGCACTACGGTCTGCTGCGCCAGAGGGGCGAGGACGGCCGCTACGAGCGCTGCCGCTCCGAGCACAGCTGGAACAGCAACAACGTCGCCTCCAACGTCCTCCTCTACCACCTGCAGCGCCACAGCGACCACCACGCCAACCCGACCCGGCGCTACCAGGCGCTGCGCCACGTCGACGAGGCGCCGCAACTCCCCACGGGCTACGCGGGCATGATCCTGCTGGCCTGGATCCCGCCGGTCTGGCGCCATGTCATGGATCGCCGCCTGCTGGAGCACTACGGGGGGGACGTGACCCGGGCGCACCTTTCCCCCCGGACACGGGGGAAGGTGCTCGCTCGGTACGGAGCGACCGGCGCGTGAGCGCCTGGCACTGTCCCGGCTGCGGCTACGTCTATGACGAGACCGCGGGCCACCCGCGTGAGGGTTTCCCAGCAGGCACGCGCTGGAACGAGGTGCCGAACGATTGGCACTGTCCCGACTGCGGGATCTACGACAAGGTCGATTTCGTCGTGGAGAGCCCCTCCGAAGAGAAGCGCGGCCCGGATGAGGCCGAGTAACGCCACGCGACACGGCCCCTCCCCGGTGTCCCGCGTAGCGCTGCTACCCGGGAGCCGTCTCGTGACCGTCTCGGTTGGCCACCGACCTCCCCGGGCCCGCGCTGACTTCGGCCGGGGCTCTTCGGAGAAATGACTCCAGTCCGAACTCCCTACCCGGAGGCTGCGAAGACGCTGCTGCGTGAGACGTTTTTCGGGGCGGCCCGGGACGAACTGCAGCGTCGGGCCTGGTCTGAAATCACCATGGCTGACGTGGCCGGCACGGCCGGGGTCAGCCGGCAGACGCTCTACAAGGAGTTCGGCAGTCGCGACGAGTTCGCCCAGGCCTTCGTCATCCACGAGGGCGAACGCTTCCTCGACGGGGTCGAGGCGGCCGTCCGCGAGCACTTCGACGACCCGCGCGCCGCGGTCGGCGCCGCGCTGGAGGTCTTCCTGCGCTCCGCCGGCGAGGACCCGCTGGTCCGGATCCTGCTCAGCGACGACGGCACGGGGGGGATGCTGCCCTTCGTCACCACCCAGGGCATGCCGGTCGTCGAGTGGGCGACCGCCCGCCTCACCGCGACGATCGAGCAGGGCTGGCCCGAGGCGCCCCGCGACAAGGCCCGCCTCCTCGCCGGGACGCTGGTCCGCCTCGCGATCAGCCACATCACCGCCCCCAACGACTCGCCAGAGGTCACCGCAGTTCGCACCGGCGAGCTGCTCGGCCCCTTCATCGACGAGGCGCTCGGGCGGCACCCCGGATAGCCGGGTATCGGATCGGCTGGCGCGCCGCGAGCCGCCCGGACTTCAGTCCTCGACCAGAAGGGTCACCGGGCCGCACTCGCCCTCGACTCGGACGTTGATGATGGGGTCGTGGAACTCGCGCTCAGGGCGCTCGACAGGGCCGAACTCGAATCCGAGCACGGCGCGGGCTCCAAGAGCGTCGGTTGGCCGGGATCGTAACGGAGCCATGTGAGTGCAACACCACCCGGTGTATAATGATGCTATGAGCAGAACGCAGGTCTATCTGGGTGAGGGTGAGCTGGAGCTCCTCGAGCTCGCCTCGCGCAACACGGGTGCATCTCGCTCGGAGTTGATCCGTCGCGCGGTTCGCACCACCTTCGGCGAGAAGGGGAAGGACGAGAAGCTTCGCGGCCTCAAGGCGAGCGCCGGCTCTTGGCGGGGCCGGCGTGTCAGCGGCGCCGAGTACGTCGATGCCCTGCGCGGTGGCGACCTCAACGAGCGCTTGGCCCAACTCGGCGTCAAGTGAAGCTGCTGGACACCAGCGTGGCGATCGACCACCTGCGCGGCTCACCGCCCGCGGTCGACCTCCTCAGCGGCCTGATCGAGGCCGAAGAATCCCTCCTCGCCAGCGAGGTCGTGCGCTTTGAGCTGCTGGCGGGCGTGCGTGCGAAGGAGGTCGAGGCACTGGAGCAGTTCTTCTCGGCACTCTCCTGGGTGCCGGTGGGGGAGGAGGTGGCACGAGCCGCCGGCTCACTCGCCCAGCACCACCGGCGCGCCGATGGCGGCATCGACGATGCCGACTACCTGATCGCCGCCACCGCGCTCCTGCTCGACGCCGAGTTGCTGACCACAAACGTGCGCCACTTCCCGATGCTCGCCGGGCTCGAGCCTGCCTACTGAGCGGAGCAGGTCCAAGGGCGCAGCCCGCGGCAGTCGGCCAACTCCTCCTGGGTCAATTTCCCAGGACGGCCATCCGGCCGTAGTCCGCGCAGGCGGGGCAGTTTGCTGCGCGCGGCGCTGCCTCGGCGCGGGGTCTCGCTCCCACCCCGCGCTGAACTCGCAAGGATGCATGGGCGCGCGGTCGTGCGCGGAATTCTCGATCCCAAGGAGGCTGTCCAATGGCCGAGTTCCCCACGCCCAAGGAGGGCATCGTTCTCACCAATTTCATCGTCTCCGCCGACGTCGAGCGCTCGCGGCGCTTCTACGCCGACGTGCTCGGCGGCGAGACGGTTCGCACCGGCGAGCCGTCGTGCGTAGCGCTTGCCAACAGTTGGATCATCATCAACGTCGGCGGCGGGCCGACCGAGGACAAGCCGACCGTGATCCTGGAGACGCCGCCCGATCCCGACCGGGTCAGCGCCTTCCTCAATATCCGCGTGGCCGACATCCAGGCCGCATATGAGGAGTGGTGCGCTCGCGGGGCCGAGTTCCTGGCGCCGCCGGAAAAGCGCAAGACCGAGTACCGCTGCTACATGCGCGATCCCGACGGTCACCTGATCGAGGTCGGCCAGTCGTTCTGAGCCGCTACTTGACGGCGGTCGCCGAGCGCAGCGGCTCCAGCCAGGCGGGCGGGAAGACCGGGGGCGCGTCGCCGGCGTAGTCGGGGACCGCGCGCCGGGCAAGGCGACAGGCCAGCCGATCCTCGATCACCGGCCGCAGGTCCTGGAAGGTCAGCAGCAGGCGCACGCTCGCCCCGATCTGGAAGTCGGCGGCGCTCAGCTCCTTGCCGTCGAGCACGCCGGCCGCGATCCACTCCTCGACCCTGTGCAACATCGAGTCGAGCGCGGCGAGGTTGCCGCGGACGGCCTCGCCGGTCGCCTCGTTGAGGCGGACGCCGCGGGCGATGAAGGGCGGCGCCAGACGGGCCGCAACGGCGGCCGGAACGCCCATGACTGAGCGCCCCATGTAGCTGCGGATGGGGGCGCGGTCCGCACGCAACGCCCAGAGCGAGATTTGTCGGATCGGGTGCTGCAGCTCCTCCTCGCCCCAGCGCTCGGCCTCCTCGGCGGCGCGACGCCGCTCGGGGTCGGCGGGGAAGAGCGGCGGGTCGGGGCGCAGCCGGTCAAGTTCGCGCGCGATCTCGCGCGAACCCTGGATACGGCGCCGGCCGATCGCCAGCACCGGCACGGTGTTGTGCGGTAATCGCATCCCCCTGCGCACGATGACCCGGGCCAGGAACGGGACGAGATCGAACCTGCGAAAACCGATGCCCTTGTGTTCAAGCATGCCCTGCACGGCCATCGTCGGGTGCGAGCCGGGGAGGCCGTAGAGGTGGATCATCGCGCGCCCGATCCTACCGGAGGGTTGGGCGATCCCAGGTCAACTCGCGGGGCGGTGAAGCTGGCTGCGAACGACCCGAGATGAGGAGCGGGACTTCTCCGGGTGCTGTCATCACGCCCACCGCCAACGTGATCGGCTGCAACTAACCCTGACTTTGAGGGGTACCACTTTCCGCCCTCTGTCGTCTAGGGGGCGATGGAGTTGCTGTCGACACCCGCTACCGGCCCCAAGCGGCGGTCCCCGGCGACCGCGAACCGCGACCGCGAGCCGCGGGCCTTCATCGGCCGCCACGGCGCGGTCTCGATCGAGCAATTCCTGATGAACTTGCTCTACAAAGCAAAAACCGTAAGCGTTCAGTCGGTTAGGGGGACATAACCGCCGCCTGGCGAATCCCTCGGCGTGGAGCGCGTCGAGGCCGAAGCGATCTACGACCAGGGCCGCGAGGCGGTGGTCGCGGTGCTGCTGC
>Ga0075530_1001447_pt1 | contig 11257 bp, 8 predicted proteins | sample NGEPerD_2_FD_75101 | JGI IMG/M metagenome (GOLD analysis project Ga0075530, IMG submission 75101) | Arctic peat soil microbial communities from the Barrow Environmental Observatory site, Barrow, Alaska, USA - NGEE PermafrostL1-D | ecosystem: Environmental > Terrestrial > Soil > Wetlands > Peat ...
CGCCGCCGTCGCGGGCGCACTGCGCGGCGGCTTCACGGATCTCGTCGTCTACCAGTACGGCGGCCGGGCGGTGCTCGACGGTCTGAGGGTCTACGAGTCCGGCGACCCGGTCACCGGGCTGCCGTTCACCTACCCGCCGTTCGCTGCGGTGGTGATGGCGCCGCTGGCGCTGCTGCCGGCGTGGCTCGCGGCCGCGCTGTGGACCGGGGCGTCGGCGGGGGCGCTGGCGACGGTCGTCGTGGTGGTACGCCGCGCGCTCGACCGGCCCGCGCCGGGGTGGCTGGTCGCGCTCCTGACCGGCGGCGCGCTCGCCCTGGAGCCGGTGTGGCAGAACTTCACGTTCGGACAGATCAACGTGCTCGTGATGTTGGCAGTGCTGGTCGACCTGGTCCGGCCGGAACGGCGGTGGTCCGGCGTGCTGGTGGGCATCGCGGCGGGTGTGAAGCTGACCCCGCTCGTGTTCGTCGTGCTGCTGGTGCTGGTTGGTCGTCGTACGGCTGCGGGACGGGCGGTGCTGGCCTTCGCCGTCACCGTGGTTGTCGGGTTCGTTGCGATGCCGGGCTCGTCGGCGACGTACTGGGCCGACGGTCTCCTCGACGCGGGCCGGGTCGGCCCCCCGGCGCTGGCCCACAACCAGTCGGCCTACGGCGCGCTCACCCGGCTCCTCGACGGTCCGCCGTCGACCCTGCTGTGGCTCGCGGTCGCCGGGCCGCTCTCACTTGCGGTCCTGGTCGTCGCCGCCAAGTGGTGGCGGCGCGGCGACCGGGTGCTAGGCACCTGCCTCGGGGCGCTGGCCATGCTGTTCGCCTCGCCGGTCTCGTGGTCGCACCACTGGGTGTGGGCGGTGCCGGTCGCGCTGGTGCTGTGGGAGCGCAGCCGGTGGGCGGGCGCCGCGTGGACCGCGGTGTTCGTAGCCCGCCCGGTCGTGTGGCCGCCCTGGGGTGAGGGCCGCGAGTACGGGTGGAGCCCGCCCGAGCACCTCATCGGCAACGCCTACCTCCTCGCCGCCCTCGCTCTGACCGCCTGGGCAGCGGCCACACTCAACCGCCGAATCGGCTCAGCTGCACGCCGTACGGACACCGAGCCGGTGGGTTCGAACCCGGCTCGTCCGGGCCTGAACGAGCTTGGCTCTGCTGCTCACGACTGACGGTCGACCGGGTAGACCTCCACCTGGGGCTCCGGGAAGCCTGCTCGTTGCAGCTCGGCCTCGAACTTCGGGTTGGCCATGTACGCCTCGAGGAGGTCGGCGGACTCCCAGATGTCGGTCATCGTGAGTCCGGTGGCCGCCCGGGCGGCTACATGGGAGGCGAGAAGCTCGACGCTGCCCTGATTGCCCAGCTGCGCGCCAACGGGTACGCCGATCTCAGGCCGGCGCACAGTCAGGTGTTCGGCGCGATTCCTCCGGGAGGGGCGCGAGTCGGTGAGATGGCCGCGCAAGCCGGCATTACCCAGCAGTCGATGAGCGAACTCGTCGACGGCCTGGAACACCTCGGCTACCTCGAGCGACGCCCCGACCCCAGCGACCGGCGCGCGCGGATCATCGTCTTCACCGAACGTGGCTGGGAGGCGGTACGTGCCGGCATCGCGACCGTCGACGGAATCGAGCATGACTGGGCACAGCGCATAGGGGTCCGGCAGGCCACTGCGTTGCGGGCTGCCCTCGAGGTCATCGCCCTCAGCGACGACGCGGACTGAACCCATGAAACCTGTGGCGCCGGCATCACGGTTTCGCTGGTAGCTCGAGCACCGCGCCGGCCCCGGGGGCCTCGGGGAATCGAGCCGTGTGGCCGTACTGCGCACACAGTGCTGGATCGGCCCACCGCGTGGTGCGCGCGTTGCGGTAGTTGAACCACAGCGTCGAGCCGGTCGGTGCGCTGAGCAGCACCCTGGCCAGAGCGGGGTCGTCTGGATGGTGGAAGATGTCGCCGTTCGTGGAGATCAGGTAGTGCTGGGCAGGTGCCGTCTCCAGCATCGCCGCAAACACGTTGCCCTTGCTGGCGTGGTGCGGAAGTTTGAAGGCGTCCACGGGGAGCTTGTCCAGGCCGCGTGCGGTAGCCACGCCCTTCAGTCCGGCACCGAGCACGTTGCCGAACGCGTCAGCCCCGAGTACGACGATGGCTCCGCGGTGCTCGACCAGTAGCGCGATGCTGCTCCCGTTCGGGGCCGCGCTTGGCCTCCGCTTGGGCCTGCGACCACTTCTTCGCCAGGATCCTCAGGCGTTCTGTCGTCGGCGAGAGTACCGTGATGTGCGGTCCGTCGTCGACAGGCACCTCGATGAACCCCGCTTCGGGGCCGGTGTCGATCGGACCACCGCCGAATGCCAGGTTCCACGGCAGCACTCGTCCGCCGGGCCCGCCCAGCAGCGCGGCCACGACGCTCTCACCCTGGCGACACTGCGCCTTGCCCTGGGTTGGGGAAGGTGCGTGCGGCCGTTGAACCAGTAGTCGCTCACGTGCTCGGCGTACTCGCTGCCGAGGAATGGGATCATGCCGCCGATGTGGTCGCTGTCGATGTGAGTGACGACGGCGACGTCGATGTGCCGGTCTTCGGAGTCGAGCCGCCTCAACCGTTGCTCCAGCACCGGCCACGTGTCCGGTGGGCCGCCGTCGACCAGCATGCGCCATGGCCGACCGCTGTCGCGAAGGCACTCCACCAGCAGACAGTCACCCAGCCGCGCCGGCAGTACCTCTATGCGGATGCCTGTCGTCACGGCTTCCCCCAGGACCCAAAGTTCCCAACCAACGAATGCTGTCGGGACTCGCGCCCTTGGTCGGCCGGTTCCCGACCTTCAAAGTACCGCTCGTGACCCTTGGGCGCACGGGCATAGCCTTGAGCCCGGACCGGCAGGATCCGGGGCCTGGCAGGATCTGGGGCGTGGCAGGATCTGGGGCGTGGCAGAGCAGGTCTGGTTCACCAGCACGAGCGGGCCCAGGCTCGCGGGCTTGATCGACCATCCCGAGGGCCAGGTCCGCGGGTGGGGTGTGTTCGCCCACGGCTTCACCCTCAGCAAGGACTCTCCCGCCGCGAACCGGATGTGCAAGCAGCTCGCCAGCGAGGGCATCGGTATGCTCCGCTTCGACAATATCGGGCTCGGCGACTCTGAGGGCGACTGGAGCGACGGGTCGTTCTCACACAAGGTCGACGACACCGCGCAGGCGGCGCGGTTCATGATCGACTCCGGGAGACCCGTCCGGTTGCTGGTGGGCCACTCCTTCGGCGGTGCGGCGGTCATCGCCGCAGCACACCAGGTCGAGTCGGTGCGTGCCGTGGCGAGTATCGGCGCGCCGTACGAACCCCGCCACGTCGAGCGCAACTACGACGCCCTCGTCGAGCGTATCCTCGCCGAGGGCGAGGCGGCGTTCCTGATCGGCGGCAAGGCGCTCACCCTCAAGCGGCACTTCATCGAGGACGTGCGGGTGGCGGACCTGCGCGAGCAGATCCGCACGCTGCGCCGGGCACTCCTGGTGATGCACTCGCCCACCGACAACACGGTGGGCATCGCGAACGCCAGCGAGATCTTCCGTGCGGCCCGGCACCCGCGCAGCTTCGTGTCGCTCGAAGGCGCCGACCACCTGCTCACCGGGCGGAACCAGGCCCAGCGGGCAGCCCGCATCGTCAGCGCCTGGGCCGACCCCTACCTGGCCGACTCCTGACCCTCCTTCGGGGTCTCTCCCAGCCAGCCCATCGGCTTGCCTGAGGCAACTACAGCTCGCGCTCGTAGGCCAGCATCAGCGGACCACCTTCGCCTTCGGTCCGGCGGAACCCGGCCGCCTCGTAGAGGCGCTGGGCAAGCCGGTCGTCCTCGCTCGTGACCAGGAACGCGTAGTCGGCACCCCGCTCGCGCGCGACCCGCATGGCCTCAGTGATCAGCTCACGGCCGTACCCCTGGCCCCGCCGGGTCGGTACCACGTACAGCTCGGCCAGATAAGCCTCCTGCGCCCGGCTCCACACCGACGGCTGTACCCGCATCACCGCGACCCCGACTGCTGCGCCGGTCTCCTGCGCGCGGGCGATCAGGACCGTGACGTCGTCGCTCCTGACCAGTTCTGCAAGTCGGACCGCCAGCTCGTCGGGCGCAGGCGCCGGCTCGTCGTACTCCACGTTGAAGTCGTGCAGCAGCTGCGCCGAGGCGGCAAGCCCATCGCCACCCGAGCTCCCGGTTATCGCCTCGACCATGCTCACCAGTCTGCCGTGGCAAGCAACCCCAAGTCGCCCGCGCGCGGCCGGCAGACCTGGACGTTGGCCTGGTGGACGGGTTCTAGGGACGAGGGGTATCACGAACGCCGTCGCAAGCTCTTATTTGGTGTGACGCGGACTGGTAGGGGTCGAGCGGGACTCCGGTTCCGGGAATCCGCGGTACGCAACGGCTCCGAATACCTTCTGCCAGGCATTCGTCCGAGGACCAGGAGGTGCGTGATGTCGAGTACAGCAACCACGGGTGAGATCTGGGCCCCCACCTTGGTGCGTGAGCTGACCGAAACACTGGTGCGCCGAGGTGCAGCGAGGCGGGCTTTCGTGGCCGACGAGCCCACCTGCGCGTGCGGTCAACCACTGGAGTGCTCCCACTCGGCCCATTGCCCGCGCTGCGGCGTCACCCTTCACGCTTGATTCGATGGCCCATCGAGGCGTCTGCCTGGTGCCAGGGCGTCATAGCGCCTGGGAAACCGAGCTCATGTTGAAGTCCGGGATCCGGAGCGCAGGAGTGGCGGTGCGCGAGAAGAAGTCATCGCCCCACTCGCGGGAGAAGCTGGGCACCGTCTTCGAGGCGTGCGTGTAGCGATTCAGCAGGTCGATCGGGCTCTCGTTGTAGCGGAAGTTGTTCACCGCCCCAGTGATCTCGCCACCCTCGATGCGGTAGACACCGTCGCGGGTGAGCCCGGTGAGGAGCATCGTCTGCGGGTCGACCTCGCGGATGTACCACATGCAGGTCAGCAGCAGGCCGTCCTCCATCCCGGCCACGAGGTCCACCTCGGTGCCGGAGGCACCCGCGATGTCCAGAACCACGTTGTCGACCGCCGGGGTGGTCGGCTGGCCCATGGGCCCGGCGGTGTGCCGTGTCTGGATCAGCGAGGTCAGCCGACCGTCCCGGATCCAGTCCGTCGCGCCCAAGGGGAAGCCGTTGTCGTAGACGCTGCTGCGGTCCGACGAACCTCCGGCCACCACGAAGGGCGCGCACTCCAGGCCGGCGTAGGTCGCGTCGCTGTAGAGCCGAACGCCCGGGTTGACCATCTCCTCGCCGATCCGCGTCCCACCGCCCGGGCGGGAGAAGATCGTCTGCCCGTCGTCGGCGTTGCGGGCGCCGGCGCTCCAGTAGGCGTCGATCATCAGGTCCGAGACGGCCGACGGCGGCAGGATCGTGTCGTAGCGACCGGCGGGCAGGTCCACGCGACGCTCTCCCCAGGAGAGACGGGTCGCGAGGTCCGAGGCCATCCGGGCACCGTCGACATCTGAAAAGTCGCGGGTCGCGCCACCGACCCAGGCGCTGTTGGTCAGGTCGGCGTTCTTGGCGGTGCAACCGTAGTGCCCGGTGGGTTGCACGTGGCGCAACAGCAGGCCGGTGGAGGAGCCGAGGTAGGTCGTGGTGACCTCGTGGAAGACGAAGCCGTAGAGGATCCGGCTCTCGGCATCTGCCTGGGCGAACGCCTCGCCGAGCTGGGCCGCGAAGTCCTCGAAGACCTCGATCGAGGTCTCGCCGGGTGGGTCGTCCCAGTTGCGCGCAGCATCGCCGGTGACCAGCTCCGCGCGGTCCTCGGCGGCGTCCGCGACGGTGGCTGCCCGATCGGCACTCGCCACTAGTGCAGTCACCTGTTCCAGCGAGGCGGCGGTGCCGCTGACCGAGGCGTTACCATCGCCCTGGAAGGCGATCACGGTGACGTCGATGGCATGCATCACGCCGTTGGTGGTCAGGGTGTTGTTGGCCCAGCGCAGGTTGGCGCTGGTGGTGTCCTCGACGATCGCGATGCACTGCTCGGAGGTGGAGCTCTCCAGAGCGTGCTCGACAAGCCGCTGCGGGTGGCCCCCTCCAACTTGTAGAGCCATCAGGCCGTCCCCTCCTCGGTCGCGTTCAGGATGCGGATGTCGCGGAACAGGGCCGACGGAGAGCCGTGGCTGACCGCGGCGACCTGGCCGGGCTGCGCCTTGCCGCAGTTGAACGCACCGCCGAGCTGGTAGGTCTGGGGTCCGCCCACCGCTTCCATCGAGCCCCAGAAGTCGGTGGTCGTCGCCTGGTAGGCCACGTCGCGCAGCTGTCCCTTGAGCTGACCGTCCTCGATCCGGAAGAACCGTTGGGCCGTGAACTGGAAGTTGTAGCGCTGCATGTCGATCGACCACGACTTGTCGCCCACCACGTAGATGCCGCGCTCGACCTGGCTGATCAGCCCGTCGGTGTCGGGGCCGTCGGCGGCTGGTTGCAGCGAGACGTTGGCCATCCGCTGGATCGGGATGTGGCCGGGCGAGTCGGCGTACGCACAGCCGTTGGAGCGCCCCTCGTTCAGCTGGGCGCCATAGGTGTGCGCCATCTGGCGGTCGAGCTGGTAACCGACGAGCACGCCGTCGCGGATGATGTCCCAGGACTGGGCCTCCACCCCCTCGTCGTCGAATCCGACGGTGGCCAGCCCGTGCTCGGTCGTGCGGTCTCCGGTGACGTGCATGACGGGGGAGCCGTAAGCGAGCGTGCCGAGGTTGTCGTAGGTGGCGAACGAGGTGCCGGCGTAGTTCGCCTCGTAGCCGAGCGCGCGGTCGAGCTCGGTGGCGTGACCGATCGACTCGTGGATGGTCAGCCACAGGTTGGAGGGGTGGATCACCAGGTCGTAGATCCCGGCGTGCACGCTCGGCGCGGCGAGCTTCTCGCGCAGCAGCTCGGGAAGCTGGGCGCGCTCGGTCCCGAAGTCGAAGAGGTCTCCGGTGAGGTACTCCCAGCCACGCCCGACAGGTGGGGCGATCGTGCGCATCGAGTCGAACGCGCCGGTCTTCTGGTCCGCGCCGTGCACCTCGATGTGCGGCTCGAGGCGGATGCGCTGCTGGGTGATGGAGGAGCCGCCCAGGTCGGCGTAGTACTTGTTCTCGTGGACCTGCTGCAGGCTCGCGGTGGCGTGGTCGACACCCTCGGCTCCGAGCAGGTCACGGGTCCACCCGGCGAAGAGCCCGGTCTTCTCCGCGAGCGGGACCGCGAGCGGGTCCACGTCGTACGACGAGACCCAGGTGACGTCCTCGTGGACCGGCTCGGGCGCGAGCACCACCGGGCGGCTGGTCATCTTGGCGGCGACCTGGGCAACCGTCACCGCGGTCTCGGCCACGGTCACGGCCTCGGACTCAGTCAGCGCGACGCCAGAGGCGAACCCCCACGCACCATCGAGGATGACGCGGACGGCGAAGCCGAGGTCCTCGGCGTCCTGGGCGCCCTCGAGCGCGCCGTCGCGCACCGAGAAGTGCTGGTAGCGGTTGCGCTCGAACCGGAAGTCGGCATGGCTCACACCGAAGTCCCGAGCACGCCCGAGCGCCACCTGGGCGAGCCGCTGGTAGGGCAGCGCCAGGAACGTCGGATCGATCTCGTTCTGTGCCATGCGGACGACCCTATTGGTTAGCCGGTGGTGACCGAGGCGCAGAGGGTGGATCCCCGGCGGGCCTTGCGAACCTCCAGCTGGGAGGGCACCCGGTTGCGCAGCTCGGCCACATGACTGACCAGGCCGACGACGCGACCGCCGTCACGCAGGGAGTCGAGCGTGTCCATCACACCGTCGAGTGTCGTGGCGTCCAGGGCTCCGAACCCCTCGTCGATGAACAAGGTGTCGAGCTGGGTGCCACCGGCTTCGTGGCACACCGTGTCGGCCAGCCCCAGCGCGAGGGCAAGGGAGACCAGGAACGTCTCTCCTCCGGAGAGCGTGGCCGGGTCGCGGTGCTTGCCACTCCACTCGTCGCGCACCCTCAGACTCAGTCCGCCGCGCTGCTCGCCGGCGCCCTTCTCGTCGGCCTGCTCGAGGGCGTAGCGCTGGTCGGTCATGTCTCCCAGCCGCTCGTTGGCCGCCGCCACGACCTGGCGCAACCGCTCCGAGAGGACGTACGCCGAGAGCCGCATCTTGAGCTGGTTCTCGGCGCTCCGGCCTTCCGCGAGCGAGGCCAACCCGGCAGCCAGCGCGTGCTCGTGCCGGACCGGCTCCCAGGCAGCGACCTCCCGGACGAGCTCGCCCCGTAGTGCCTCGAGCCTGGTCGCCCTGGACGCGGCCTGCTGGTGTGCCGTATGGGCCCCGTCCCGGACCGACTGGGAGCGGCGCACCGCGATCGTGCGTGCCGGGAGATCGGGGGCCGGCTCCGCCAGTGCGGCTGCGACGGCGGCTTCCGCGAGGACCCCGGTGGCGGCAGTCCGGGTGGCCCGTCGGGTGTCGAGCGCGGAGGAACGGGCAGCCGCCTCGTCTCGGGGGAGCACCGCGCCGAGCGCCACGTCGAGGGAGGCAAAGCCCTCGGCCCGTGCTGCGGCGTCCGCGGCCGTGCTTGCCCGGGTCAGCTCGTGCTTAGCGCGCTCGTGCCTGGTCAGGGCCTCCCTGGCCTCCTCCAGCACCTGCACGGTCTCGGAGTGTCGCTCGATCAGCGCCGCCACCGATGCAACCCCGGGTTGGGCCGCGAGCAGCTTGCCGAGTTCAGTGGCCAACCTGTCGCATCGGGTCGCTGACTCTGCATGCTGGTGGGTCCGTGCCTCGGCGGTGGCGCGCTGGCTGGCGAGACTCGCGGTGAGCTGGCGTTCGCGTTCCTCGACGGATGCGAGCTCGGACTCGAGAGCCTCCACACGTCGCGCTGCGTCGAGGCTCTGATCCAGCGCGATCGCCGCCGTGTCGTGTGCTCGCTGCCACTGGTCGACGTCCAGCTCCTGACTGCGCGACCGCGCACCCTCGAGCTGCGTGTGCAGGCTCGTCACGGACTCCTGAACGGCTTGGCACTCGAAGGCAGCGGCCTCGTGCAGCTTGCCGGCAGCAAACTCGTCGGCACGACTCACATTGCCCGACGCGACCGCCGGCGACGGGTGCTCGGCACTCCCACACACCGGACACGAGCAGCCGACCGCCAGACTGCCTGCCAGCTCGGCGGCCATCCCCGTGATCCGCCGTTCGCGCAGATCCTGATGGCGGTCGCGGAGGTCCTGGGCCCGCTGCGTGGTCTGTGCGAGGAGGACACGTGCCTCGATGAGCTGCTCGGCGAGGACTACGGCCTGCTGAGCCGCCGCGAGCCCGGTCTCGGCAGCATCGACCGCCACCCGCCGGGCGTCGCGTTGTGCGGCCACGGTCCTGGTTTCGGCCAGCAGACGCAGCGCCCGCTCTCGAGCCGCGGTGAGGTGGGAGTGCTGCTCATCACCCCTGGAGATCTGGGCCTCCGCCCGGGCCCGCTGCGCGGAGAGGGAGGTGAGCCGGCCTCGTTCGTCGCCGAGCTCCACCTCGCGGGGGAGCCAGAACTCGGCAACGGCCCGGGCCTCGTTCGCGCGTGTCGCGGCCTCCGCGAGCGCCGCAGTACACACCTCGCTGGGAGGGAGCGTCAGGAGCTGCGCCGCGACCGACAGGTGCGCGTCCGCGGCAGCCTCCGACTCGGCCGCAGCCTCTGCAGCGGCCGCGGCACGGAGTGCGGCCGGCCGCACTGCCGCGGCTCGACGATGAGCCTCGACGGACCGCACCAGTTCCGCCTCGACCTGCGCTGTCCGTGCCAGCTCGGCCAACGACCTCTGCGCGTGCTCACCCCGGGAACGGGCCTGGGCCAGCTCCCTGGCGCGTTCGCAGGCGGCCCGGTCGAGATCGAGCTGTCGGGTGGCGGTTGCGAGAGCGTCCTCCAGCGTGGCCGAAGTGGTCGTCGCCAGCTCAGTGAGGTCACTGGCCCAGGGGAGCAGCGAACCGTCCCCTGCGAGCGGCTCGAGGTCGTGCAGGTCCCATCCGTTGGGCGTGCCGACCCCGGCGATCTCCTGGATGCGGTTGACCACCCCGGCCGTCCGGTCCTGACAGGTCTGGCTCCGGCGCCGCAGCGTCCCCCGACGTTCGACCAGCCACCGCTCGACATCTTCGAAGCGTCGGGTCCGGAACAGACGCTGCAGGACGGCCTGCCGCTCGGCGGAGGTGGCGCGCAGGAACGCCTGGAACTGGCCCTGCGGCAGCATCGCCACCTGCGTGAACTGGGTGCACGTCATGCCGAGCAGGCCGGTCACGAGCTGGCCCGCCTCGTCGAGGCGGTTCGTGTGCATGACCCACTCACCCGCTCGCTGCTCCTCGACGACGACGTGGGCCTGGACCCGGGTCGTGCCGGTGCCGCGCCGCTTGGGCCGGTCCCACGCGGGGGAGCGGGCGAACCGGAAAGTGCGTTCACCGATGCTGACTCGCAGCACCACGCGCGGCTCGGCCTGCGCGTCGGCGTGGTCGCAGCGCAGGTGACGGGCGCTGTGCCGGTCACCGGGAACCTCGCCGTAGAGCGCGAAGCACACCGCGTCCAGGACGCTGGTCTTGCCGGCGCCGGTGTCGCCGGTCAGCAGGAACACCCCTCCGGCAGCGAGTTCGTCGAAGTCGACATGAACGGTTTCGACGAACGGACCGAAGGCGGCGACGGAGAGGTTGTGCACTCGCATCAGGATCTCACCACGGCGTCGCGCTCGACGACGAGGTCGGGGTCCTCCGGGCAGCACTCGAGAGCGGACGCCAGCAGGTCGGACTCGGCGGCGCCGGCTGGTCTCCCGCGCACGTGGCCGACGAAGTCGAGCGCGATCTGGTGCGCGGACTTTCCGGAAGTGGCGGGCCGTGCCGGCGGCTCGACACCGCCGACAGGTGCGAACCGGAGCGCCAGCGCGTGCGGGTAGCGGTGGCGCAGCCGCTCCATGGCGCGGTCCGGGCGAACGGGATCGGTGAGGGTTGCCTGCACCCAGCAGTCCTCGTGCACGTCGAAGCGACTCTGGGAGAGCAGGTCGTCGAGCGTGCCCTCGAGGCACGCGAGCGCACGTGGGACGGGTGCCCTCACGAAGCGCGCCGCCGCGAGACCGTCGGCGTCGAGGTCGACAAGCCACGAACCCTTGCAGTGACCGGCCTCGGAGAACGAGTAGGCGATGGGGGAGCCGCAGTAGCGCACCGAGTCGGTCAGGGTCGCTCGACCGTGGAGATGTCCGAGCGCCGTGTAGTCGATGCCGTCGAACAGGTCGGTGGGGACCACCGAGATGCCGCCGACCGTGATGTCGCGCTCGCTCTCACTCGGCAGGCCGCCGGCGACGAAGGCGTGCGCCATCACCACCGAGCGGGTGCCC
>Ga0075530_1001450_pt1 | contig 11249 bp, 9 predicted proteins | sample NGEPerD_2_FD_75101 | JGI IMG/M metagenome (GOLD analysis project Ga0075530, IMG submission 75101) | Arctic peat soil microbial communities from the Barrow Environmental Observatory site, Barrow, Alaska, USA - NGEE PermafrostL1-D | ecosystem: Environmental > Terrestrial > Soil > Wetlands > Peat ...
TAAGACATCCGCTACGGTCTGCAATCGTAAGCTTAGCTACAGGATGTAGAACTGCTGAATCGCAGCATTGCGAGACAGTGCGAGCGCGCGTTATAGCGGCGTTAACTTGCCGGCAGCACACCTGACTATCGCGACAGCTACTTTGTGATGTCCAGACATGGCGATGAGCGAATCCGGTGAGAAGCTACATGGACTGACGCTGGAGGTTATTGAGTACACCGCGTCGAGGCGAATGTGTTACTCATAAGTCAGTAATTTAGACAACAAATCTTATTTCTAACCCATTGTTATAAGTTATTTTTTTACAGGTGCTCGTATTACAAGTTACCATCTTCTGAGTAAAGGTGACCAATGAGAACGGCAAGGCTGGTTGCAGGGATAATAGGGCGTCTCAAAGACGATCTGGAAGAACATAAATATAAAAAGCTTGCATCTGCTTACAATATCTCGGGCTATAAACGGATCTACCTAATCCACATCAAAAAAACGGGAGGAACGTCATTAGACAATATGTTTTTCTCGTTGGGTCATAAAGATTCTCAATGGCTTCGCCGAGACGTGTTAACACCCGGTCGTCGGGTGGCCAGAGATGGAAAGGTATTCGTCAGATCGAATGTTAGGCTGATAAATAAAGGAAACTATTATTACGCCTCTTCACATGCGCCATTTCATGAATTAAGGCTCCCGGAAAACACGTTCACGGTAACCTGTTTTCGGGATCCCGTGAATCGTCTCGTTTCAAACTACAATATGTTTATGGACCACTTCGTCAATGGCATTCCGCATCCAGGTATGGCAGGTAAAGATAAATGGCTTAGTGGTTCATTCGATGATTATATCGACAGAATTCCCCCTGAGTTCTTGCTAAACCAGTTACACATGTTCTCCAAAAACTTCGATGTTGCCGAGGCCGTAGTGCATGCGAAAACGGTCTCGCATTATTTCTTTACAGAGGATTTTAGTAAGGGAATTGACGAACTAAACAGAAAAACAGGCCTGAACTTGCGGGCGATGCACGTGCGCAAGGCAGCGTATAGAGCGGAAATTCCGGAGAGCAGCATTGCCAGGCAGCGAGAGAAATTGACCAAAGAGTATCTATTCCTCGAAACGCTCAAATCCATGCAATACGCCTGACAGGGCATCACGTTAAGAGGCTCGCATTACAGGCGGCCTGTCCGGATGTTTGCAGGCATGCATAAAGATCATACTAGCGCCCACGATGCCAGGCGGGTGTGGTCGCAAACGCAGGAATACCAAAGCGATGGCGCCAAGTTTCATAATAATAGGAGCTCAAAAGGCTGCATCGACCTATCTCGTGCAATGCCTGGCGGATCATCCCGACATTTATATGTATCGCCAGGAAATACCTTTTTTTGAGGATCCGGATTATGAGCAGGAGCGATTACCGCAGTTTCTGCAACTGTTTGACAAGGCGCAGGGGGAAAAAGCGGTCGGCTTCAAGCGGCCCAGTTACCTCGCAAAGCCGGAATGTCCGAGGCGCTTACACACGCATTTCCCCGATGCAAAATTGATTGCGGTACTGCGTAATCCCATCGACAGGGCGGTGTCGGCGTACTTTCATTACATGCAGAATGGGTTCATACCGATCGAGCCTCTAAACGAAGGCATGCAGAGCGTAATCGACGGAGACCATGCAGGGGAGTATCCAGCGGGCCGCGATATCGTTGAATACGGTTTCTATGCCAAGCAACTGCAACGCTATTTGGCCGACTTTAAGCGCGAACAACTGCTCGTTGTTCTCTACGATGACATCAAGATCGCACCGGAGAAAGTATTGAGGAAGGTCTATGGATTTCTTGGCGTCGTAGATGATTATCGACCGCGATCTGTGTCCGCGAAGCCGATGGCCTCGATCAAATCACCGGCGCGGCTTCGCATGAACGTGTTTCTACGTCGATCGTGGACAAAGCATAATGACGATCGCACGAGAATGTATCACCGTCCTTCGCTCATCAGTCAGGCAATGCGCCTTGGCTGTACCGGGCTCGACAGGTATGTGCTGGCAAAGCTGTTCTCGGATAACAAGCCTGAGTTGGCGCCAGGCATCCGGCGACGACTGGCCGAGATCTATGCGGATGATGTTCGAGCTCTGGAAGGTCTGACAGGCAGAAACCTGAGTCACTGGCTGGAATTACCCGCCGCCGGTCTACGATAAATCAGGATCGATCGAATGGCAAAGTACCTCAAGATTATCACCTTCGTCTTCCCGTTCGTGTTCATCGGCCTGATGATTTACATGACGATTAACCACCGGGCGTTCTACTACAGCGGGACTTTCACGGGAGAGGGCGGACTGATTGAAGACCTCACAGTGGTGGTATACGCACTCGCGACCTTGATCGGAGCCCTGGTTACCGTGAAGCTCTTCCGGTGCAACCATGCTGTGCTTGGCTGCTTGTACCTGGGCTTAACTCTGGGTTTGTTTTTTATCGGTGGGGAGGAACTCAGCTGGGGACAGAGAGGTTTTCAGTGGCAAACGCCCGAGGTGCTCATGAGGTTTAATAATCAGGGCGAGACAAACATCCACAACATACTGGGCAGCTCCGCGCTTGGCGCCCTCTATATTGTAGCCGGGTTTTATGGAGCCTTCAGCAGACTACTCGTACCGGCACGCTTGCAAGTTCGGTATCGCTTCGCATTGAGCCTGCTGACGCCGGACTGGTTCCTGGCGCTGTATTTCTTTCCTGTTTTTGCGCTGTATTTATACTATAGCTGCTTCTGGTGGTGGTTCGGCCCGGTGTTCAACGATGACGCCTGGTATTCGCCTCAGAGCCTTATCATTGCCCGGCATCAGGAAGTGATCGAGCTTCTGATGGGCCTGGGCTTTCTGGCTTTTGTTTTGGTTAACGCATACCGCTTGTACATGAGAAGATCTTTTGCTGAAAGCGGGCAGACCATCAGCTCGGCCTGAACGATCTCCGTCAAATACATGTTGAAGATTCCAGGTTGCTCGACAAGCCACGCCCGTGCAATGCTCAGCATCGCTGCGATCCCCGATCATGGCTTAAGCTCGACAATATTGATGTTGAAGACGCGCGCAGGCAAAACTTTATGACGAACTTCTATAGGTTCACCTCGACCGTCATGCGCTTAAACGCAGAACTGTATCACCGCCGCTTTACGATGCCAGTTGCCTGCTCATGATGGCGACCGCGCTTTATATCGCCATCATAGTAAGCCTGACTGTGGCGATCTATCGCGCTCCAGGCGTCGCCGTTGCCGCAGTGCTTTGCATGTTCGGCCTGGAGCAGTGGGCGCAATCGATGATTCCTTTTTTTACTTATAACCATACCCTTACCAATCTTATATCGGGCTCTCTGGTGGTATTCGGCTTCGCCCTCGTGTGTTACCGCCAGGGCGCTATCTCCTTGAATTACTCCACGGTAGGCTGGTTGGTATTGGTCTTGTACTTCTATGCCTTTACATCGCTTTTGTGGACGCCCGACTTCGACAGAAGTCTAGATCAGTGGATCGGTAGATTGCCGTATCTCGTTATGATTCTGATCCTTGCGCCTTTGTTGATCAATAATCTCTCCGACATAAAAGGGGCAAGCTGGAGCGTGTTGTTCCTCGGGGGCGCCGTCGTCATTCTTCTGCTGGTTTTCGGACAATGGAGTGGCCGTAAAATTGTTCTGGCGGGTGCGGAAGAGGGATCCGGTGGAAATCCGCTCGCGGTTGCTGGGATGGCGGGTTACGTGGCGTTAGCCGCGATTTTCTTACCCGTTATGAAGTCTGCTGTGCTTCATCGTGTGCTTCGCTGGTTACTCATAGCGGCTTGCCTGGTGCTTGCGGTGAAGTCCGGATCGCGCGGTCAATCCTTGGGGATTCTGATAATAGCCGTTTTCTTCCTGTTGTTTACCTTGCCTTCAAAGGGGATTCGTAGTGCATTTTGGAACACGCTAGGTATCGGCGCCGTGCTTCTCCTGGGCGGGTGGGCGCTAGCCAACTTCGCCGAGAGTGATCGATGGACCTCGGAGGGCATGGAAGAATCTGGCTCGAAGAGGTGGACCCCCGCTATTACGATGCTAAGTCATTGGTATACATCGCCTGAGGCGCTGTTCTTCGGTCTTGGCAACTCCGCGGCCTTTGATCACCGTCTTTTGGGGTGGTATCCACACGTTGTTCCCGTGGAGATTCTAACAGAGGAGGGACTGATCGGCTTTGGGCTTTTTGCGACGATCGTTTATCTGGCAACTCGCAGCCTGATTCGCCTATATCGAATGGTCAAGCATGATGAAACCAACAGAGGCATGGCCTTGACTTTTGGCGCGTGGTTCTTTTATACCCTTTTGCTGTCGTTCAAGCAGGGGTCGATGTTGGGCATGCTGTTTCTTTTCTTGTTTGCCACCATGCTCAATAAATATGAAAAGATAGTGACTACGAGCGTGATAGTCAGACCGGGATCATGACCTGCATCGCGAGTGTGAAAATCAGGGGAGCCTTTCGCGATTGCGGATCTCGAATCTCAATTATCTTCAACGTTTTGATTCATTTTCATCCTGTGGTAGATGATCGACGGGCGAGGGCTTGTCGTGAGACAAAATCATTGTCTGCCCCAGCGCAGCCCGCACTTGGATCACTGGGATGACGCAACGATGCGAGGTAAGACGATGACGTATGAAGGACATACTTTCGGCGGCGCGCGCGCGGAGAAACAAACTGCTTTCGCAGCGGGTCGGCGGACGCCCTTCCGCGCCGCGTTAGTTGATTGCCGCGTACGATTCCAGACGTGAGTAATTCGCTTGCGATGCGCGTTCTCAATCGGGTTCGGCGCGAGGTGCCACCCCGCATGCTTCCAGTACGCGCGCGACCCGACCTTGAGCAATTAGGAAGCGGATACGGCGGCTGGATCGTACCGACGGACTTGCTCTCTCGGGACTCCGTCTGTTGGTGCGCCGGGGTGGGCGAAGATATTACGTTCGATCTCGCGCTGATCCAGCGTTTCGGCTGCCACGCCTGGGGATTCGACCCTACACCGCGCGCGGTTCGGCACGTAAAGATTCACGCTGTACACGAGCCTCGCTATCACTTCATCCCGGCTGGTCTTTGGTCTGAAGACACCACGATGCGTTTCTTCGCGCCCCAGGATTCGAGCCACGTGTCGCACTCTATCGTGAATCTGCAACGCACCGAGGAAGGTTTCGACGCACCATGCCGCACCGTCGCATCGCTGATGAAGGAACTCAACCACGTTCGTCTGGACCTGCTAAAGCTTGATGTCGAAGGCGCCGAGTACGTCGTCCTGGACAGCCTGGATCGCGATGACATCCGTCCGCTCATCCTGTGTGTGGAGTTCGATCAGCCCTCACCTCTGCGAGAAGTACTGGCCGCCTCGCGCCGACTGATCGCTCGAGGCTACAACTTGGTAGCCATCGATGGGTGGAATTTCACGTTCGTCAGCGAATGACATGGGTCGCGGGACGGGAAGCGCAGGCGAATGCAGGTGCAGTAAGACAACGCGACGCTCGCTCGGACATTTACACTCAGATGGCTCGCAGCATCGCCCGGCGCGGAAATCTGTGAAGGGCGGAAATGTATACTGCTGGCGCGGTCGGCCAGTAGCGATTATCAAAGTAAGAATCGAAACGGAAAAGGGTGGGGCGCTGGCCCCACCCTTAGCTTGCGCTACATGTACCTACATTTAAGGTACGTTTTTGACCCGTTCGCAGTTAATTGCTAGGTCGCCGCGTCTATGATTGCCACCATCGCATGTATCAGTGTCATCACGGCCATCCAGACGGTCGTCACCTGCATTACCGAATAGCTGGTCGTTACCGAACCCCCCTTGCAACTGATCGTTGCCGTCGCCGCCGCAGATGATGTCCGCACCGTCTTTACTGCGTATTTCATCACTGCCGCCCAAGCCCGCAATCACGTCTGGGCCGTTAGTACCATAAATGGTGTCATCTTTCGATGTCCCGGTAATAGTGAGTGCCTTTTCAGCGCAGGTCTCACCCGAGGGGAGACTTTTGTCGATGATGCTTAAGGTTGCCGTCTTACTAGGCCCCAAGGTTGCGTCACCATCTAAATTGCTCAAAGACAGGTTTACTATCTCGGTATCCTCGACGTCGGAATCTTCCATAATAGGTATGGTAAAGGTCTTGCTGGCCGTAGCGCCGGCGGCGAAGGTAAGGCTGCCGGCGGTGTAGAGATAGTCCGCCCCTTCTGTGGCCGTGCTGTCCGCGGTGTTAAAGTCCACCGAAACTCCGCCGCTACCGCCGTCGGTGCGTGTGACAATGATGGTCGCGTTGTTGCCCTCGTTCACGCTATAGCTCGACGCGCTAAATTGCAGGGTACCGGGCGATCCTTGGGTCGGACTTGTATTATCGAGGGTTGCGATAAAGTTTTTCGTCTCTGTCCACCATCCAGCACTATTGCCAGGCCACGGCTCAGGCTGCGTCCATACGATCAGACCATTACCGCCATATTGCCTGATCTTGTCCATCTCATAACGCCAAATATCACCGGGTATCAAGTCGCCGGCCAAAGTATCCGGATATGTAGACTGATGATAATCCGTCCACATATATCCAACTATTGGCTTGCTGCCCGCATACTTGCGTGTTTCCTGAAGCATCGTCTTGACGTAGGTGTTGATAACAGGCTTTTCATTGCCGAACAGATACAGGCTCGGGGTGAACCAATCCATCGCCGCAAACATACGCGACAGCTTGGCTACCTCCACGCGCCAATCTGTCATGGCCTGACTATTCTCACCAGCTTTCGCAGCAAGCCAGTTGCGCGCAGGTTCAGAGTAAAACGTAACCTTGCTGCCAGGCGCGTATTGATGCCACGCATTGATGATGCCGATCCATATATCGATGCGATTTTCCAAATCCGCCGGGCTGGTGGCAAACTTCGGCTTCAGACACCTTTCCTCGATGTCCAGGATTACAAAGCCTGCCCCTTCCTTTCGCGCTTCGTTAGCGAGTAGAGAAGTAGGGCCTAAAGATGGTCCATCACAACGTGCAGCACTGTCTTTCGGTTCCGCGGCAGTAAATAGGTCACCACCTCGCACGTACGGAAGGCGCGACATCAGCGATTGAATTTCCGCTGTTGGTTTGCCTCCATACAGGATGTGCTCATAAACCTTGAATGGCGCAGCGTCAACATTAGTCGTGAACAAACCGGTTGCGATGGCAATTGGAAAAATCAACCTGCGTGGATGGTCAGATAGTAAGTGAAACATTATGTGCTCTCCCCGGTGAAGAATATCGTTTTGAGATCCAGCGAAGTAGTCAATACTGGTTTTGGGCGGACGATAGAGATCCAGTTCGACCTAATGCTGGACAGTGCTACGTGAGCAACGCAGGTTTCAAGAGGGAGTAAACGAACGGTTGGAGACACCCGCTAAACGGGCCTCTCATTTAATCCGGGAGTCTTCAATGGATCAGTTTACACGATGAGACTACCGAAATGACCCAGACGATTACGCTGAGGATCGCGCCCGCAAGATTTAAAGCGCCGCCGCGTCGAAAACAATCGCAACTCAGAAGACGACGGTACTCTAGACGCGGAGATCGCCAAGGTGACAGCAGATATCCGATCAGGACTGCTGACAGCACAGCAATAATTCCACCTTAACGGGAGCTGCGTTGCTGAAATCCGGGCCGGAACCAACGGTTAGTTGCGAAGTGGCGACATCTGGGATATGAGCAATGCGTTTTCAAGGGGTCATCTTATGCGGTAAGAACCCTCGGCGCATGATCCTGATGCTCTACGTACCACTCGTAAGTCGAAGTAACGCCTTCATGCAAAGGTATGCTCGGCAGCCACCCCGTAGCATCAAGCCTGCTGACGTCCAGCAATTTGCGTGGTGTACCATCGGGCATAGACGAATCTAAGCGGATCTCGCCGGTATATTTCACCACTTGGGCAACTAACGTCGCTAGTTCCGCGATCGAAATATCCTTGCCGCATCCAACATTGATAATCTGCTCCGATTCATACTCATCCATTAAAAACAGCGCCGCATCGGCCAGATCGTCTACGTGCAAAAACTCTCTGCGAGGCGCGCCGGTTCCCCAGAGCGTCACGCTTGGCCTGTTTGCCTCCTTGGCTTCATGAAATCGACGGATCAACGCGGGCAGTACATGGCTTTTTTCGAGATCAAAATTATCGCCCGGCCCATACAGGTTTGTCGGCATAAGTGAGATGGCATCAAAGCCATACTGCCGCCGGTAGGCCTGGCACATCTTTATGCCAGCGATCTTGGCAACCGCGTACCATTCGTTGGTCGGCTCCAATGGTCCTGTCAGCAGGCAATCCTCCGACATTGGCTGCGGCGCCAGTCTCGGATAAATACACGAAGATCCCAGGAAAAGTAGCTTTGTAACACCGGCGCGATAGGCAGCGTCAATGACGTGTGTCTGAATTTCCAGGTTGTCGCGGATGAAATCGGCCGGATACGTGTCGTTGGCGTAAATGCCGCCTACTCGCGCGGCTGCCAGAAAGACGAACTGCGGCTCATTCTCGGCGAAGAAGTCATAGACGGCCTCGCGTTTTGTCAGATCCAGCTCAGCATGAGTGCGCGTTAACAGATGATGATAGTCGAGCGCCTTCAGCCGCCGCAGGATCGCTGAACCGACCAGACCCCGATGCCCCGCCACGTATATCTTTGCGTCCTTATTCACAGAAGGCGTACGTCTTGTATCCATTCTGGACACATAAAGTGTCGCGTTTGGCGAGAGCCAGGTCCTCTTCAACCATCTCCCTGGTCAATTCCTCGAAAGAAGTCTTCGCCGTCCATCCGAGTTGGTCACGCGCCTTGCTGGCATCGCCGAGCAGCGTGTCCACCTCGGTGGGCCGGAAGTAGCGGGGGTCAATTGCGATCACGCATCGACCAGTTGCCGCGTCATACCCTTTCTCATCGACTCCCTCGCCCTTCCACCGAAGTCCGATATCCAACAATTTCGCCGCCAGTTCCACAAACTGCCTTACAGAATACTGCCGTCCGGTCGCGATGACAAAGTCGTCTGGCTGGTCCTGCTGGAGAATACGCCACTGAGCATCGACGTAGTCACGCGCATGTCCCCAGTCTCGTTTGGCGTCCAAATTTCCCAGGTAGAGTCGCTCCTGCAATTCAAGCTTGATGCGTGCCAGGCCTCGAGTGATTTTGCGCGTCACAAAAGTCTCGCCGCGCACTGGCGACTCGTGATTAAAAAGAATGCCGTTGCAGGCGTACATGCCATATGCTTCTCGATAGTTTACCGTGATCCAATAAGCATACAGCTTGGCCACGCCGTAAGGTGAGCGGGGATAAAACGGCGTCGCTTCCGTCTGCGGACTCTGTTGCACCTTCCCATACAGTTCCGAAGTGGAGGCCTGATAGAATCGGGTCTTGTCTTGTAATTTAAGTATTCGAATGGCCTCAAGTAACCGCAAGGTGCCGATTCCATCCGCGTTAGCGGTGTACTCCGCACTGTCAAACGAAACCGCCACGTGGCTCTGCGCCGCCAGATTATAAATCTCATCCGGCTGGACTTCTTGAATCACGCGGATCAGATTGGTCGAGTCAGTCAGATCGCCGTAGTGCAGCACGAAGTTACGATCGCCTTCCTGAGGGTCTTGATAGAGATGGTCGATGCGGTCCGTATTGAACAGCGAGGCACGGCGCTTGATCCCATGTACTACATATCCCTTTCCGATGAGAAGCTCGGCGAGATACGCGCCATCCTGACCGGTCACGCCGGTGACTAAAGCCACTTTTTTAATCATTGCAAGGTCTCAATGGTTTTTACGGATAGAGTTGCTGCGTTGCTGGAGCCTTTCTAGCTCCGGTTCTTCAACAGCAGAACTGGCGTTAACGGAGCCGCTCACCTGTAGGTCGCTGCCTGGCGGAATAGGGGGGGGCGGCGCCAGGACGGAGGTGTCTAAATCAGGTATTTCTTCGTAAGCCTCTAAGGTCGCTGCCGCTTCTAAATCAGGCGTTAGCGCCAGCTCGGGCAGGCGCCAGAAAAAATGCAGAACAAAAAGGGTAACCGCCGATAGCCCGACGAAAGTGAAAAACATGACGTCATCAGGAATTCCGTACCAGTAGCTGGTCAGTCCAATGATGTTCATTGCAACGCCTACAGTTAGGAGCACGCCGACCGTCTGCCGTGGCGAGAGACCGCCTTGAAGTAATGCGTGGTGGAGGTGGTCGCGTCCGGCCGTAAACGGACCTTCGCCACGCAACATGCGCCTTAGCATGACGTTGACGGTATCCATGATCGGCAGGCCCAGAATCCATCCGGCGGTCACGGGGGAAATCGCGCGGCCATCGCCCTGACTTAGCTTAATCGCGAACCAGCATAGCGCGAAGCCTAAGAACAGGCTGCCTGAATCCCCCATGAATACGCTGGCCTTTGCCCGCCAGAATGTGCGCAGATTAAAAAGTAAAAAGCCAAGTGAAACGCCGATCAAAACTACGGCAACGGCGGTGATTCGCACCTCACCTGCCGCAAGCGCGGCCAAGGCAAAGCTGCCGAGTGCGATTACTGCGAGCCCCCCGGCCAGGCCGTCTATGCCATCGGAAAGATTAAACGCATTGATCACGCCGACGACGCAAAAGAGGGTAACAGGAATCGCAAAATTGCCCAGGTGAACGTCTCCCAGACCCAATAGGTCGCCGACGGTCACCAGGTCTGTATTCCCCCACAGGCCCATGCAAAACAACACCACCGAGGCTTGAACGAAGAAGCGCAAATGGACTGAGAGTCCCCACAGGTCGTCCCATCCACCGACTATCGCGAGCAGTAAGACGCCCACGATTAAGCAGTAATAATCCGTTGAAGGAGCCAGCCCAAATGCTAGTACCAATGAGCAAAAAGCTACCATCATGGCCGGCCCACCACAAAGCGGCACCGCGTCTTCGTGATCTTTACGGCCTCCCGGCCGATCTACTAAACCAATGAGTTCAGCGGGCCGTTTGATAAGCAGAATCAGGATCACTGTGGCTAGCAGCGAACACAGTCCATAAATCGTGATTTGTCCCACGCCTAACATCGCGCTGTTACTCCCTCGCTCTACGAGCGTGACGCAGCACGCGTAGAGGGCTTCTTGAACGATTGTTTACAAGACTAAGACTCGATGGAAGTCTGAACCGGGCTAGCGGGAAGCGCTGGCATCATCCGGTTGTCACACCGCTGTAACTTACAGTGCATGGCGGGAGAATCTCGTAGGTGAAGACCCCAACTCCTATGCATCTACACCCTAATCAAAAGGTCAAAGGGGCGAATAAACAGCTA
>Ga0075530_1001452_pt1 | contig 11243 bp, 7 predicted proteins | sample NGEPerD_2_FD_75101 | JGI IMG/M metagenome (GOLD analysis project Ga0075530, IMG submission 75101) | Arctic peat soil microbial communities from the Barrow Environmental Observatory site, Barrow, Alaska, USA - NGEE PermafrostL1-D | ecosystem: Environmental > Terrestrial > Soil > Wetlands > Peat ...
TGGCCCTTGGGCCGGGCGAAGATCATGCGTCCCATGTTGGTCTGCAGGCTTGATGTGACGACGGCCTCGAGGCTGTGGCCGACCTGGTCGGCGGCGTCTTCGACCACGACCATCGTGCCGTCCTCGAGGTAGGCGAGACCTTGGCCGGCCTCGCGACCTTGCCGCACGATGTTCAACGACAGGCGCTCGCCCGGCATGAAGTTCGCCTTTACCGAGTTGGCCAGCTGGTTGAGGTTGAGAACCCGCAAGCCCTGCAGACCGGCCACGCGGCTGAGGTTGTAATCGGTGGTGATGAGGTCGTAGCCGGCGTCGAGGCAGAGGTTGACGAGGCGGTCATCGACGGGCAGCTTGGCGTCGACGCCAGTCGTGATCACCTCGGTGGTGATGTGCGGGTTCGCCACCAGCCTATCGAGCACCTCCAAGCCGCGGCGGCCCCGCTGCCGCCGCAGTGGGTCCTCGGAATCGGCAAGGCGTTGCAGCTCGGCAAGCACGAACTGCGGCAGGATCAGCTTGCCATCAACGAAGTTGGCGTCGGCGACGTCGACGATGCGGCCGTCGATGATGGCCGACGTGTCAACTACCTTGTCGTTGACCTTGCCGCTCGGCAGGTCCTTGCCTTGAGGGTCAGCAGCAGCGTTCTTGAGCAGGGGAAGGGCGCCACGGTTCATCACGAAGTAGCCGCCCCAGCCGAGGACGAGGACGACGGCGATGAGTATCGACCAGTACCAGGTGAAGCCAGGAACCTCGGCCAGCACGCTGTTGATCAAGATCGTGAGAAGGAGTCCGACGGTGGCGCCGACGAGGCCGGCCACAACGGCGTCAGGACCGACGCGCGCGAACCGCTCGACCGACCGCGCCCAGAAGCGCCCGGACCGCCGGGCCGGACCGCGCGTGAACAGGTAGGCGAGGAGCAGGCCGACGAAGGTCAGGTAGAGGACGTTGTTGGGGCCGTTGAGGAACTGGTCGCGCATGAGCAGCGCGCCGACGAGGTAGCCGCCCAGCCCGCCGGCCAGCGTGAAGAGCGCGCCGGCGAGGTTGGTGCCGAACCTCACGCGGTGCTCGTCGAGCGGTCGCTTCGTCGCCTCGTGCTGGCGTTTCTCGGCGCCGGCAGTGTTGCCTTGACTCGGAGCGGTCACGGCTGTCCGTCGTCGTGCCAGGCGGCGGCGAGGGCCTCGGCCAGCGTCGCGAAACCGAGCCGCAGTTCGGCGGAGCGCGGGCCGATGAGGCGCCCGTGACCCGCCCTGGTGGCCTCCTGCAGGCGACGACCGAGCTGAGCCACCGAGCGCAGTTCGCCCGCTAGGCCGATCTCACCGACGAAGGCGGTCGCCTCGGGGAGCGGCTTGTTGGTCACCGCCGAGTAGGTGGCGACCGCCACCGCCAGGTCGGCGCCGGGGTCGGTGAGGCGCATCCCGCCGGCGACGTTAACGTACACGTCGAGTCCGTCGAGCGGCAGGCCGAGCCGGCGTTCAAGCACGGCCAGCACGACGTCGACCCGCCGTTGATCGAGCCCCTGCACCACGCGGCGGGGCGCGGGGTACGGGCTCTTCGAGGCCAGCGCCTGCACCTCGAGAAGCAGCGGTCGTTGACCTTCGAGGACCGCGGTGACCACCGAGCCGGGGACGCCGTGGGGTCGCTCGGCGAGGAAGGCCTCAGAGGGGTTGGGCACCGCCCGCAGGCCGGTGCCCGTCATCTCGAAGACGCCCACCTCACCCGATGGGCCGTAGCGGTTCTTCATCGCCCGCAGCACGCGCATGTCGGCGGCCGACTCGAGCGTGAGCGTGGCGTCGACCATGTGCTCGATGACCTTGGGGCCGGCGACGGTGCCTTGCTTGGTGACGTGGCCGATGAGCACGAGCGTGCTGCTGCTTAGCTTGGCGGCGTCGATGAGCATGGCGGTGGCGTCGCGTACTTGGCTGAGCGTGCCGGGCACGGCGCCGTCCTCGGCGGTCATGGTCTGGATCGAGTCGACGATGACGAGCTGGGGAGCGCTGTCGAGCAGGTGGGCGGCCAGCGTCGCCGCGGAGGTCTCGCGGGTAAGGCGCAGCCCGGGGCCGATGCCGAGCCTGTCGGCGCGCAGGCGAACCTGAGCTGGCGACTCCTCCCCGGCGACGTAAAGCACCTGCCTGCCGGCCGTGGCGGCGTTGCGGGCGAGCTGGAGGAGCAGGGTCGACTTGCCGATGCCCGGTTCGCCTGTCAACAACACGGCCGCGCCGGAGACCCAGCCGCCGCCGAGGACGCGATCGACTTCGTCGTCGCCGGCGGGGATGCGCACCAGCTCGGCGTCGGTTACATCGTCTAGCGCGAAGCTGCTGAGAGGCCCCGCCGACTTGGGGAGACCAGGAAGGCGGCCGGTCGCGGTCGGCGCGTTGCGCTCCTCGACCAGGGTGCCCCATGAGCCGCAGCGAGGGCAGCGGCCAAGGGCCATCGAACTCCTCGCCCCGCATTCGCTGCAGACGTGAGAGACGACTGCGCGCGCCATCAGACGGGGCCTTCGTTGTGACCGGTGATCATTGACGAAATGGTACAGCGAGGCCCATCGTCGTGTCGCGCCATGGCCGGTTTATGCCGGGGCCGTGCTCGGCCACGTCCGGGCAGCACGGATCGGCACCGCGGCGCTTGCTCACCAGCGTCGCCGCGCCTGCTCAGAGGATCGGAACCGGACGTGCGAATACCGCCTTGCCGTCCTCGATCGTCACCAACAGCGGCTCGTCGGTGCCGTGCCCGAGGATCTCGAGCGAGAGCGGATCCTCGATGTGCTCGCGGATGACCCCCCGCAGCGGCCTGGCGCTCTCGCCCTTGGGAAGCTTGTCTACTAGGAAGGTGGCGACCTCCTTGGCGAAGCTCACCTGAATGTCACGGCCCTGCAGCTCGCGGCGGATCTCCTCGAGCGCCTGGTCGGCGATTATCAGGATGTCCTCGCGGACGAAGGAGTCGAACACGATCACCTCGTCGAGGCGGTCGAGGAACTCGGGGTTGAAAAGTTCCTTGAGCGGCACCTCGTGGCCGGGGCCGGTGCCCTCCTGGAAGCCCACGGTGGCGCCGCGGTTGAAACCGGTGTTGCTGGTGAGGATGAGGATCACGCGGCGGAAGTCGACGGTGCGGCCCAGCCCGTCGGTGAGGCGCCCATCGTCGAGCACCTGCAGGAAGGTGTTGTAGATGTCCGGGTGCGCCTTCTCGATCTCGTCGAGGAGCACCACGCTGAACGGCTGACGGCGCACCGCCTCGGTGAGCCGACCACCCTGCTCGTGGCCGACGTACCCGGGAGGGGCGCCGATGAGCTTGCTTATCGAGTGCGCCTCCTGGAACTCGCTCATGTCGAGCCGCACAAGCGAGCGCTCGCTGCCGAACAGCTCGACGGCCAACTGCTTGGCGAGGAAGGTCTTGCCGATGCCGGACGGGCCGACGAAGAGGAACGACGCCGCTACCCTGGTGCGCCCACCCAAGCCCACGCGGGCGCGACGCAGGGCCGCGGCGAGGGCCTTGACGGCGCGGTTCTGGCCGACCACAGTGCGCTTGAGGTGCTCCTCGATGTTGGCCAGCTTGGTGTCGTCACGCTCGTCGACGTAGATGCCGCCCCAGGAGTCGACGACGGCCTCGAGGTCGGCGCGGCCCACCACCGGCGTGCCGTCTTCCTCCTCGACGACGGGGAAGCCGAGCGACTTGTTGAGCCGCGTGCGCGACGCCGCCTCGTCGATCAGGTCGATGGCCTTGTCGGGGAAGTTGCGGCCGGGCAGGCTGCGCTCGCCGTAGCGGACGGCCATCTCGAGCATCTCGTGCGGGATGACCACGCCGTGATGCGCCTCGTACCTCTCGCGCAGGCCCACGAGGATCTCGAGCGACTCCTCGGGCGTCGGCTCGAGCACGATCACCGGCTGGAAGCGCCGCTCGAGGGCCGCGTCTTTCTCGATGTAGCGGTGGTACTCACCCGTGGTTGTGGCACCGATCACCTGGATCTCGCCGCGCGACAACGGCGGCTTGAGGATGTTCGCGGCGTCGAGGGTGCCCTCCGCCCCGCCGGCGCCAACCAGCGTGTGCAGCTCGTCGATGAACGCCACGACGCGGGCGCTGCGCAGCTCCTCGATGATCTGCCGAAGGCGCTCCTCGAACTCGCCGCGGTACTTCGTGCCGGCCACGACGTTGCTCAGGTCGATGGAGAGCACGCGGACGTTGAGCAAGTTAGGAGGCACGCGGCCCTCGATTATCGACTGCGCAAGCCCCTCGACGATGGCGGTCTTGCCGACCCCCGGCTCGCCGATGAGCACGGGGTTGTTCTTGGTGCGCCGCGAGAGGATTTGGATTACCCGCCGGATCTCCTCGGTCCGCCCTATCACCGGATCGAGCTTGCCCTCGCGGGCGCTACGGGTGAGGTCACGGGCGTACTCGTCGAGGAACGGGGTGTTGACCGTCTCGGTCTGGTTCTTGGGGTCGGCGGCGGCGAGGATGCGCCAACGCACGGTGTCGACATCGCGCGTGAGCTCTTGCAGGATGCGGTAGGCGACGCCGTCACCCTCGCGGATGATGCCCAGCAGGATGTGCTCGGTGGCGATTACGTTGCTTCCTAGGCTGCGGGCTTCCGAGCCGGCCAACTCCATGACGCGGCGCGCGCGCGGCGTGATCGCGGCGGCCTCGTTGCGCGGCAGGCCGTCACCGCGACCGACCATCTGCTCGACCTGGTGCCTGAACGATTCGAGGGTGCCACCGAACTCGGCCAGCACCTTGCTTGCGGTGCCGCCCTCGCGCATGAGGCCAAGGAGGAGATGCTCCGGGCCGATCATGGCGTGGCCCAGCTTGCTACCCTCTTCGCGCGCGAAGTGGAAGACGAGGCGGGCTCTGTCGTCGTACCGGTTCAAGGAGATCCTCCGCGCCACTCGCGCCGATGAAGCGGTGAGAACGGTGTATGGGGCGCGAACTGCGCCGTGATCATGCCGCCATAGTACCCGCCTCTTGGCGTTTCCGGCACGATTTTCGTTACGATTCGTTCTTGCGGCGTTGAGCGATGCCTCATACTCTGGCTGCGGACATAAGAGGACCGATGCTGTTACAGGAGATAATCTTCACGCTCGACCGCTACTGGTCCGAACGAGGTTGCGTCATCGCGCCCGCCTACGACACCGAAGTTGGGGCCGGCACGTTCTACCCCACGACCTTCCTGCGCTCGCTCGGTTCGGCGCCGTGGAAGGTGGCGGGGCTGGCGCCGAGCAGGCGCCCCGCCGACGGTCGTTACGGCGACAACCCGTACCGGTTCCAGTACTTCTATCAGTACCAGGTCGTCCTGAAGCCGTCCCCCCTTGACGTGCAGGAGCTCTACCTCGGCTCGCTCTACGCGCTGGGGCTCGACCCCAAGCAGCACGACATAAGGTTCGTCGAGGACAATTGGGAGTCGCCGACCCTCGGTGCCTGGGGGCTTGGCTGGGAGGTGTGGATGGACGGCATGGAGATCACGCAGTTCACCTACTTCCAGCAGGTCGGCGGCTTCGACTGCCGGCCGGTGCCCGTGGAACTCACCTACGGGCTCGAGCGCCTGGCGATGTACCTCCAGGGTGCTTCCCACTCGTTCGACGTCAAGATGTCAGAAGGCGTCACCGTTGGCGACCTGCGGCGCGACTTCGAGGTGCAACACAGCCGCTACAATTTCGAGGCAAGCGACCCCGAGCTGCAGCGACTGCTTTTCGACCGCTTCGAGAACGAGGCGCGGCGGCTGCTCGAGCTCGAGCTCGTCTACCCAGCCTACGAGTTCGTGCTGCGCTGCTCGCACGCCTTCAACCTGCTCGACGCGCGGGGGGTGCTCTCGCAGACCGAACGGCAGGGCTACGTGCAGCGCGTGAGGCGCCTGGCTGAGTCGACCGCCAAGCACTACCTGGCCACGAGCGGCGAACTCCAAGCTGGTGGGACGGGCGCCTGATGGCCGCTACTGAGGGCGCGAAGGATCTGCTTTTCGAGATCGGCACCGAGGAGCTGCCGAGCTGGTACGTGAGCCAGGGAGCCGAGTCCCTGGCCGCGCTGCTGAGAGAACGCCTTGCCGCCGCCGGCCTGCCCGCCACCAGCACCGTGTCGTTCGGCACGCCTCGCCGGCTGGCGGTGATCGCCCGCGAGGTCCCCGCGGCCAGCGCCATCAAGACCGAGGAGCGGCGCGGGCCGAGCGCTGCGGTGGCGTTCGACGCCGAGGGCCGCGCGACCCGCGCGGCAGTCGCCTTCGCCGACGGCGCCGGTGTCCGGGTAGAGGACCTCGAGCGCCGTCAAACCGACAAGGGCGAGTACGTCTACGCCCGTCGTCAGACCGGCGGTGAGGCCGCTGGGACGATGTTGCCCGACCTCTTGGCGAGCCTGGTCGCCGACCTGCCCGCGCCACGGAAGATGCGCTGGGCCGACGAGCCGACCGCGTTCATCAGGCCGGTCGCGTGGCTCCTGGCGCTGCACGGCGGCGTGGTGATCGACGTGAAGGCCGCGGGACTACGGTCGGCGGGCACCACCAGCGGCCACCGCTTCCTGGCCCCCGAAGCCGTCGCTGTACGTGAGCCGGCCGCGTACCAGGACGCGCTGCGGGCCGCCTGGGTGCTGGCCGACGGCGCCGAGCGCCGGGACGCCACCCTGGCGGCGTGCGAGGCTCTCGCGGCGGCCGAGGGACTGGCGCTCGCGCGCCAGGCGGGGCAGCCCGAGCCGGAGCTGGTGGGAGACGGCCCGGCCGGCGCCGAGCGCGCCGAGCGCCCGACAGCGTCGCCGACTCAGGGTGATGAGCTGCTTGACGAAGTGGCGGGTCTCATCGAGTGGCCGTTCCCGATCCTCGGCTCGTTCGACCCCAGCTACCTCGAGTTGCCCGACGAGGTCCTCACCACGGTCATGATCAAGCACCAGCGCTTCTTCCCGACGCGCAGCCCCGATGGGAAGCTGGCGCCGCGCTTCATCGGCGTGTCGAGCAACCGGGTCGCGGACGAGGACGTCGTGCGGCGCGGCTATGAGGGTGTGCTCGACGGGCGCCTTTACGACGCAGGCTTCTTCTGGCGGTCTGACCGGCGTAAGACGCTTGCGCAGCACGCCTGGTCCCTTTCGGGCATCGCCTTCCAGCGAGACCTTGGGAGCATGGCCGACAAGAGCGCGCGGGTCGCCACCGCGGCCGACGCCATGGCCGCCGCGGTCGGGCTCAGCGCTGCCGATCGCGACGTCATCGCCAGGGCACTGCCGCTCTTCCGCGCCGACCTTGCTACCGAGATGGTCTACGAGTTCCCCGAGCTGGAGGGCGTGATGGCCCGCGCCTACGCGCTGGCCGAGGGCCTACCGCGAGACGTCGCGGATGCGTTGGCTGGCGGCGTGATGCCGAAGGGTCCTACGGACCCGTTGCCGCCGAGCGGGGCCGGCGCTCTGTTGGCCGTGGCCGACCGGCTCGACAAGCTGGCCGGCTTCTTCGCGCTCGACAAGCGGCCGAGCGGGTCGGCCGACCCCTTCGGCCTCAGGCGAGACGCCTTGGCGTTGCTGCGCGTCACCTGCCAGCGTGGCTGGCGCGTGGCGCTCGAGACGTTCGTCGAGGCTGCCGCCAGCGCCTACCGCGAGGGCGACCTGGAGGTCGGCTCCTCGGTCCAGGCGGCGGTGCTCGACTTCCTCTGGGATCGGGTGGCGTCGCTCCTTCACGAGCACGGCTTCGCCACCAACGTCGGCCGCGCCGCCATCGGAGGCAGCGCGACGGTCTTGGGCGCGATCCGCCGTGCGGTGCTGCTGCGAACGCTGCTCGACCGCGGAGAGTTCGCTGATCTGTCGGCGCTGTTCAAGCGCGCCGCGAACCTCGCCGAGAAGCGCGGGGCCACCCCCGGGGGCCGCGGGCCGGTGGACGACGGCACCGCTGGCGCGGCGGCGACGGTCGATCCGGAGCTCTTCGAAGCGCCGCAGGAGGCGCCACTTTACGCCGCACTCGAGACCGGCGCGGCCGGCGTTGGCGAGCTGCTTGCCGCGGTCGCAGACCAGCTGCCGCCGTTCGACCCGGTGCGGGCGCCGGAAATCGAGCTGGCCGGTCTCGACGCTGCGCTGGCGCGGGTGCTGTCGCTCAAGGCGCCGCTCGACGAATTCCTTGACGACGTGCTGGTAATGGCTCCTGACGAGAGGTTGAGGAGCAACCGCCTGGCGCTGCTCGCCGCGGTCGTAGAGCCGCTAAGGAGGCTTGGCGCGCTCGAGCACCTCGCGCGCTGAGAGCGCGAGTAGAGCACCTCGCGCGCTGAGGGCGGATGTTCACTTGTGGTTGGGCTGCTGGCTCGAGTGGTGCCGAAGGGGGGACTTGAACCCCCACGTCCTTGCGGACACATGACCCTGAATCATGCGCGTCTACCGATTCCGCCACTTCGGCACGCGCCAGCAAGACAGGATTTTAACACACCCAACCGCGCCGGCTGGCAAGCCCCGGCGGCGGCCGCGCGGCTAGAATCGACGGATGAAGCCCACTGTCGGTGGTGACGAGCGACGGGTCGCGCTGGTGACGGGCGGCGCCAGCGGCATCGGGCTGGCCTGCGCCGTGCGGCTTAGCGAAGACGGCCTTGAGGTCGCCATCACCGACCTCGAAGCGTCGGCAGGCGAGCGCGTGGCCGCCGACCTGCAGTGCCTGTTCGTGCCCGCCGATCTCACCCGGCCGGGAGCCTGCGAGGCAGTCGTCGACCGCGTCGCCGGCGAGCTCGGCGGGCTCGACGTGCTCGTCTGCAGCGCCGGTTACCAGCACATCGACAGCATCGCGGAGTTCCCGGAGGAACGCTGGCAGGACATGATCGCGCTCATGCTCACCGCGCCGTTCCTGCTCACCAAGCACGCTTGGCCCTGGCTGACGCGCGGGGCAGCCGGACGCGTTATCCACATCGGCAGCGCGCACAGCCTCGCGGCCAGCCCCTTCAAAGCGGCCTACGTAAGTGCCAAGCACGGCCTCGTCGGGCTGGCGCGCACCACCGCGCTCGAGGGCGGCGAGCACGGGCTCACCTGCAACGTGGTCGCGCCGGCCTATGTAAGAACTCCCCTGGTCGAGAAGCAGATAGCCGACCAGGCGCGCACGCGCGGCATCCCGGAGGACGAGGTCGAGCAGCGGGTGTTCCTCGAGAACGTCGCGATCAAGCGCCTGCTCGAGCCGCGCGACGTCGCCGCGCTCGTCGCCTGGCTGGCCTCGGCGGCCGCCTGGGGCGTCACCGGCAGCGTCCAGACCATGGACCTCGGCTGGACCGCGCGCTGAGCCGACGCTGGAGGCGGCTCACTCCTCCAGCCACAGCAACCTGCCGCCTGCCAGGAACGGTTCGCCGTCGACCCGCACGCTGCCTTCGGTCCTCAGGTCGCAGACTAAGTCCCAATGGATGGCGCTGTCGTTTACTCCGCCGCTCTCGACGTAGGAGCGCCCGAGCGCCAGATGCACGGTCCCGAGGATCTTCTCGTCGAAAAGCGTCTGGCCGATGGGCGCCGTGATGTTGGGGTTGGTGCCGATACCGATCTCGCCGAGCCGTTTGGCTCCGGCGTCGGTCGCGAGTTGAGCGTCGAGCAGCTCTTGGCCGCGCTCGGCGCTGGCCTCGACGACCTCACCCGCCTCGAACCGCAGTCGCACGCCTTGCACCTGCGAGCCGCGCACGTGGCTCGGAACCCTGAACGTCACGTGCCCATCGGCGCTGTCCTCGATGGGGCCGGTGAACACCTCGCCGGAGGGCATGTTGTGCTTACCGTCGGAGTTGAGCCAGGTGCGGCCGGCGACAGACAGCCGCAGGTCGGTGCCGGGGCCCTCGAGGTGGAACTCCCGTGCCGTCGCCAATCGCTCGACCAGCCGCTGTTGGCGCGCGCCCAACTCCCGCCAGCGCGCCGCTGGGTCGGCGTCGAACAGGAACATCGACCCGAAGACGAAGCGGGCGAAATCGTCGCTGCTCATGCCCGCCTCCTGGGCCGCGGCGCCGGTAGGGAACAGCGTGCCCACCCAGCGGGTGTGCTCGACGCGCCAGCGCTGCACGGGCGCAAGGCGCCGCTCGATGGCGCTTAGGCGTTGCTGGTCCGCGCCAGCCAGGGAGCGCGCGTTGTCGCTCGCTTGCACGCGGATGAAGGCGTCAATCGCCTTCATCTCCTCGAGTTGAAGCTTCGCCGGCGACGCCAGCAGCTCCGGGGACGACAACGACACGATGTCGCTGCTTAGCTCGGGGTAGGCTAGGCGCAGGAACGGCTCGCCGCCAGCGCTGAGTACCGCGCGCACCAAGCAGCGCGCGAGCGCCGAGGCGCCGGTATCGACGTTAAGCAGCACCTTGTCGCCGCTGGCGACCCCGGTGCAGTAACCGACCAACAACGCCGCGTAGCGCTCGAGCAGCGGGTCGCTCACTCGCGCGAGCCGACCGCGAAGGTGCTGGTGCCAAGCGCGATGAGGGTGCCGCTTGCATCCTTGACCTCGGTGCGCACCACGACCACGCGGCGGCCGGCGCGGGCCACGCTGGCAGTGGCGAAGAGCTCCTCGCCGCGCGCCGGCTCGAGGTAATCGACGCGCATGTCGATGGTCGAGACCGAGGGGGCATCGTTGAGGTCGGCCAGCGTCAGGGCGGCCGCGGCGCCGGCCGCGGCATCGACCAGCGAGGACACGACCCCACCGTGGGGTATCGCCTTGACGATGTTGCCGACGTGCTCTTCACGCAGTCGCAAGGCCAAGACCACGCTGCGCCCGGCGGGGTCGAAGGAGCGTAGCTCCACGCCGAGGAAACGGTTGAAGGGGATGATCTCCTCGATCAACTCCTTGATGTCGAAGGTGCCGGTTGCTAGCGCCATGGTCCAACTCTACCCGCGGCCCGCGGCCACGCCCGCGACCGCGTGAGGCAAGTACGAACCGTCAGCGAGAGCGGCGAGGGTGATCGCCGACTGAGGCGGCGGCTTCGACCCGTTACATTCAAGGGGTGAACGACGACGCTGTCGAAGACGAACGTGGCGAGCGCCTGCAGAAGCTGCTCGCCCGTGCCGGCGTCGCCAGCCGGCGCAAGGCCGAGGAGTTGATAAGCGCCGGCCGCGTAAGCGTTAACGGCCTCACGGCGCGACTCGGCGACCGGGCCGCAGCCGACGACGACGTGAGGCTTGACGGTGAGCCGTTGCTTGCTACCGGCCGACCGGTTACCTACCTCCTCAACAAACCGCCCGGCTACGTGACGACGGCCAACGACGAACGCGCCAGGCCGTCTTCGAGGATCACGCCGGCGGTAAGTCGGGCGGTGGCGGCCGGCGCGAGCTCCCCTTGGTCGCACCACACCCGGTACTCCTTCTCGTGGCCGTAA
>Ga0075530_1001453_pt1 | contig 11236 bp, 10 predicted proteins | sample NGEPerD_2_FD_75101 | JGI IMG/M metagenome (GOLD analysis project Ga0075530, IMG submission 75101) | Arctic peat soil microbial communities from the Barrow Environmental Observatory site, Barrow, Alaska, USA - NGEE PermafrostL1-D | ecosystem: Environmental > Terrestrial > Soil > Wetlands > Peat ...
ACAACGAGAGCCGCGAGAGCCCGTTCCACCGCGAACGGGTGGTGCGCCTGCGCCGCCAGACCCACGGCGACTTCGTGACGGCCAGCATGCGCCGCTACCGCCGCGCGCTGGAGCGGCTGCCGGCGCCTCGCAGCTTGCGGTAGCGGGAGGGGGGTCATATGACCATGGTAAAGTGGTCATATGAACGAACGAACCATCAACGCAAGCAGGTTCAAGGCCGAATGCCTCGGCCTGCTCGACGAGGTGGCGGACACAGGGCAGGAGCTCGTGATCACCAAGCGCGGACGGCCGGTGGCGCGGGTGACGCCTGTCGAGGATGCACCATCGCTGCGCGGCAGCGTGAGGTTCCTGGTTTCGGATGAAGCGCTGGTAGCGCCCCTCGGCGAGGTCTGGAACGCCGAAACCGAGTGATCGTCCTCGATACGCACGCGTGGCTGTGGTGGGCAGCGGACCCGAACCGTCTCAGCTCAGCCGCGCAGGAGGCGATCGATCGTGCCGACTCGCTCGGCGTCCCGGCCATCTGCTGCTTCGAGGTCGCAACTCTGCACGCACGCGCGCGGATCGAGCTGGTGGGCAGTCCGAGCGAGTGGGTGCGCCACGCGCTCGCGCATCCGCGCGTGGAGGAGCTGCCGATCACCGCCGAGATCGCGGTTCAGGCTGGCGGCCTCGGCCGCGTCCGCTTCCCCGGCGATCCGAGCGATCGCCTGATCTACTCGACCGCGGCGACCGCGGGAGCCAGGCTGATCAGTGCCGACCGGGCGATGCGGGCCTTCGATCCGCCGCGAGTCGTCTGGTAGCCGGCCTCCGGGCAGGCACTGGCGAAAGCGCTCTGGGTGGCTCGTCTTACGCGGCGATCAAGGTGACGGGAAAGAACGTCAAGGACTCCTCCCTCACGGGCAAAGACCTCAAGAACAGCTCGCTGACGGGTGCGGATGTGAAGAACGGGTCATTGCTCGCCGGTGACTTCGCAGCCGGTCAGGTCCCCGCCGGGCAGCGCGGGCCGAAGGGCGACACGGGAGCGAAAGGCGAGACGGGCACGCAAGGTCAGCCGGGCGAACCCGCCACGAGATACTGGGCGGTTGTCAACACAAACGGCACGCTCGCGCGGGGCAGCGCCGGCGCCACTTCTGCCTCCGTCAGCAGCCCTCCCAACGGTCAGTACACCGTCGATTGGGCAGGCAGTCCAGATCCGATCAACTGCTCCTTCCTGGCAACCATCGGCAGGACGAACAGCAACAGCAGCTCGGCGACCAACGGCGTCAAGGGTCAGGTGAGCGTGACGACCTTCACGGGCGAGGTCTTCGTCGAGACACTCGACGACGCCGGGGCGTTCGCGCCGAACTCGTTCCACGTGGCGATGCTCTGCTGAGCAGAGAGTCTCGCCGCCGCGCGCGCGCGAAGAGCGAGCGCACGGCGAACACCGCGAGGTCCGCCACGGTGCTGTAGAGGTGCCCCGGCGGGCCGGTGACCACCCACGCCCGCAGCCGCTCTCCCGGGCCGCGGCGCAGCTCTGGGACGGTCGCCGGCATCGGTCGCCACGCTATCGTCACACGGTCCCTTGAGCACCGTCACCACATCCACCGAGGAGCTCTCCGACTCACGCGTGCGCGTGGACGTGGAGGTGCCCCCGAACGCCATCGAGCAGGAGCTGCGCAACGCGGCCGACGTGCTCGGGCGCGACATGAAGGTGCCCGGCTTTCGCAAGGGCAAGGTGCCCGCTGAGGTCGTGCTCCGCCAGGTCGGGCGCGAGGCCGTGCTCGACGAGGCCGTGCGCCGCGCGCTGCCCGAGTGGTACGAGCAGGCGGTGCAGGACGCCGGCCTCGCCCCGGTCGGCAGCCCCTCGGTGGACATGTCCGACCTGCCCGAGCGCGGATCGCCGCTCGCCTTCTCCTTCGAGGTGGGCGTGCGCCCCACGGCCAAGCTCGGCGACTACAAGGGAGTGGAGGCCGGCCGGCGCGAGCCGGAGGCCGACGAGGATGCCGTGCAGGCCGAGCTTGACCGCCTGCGCGAGTCGCTCGCCTCGCTGGAGACCGTGGACAAGGAGTCCGAGCAGGGCGACTACGTGGTGATCGACTTCCTCGGCAAGCTCGATGACGAGCCGTTCGAGGGAGGCGAGGCGCGCGGGTTCCCGCTGGAGCTGGGCTCGGGCCGGCTCGTCGAGGGCTTCGAGGACCAGCTGGTGGGGACCAAGGCCGGCGAGGATCACGAGGTGCGCGTGACCTTCCCCGAGGAGTACCAGGCCGAGCACCTCGCAGGCAAGGAGGCCGTGTTCGAAGTGTCGGTGAAGGAGGTCAAGCAAAAACGCCTGCCCGACCTCGGCGACGAGCTGGCGGTGGAGGCCGGCGGGTACGACTCTCTCGACGAGCTGCGCGACGAGATCCGCAGCCAGCTGTCGGCCGCCCAGGAGGAGGCGATCGACCGCGAGTTCCGCGAGGCCGCCGTGGATGCCGCGGCCAACCAGGCCGCCATCGAGATCCCCCACGAGCTGGTGCACTCCAAGGCCCACGAGATGTGGCACGTGGCCGCGCGCCGGCTGCAGCAGCAGGGGCTCGACCCGGCCCAGTACCTGCAACTGACCAACAAGACCGAGGAGGAGCTGGTCACCGAGTCCGAGCCCGACGCCGAGCGCGCGCTGCGTCGCGAGGCCGTGCTGGCCGCGGTGATCGACCAGGAGGGGATCGAGGTCTCCGACGACGAGATCATCGACACGCTCCGACAGGCTGCCAGCGAGTCCGGCAAGCCCGAGCCGAGCGACAAGGCGCTGCGCCGCTCGCTGAAGAAGGCACGCGCCCGCGGGGCCGACGACGCCCTGCGCGAGGACATCGCGATGCGCAAGGCGGTAGACGTGATCGTGGAGAGCGCCAAGCCCATCCCCATGGAGCAGGCGCAGGCGCGAGAGGACCTCTGGACGCCCGACAAGGAGTCCTCAACAGAGGAGCCCAAGAAGCTCTGGACGCCGGGCTCCTAGCCCTCGGGACCGCGAAAACCCGTTGCTAGACTCGGCCGCCCCGCCCGACGCGGACGCAATCTTCGCGCCGCGGCAGGAATCCCTTCGAGCAAGCGAAACTGAACGCGAGAGCAATGAGCCCACTGGTCCCAATGGTCGTCGAGCAAACCTCTCGCGGAGAGCGTGCCTTCGACATCTACTCCCGGCTGCTCAACGAGCGCATCGTGTTCCTGGGCACGCCGATCACCGACGAGATCGCAAACCTGATCGTCGCCCAGCTCCTGCACCTGCAGGCCGAGGATCCCGACAAGGACATCTCGCTCTACATCAACTCCCCCGGCGGGTCGGTGTACGCCGGCCTCGCGATCTACGACACGATGCAGTACGTCAAGCCCGACATTCAGACGATCTGCGTCGGCATCGCAATGTCGATGGGCGCGCTGCTGCTGTCCGGAGGCGCCGAGGGCAAGCGGCTCTCGCTGCCCAACGCGAAGATCCTCATCCACCAGGTCTCCTCGAGCTTCCAGGGCCAGGCGTCGGACATCGAGATCCACGCCAAGGAGATCATCGACACGCGCACCCGCCTGGACGAGATCCTCGCCCAGCACACGGGCCAGGAGCTGGAAAAGGTGGCCAGGGACACCGAGCGCGACTACTTTATGACGGCTGAAGAGGCGAAGGCCTACAACCTCATCGACAAGGTGATCTCCCACGTCTGAGTAGCAGCCATGGCTCGTCCCACGGACTCAAACGAACAGCTCCTGTGCAGCTTCTGCGGCAAGTCCCAGCGCCAAGTCAAGAAGCTGATCGCCGGGCCGGGCGTCTACATCTGCGACGAGTGCATCGACCTCTGTAACGAGATCATCGACGAGGAGCTCACCGGCACCTCGACCTTCGACCTCGAGAACCTCCCGAAGCCGAAGGAGATCTGGTCGGTCCTTCAGGAGTACGTAGTAGGCCAAGAGCCCGCCAAGCGGGCTCTTTCCGTTGCGGTCTACAACCACTACAAGCGCGTGCAGATGATGCAGTCCGACCAGGAGCAGGACCTGGAGCTGCAGAAGTCCAACATCCTGCTGCTCGGGCCCACCGGCTGCGGCAAGACGCTGCTTGCGCAGACGCTCGCGAAGATCCTCAACGTCCCGTTCGCGATCGCCGACGCCACGGCGCTGACGGAGGCCGGCTACGTGGGCGAGGACGTGGAGAACATCCTGCTCAAGCTCATCCAGGCCGCCGACTTCGACGTCAAGAAGGCCGAGACCGGGATCATCTACATCGACGAGGTCGACAAGATCGCGCGCAAGGCGGACAACCCGTCGATCACGCGCGACGTGTCGGGCGAGGGCGTGCAGCAGGCGCTGCTGAAGATCCTCGAGGGGACCACCGCCTCGGTGCCGCCCCAGGGCGGGCGCAAGCACCCCCACCAGGAGTTCCTCACGATCGACACCACGAACATCCTGTTCGTCTGCGGCGGCGCGTTCGCGGACCTGGACAAGGTGATCGAGCGGCGCATCGGGCACAAGGGCGTGGGCTTCGGCGCGGATGTGAGCTCCAAGCACGACAAGGACGCCGGAGAGCTCTTCGAGCAGGTGCTGCCGGAAGACCTCGTGGAGTACGGGCTGATTCCCGAGTTCATCGGCCGCCTACCGGTGTTCTCGGTGATCCACCAGCTCTTGCGCGACGACCTGGTCACGATCCTCACCGAGCCGCGCAACGCGCTCGTCAAGCAGTTCGAGCGCTTCTTCCAGTTCGACGGCATCGAGCTGGTGTTCGCCGAGGACTCACTCTCCGCGGTGGCCGACAAGGCCCTCGAGCGCGAGACCGGCGCGCGCGGCCTGCGCTCGATCATCGAGGAGACGCTGCTGGACGTGCAGTTCGAGCTGCCCTCGCGCCGCGACGTGAAGAAGTGCGTGGTCACCAGGGAGACGATCGTCGGGGGCCGCCACCCCACGCTGGTCACCGAGGCGGCCAAGGACGAGCCGGACGACGAGGCCGCCGACGCGGCCGAGTCCGCGTAGCCGGCTGCAAACCTTCGCCTGACCGGGTCATCGGCGGACTCGCGTGCAGAGCACGCTTCGCCGCCTGCTTCCCCGGTCATGCTCGGTTTTCGCTCGGCTATGCCGACTCGGTTGAGTGGGCCTAGCCGCCGCTGGCGCGACCGACCGATCGGGCGTACGGTAGGTCGTCGAGATCCCGCCGCCCGGCACAGGCTTTGGTCTGGTCATCGGAGACTCTTCCACGGTTCGCAACAGCGTTGTCCGGGGGCCGGCCGACGGAGCCTTCGGGCTCTCATCCTCGGGCCAGGACGTGCGTGTGCGCAACGTGACCGTGCGGGGGAAGGTCGTCGCCTTCGAGCGCCCAGGCAGCGACGCAACGATGTTCGCGACCAACACGGTGGCCACCGGCGGCTTCCGGGCTCAAGATGCCCATCCAGACAGTCCAATGAATCCCAATACCGACTTCGTCACGCTCACGGTGGACCACTCCTGTTGTAGCTTCGACGGCGCTGCCTTCGGAGGTACCCTCGTGGATGGCGGCGGGAATCAGGGCGGTTCGCCGGGGGCCCAGTTCGTGGACTCAGCGGGCGGCGACTATCACCAGCTCTCGGGCTCCGGCACCCTCGATAACGGTGCCAACGACGTCCTCAACGGCAGCTTCGACTTCGACGGCGGCGCCCGCATTCTCGGCATCACCGACATCGGCGCGGACGAGTTCGGTTCCGCCGCCGCGACGGTGCTGACAGGCGCCGCCGGCGGCGTAGGGTCGAGCGGCGCCACGCTCAGCGGCACCGTCAACCCCAACGGCGTATCCACCAACGCGTTGTTCGAGTACGGCACGACCACTGCCTATGGCCAGCAGACGGCGCCTGTGGCGGTGGGTTCGGACACGCTGGACCACTCCGTGAACAGCGCGGTCAGCGGGCTCTCGCCCTCCACGACCTACCACTACCGGATCGTCGGCACGAACGGCGGTTCGCTGGGACCTGACCGGACTCTCACCACGACCGCCGCTCCCGCCGGCGGCGGCGATCCGCTTGCCGGCCCTGGGACCCCGGGCGGGCCGGGCCCGGGCGGAGGATCGGCTTCGCCGAGCAACGCGTTCACTTTCGGCCGACTCGTGGCTTCGGCCAAACGGGGAACTCTCACGTTCTCCCCGACCTTGCCAGGACCGGGCCTGCTGGTGGCGACCGCCACTGCGAACGTGACCGGGAAGGCTCGCTCGATCCGGGTGGCGCGCCTCCGCCGGGCCGTCGCGCGCGCGGGCCGCTTGAAGCTGGTGCTCAAGCCGTCGCGCGCCGCGCTCAAGGTGCTCAAGCGCAAGGGCCGTCTGCGCGCCCGCTTGGCGGTCACCTACACGCCCACGGGCGGAACCCCGCGCACCACCCGCCGCACGGTCACCTTCCGCCTACGCCGGCGCTAGGCACGCGCGCCGCCGGCGCTGAGCTCGCGCTCTGCGTGCCGCAGGCGCCTACACTGAGATTGGGTGTGATGCACCCAAAGTGGTACACTCACACCTATGAAGACGATCCAGGTTCGCAACGTTCCCGAAGCGGTCCATCGGGTACTCCGCTCCCGCGCGGCTGCCGCGGGAGTGTCGCTGTCGGATTACGCGCTCGGCGAGCTCGAGCGGGTGGCCGAGCACCCCCCAGTAGCCGATCTGCTCGCACGCGCACGGGCGCGATCAGGGGGCGCGGACACCGGCTCGATCGTCGGAGCCGTTCGCGCTGGACGCGAACGTCCATAGAGCAATGCTCGTGGTTGATACGTCGGCCGTCCTCGAGGCCCTCGCCGGCCGCGCCCCCGTGCCGAAGCTGGTCGAGCGCCTCGCAGCGGACGGCGACCTTCACGCGCCGCACCTGATCGACATCGAGTTTCTCCACGCGCTGCGACGCCTGACGCTGGATCAGAGCATCAAGGACGACCGGGCCATCGACGCGCGCGCCGACTTCGCCGCGCTGGCACTTGTCCGCTACCCCCACCACGGGCTCAGCGACAGGATCTGGGAGCTCCGCCACAACCTCACCGCGTACGATGCCGCTTTCGTGGCCCTGGCCGAGACGCTCGGCGCTCCGCTTGCCACCTGTGACGCCCGTTTGGCATCGGCCCCCGGGCACGCTGCCGCCATCGAGCTGTTCTGGCATTCCTGAGCCGCCCTCGCCTACGCGCCGCCTCGCCGAAGGTGCAACCCTTTCTGCCATGAGGGCAGGGGGCCTTCTCGCAGTACTCGTCGCGGCGATCGCGTGCGCGCTCTTCGCCGTGCCCGCCAGCGCCGGCCACCCGCAGGGCAAGGCGGCGCAGATGTCGCTCATTGAGGGCGGCAACGCCTCCGTTTTCGCCTCCGCGGTTTCGGCCGCTCCGCCCCTGGATGGCAAGGGGCAGAACATCGACCTGGTGGCCAACCTCGCGCTGGACCCCGAGGCCGGAGTGCCCGGCGGCGCGAACGACCGTGACTTCTCCAGCTCCCCCGCCGCCGCGGACCTGGAGCTGGCGGGCGACTACGCCTACGTGGGGTCCTACAGCCAGGGGCTGGTGATCGTGAACATCTCCTCCTGCGACGACCCGTCGCAGCCGGCGAAGTGCCAGCCGTTCGTGCAGGGGGCCCTTCCGTGCTCGGGTGGGCAGTTCGACGTCCAGCTCTCGCCCGACGCGAACATCGCGGTCGTCGCGCACGAGAGCGCGTCTTCGAGTAAGGACTGCCACAAGGGGGAAGAGGGCGCGCAGATCGTGGACATCTCCAACAAGTCCGCGCCGCGCGAGATCGCCTTCATCAGCGACCACAAGTCCGACGGGTCGGCCAGTGGCGAGGTGGTGGACGGCGCGCACAACGTCACGCTGGACTGGCCCAACCTCTACATCGACAACTACACGCCGACCTACCCGGAGATCGATGTCTACAGCCTGGCCAACCCGGCTAGCCCGGCGAAGATCGGGGCGATCAACTTCAACGCAAATGGCAAGCTGGGCCCGCACGATTCGATCCCCAACCATCGCCCCGACGGCAAGAACTTGCTGTACGCGGCGTCGATCACAAAGAGCGATGTGATTGACATCAGCGACCCGACCAAACCACGCGTGATGCAGACGATCATCGACCCGCAGGTGGGCATCTCCCACGGCGCCGAGCCCAATCACAAGCGCGACGTGCTGATCGTGACTGACGAGTACGGCGGCGGCACGGGCGTCGGCGCCTGCGGGGGCCAGCAGGGCGACGCCACCGGCGCCACCCCGCTCGTCCCCGGGCAGGCCGGCTCCGCCGGCGTTGGCGCCGTGCACTTCTACCGCCTCGACCCGGCCACAGGGCTGGTGCAGCGGGGGGGCACCGACAAGGCCGGCATCTTCAACATCCCGGCCGAGGCGAACGAGCCGGCACAGGTGGCCGACGACGCGGGCTGCACCAGCCACGTCTTCTGGCAGGCGCCGGACCAGAACCGGTTCACGATCGCCTGGTACGGGCGCGGCACGCGCGTGGTGGACTTCTCTGACCCGGCCAAGCCGCGCCAGCTCGGCTTCTTCGTGCCGCTGGGCGCAAACACCTGGTCGGCCAAGCCCCATCGTGGCTTCATCTTCTCCGGTGACATGGCCCGCGGCTTGGACGTGCTGCGCTACCGCGGCGAGTCATGTGACAGGTGGCCCACGACGTCGGGCAGCGCCGAGGACCAGCGCGCCGAGACCCAGCGGGGCGGCGCCGGCACCGGCAAGCCCGGCAGCTCGCCCACGCGCGGTCCCAGCCCGCGCAAGTTCACCGGCCCCTGCAAGCCGTTCACCACCGCCCAGGCTCGGGCGGCCTCCCGGCGCCTCGTGATTTCGCGCAGCACCAGGCGCAGCGGCAACCGCAAGGCGCCGGTCGTCGTGCGCTGCCGGTCCGTCAAGCCGTGCCGCGGCACGCTGCGCCTGCGGGCCCGGCTGGCCAAGGGCAAGAAGGCTCGTCGCGTGACCGTCGGCCGCCGCACGTTCGGCGTGGGCGCCGGCAAGCGCCGCAAGCTGCAGGTCAAGCTCAACCGCAAGGGCCGGCGGCTCGTCCGCAACAACCGGCGCCTGCGCCTGTACGCCTTCGCCAAGCTGCGCCGTCAGGCCGGCATCGCCACCGCGCCGAACACCGCGCGCGGCTCCTACCGCCTGATCACGCCCAGGCGCTAGGCGCCTGTCCCCATCCCGCTTTCCTAAAGGGCGGGAGCCGGCCGCCGATGGGTGAGCATGCCTGCCCGTCCGGCCCCCACCGCCGGAGTCGTTCGCTCGCGCCGCTACGCGGCTCACGTTCGCATTGCCATAGCGGTCTTCGGCGGGGGGCTGTTGCTGGCCGACCCGGACGTGCACATGCAGACCACCGCCGCGGCGATCGGCCTGGGTGTGATCGGCGTCACCGGAGTGGTGGAGAGCCTGGTGGTGCACGAGCGGTGGCTTAAGCTCGAGGAGACGCTGTCGTGCATCGCCGCGGTGTTCATCGTGGGGGTGGGTGGAGGCCAGATCTCCGCGATCACGATGCTGTGGCTGGTGGCGGCCGCCGTGGGGGTGCTCGCGCGCGGCGGCAGGGTGGGCAGCGTCGGACGCGTGCTGGTGCTGGGAGCGCTGTTCTCGCCGCTGTTCCTGCACGGCACGATGTCCGCTGAGAACCTCGGCCTCGCCGTAGGCTCGATCGCGCTGCTGCTGGCCACCGGTCGGATCTCGCGCGAGACCGGCGAGCTGCTGCGCCAGGCGCGCTACGACGCCGACCACGACGCCCTGACCGGCCTGCTGGCACGCGATGCCTTCCGCCAGCGCGTGGACGCGCTCGCCCTGCGCGCGAGCTCCGATGCCCCGGCGAGCCTGATCATGGTGGACCTCGACGACTTCGGCGCGGTGAACAAGCGCCACGGACACGCCGCGGGCGACGCCCTGCTCGCCGGCGTGGCGGCCGCGATGCGCGGCGTGCTGCGCCCCGAGGACGCCCTCGGCCGCGTGGGTGGCGACGAGTTCGCCGCGTTTGCCTTCTGCGAGGACCCCGAGCCCGTGGCACAGCGGCTCCTGGACGCGGTCAAGGCCGCGGCCGGCGAGCGCGAGGCCAAGGGCGCCGCGGGCGTGGCGCAGTGCCCGCAGGACGGCGACGACGCCGAGGCGCTTCTGGCGGCCGCCGACGTTGCCCTGCGCGTGGCCAAGCGCGGCGAGGAGTGCCGGATCTCGGTCTACTGGGGCGCGCCGCTCACCTCGAGCTCCACCGTGGGCGCGCGCGCCGCGCTGGAGCGGCTCACGCGCGGGGAGGGGCTGGCGATGGCCGTGCAACCGATCGTGGACGTCGAGACCGGCCGCCCGCATGCCTTCGAGGCCCTCGCCCGGTTTGCCATCCGGGGCGGCGAGGGCCCGCTGCACTGGTTCTCCCTGGCCGACGAGCTGGGCATGCGCGCCGAGCTGGAGCTGGCGTGCCTGGACGCCGCGCTGGACCTGATGCCGAGCCTTCCCGCGGGCACGCGCCTGAGCGTGAACCTGTCCGCGCCGATGCTGATCGATCCCCGCGCCGAGCAGCGCTTCGATGCCCAGCCCGACCTGTCCCGGCTGATCGTGGAGGTGACTGAGGAGACGCTGGTACGTCACGGCTCGGCCGTGGAGCACATGGTGGCCGAGCTGCGGGAGCGCGGCACGCTGGTGGCGGTGGACGACATCGGCGCCGGCTACTCGGGCCTGGGCCAGCTGGCCGCCCTGCGCCCCGCCTACCTGAAGCTCGACCGCGGCCTGGTGCGCGACATCGACCAGGACGCCGCCCGCGGCTCCCTGGTCCGAATGCTCGTGGACTACGCACGCAGCACCGGCGGCCTGCTGGTTGCCGAGGGCGTGGAGACAGTCGCCGAGCTCACCGAGGTGCGGCTGGCGCGCGCCCCGCTGGTGCAGGGGTACCTGCTGGGGCGCCCGGGCAAGCCGTGGCCGGCGGTGAACGCGGGGGCGCTCGGGCGCCTCAGCGGGACAGCCGCCGCTTGAGCCGCGCTACGGTCTCCAGCCGCTCGATGTCCTCTCGATCCTTGGGTCGGTCGGCCGATTGCTTCATCGCGATCAGGTCCTCGATCGACGCCACCAACACCCCGGTGGGCCCGATGTCGAGACGAGTGGCGCGGGCGCGGAGGCTGCGGTAGGCGGGACTGCCGTCCGGCCGCGCGAGGATGTCGAGCGCACCCAGCGTCGTGTCGGTCGTGAGGATCTCGATGCCCGCAAGCGACCTGCCGTCGGGCACGAACGGGACATCCTCGTCGATCCCGCGGAGTCTCGCGTCTATCTCGATCAGGGCCTTGCCCAAGACCTCGAGGTTGCCGCGATCCTGGGCCGGGCA
>Ga0075530_1001454_pt1 | contig 11228 bp, 10 predicted proteins | sample NGEPerD_2_FD_75101 | JGI IMG/M metagenome (GOLD analysis project Ga0075530, IMG submission 75101) | Arctic peat soil microbial communities from the Barrow Environmental Observatory site, Barrow, Alaska, USA - NGEE PermafrostL1-D | ecosystem: Environmental > Terrestrial > Soil > Wetlands > Peat ...
ACGATCACCGTCGCCTGGTATGCCCTTCACGGCGACCCCCGCGCCGACGTTCGCCGCCGGCGCCTCACCGCCCCCTGGTACCTAGCCAAGCGCGACCCCTCGATGCTCGACGTGCTCGCCAGCCTACGCCGGGAGCTGATCAGGTCGGAATTTCAGGCAGGAGCGCGTCGGCGCGGCAGAGAACGAGAAATCAGGCGGCCCGCGTTGGCAGGGGAAAGGGCCGTGGCGTAGTCACGAAAGTCGAGTTAGAACTGATCCAGCGGGCTCGCCGGGGGTTTATGCAACAGCCACGGCGCGAAGCGATCACGCCCTGCGCCGGCGAGGCAGACGACTCCTTCGGCCACTGAGCGGTGGCGGCCGCGGCTGGTCCGTGGCCGATCCAGTCGCGCGCCACCTCGTCGCCCGGCGTGATCGCTTTCCTTGAGGAGCAGTGGCAGTACGAGCGCGAGACGACACGCCTGCTCATCGTCCGGAGCGGGCGTGAGGGTGCGAGTGTGGAGGACGCTCGCAAGCACTCGAAAGAAGTCGTCTGCGCCCCTGGTGGGTCGCGTCATCCCTTGGGGGCCGAAGGGCTGAAAAGACCGAACGCTGCTGTGTGCTACCAGAGCGAGGCGGCGATCTCGCCAGCGTGGAGCGACTGCGGGCTACAGCCGCCGATCATCTCCACCAGCGCCCCGAAGTCACCCCATGACGCTTGTGCCTGTTGCCAGTGGTCAGCGATGCCGTCCGGCGACTCGTAGATCTCGCTCAGGACGTAGCGCGTGTTGCCGGTGGCCTCCGAGCCGGGATCGAGCGGATTGGCGAGCTCCGGCCCCTTCGAGAAGTTGTAGCTGAGGAGCGCCTTGCTCCCGTCGCGGTGGTGTGTCTCTGCGATCCACCCGCGATGGCTGGCAACCAGGCGGTCGATCTCGCCAACCTTCTCCGGCGTCGCGACGAAGGTGATCAGGAGCTGGATCTTCCCTTCATTGGCCATGGCGTGTCCTCCCTCAGTTGTGCTCGCTTTGGGTGAGCGCCGGGTCCGGGTGCTGGTCCACGGGGGAGCGTAACAGGTCCGGGTGCTGGTCCACGGGGGAGCGTAACAGCCTAAAGCGACACGGACGTATCGCGGCCATCGTGCGCGAGGACGACTGCTTGCACGTGCTTGCGACCGTCTTCCTCCTTGCACCCCTCACGCCCGCTCCGGACGAGAAGCAGAAGCGACGGCACCGCCCGCGCGGACTATCCCTATCGGCGCCAAGCGATCACGCCGACTGTGGTGCGAAACACCCGGCGGCGCCACGTCGATTTCGCCCAGCACTGGTCGCGTTAGGTGCCGCTCGAGGTCGCGCCGCTTCATCCAGCGATCGTCAAGGTGAGCGGCTCGCGGTCTCAAAAAAAGACGACAACGAAACGCGAGCTGAGGCGGGGCGCGACGCGCTGCGATGCCGGGGCCGTTCGCTCCTACTTCTTCGCGGTCTCGAAGTAGGGGTTGGAGCCGCTCTGATGGTCGGTCACATCGACCACGCTCGTGATCTCCGGCACGGCTTGGAGGATGGCCGTCTCGATCCCCTGGCTGAGCGTGACGGTGGCCATCGCGCAGCCCTGACAGCCGCCACTCAACCGGAGGTAGGCGGTTGCCTGCTCGACCGCCACGAGCGCGGCGCTGCCGCCGTGGGCGGCAATCGACGGGTTCACCTGCCGGCCGAGCACCTGGATCACGCGCTGTTCCACCTCGCCGCTCAGGTCGCCGGGAGGGGGCACGCGGATCGTGGGGCTCGGCGTGTTGGGGTTGTCTACGCGCAGGCCGCCGCCGGCGAACGGGTCGTCGAGCCAGTCGATCGTGGCGCCGCGGACCTTCTCGAAGTCGCACTCGGGGATCACGATCGCGAGGTCGCGGTGGCGGATAATGGCGTCGTAGGGCGCTGCCGCGTCGAGCGGCTTGAGCGAGAGCTTGCAGGTCCACTCGTTGCCGGACGTGCCGGACACCTCGAGCCAGAGCGCTTGGCGCTCAGGCTCCGCCTCCTGATGCAGGAAGCCCATCACCTTGTCGTAGGCGACATCGGTTATGCCCAGCATCCGCTCGCCGGAAGTCTGATCGTCGGTGCTCATCGGCCCAGACCTATGATAACGCTGTGGCTTGCTTGCTCCTCCTGCTGCCGACCGCCACCTACCGGGCGGCCGACTTCCTAACCGCGGCCCGGACGCTCGGCGCCGAGGTCGTGGTGGCGTCCGAGCGGAGGCTCGTGTCGATGGGCGACGACCAATTGACGCTCGACCTGTGCCGGCCGGAGGCGGCCGCGGAATTGATCGCGGCGTTTGCGGAGGAGAGGCCGCTCGATGCCGTGGTGGCCGTGGACGACCAGGGCGTGCGTGTGGCCGCGCTCGCGGCCCAGCGGCTGGGACTCCCCGGCAACCCGCCGGAGGCCGCGGCTGCGACGCGCGACAAGGCTGCGATGCGCCGCGCGCTCGCGGCCGCCGGAATCCCGCAGCCCGAGCATCGCACGGTCGGCCCCGGCGACGACGCGGCGGCGGTCGCCACCGACGTGGGACTTCCCTGCGTCGTCAAGCCGCTCTCGCTGTCGGCGAGCCGCGGCGTGATCCGGGCGGATGATCCACGGGCGGCGGCGGCGGCGGTCGCGCGGGTTCGTGCGATCCTCGCCGAGGCCGGGGAGGATCCTGACGAACCGCTCCTGATCGAGCGCTATGTGCGGGGCGCCGAGGTCTCCGTGGAGGCTCTCCTGCGCGCCGGGGTGCTAGAGCCGCTCGCGGTATTCGACAAGCCGGATCCGCTCGAGGGCCCCTACTTCGAGGAGACGATCTTCACCACGCCGTCGCGGCTGCCCGGCAACGTCGTCGCGGCCGTGACCCGCATGACCGCCGATGCCTGTGCGGCGCTGGGGCTGCGCGAGGGCCCCATCCACGCGGAGCTGCGCATCGATGGCGAGCGTGCGTGGATGCTCGAGCTCGCCGCGCGCTCGATCGGCGGGTTGTGCTCCCGCTCACTTCGCTTCGGCCTCGGTGTGAGCCTCGAGGAGGTGATCCTGCGCCACGCCCTCGGACTGCCCCTCGGCGATCTCCGCCGCGAGGCCGCGGCGTCGGGCGTGATGATGTTGCCGATTCCCCGCGAGGGCGTGCTGAGTGAGGTGCGAGGGCAGGACGCGGCACGGGCTGTGCCGGGCATCGAGGGGCTCGAAATCTCGATCGGCCGCGACCGCCCCGTCCGTCCGCTGCCGGAGGGCGATCGCTACCTCGGCTTCCTGTTTGCCCGTGGCGAGACGCCCGCGCAGGTCGAGCACGCACTGCGGGCGGCGCACGGGCGGCTCGAGATCGACATCGCCGAGCACGCCACCGGCGAGCGCTCGGAGCCCGCGGCCGCGCGGGGCTAGGCTCCCGAAGCGATGCGCGTCCTGCTCGTCTCGACCTACGAGCTCGGCCACCAGCCGCTGCACGTGGGCTCGCCTGCGGCTGCGCTGCGTAAGGCGGGGCACGAGGTGCGTTGCCTGGACCTGTCGGTCGAGCGCTGGGACCCCGGCGCGCTCGAGTGGGCGCAGGCCGTGGGCTTCTCGGTGCCAATGCACACCGCGATGCGGCTTGCGATGCGAGCCGCGGCCGGGGTCCGACGCGCGCGCCCCGAGCTGCCGATCTGCTTCTACGGCCTCTACGCCCCGGTGAGCCGCGACCTGACTGTCGGCGCACTGGCAGACCGCGTGATCGCCGGCGAGTACGAGCCGGCGCTGACGGCGTGGGTGGGCGAGCTTGCGGCGGGCGGCCCGCCGGGCGCAGGCGCGTACGAGGCTGTCGTCCAACTCGACCGGGGCGACTTCGAGCTCCCGGCCCGCGACCTGCTGCCGCCGCTCGAGCGCTACGCGCGCCTCGTGCTCGGGAGCGAAAAGCGGCTCGTGGGCTACGTCGAGGCCAGCCATGGCTGCGTGCACCGGTGCCGCCACTGCCCGGTGCCTGCCGTCTACGACGGGCGCATCCGCATCGTCGGCGCAGACACTGTCGTGGGGGACATCGAGCGCCTCGTGGAGCTGGGCGCCCGCCACATCACCTTCGGCGACCCAGACTTCCTCAACGGCCGCCGCCACTCGCTGCGCGTCGTGCAGGCGATGCACGCTCGCTTCCCGGGGCTCACCTTCGACTGCACGACGAAGGTCGAGCACATCCTGCGCGACGCCCAGCTGTGGCCCGGGCTCGCCGAGGCTGGCTGCCTGTTCGTCGTCTCCGCGCTCGAGTCCGTCAACGACCGGATCCTCGAGCGGCTCGACAAGGGCCACACGACCGACGAGGCTGCACGGGCAATCGCGCTGCTCCGCGAGCATGGGATCGAGATGCGCCCGTCGTGGATGCCGTTCACTCCCTGGGCGACGCCCGACGATGTGGTCGACATGCTCGACTTCGTGGCCGAGCACGACCTCGTCGGCAATGTCGACCCGGTCCAGTACACGATCCGCCTGCTGCTCCCCGAGGGATCGCTGCTGCTCGAGCATCCCGACATGCGCCCGCACCTCCGCGGTTACGACGCCGAACGGCTCAGCTACCGGTGGAACCCGGCCGACCCCGACAGCGACCGCCTCCAGGCCCGGCTGGCGGCGCTCGTGGAGCAGAGCGCGGCGGGCTCCGAGCCGATTAGCGAGACGTTCGTGAAGGTGCGGGGGGCGGCGCTGGAGGCGGCTGGGCGCTCGCCGTCACCCGCCGGCGGCGCCGAGCCGATCCTCGCCGGCTCAACCGAGGGGAGGCCGCGACTCACCGAGCCGTGGTTCTGCTGAGCGGAGCCCACCGAGGGCCAGTTCGGCCCTCTCGGCGAGTTGTAGCCGCTCACCGCCGCTACAGCGTGATGACCTGGTCGGGCGGGTTGCCCGACAGCGCTCGGTAGAGGTCGGGAAAGCAGCCGACCTGCACTCCCGCGACCGTGCCCGTGGGGCGGCAATCGCCCGGCACGCCCTCGGCGAGCAAGCGCTCGAGCGCGCACCGGTCGCAGAGCATCAGCATGATCCCCCGCTCCTCCGCCAGCTTGCCGAGGCGCTCGCCGAGCGGGTCGCCCGCGCGCAGCACGTAGGTGTTGTCGTCGAAGAAGAACATCCCGACGACCTCCGCGCCGTGGCTCCCCTCCTCGAGCTGCGGCAGGATCATCTTGCCGAGCTTGTAGCTCGCCGTGTGGCCGGAGGTGGAGAAGACGTAGGCGACCTTCACGCCCTCGCAGCCTACGCGCGTCAGCCGGAGGCGGCTCCCACGGTCCTGCGCCAGCCGGCTCATCCCGGCGAGCCAAGGCTACCGGCGCGCGGCCTTCAGGCCTGGCCGCTGAAGATGAACGCGGCCCTAAGCGCGAGTACGCCGACCAGGACGAGCGCGGGCACCGCCCAGGCCGGCGCCCGTACGGCCGCTACCGCTCCCCCGGCCGTGGGCCTCAGCCCGCCGACCGCAAGATCGCGGAGGGCAGGCAGCATCCCGGCCAGCGCCAGGAGCCAGAGCGGGATCCAGGGCAGGTCGAGGGCCGTGTCCAGCGTTCCGTCATCGATCAACGTCAGCAACACCACGACCAAGAGCAGGAGCTCGAGAGCGGCGAAGAGCCGCCCGCCGATCTCCAAGAAGCTGCGTGAGGGCGCCGCGTCTCGCCGGAAGCGCGCCAGAAGCAGGAGCAGAGCCACGGAGCCGGACAGCCCCGAGGCCAGGAAGAGTCCGCCGAGCGCCCACGTGTCGCTCCAGACCGGCTGGTTCGAGACGGCGAGCAGCACCCCCGTGTACGCGGCGATGAACACGTAGAGCAGCGTCCCGACGACGTTGAACGCCCTGCCCGCGCTGCCCTCGAGGAACGCCGTCAGGCGGTCGGCGAGCGGGTGGCGGATCCTCCCGTCGCGGGCAAGCGCCCCGACGAACACGACGAGCGCGAAGACCGAGCCCACGAGCAGCGCCCAGACGCCCACCGACATCGGCGTCGTGGTGTTGAAGTTGAGGCCGAACTGTCCCGGCGTCGTGTTCACGACCATGTGCCAGAACCGCAGGGGCTGGTTGAGGTCAAGCGTGAGCATGACCGCCCCGAGGGCCGTGGCCGGCAGGGGCACGTAGAAGCCGAGCCTGGCCAGCGGCTCGTCGGCCGGGGTGCCCCAGTAACGAAGGAACGTCGCGAGGAAGTAGCTGCCCCCCGCGAGGCCGGCCGCGAAGAAGTAAACCAGGATGTACCAGGTCCAGTCGGGCGCGCCGGCGAAGTGCTGCGCCGCGCCGAGCGACGTCACGGCCGCTCTCCCTCGGACGCTCCGGCCGCTTCTTCGCCGCCGCCCATGTTTCGCTGGCGGCGCGCGATCACGGCACCGAACAGGCCCAGCACCGCGGTCGCGAATATCCCCAGGTAGCCGCCGAGGTTGTTCCGTTGCGGCAGGACGGCGTTGGCGGCATTCGGGAGCTTGTAGGCCTCGGGCTTGTCCATCAGCAGGAAGAAGGCGTTGAGCCCGCCGTACACCTTGTCGTCATGGCCGTAGAGGTTGGCCTCCTTGAGGCCCTGCGCGTGCAGCGTGGCCTCCCGCTTCTTCGCCCTGTCCCGCAGCTCATCGAGCTGCCCGAACTGGATCGAGTCGGTGGGGCAGGCCTTCGCGCAGGCCGGCTCCATGCCGCCCTGCAGCCGGTCGTAGCAGAGCGTGCACTTCTGGGCGACGTTCTTCTCCTCGTTGACGTCGATCACGTCGTAGGGGCAGGCGGCGATGCAGTTGCGACAGCCGTTGCAGACGTCCTCCTGGATGAAGACCGTGTCGAACTCGGTGCGCAGGATCGCCCCGGTGGGGCAGACGTCCATGCAGCTCGCGTGCTTGCAGTGCTTGCACACGTCCGACATGAGCAGGAAGGCGCTGCCGTTGCCCGCGCTCATCGTCTCGTCTGGGACGTTGTCGATGAACTGCACGTGGCGCCAGTTCGAGCCGTTCAGCTCGCCCGTGTTGTCGAGGCTCTGGCCGAGGAAGCCCAGCTCGTCCTCCTTCTCGGGGAGCTGGTTCCACTCCTTGCATGCCACCTCGCATGCCTTGCAGCCGATGCAGACGCTCGTGTCGGTGAAGAACCCGTACGACTCGCCGGGAGTGATCTTGGTGGCCATCGCTAGAACCCCATGAGATTCGGTGTCACTTTCGTCAGACCTTCGTCAGCGGCATAGAGGTCGAGCGGCAGGGCGGCCAGCTCGTCGACCTCCGGCACTGCGCGCGCGTCGCCCGCCATGTCGACCTCGATCAGGTAGCGGCTGCATGTCGAGCAGCTCGCTATGCGAAGGTGCCGGAAGACCGGCTGAGCGTCGCCCTCGCCCTCGCCCTCGCCGTTGGCGGAAGCCAGCCCGTCCCACCGCTCCGCGTACATCGACAGCCGCGCCTCCTCACTCTCGCCGCACGCCGGACAGACGCTTCGCGAGCAGCTCCAGCTGGAGCCGCAGCGGGCGCACAGCAGGCTGCGCGGCCCGCTCACGAGCGACTCGCCCGAGGAGGCGACGCAGGAGAGCTGGGGCTGCCCGCCGCAGCACGGGCAGACTTGGGCTTGCTCGCCGTCGCCCGCGCCGGTGCAGGCAGCGCCCGCCTGCTCGCCGAGCGCCTCGAGCACGGGCCCGAGGGAGGCGCGCGCCAGGTAGCGGTCCACCGGGTCGAGCTCCGCGCCGGCGAGCCAGCCGGCGAGCGCAGCGCCGGCCGCCCCCTCCGCGAGGCGGCTGGCGGCGGCGTCGCCAAGCGCGGCCGGGCCGGCCGCCACGCTCGCCTCGACCACCGCGGGCACGACCCGGGCCGCCGCCCACCGCGCGAGCTCCTCCGGAGGCGGAGGGCTCTCGCGGACAGCGCTCCACGCGTCCTCCTGCACAGGGAGGAGAGCGAGGTAGAGCGTCAGCACCTCGGCCGCGAACGGGTGGCGGGCGCGCAGCGCCTCGGCCCTCAGCCGGCGGCCCGCCCAGGGACTCACCGTGATCTCGCTCGGGACGGGATCGGCGCTCAAATCTTCTCCATGTTCACGAGGAAGGCCTTGAACTCGGGCGTGCGCACGGTGGCGTCGCCGACGAACGGCGTGAGGGCGTTTGCGAGCCAGTACTGGCTCGTCTTGATGCCCACATAGCCCCAGTGGATCGGGATGCCGATGTGGAAGGTCTTGCGCCCGTCGATCATCAGGCCTCCCAGCCGCTTCGTCACGAGCGCGCGCACCTCCATCTTGCCGCGCTTGGACCAGACCCGCACCATGTCGCCGGTTTCGATCCCCTTCTCACGCGCGAGCTCGTCGGGGATCTCCACGAAGGCCTCGGGCTGCAGCTTGACCAGGCGCTCGATGTGCTGGGTGACGTAGTGCTCGTGCTCGGTGAGCCGGTAGGTGGTGGCTATGTAGGGGAACTCGTCGACGGTCCCGATGCGGTTGGGTCGGCCGGCCGCCTCGTCGTAGAAGAAGGTCGCGGGCGAGGCCGAGACCTTCGGGTGCAGCGGGTTCTCGATCGGCGACTCGACCGGCTCGTAGTGCTCGGGGAAGGGCCCGTCGGCGAGCCCATTCGAGAACAGGCGGCCGGTGCCCTCGCCGGTCATGATGAACGGCAGCGGAGAGGCCGGGTCGCCGGGGTCCGCGTCCGGCGGATAATCGGGCACGTCACCCACCCACAGCTTCTGCGCCGCGTCCCAGCGGATGCCCGGGCGCTCGGGGTCCCAGGGCTTGCCCGCGGGGTCGGCCGAGGCGCGGTTGTAGAGCACGCGGCGGTTCAGCGGCCATGACCACGCCCACTCGGGGTAGAAGCCCATGCCCGTGGGATCGTTGCGCTTCGGGTCCTGGACGCCGTTGCGGCGCTTCATCTGGTTGCCGCTTTCGGGATACGAGCCCGTATAGATCCAGTTGCCCGCGCTCGTGCTGCCATCGTCGAGGAGGTCGGCGAACGTCTCGAGCCGCTTACCGGACTTCAGGTCCTTGCCGTTGACCTCCCTGGCGATCTCATCGAACTCGGGCTTGGCCGGATCGCGGTAGGGGAAGGTGAGATCCATCACCGGGTCCGGGTACTTGCCGCCCTCGCGACGGTAGAGCTCGCGCACCCGCAGGAAGAGCTCGGCCAGGATCCAGTGGTCGTGCCGTGACTCGTGCTCCGGCTGCAGGACCTGGTCCTTCCACTGCAGCCAGCGGCCGCTGTTGGTGAACGAGCCGGACTTCTCGATCCAGTGCGTGGCCGGCAGCGCGAAGACCTCGGTCTCGATCTTCGACGGATCGACGCCCGGGGCGTGCCAGAACTCTGAGCTGGTGGTCGGCAAGGAGTCCATGACGCACAGCCAATCCAGCTTGCCGAGCGCCTCCTGGATCTGGTTGGAGTCCGGGCCGATGCTCGAGGCGGTCATCCCGCTCAGCATCACGCCCTCCATCTTGCCCTGGAGCGCCTGGTCGAAGATGGTGATCCAGGACGCGTTCCCGGCCGGCTTGGGGAGGTGGTTGAAGGCGAACTCGTTGTCCTTCGTGGCCTTGTCCCCGTACCAGGCCTTGAGGGTGCTGACCAGGAACTTCCCGTAGTTCTCGCCGAAGAAGTTCATGGCGTTGGGGTGGGCCTTCTTGGACGCGCTCTCCTCGACGTAGTCGGCCACGGTGCGCTGGCCGGGGGCGGGGACCTTGAGGTAGCCGGGCAGAACCTCCCACGAGATCGCGTTGTCGGTGTTGCCCTGGATGTTCGCGTGCCCGCGCTCGGCGTTCATCCCTCCGCCGGGCCGGCCCATGTTGCCGAGCAGCAGCTGGAGCACCGCACCGGCGCGGATCATCTGCGACCCGGTGGTGTGGTGGGTCAGGCCGACCGCGTAGACCTGCGTCATGACCTTGTCCGGCCGGCCCATCTCGCCCACGAGCTTGGCGACCTCGAGGAACTGCTCCCGCGGGATGCCCGTGATGCGCTCGACCATCTCGGGGGTGTAGCGCGAGTAGTGCTCGCGCATCAGGTTCATGACCGAGCGGGGGTGGTCGATGTCGATCCGGGCGAAGGTCGTGCTCGGGCCAGAGCTCGCGACGCTCAGTCCAGTCGCGGCTCCCGCGCCGCGGCCGAGCCCGGCGGGGGACTGCTTGGTGCGCCCCGAGCCGCCGCCTGCCGTCTCGTACTTCCAGGTCGTTGGGTCGTACGCACCCGTCTCCGAATCGAAGCCGTTGAACATCCCGTCCTTGAACGAGTAGCCCTTGTCCACGACGAAGGCGGCGTTGGTGTACTCCCGCACGTACTCCTCGTGGAAGAGGTCGTTCTCCAGGACGTACTTGATCAGGCCGCCGAAGAAGGCGGCGTCGGTGCCGACCCGGATCCGCAGGTGGACGTCGGAGACCGCGGTGGTGCGCGTGAAGCGCGGGTCGACGTGGATCATCTTGGCCCCGCGCTCGACCTTCGCCTTCATGAACCAGCGGAACCCGACCGGATGCGCCTCGGCGGGGTTGCCGCCGTTGATCAGAATCAGGTCGGCGTGTTTGATGTCCCGCCAGTGGTTCGTCATGGCGCCCCTCCCGAACGTGGCGGCCAAACTGGCCACCGTGGGGCCGTGTCAGACTCTGGCCTGTTGCTCCAGGTAGACGAGGCCAAGGCCGCGCATCAGCTTGGCGGTGAGGTAGCCCTCCTCGTTGCTGAACGCGGCGCCGCCCGCGAAGGCGATGCCCTCGGTGCGGTTGACCACGTTACCCTCGTCGTCTTTGGTGACGAAGGTGCGATCGCGCCCGGCCTTGATCTTGCGAGCGAGCCTGTCGAGCACGAACTCCCAGGAGACCCGCTTCCAGTCGCTCGCGCCGGGAGCCCGGTAGAGCGGGTTCTGGAGCCGCCGTCGAGAGACCGCGAGCTCCATCGCGCTCGCGCCCTTCGGGCAGAGGGTCCCCTCGTTGATAGGGCTGTCCGGGTCGCCCTCGATCTGGAGCAGCTCGACGCCGTTGCCGTTCTTGCGCGTGTAGGCGAGCAGCGAGCAGCCGACCGCGCAGTAGGGACATATCGAATGGGACACCTTGGCGCCCTCGATGCGCAGCTCCTGCTTGACCGTACGGGCCTCTGCCACGTCGAAGCCCAGTGCTGAGACGCCGAGAGTGGCTGCACCGGCAGCGCCGACCTTCATGAAGTCGCGTCGAGTGAAGTCTGTCACCGCTTCTCCCTCTCCCGTGCTCCTAGCGCTCTCGGCCAGCCCGGACGACGGCAGCATCCTAGTGGTCCATCCGTTTGATTCGCGGCCCGTTGCAGGTGTTCTGGGGTCGTTGCTGAAGCTGTCGCTGGATTGGTTCGGCGACGATGGAGGTATCGCGATGGCGGCTCCGGCGAAACGAAT
>Ga0075530_1001455_pt1 | contig 11226 bp, 8 predicted proteins | sample NGEPerD_2_FD_75101 | JGI IMG/M metagenome (GOLD analysis project Ga0075530, IMG submission 75101) | Arctic peat soil microbial communities from the Barrow Environmental Observatory site, Barrow, Alaska, USA - NGEE PermafrostL1-D | ecosystem: Environmental > Terrestrial > Soil > Wetlands > Peat ...
GCGAGACCCGTGTGCTCACTGACGCAGCGGTGCTTGCCTCGTTCTGGTCACCCGATGGGCGCTGGCTCGCCACGCTCAGCGGCGACGGCGCCGATGGTCAGGTCGCCGGCGTTGCCATGAGGCACGTCCAAGGCCGACAGGCGGCGCTCTTGAACCTCGAGTTCATAGAGGTCGACAGCCTCACCAGGATCGCCGCCGGAGCGTTCAGGCCGACGCCTGCCTTCCTTTCACAGTACCTGCCGTTCTTCGATCAGTACTCACGTTCGCATAGCCTCTGGGCGCCCGATTCGACCGCGTTGGTGCTGCCTACGATCCGGCCCGACGGCACGGCCCAGCTAGTGATCTTTCGGACGGACGGCGCCAACCGTGAGCTGGTGAGAGGTGACATGCCGGCCTGGAACGTGCGTTGATAGCGCGGGCCGATCGGGTCCCGTTGCCTTCAGGTGCGCCGCGAACCGCTTCCCATGACGACCATCACGATCCCGGCCACGACCGCCACGCCTGCCGCGATTTCCGGGATGGGGATGGAGCGTTGCTGCTCGGTCGTCACCTCGATGGGGCCGACGTCGACCGCGGTAGTCTCCTCGGTGTACGTGATCCTCGGTATAAGGAAGCCGAGGATGCCCAGGATTATCAGAATCACACCGATCGTGGTAAGCGAGCGCATGGGTAAACCTCCGGGATGTGCCTAATGGCCATGATATTGTCAGTTCTCATGAGAGATGTTGCTGTGCGGCAGTCGGCGCTGCCGCGGCGGCGGTGGAGTAGCATCTCGTAGCGCACCTGCGACTGGCTCAAGGCCCCATAGATTCAGCTTTTCGCTGTCGACAGTCTTAGCTTCCAGCGCCAGTTCCTCGGGCCACGCTGTCTCGCCGCATCCCATCAGAAGCCGACTGAGGCACGCCAGCCGCTTCGGCGCCGGGAGGCAATTCGTGACATGTCCAACCTGTCAGGCCGAGAACCCAGCGGGGGCGAGGTTCTGCAACAACTGCGGTAATCCCTTGGGCGCGCCCCGGTCGCTGGACGGGGAGCGGCGTCTTGTCACCATCCTCTTCGCCGACGTCGTCGGCTCGACGTCGCTTGCCGAGCGTGTGGATCCTGAAGAGTGGACCGAGATCATGAACGGGGCCATGCGCTTCATGATCCAGGCCGTAACGCGCTACGAAGGCACGGTGGCGCGCCTCATGGGTGACGGCCTATTGGCACTGTTCGGCGCTCCGGTATCGCACGAGGACGATGCCGAGCGCGCTGTCCTCGCGGCGCTGGCAATCCGCGACGCCGCCGCTGACTACTCGGCGCACCTAAGGCGGCGCTACGGTTTCGAGTTCGCCGTAAGGAGCGGCGTTAACACCGGGCTCAGCGTGCTCACGCACGTCGGCGACGAGACCAAGGCCGAGTACACGGCGATGGGCGACAGCGCTAACCTGGCCGCTCGCCTGCAGGCCTTGGCGCCCCCGCAAGGCGTGCTCATCGGACCCGACACGCACGCGCTGGTGCGGCACGCCTTCGTCACACGGATGCGCGGCGAGGAGGCCATAAAGGGCAAGTCCGAAGCCGTGGCCACGTTCGAGGTGTCGGCCGCACTACCCGGCGTGGTCAAGGCCAGGGGCCTTGAAGGCGGCGAGTCTCCCTTCCTCGGCCGCGGCAGCGAGTTGGCAGCGTTGCGGGCAGCCGTCGAGCGCGCCAGCGGCGGCAGGGCCAGCGTCGTCTTCCTTGTCGGCGAGGCCGGTCTCGGTAAGTCGCGCCTTCTCGAGGAGCTAAGGCGGGGCTTGGATCCGAGCGTCGACTGGGTCGAGGGTCGGGCAATCTCCTACGCTCGTACCGCGGCCTATCATCCTTGGCGCCACCTGCTCGTGAAGTCGCTGGGCTTGAGCGAGGGCGCGGCCGGCGACGAGATCGAGCAACGCCTCGGTGATCTGCACCTCACCTCGTCCCCGGGCGGCGGCGGCAGCGAAACAGCCTCGGTCACGGATCCGCCAGCCGGGGCCGGCTCGCGGTCGCCTGGCATCGAACCACCTACCCGGCCGAGCTGGCTCGACGTGCTATCGCTGCTCGCCGGCGCGGGAGCGCCGGCGGATCACTCGGCCCCGCTGGGGTCAGGCGTCGAGGACGCGGCAAAGGGCATTACCGCGGCACTCACGCTACATCTGAAGCGCCTTACCAGTGAGCGACCGCTGGTGGCGGTGCTCGAAGATCTTCATTGGGCCGACCAGGCTTCGGTGCGCTTGGTCGAGAGTCTGGCCAACGCGCTCGACGGGGAGCGCATCCTATTGGTGTGCTCAATGCGGCCCGACAGCCACTCTCCGGCCTACTCACTTCTCGAACGGGTCGAGGCGGGCGACCTCGACGGAGCATCAGCGCAGGTGGGCGTAGTCGAGGTCAACGCGCTCACGGGCGGCGACGCCGAAGCGCTCCTCGACGACCTGCTGACGATAGAGGGGATGCCGCAGGCGACGCGCGCGACGATCCTCGAGAAGGCCGAGGGCAACCCTTTCTACTTGGAAGAGGTGATCCGCTCGCTTATCGGCTCTGGGCACGTCGTCAAGGACGGCGATCGCTGGGTGGCGCGCCGCGCCATCACCGAGGTAAGCGTCCCTGACACCCTGGTAGGCGTACTCAGCGCGCGCATCGACCGGTTGCCCGAGAACGCCAGGCAGGTGGCTCAGACCGCGTCCGTAATCGGCCGCGAGTTCGCCAGCCGGGTGCTAGGCGCGGTGATGCGCGACACGACGAGTGATACGGGCCCGCCCGACCTCCAGCCCCAGCTGCGGACGCTTATTCACGAGGACCTGGTCAACCAGACCTACCTCCAGCGAGACATCGACTACCGCTTCAAGCACGAACTCACGAAGGACGCGGCCTACGAACGCCTGTTGCTCAAGCGTCGACGGGACCTGCACGGCAGGGTCGGCGACGAGCTGGTGGCGCTCTACGGTGACCGTGAGGCCGAGATCGCCGAAGACCTTGCTCACCACTACCTTCTCGGCGAGCGCTGGTTGGAGGCGGCCCACTGGAGCCTGGCGGCCGCTCGGTCGGCACGGCAGCTCTACTCGCTGCCCGAGGCCGAGGAGCTTACGGAGACGGCGTTGACCGCTATCGAACGCGTCCTCGACGCGCACTCCACTGCGACCCAAGACCCGTCGGTCGCCGCTGCGGGCACGCAGGTCGAAGCTCTGGAGTTGCAGGTCAAGATCGTCACCGAACAGGTGAACCTCGCCATTATGATGCGCGTGCACGAAGACCCGGCGCGGCGGCCACAGCTGCTCGAGCGGGCGCGCCGGGCCATCGAGCTGGCCAAGGCGCTCGACGACAAGCGTCTGGTCGTCACCAGCCTCGTCAATTACGGCAACATCCACGTCCTCTCCGGCTTCCCGATAACTGGGTTCGAATCGCTATTGCAGGCGCACGACCTGGCCATGGAGCTGGGCGACGACAAGCTCTTCCTGCTGCCGTTCTGGGTGGCGACTGAGATCTTGCTAGACGACGCGCCTGCCAGAGCCGCCGAGCAGTTCGACAAGGTGATCGAGCTGGCCCGCAAGGTCGGCAACAAGGACATCGAGGCTCACGCCCTCGGCACCAAGGTCGCCGCGCTCGCTCGCCTCGGCGACTTCGAGGCGGCTCGCGAGCTAAGCCAGGTGGCGCTGGCCGCCGCCGAGGCGAGCGGCTCGGTGATCAAGCGCGCCGATGTCGGCATGCTCGTCGGCTCGGCGTTCGTCGAGATGGGCCAGTTCGCTGCTGGCCTCGAGCACATCGAACGCGGCACCGACCTGGCGCTCAGCGTCAACGGGATCGAGTGCGCGTGCAGCGGCTTGCACCTCCTGGGGTTGGGCCAGATGGCTGACAACCACTTGACCGAAGCCGTTGGCAACCTCCGTCGCTCGCTCGAGTACGCGACCAGCACGGGGTTCGCGAACGTTGTGCAGAGCGTGAGGGCCTCCCTTGCGAGCGCCCGCTTCCTCACCGGCGAGATCGAAGCCATCGAGGCCATAGAGCAGGAGATCGATAACGCCGAGGCGCTGAACGACGGCTACGGTGCCTCCCGCTCGCGACTGGCGCTCGCCCAAGCGCTGTCGTCGATCGGCAAGTCGCGGCGGGGTGAGAGCCACGCTCGCCGCGCGGTCGAGTGGTTCGAGGCCCGTGGCATGCAGCCGTACGCGTTGAGGGGCCTCAACCTCCTGGCCGCTTTGCTAGCCGAACAAGGCGACGAAAGGGCGAGCGAGGCCGTCAGGCGGAGGGCGCAAGAGCTCAAAGTCAGCATAAAATGGCCACCGAACACCCCGGTATCAGCGACACTGGAGCCGGAAGATGGGGCACACGAGGCCCCACTGCCGGGAGGGGACTAAACGCGTGCCCGATAGCGAGCCAGTAGCGACCAACACCTCAGAGAAGGCCTCTCCTCAGTCTGGCTCGTCGCCGGAGGAGGCCACGCAGGGCGCGCGCAAGCCGATAATCTTCGCGGTTGACGACGACCTCGGGGTGCTTGGGGCTGTCGCTCGGGACCTGCGCCGCGAGTACGGCGAGCATTACCGCATCCTGCGTGCAGACTCGGGCGAAAGGGCGTTGAGCGCGCTCCAGAAGGCCAAGCTCGGTAACGAGCAGGTGGCGCTATTCCTCGCTGACCAGCGCATGCCGCACATGTCTGGCCTGGAGTTCCTCGGCCACGCTCGCGAACTGTTCCCCGACGCCAAACGCGTGCTGTTGACCGCCTACGCCGACTCCCAGGCGTCGATACAGGCCATCAACGAGACGCGGCTCGACTACTACCTCATGAAACCGTGGGATCCCCCCGAGGAGCGTCTCTATCCGGTCTTGACCGACCTGCTCGACGACTGGCGCGCCGACTTCCGGCCAGCGTTCACCGGCCTTACTCTTATAGGACACCCGTACTCGGCGGCCTCTCACCTACTTAGGGAGTTCCTTGCCCGCAACCTCGTGCCCTACCGCTGGCTCGACGTCGAGACCGCGACCGAGGCCGAAGAGCTGCTTACCATCGCAGCCGCCGCACCCGAGGACCTCCCAGTGCTGCTTCTGGCCGACGGCACCGCCCTGGTCAAACCCGACACGGCGACCGTGGCGCGGAGCATCGGCCTCAAGACCGCGCCCGCGATGCAGCTCTACGACCTCGTCATCGTCGGGGCCGGCCCCGCCGGCCTTGCCGCCGCCGTCTACGGCGCGTCCGAGGGCCTTAGCACGCTGATGATCGAGAGTCATTCGCCGGGCGGCCAGGCGGGCATGAGCTCCAGGATCGAGAACTACCTCGGCTTCCCCTCAGGACTTAGTGGAGCCGAGCTGAGCCGTCGGGCCGCCACCCAGGCACGACGCTTCGGCGCTGAGATCCTCACGCCGACCATGGCCGTCGGGCTGCGGCGCGAAGACCCGTATCGTTTCGTCGAGCTCGCCGATGGCCGCGAGGTCGGCTGCAGGGCGCTGCTCGTCGCCACCGGCATCTCCTACCGGATGATCGACGTTCCTGGGGCCGACCGCCTGGCCGGCAGCGGCGTTTACTACGGCGCGGCAATAACCGAGGCCATGTCGGCTCGTGGTGGCCACGTCTTCGTCATCGGAGGCGGCAACTCCGCCGGCCAAGCCGCGATGTACCTCTCAAGTTTCGCCGCGACCGTCACGATGTTGGTGCGCGGCACCTCGCTGGCGGCGTCAATGTCGCGCTACCTCATCGCCCAGATCGAACAGACACCCAACATCGCGGTGCAGCCGCGCAGGGTCGTCGTCGAAGTGCGCGGTGAGGAGCGCCTCGAGGAGGTCACCATCTGCGAACTCGACTCCCAGCAGACCGAGACGCTGCCAGCCGTCGCGCTCTTCGTGTTCATCGGCGCCTCACCGCGCACCGGCTGGCTTACCGACGTCGTGTCGAGCGACCCGCAGGGTTACCTGAACACCGGTCCGCAACTCACCGAAGACGGCTCGGACCCACCCGGCTGGAACGTCCAGCGCCGACCCTTCTGGTTGGAGACCAGCGTGCCAGGCGTTTTCGCCGCCGGTGACGTCCGCACCCGCTCGGTGAAGCGCATCGCGTCCGCGGTGGGCGAGGGCGCCATGGCGGTGCAGTTCATCCATCAGCACTTAGCGGGAGGTTGACGGCGGCATGAGCCAACCGATGGTCATGGAGTACCTGAGCCGCATCGAGCTCCTGCGCGGCCTCGCGCCTAAGGATCTCGAGACTTTGCTCGACAGTTCGAGCGAGCGCGAGCTCGCGGCGGGCGACTGGCTTATACACGAGGGCGACGTCGGTGACGAGATGTACGTCGTACTCGACGGCCTGCTCGAGGTAAGCGTGAGGGAGGGCGCGGTCGAGGAGCAGGTGGCCAAGCGCAGCCAGGGCGACGTCGTCGGCGAGCTGGCGTTGCTCGGGCGGACCACACGCACGGCCTCGGTGCGAGCGACGACCACCTCGCACGTCTTGGTCGTGAGCCAGGCCGCGTTCGAGACGCTGCTTACCTGCCCCGGCGCCGCCACCACCATCTACCGCACGTCGCTCGAGCGCGAGCACTACCTGGCGTCCCTGCTTGCCCGCCGCGAGAAGCTCGCCGCGCTCGGGACGATGGCGGCCGGGTTGGCCCACGAACTCAACAACCCGGCGGCGGCCCTCAGGCGTAGTGCCAAGGAGCTTGGGCCGGCGATGGAGCGCAGGGACAAGCACGCCGCCGCGCTGTTCGGCAAGGAGCTGCACGGTGAGGAGCTGGCCGGTGCGCTCGAGTTGAGGGCGATAGCAAGGGACCACTTCAGCGGCTCTCCGCTCGCCGCGGCGCGGGCCGACCCACAGGTCGAGGAGGAGCTGCAGCAGGCGCTAGAAGACCTGGGCGTACACGACCCATGGGAGGCCGCTGCCGGCCTCTACGACGCCGGTTGGAGCGCCACGGAGATGGGCGCCGCACTTGCCCCGTTCGAGGCGACGACCAAACCGGCCGCTGCCGACTGGCTGGCGGCCGACGCCGCCTGCAGGGTCCTGCTGCGAGAGATCTCGCTGAGCAGCCAAGCCGTCTCCGATCTCGTCGGGGCGGTGAAGGAGTACACCCAGCTCGACAGGGCGCCCATCGCCGACGTCAATGTTCAGGCCAGCCTTGAGAACACCCTGCTGATACTCAAGCATCGCCTCAAGGACGGCGGCGTCACGGTTCTGCGCGATTACCGCGACGACTTGCCGCAGATAGAGGCGTACGCTAGCGAGCTTAGCCAGGTCTGGACCAACCTCATCGACAACGCTGTCGACGCCATGGGTGGCAGCGGCGTGCTGAGGCTCTCGACCTCCGCCGACGACGCTCAGGTGACCGTCGAGGTCAGCGACGACGGGCCCGGCATCGCCGAGACCGACAAGTCGCACCTGTTCGAGCCGTTCTACTCAACCAAGGGCGTCGGCGATGGCACGGGCCTCGGCCTTTACATCACCAAGGAGATCGTCATGCAACGTCATGGCGGCAGCCTCAGCTTCACTTCCGAGCCGGGTTCCACGACGTTCAGGGTTACGCTGCCGCTGCGGATGGGGGCCCGTGGTCAATAGCTGGAGTGACGGCGAGATGGCGAACATTGGTATTAAACACGGAGCGGCCGTTTGCCTGCTGGGGCTTGCACTCGGCGTGCTCACTCTTCTAGCCCCGCTCGCGCACGCCGGCGCCCCACCTCGCCAAGACCTCGGCGACGCGGCCTGCGCCGGCCTTGAGCGGCCCGTCATCTTCGGCGAGCTCGACTGGGAGAGCGCTCAGGTCGCGACCTGGCTGGCGCGCCTGGTCCTCGAGCACGGCTTCGGCTGCGAGACAGACGCCATCCCCGGCACGGTCGTACCCATCTACCAGGGCGCGATCAGGGGCGACGTGGACGTGGTCATGGAGGTTTGGACCGATAACGTGCCAGAACCTTGGAGCGAGGCGGTCGCGGCGGGCACCGTCGAGCAGCTCGGCCTGGCCTTCGACGACGCCGACCAGGGCTGGTACGTCCCGCGTTACCTGGTCGAGGGCGACGCAGAGAGAGGCATCGAGCCGGCTGCCCCTGACCTGCGCAGCGTGTTCGATCTCGCTAATTACACCGAGCTGTTCCGCGACCCCGAACGTCCCGACAAGGGGCGCTTCTACAACTGCGTGATCGGATGGCAGTGCGAGCTGATAAACACGGTGAAGCTGCACGCCTACGACCTGGCCGACGACTACACCGACTTCAAGGCCGGCACCGGGGTGGCGCTGGCGGCGTCGCTGGAAGGCGCCTACCTGAGGGGCGAGCCGTGGGTCGGCTACTACTGGGGTCCGACCTGGGTGTTGGGGCGCCTCGACCTGCTCAAGCTCGACGAGCCACCGTTCGAGCCAGCGTGCTGGGAGGCCTTCACGGCGTTGCTCGACACGCCGGAGGCGGCCACCGAGGCCTGCGCCTACCCGACCTCGACAGCGGTCCTCGCCTTCGGCTCGCGTTTCAAGGAGGACGCGCCGGACCAGCTACGCGCCTTCTTCGAGTCGTATCACGGCTCCAGCGGCATGCTCTCGGCGGCGCTTGGCTTCATGCACGCCAACGATGTCGGGCCTCGAGACGCCGCTCGTCACCTGCTGATGACGCGGCCGGAGTTGCTGCGAAGTTGGGTCGACGAAGCCGTTGCCGCCCGGGTCGAAGCCGCTCTGGCCGACTGACCGGGGAGCGACGTGCTGGGGCGCGAGTTCCCCTCTGGCTGGAACATCCCGCTACGGGAGTGGACCAACATCGCGGTCGACTGGCTGGTGGTGGCGCTCGCTCCGCTCTTCCGCGGCGTGGCCGACGCCGTGCTGGCGGCGTTGTTCGCCATCGAGAGCCTCTTCAACTGGCTGCCATGGTGGTCACTAGTACTGCTCACCGCAGCGCTTGTCTGGTACGCCACCGGTCGGCGCCTAGTCCCGACGCTGTTGAGCGTGGCCGCGCTGGTCCTCATCGGCACCTTCGGACTGTGGGCGGAGGCCATGACCACGCTGGCGTTGATGAGCGTGTCCACGATCGTGGCGGTCGTTATCGGCCTACCGCTGGGGGTGGCCTCCGCTCGCGCCCCGAGACTGCGCGTAGCGCTTAGGCCGATCCTTGACGTCATGCAGACGATGCCAAGTTTCGTCTACCTGGTGCCGGTCGTCATGCTCTTCGGTCTCGGCAACGTCGCAGCGGTGTTCGCTACTGTCGTCTACGCCGTGGCGCCCATGGTCAGGCTGACCGACCTCGGCCTGCGCACCGTCGACGAGAGCCTCATCGAGGCGGCTTCGACCGCGGGCGCCTCGGAACTGCAGACGCTGTTGCTAGTGCGCTTCCCCTTGGCGCTTCCCACGCTCATGGCGGGCGTCAACCAGACGATAATGCTGGCGCTCTCGATGGTGGTGCTTGCCTCGATGATCGGCGCGCGCGGCCTCGGGCAGGTGGTGTTGCGCGGCCTCCAGCGCGGCGACGTCGGGCTCGGCCTCGAGGCCGGCATCGCTATCGTCGTGCTGGCGATAATCCTAGACCGCGTTACAGCGGGCTTCGCGGCCAAGCTGTAAAGTCCAAGTGAACAGTGCGAGGTCGTTTGGAGGTGCTAACGCGATGTCCTTGAAGCGCCTGTTGGACATCCCCGAGGCCGAAGTCACACCAGAAGAGTTGTTCCTCAGCCGCCGTGAGTTGATGCGCGGAGCCGTCGCCCTGGTGGGCGCGGCGGCCGTATCGCGCGCGCTCGGTCAGGAGGCCGGTGCCGCGGTCGACGAGCTCATGGGGCTCGGCGTAACCGACGAGCGGGTCAACACCTACGAGGCGATCACCACCTACAACAACTTCTACGAGTTCGGGTACGACAAGTCAGATCCGTCGCGCAACTCGGGCGAGTTCGTCACCACCCCGTGGTCGGTGACGATCGACGGGCTGGCCGAGAACACCGGCGAGTTTGCCCTTGACGAGCTGGTCGCGAACTTCGCCCTCGAGCGGCGTGTCTACCGGATGCGCTGCGTCGAGGCCTGGTCGATGGTGATCCCCTGGAACGGTTTCGAGCTGCGCGACCTGCTCGCGCTGGTGGTACCGAAACCAGAGGCGAAGTTCGTCGCCTTCGAGACCGTCCTCCGTCCCGAGCAGATGATCGGGCAACGCCGCAACCTGCTCGAGTGGCCATACGTCGAGGGGCTGCGGCTCGACGAGGCCATGAACCCCTTGACCATCCTGGCCACGGGCCTCTACGACAAGCCGCTGGTGAACGCCAACGGCGCGCCGATCCGCCTCGTCGTGCCGTGGAAGTACGGGTTCAAGGGCATCAAGTCGATAGTCAAGATCTCGCTCACCGCCGAGCAGCCGCCCAACACGTGGAACATCATGGCGCCGCACGAGTACGGCTTCTACGCCAACGTCAACCCCGAGGTTGACCACCCGCGTTGGAGCCAGGCGACCGAACGACGCATCGGCGAGTTCAGGCGCAGGGACACCCTCATGTTCAACGGCTACGGCGAGCTGGTAGCCGACCTCTATGCCGGCATGGACCTGGTGCGGAACTTCTGAGTGAGCGTTCAGACAGGCGGCATCAAGCCGATCGACATGGCGGCGCGCCGGCGTGTGGCCGCCAAGCGCAACCGCCGGCTTAGCCATCTAGGGTTGTGGGCGCTGTGCCTGGTGCCGGCGGGCGTCCTGCTTTACGACGGCTTCACCGGCGGGCTCGGCGTCAACCCGATCGAGACGATCACCGACCGCACCGGCTGGTGGGCCCTCTTCTCCCTGGCGGCCTCGCTCGCCGTAACCCCGCTGCGTCGCCTGTTCGGCTGGCAGTGGCTGGTGCGCTACCGCCGCCAGTTGGGCCTTACGACGTTCATCTATGCCTCGCTGCACCTGGCCACCTACGCTTTCCTCGACCTCGGGCTGGACTTGAGCCACCTCGGTGAAGACATCATCGAACGACCGTTCATCACCGTCGGAGTTACCTCTTGGCTGTTGCTGTTGGCGCTGGCCATCACTTCGACCAACGGCTGGATAAGGCGCCTCGGCAAGCGCTGGACCACGCTGCATAAGCTCGTGTACGTAGTCGCGGGGCTGGTGATGCTGCATTTCTTCTGGTCACAGAAGGCCGACGGCGTCGAGCAGTTCGTGTTCCTCGGCGTGTTCATCGTGCTGCTCGGCGCGAGGGTCGTCTATACGGTTCGCAAGCGCCGCGCGGCCGCTGCCAAGGCGCGCGCGTGACCCCGCGCGATAAGCACAGTGCAGGCGAGGCGCACGAGACGCACGAGGCGCACGAGACGCACGAGACGCACGAGACGCACGAGA
>Ga0075530_1001456_pt1 | contig 11223 bp, 7 predicted proteins | sample NGEPerD_2_FD_75101 | JGI IMG/M metagenome (GOLD analysis project Ga0075530, IMG submission 75101) | Arctic peat soil microbial communities from the Barrow Environmental Observatory site, Barrow, Alaska, USA - NGEE PermafrostL1-D | ecosystem: Environmental > Terrestrial > Soil > Wetlands > Peat ...
AGCGTGTGGCATGAGCACCCATGACCCTGAGGTCCAGTTGGCGTGCGGGTCGGGGGCCGACTTGGCCGGCCGGATGCTGCGACTGGTCGCGTCCACGCCCACCCGACGGCTGGGGACTCGGGCGCGGGTGGAGCTGCGAGCGCTGGTGAGGCGTCGGTGGCAGGACGAGGCAGCCTGCGCGACTGCGGACCCGGAGGGGTGGTTTCCAGAGAAGGGCTCGATCAGGGTGGCGCAGGTGAGCCGAATCTGCGCCGCCTGCCCGGTGAACCGGTCCTGCCTGGCGGTGGCGCTGTTGTGGAACGAGGACGGCATCTGGGCGGGCACCACCCCTGGCCAACGAACCCAGGGATACCGGCTCCTTCGGCTCGGTGTCTCGGCGGCCACGGTGCTCGAGCTGCTTCTCACCCAGGCGAAGCGACCGGCCTCGGCTCGGCGCCGCTGGTCCGGTAAGGCTGCGCCCTCGACACATTTGCCCGGCCCCCGAGCGGTGCCACACGGTGACGGGTCCGGCGGTCAGGAGGCCGCGTGAACACCTCGACCGGAACTCTCCCACCGAGTCCGGTGGTCACGCCTGACGTGGTGCGCGACTACGCGGCCGAGGCGGGTGTCTGTGTGCGGCCGCTGCTGCGCACCGTCACGGACAGGGCGACCGGTCAGTCCAGCACCGTGGTGATCCGGTGCGGCTCCACGCGTGAGTCCAGATGCCCACCATGCGCGGCCAAAGCACGACGGTTGCGGATGCAGCAGTGCGCGGAAGGCTGGCACCTCGCCGACGACCCGCTGCCGCCGCCCGAACAGTCCTCGGGTCAGGACGAGCAGCAGGTAGAGACGGACGACCCCGAGCAGGCTGGGAATGGGTCCTCACGGCGGGTGCGGTCGACCAGGCGCCGCTCGGATGCAGCGGACCTGCCGAAGGTGCCACAAGAGCACCGGTCGGTGGGCCGCACCTTCAGCGCACCCGATGGGACGACGTACCGGCCGTCGATGTTCGTCACCCTCACCCTCGGCTCTTACGGCAAGGTGATCCCCGGCCGCAAGCGGGTGCGCGTGCCGGGTGCCGGGGCCCCGGTGCGGCCGGCGGACTATGACTACCGGCGGGCCGCGGTGGAGGCGATGTTCTTCACCCGGCTCTTCGACCGGTGGGTGCAGAACTTGCGGCGCTGCGCCGGGTTCAAGGTGCAGTACTTCGGCGCCATCGAGCCGCAACGCCGGATGGCGCCCCACATCCACGTGGCCATGCGTGGCGCCATTCCCCGAGCCACCATCCGGGCCGTCACCAAGGCGACCTACCTGCAGCTGTGGTGGCCCTCCTTCGACCAGGTGGTCTACACCGACCCGGACCGGCAACCGTGGTGGGATCAGAGCCAGGGGCGGTACCGGTGTCCCGAGACCGGGATGGTGCTGCCGACCTGGGAGCAGGCTCTCGACGAGCTCGACGCCGACCCGGACGCGACCCCGGCGGTGGTGATGCGGTTCGGCACGCAGGTCGACATTCAGGGGATCATCGCGCCCTCTGCCGATGCGGACCGGTCGATCCGGTACCTGACGAAGTACCTGACCAAGGACATCGCCGAGACCTACAGCGCACCCGACGCCACCCCGCTGGACCTGGCCTACGAGCGGCACATCGACCGGCTCTTCGACCAGGTGACCGTGCTTCCCTGTTCACCCGAGTGCTCGAACTGGCTGCGCTACGGCATCGCACCCAAGGACGCCGGCCCGGGTCTCGACCGCGGTCTGTGTCCATCGAATGCTCACCAGCGGGAGAACCTCGGCCTCGGTGGCCGCCGTGTGCAGGTGTCGCGGGCCTGGTCGGGCAAGACGCTGTCCGAGCACAAGGCCGACCGCGCGAGCGTGGTCCGTGAGGTACTCAAGGAGGCGGGGATCGAGGCACCGGACGCCGACCGGATGGCCGCCGACGTGCTCGCCGAGGACGGTCTGCCCCGCTTCGTGTGGGAAGACGTGCCAGTGGCCGAGCGCGACTACGTCACCGTGGTGATGGCCTCGGTCCTCGAGGCGCAGCGGTGGCGCCGCGAGTACCAGGAGGCGAAGCAACAGGCAGCAGCTCGGGCCAGTCCCGTCCCGTCTGAGGGACTGTGCACAGCAGTTCGGCAACTGAGCTGACCACACCCCCGCGGCCTCCCGATAGCCAGCCAAACCAAGGTCGCCTGACTGGCTGTCCAGGGTGAGCGCAGCGAATCACGCAGTGACACGAAGTGCCCTTGACGGGCAGCCAGGCGACCGGACGATCAGTTGGCGGGAGGACGCGGTCCCCGGCCAACAAGGCGAGCTGGTGGACAGAACGGAGCTTGGGGATGGAAGTGCACATGGACCCGGATCGGATGCTCTACCGGGTGGAGGAGGCGGCGGCGGTGCTGGCGTTGAGCCGTCATCGGTTGTACGAGCTGATTCGCTCGGGTGAGCTGCCGACGGTGAAGATCGGGAACCTTCGGCGGGTGCCGATGCAGTCGATGGTGGCGTACGTCGACGGGCTCTTGCTCCAGGTCGGGCGGGACGATGACCACGCGGCGTGAACGTGGCGAGGGCGGGCTGCACTGGTCGGAGGGCAGGCAACGGTGGATCGCCACAGTCACGGTCGGGTTCGACGTGCACGGGAAGCGGCTCACCCGGCGGGTCAGCTCGAAGACGAAGACCGATGCCAAAGAGGCGCTCCGGAAGATGGTCCACGAGCTCGGTGACGGCACCAGCACGTGGTCGCAGGTCACGGTCAAGGAGGCGGTCGACGGCTGGCTGCGGGACGGACTGCACGGTCGGAGCACGGGAACGGTGAAGACATGCCGGCACCTGTGCGAGACCCACATTGTTCCGGGTCTGGGCAAGAAGCGGCTGGTCGACCTACGGGCCCGCGACATCGATCGGTGGCTCGACGCGAGGACGGACCTCAGCACGTCGACGCTTCAGCGGCTGCTCTCGACGTTGCGCCGGGTCATCCGTTGGGCGGAGGCGCGGGACCTGGTCGGTCGTAACGTCGCGATGCTGTGTACGGCACCGAATGGAACAGGTGGACGAGCCTCGAACTCGCTGACGCTGGCGCAGGCACAGGCGGTGATGCGGGCGGCCGAGGACAGTCACCTGCATTCTTACGTCGTGCTCGCGCTGCTGACCGGGGTCCGGACCGAGGAGCTGCGGGCGCTGACCTGGGATCGGCTGGACCTGGTTGGTGACCCAGAAGGCTCGCCGCCGACACCACCTAGCATCCAGGTGTGGCGCTCGGTTCGCTCGGGTGGTGACACCAAGACTCGCAGCTCGCGCAGGACGCTGGGTCTCCCGACCCGGGCGGTGGTGGCGCTGGAGAAGGAGAGAGCCAGCCAGGTGGAGGCGGGTGTCTGGTCGGAGACCGGCTACGTGTTCTGCACAAGCTCGGGCCTGCCGCTGGACGCGGCCAATGTGCGGCGGTCGTTCCGAACGGTTTGCGTGAAGGCTGGGCTCGAGGGGTCCTGGACTCCTCGAGAACTGCGGCACTCGTTCGTCTCGCTGATGTCGGATGCCGGCGTTCCATTGGAAGCCATCGCCCGGCTGGTCGGACACCGCACTACGGCGGTCACCGAGACGGTCTACCGCAAGCAGCTGCGGCCGGTGCTGACATCGGGCGCTGAGGTCATGGACACGCTGTTCTGAGGGGTTAGTCACTCAGTTAGTCACTCAGGGCACCGAGTTGGAGGTGAGACCGATGAGGATCGGAGGTGCAGCAGCAGAGAACTGGCAGGTGAGGCGTGGTGCGGTGTTGGTGGGCCTAAGAGGACTTGAACCTCTGACCTCTTCCTTATCAGGGAAGCGCTCTAACCGTCTGAGCTATAGGCCCGGAAGGTGCACCCTCGCACTGCCCGCCGGGTGGACCGAGAGGGAAGGCTACCGCATGCTCCGGAGCCCCCACAAAACGCATCAGTTGCCGAATCAGTTGTCCTCGGCCAGCGTGACTTCGATGCCCCCGAGCAGGGCCGCGGAGAGGTTGTAGAGGAACGCCCCGAGCGTCGCGATGGCGGTGATCAGGATGACGTCGAGCACGGCCACGATCATCGTGAAACCGAGGACGCGGGAGGTCCCGACGTACTCCTGGATGTCGAACGGCTCGTTGTTGTCCCCGCCCACCGCCTGCTGGACGATCGAGTTGATCGACTCCCAGACCCCTGCTGCGCCGAGCACCGACCAGATGATCGACACGGCGATCACGAGCACGATACCCAGGGCGATCGAGAGCAGGAACGAGGTCTTCATCACCGACCAGGCGTCGACCTGGACCAGGCGCAGCTGCGCGCGGCGGGTACGACGGGGGGTTCCCTGCCCGGGAGGGCCCTGCTTCGACTGCCTCGGGGCGTTCGAGCTCACCCTGGGACGGCGGGCCGGACGCGCGGACCGCTGCGACTGCCCTGGCTCGACCGTCCCTGGCTCGACCGCCTGCGGCGCGAACATCTGGGACTCCGCCTTCTTGAGCTGAGCCTTCTGGGAGCGAGCGGACTCACGAGCGGCCTGCTTCTCGGACGCGGCCTTCGCGGAAGCGGCCTTCTTGGACGCCGCCTTCTCAGCCGCCGCCTTCTCGGATTCGGTACGCCGGGCCGCCGCCGCGGCCTCCTCGGCCTTGCGCGTGTCCTCGATCAGCTCCGGAGGTGGTGGCGGCAGAATCGGTCCGCTCAGCCTCCGGCGGGGTGCGATGGACCCGTCGTCGCGGCTCTCAGCCATCAGCTCTCCCCGCGATCTGTACCGGTTTCGTTCTCGGTCTCGGTGTCGATTGTTGCACTGTGCCCGTCATTGTCCCAGTTATTGCCGTGGTCCTGGTCGTGATCCTTGTCGTCGTCCTCGTCGGATTCCACCGTGGACTCCGCCGATGGCTCCTCCAGGTCACCAGGCGACTCGGAGGCCTCACCCTGAGCCTCCGCGGCCTCGACCGCTTCCTCGACGGCCTCCTCCACCGTGGCATCCTTCTCCACGCTGCGGGCCACGACCGCGACCGAATCCCCGCCCTTGGGCGTCACGAATTTCACCCCCATGGTCGAGCGTCCGGTAGCCCGGAACTGGTCGTTGATCGGGCTGCGCACGACCTGGCCTCCGGAGGTGATCGAGAGGATCTCGTCGCCCTCGACCACGATGAACGCTCCGACCAGGCCGCCACGGTCCTCGTTCGTCAGCGACATCGCCTTGATCCCGAGCCCACCCCGCGACTGGGTGCGATAGTCGGAGATCCGGCTGCGCTTGGCGAACCCCCCATCGGTCATGGTGAAGACATACTGCTCCGCGACATCCGGGGCCCCGGGGGCGTCAGTGCCCTCGCCGGCAGCATCGATCGGCTCGACCAGCGATGCCTCGGCGGCCACCTGCTCGGCACGGATCACCGACATCGACAGCACCGAGTCGGCGTTGCGGAACTTCATGCCCTGTACGCCGCTCGTGGCCCGGCCCATCGGGCGGAGCTGGACGTCGTCGGCCGTGAACCGGATCGCCTGACCCTTGCGGGAGACCAGCAGGATGTCGTCGTCGGCATTGACCAACTCGGCGCCGATCAGCTCGTCGTCGTCCTCGCGGAAGTTGATCGCGATGACGCCGGCCTGTCGCGGGCTGTCGTAGTCACCGAGACGGGTCTTCTTCACGAGTCCGGCCCGGGTGGCGAGTACGAGGTACGGCGCCTGCTGGTAGTCGCGGATCGCCAGCACCTGTGCGATCTGCTCGTCGGGCTGGAAGGAGAGGAGCCCGGCGACGTGCCCACCCTTGGCGTCCCGCGATGCCTCAGGCAGGTTGTAGGCCTTGGTCCGGTAGACCCGGCCGGCCGTGGTGAAGAACAGCAGCCAGTGGTGGTTGGTGGTCGCCATGAAGTGTTCGACGACGTCGTCGCCACGCAGCGCCGCGCCGCGGACACCCTTGCCGCCACGCCTCTGGGTCCGGTAGTTGCTGGCCAGGGTGCGCTTGGCGTAGCCGCCGCGCGTGATCGTCACGACCAGCTCCTCGTCGGGGATCAGGTCCTCCATCGAGAGATCACCGTCCGCGGCGATGATCTGGGTACGACGGTCGTTGCCGTACTTGTCGACAATGGCGGCCAGCTCGTCGGAGACGATCTGCCGCTGCCGCTCCTCATGGGCCAGGATGTCCTCGAGGTCGGCGATCTCGAGCTCGATCTCGACGAGCTGGTCGATGATCTTCTGGCGCTCGAGTGCGGCGAGCCGGCGCAGCTGCATGTCGAGGATCGCGTTGGCCTGGATCTCGTCGAGCTCGAGAAGCTCGATCAGGCCCACTCGCGCGTCGTCGACCTCAGGCGAGCGGCGGATCAGCGCGATCACCTCATCCAGCATGTCCAGGGCCTTGGCCAGGCCGCGCAGCACGTGGGCGCGACGCTCGGCCTCGGCGAGGCGGTAGCGGGTCCTGCGCTGGATGATCTCGATCTGGTGGTTGACCCAGTTCTTGATGAACTGGTCGACGGTCAGCGTGCGAGGTACGCCGTCGACCAGGGCCAGCATGTTGGCGCTGAAGTTGGTCTGCAGCTCGGTGTGCTTGAGCAGGTTGTTCAGCACCACCCGGGCGACGGCGTCGCGACGCAGCACCACCACCAGGCGCTGGCCGGTGCGGCCCGACGAGTCGTCCCTGACATCGGCGATGCCCTGCACCTTGCCGCCACGGACCAGATCGGCGATCTTCTCGGCCAGGTTGTCCGGGTTGACCATGTAGGGCAGCTCGGTGATGGCCAGGCAGGTGCGGCCCTTGTTGTCCTCGTCGATCTCGATGACAGCGCGCTGGGTGACCGACCCACGGCCGGTTCGGTAGGCCTGCTCGATGCCCTCACGACCGACGATGAGCGCGCCGTTGGGGAAGTCGGGGCCCTTGATCCGCTCGATCAGGGCGTCCTGCAGCTCCTCGCGACTGGCGTCCGGGTGCGCCAGCGCCCACTGCGCGCCGTCGGCGACCTCGCGCAGGTTGTGCGGCGGGATGTTGGTGGCCATCCCGACGGCGATTCCGGCCGAGCCGTTGACCAGCAGGTTTGGGTAGCGCGCCGGCAGAACCGTCGGCTCCTGGGACCGCCCGTCGTAGTTGGGCTGGACGTCGACGGTGTCCTGCTCGATGTCGCGGACCATCTCCAGCGCCAGCGGTGCCATCCGGCACTCGGTGTAGCGCATCGCGGCCGCCGCATCGTTGCCCGGCGAGCCGAAGTTTCCCTGGCCGTGGATCAGGGGGGCACGCATCACCCACGGCTGCGCGAGGCGCACCAGGGTGTCGTAGATCGCCGTGTCGCCGTGCGGGTGGTACTGACCCATGACGTCGCCGACGACGCGGGAGCACTTGGAGAAGCCGCGGTCGGGACGGTAGCCACCGTCGTACATCGCATAGAGCACCCGGCGGTGCACCGGCTTGAGCCCGTCGCGCACGTCGGGCAGTGCGCGGCCGACGATGACCGCCATCGCGTAGTCGATGTAGGCGCGTTGCATGGAGGTCTGCAGCTCGATCGGTTCGATCCGGCCGCCCGGTCCGGGGCCGCCGGAGGCAGTGGGAGTCTGGGTCACTGTTCGTCCTTCTGGTCGGTTCTGGTCACGTCACGGCCTGGGACCGACGCCTGGATGTCGAGGCTCTATATGTCGAGAAACCGGACGTCCTTGGCATTGCGCTGGATGAAGCCGCGACGCTGTACGACGTCCTCGCCCATCAGCACCGAGAAGACCTCGTCGGCCTGCGCCGCGTCGTCAAGGGTCACCTGCAGCATCAATCGCTGCTCGGGGTTCATCGTGGTCTCCCACAGCTCGTCGGCGTTCATCTCACCGAGGCCCTTGTAACGCTGGACGGGATTCTCCTTGGGCAGCTTCTTGCCCTGGGCCAGGCCGTCGCGCATGAGCGCGTCGCGCTCGGAGTCGGAGTAGACGAACTCGTGCTCCGACGGCTTGTTCCAACGCAGCCGGTAGAGCGGCGGCTGGGCCATGTAGACGTAGCCGCCCTCGATCAGCGGCCGCATGAACCGGAAGAGCAGCGTGAGCAGCAGGGTGTTGATGTGGTGGCCGTCGACGTCGGCATCGGCCATCAGCACCACCTTGTGGTAGCGCAGCTTGTCGACGTCGAACTCCTCGTGCACGCCCGTGCCGAGCGCCGAGATGATCGACTGGACCTCGGTGTTGGCCAGGACCTTGTCGAGACGGGCCTTCTCGACGTTGAGGATCTTGCCGCGGATCGGCAGGATCGCCTGCACCCGCGAGTCGCGACCCTGGCGCGCCGAGCCGCCTGCCGAGTCGCCCTCGACGATGAAGACCTCGCACTCCTCGGGGTTGGTCGACTGGCAGTCCGAGAGCTTGCCGGGCAGCCCCCCGCCACCGAAGAGGTCCTTGCGGGAGCGGGCCAGGTCGCGGGCCTTGCGGGCCGCCACCCTCGCCTGCGCAGCCGCCTGGGCCTTGCGGACGATGTCCTTGCCCTCCGCCGGGTTCTTCTGGAACCAGTCACCGAGCTGGTCGTTGACGATGCGCTGCACGAAGCCCTTGGCCTCGGTGTTGCCGAGCTTGGTCTTGGTCTGGCCCTCGAACTGCGGATCAGCCAGCTTGATCGAGATGATCGCGGTCAGGCCCTCGCGGATGTCGTCGCCCTTGACGCGGTCCTCGACCTTCTTCATCAGGCCCCACTCCTCGCCCCAGTTGTTGACCAGAGTCGTCAGGGAGGCGCGGAAACCTTCTTCGTGGGTGCCGCCCTCGTGGGTGTTGATGGTGTTGGCGAAGGTGTGCACCGACTCGTTGTAGGTGGTGTTCCACTGCATCGCGAGCTCGAGGCTCATGTGGCTCAGCTGGCTCTCCGGCGTCTCGGCCTCGAAGTTGATGATCGTCGGGTTCGCGATGGTCTTGCTGCGGTTGAGGTGCTCGACGTAGTCGACCAGGCCGCGGTCGAACCTGAACCGACGCTCCATCACCCCGCCCGGGGCGCTCCGCGCCGCCTGGGCGCCCTCACCGCCGTCCTCGAGCTCGTCGGAAACGGTGCCGTCGTCGATCGCCTCGGCGATCTCCGCAGCCGCGGGTCGTTCGTCGCGTACGACGATCTCGAGGCCCTTGTTGAGGAAGGCCATCTCGCGGAAGCGGTTCGTGATCGTCTCGAAGGAGTAGTTGGTGGTCTCGAAGATGTTGTCGTTGGCCCAGAACCGGGTGGTCGTGCCCGTCTGGTCCGTGGGCTCGCGCTTCTCGAGCGGACCAGTGGGGACCCCCATCTCGAAGGCCTGGAACCAGGTGAAGCCGTCGCGCCTGATCTCCACCTCGACCCGCTTGGAGAGGGCGTTGACCACCGAGACGCCGACGCCGTGCAGGCCACCGGACACCTTGTAGCCAGAACCTCCGAACTTGCCGCCTGCGTGCAGCACGGTGAGCACGATGGTGACCGCGGGCAGCTCCTGGCCGGGTGGGATGTCGACGGGGATGCCACGACCGTTGTCGGCGACCTGGACGGCCCCGTCGTGAAGGATCGTGACTTCCACGCGGTCACAGAACCCGGCGAGCGCCTCGTCGACGGAGTTGTCCACGACCTCCCACACGAGGTGGTGCAGGCCACGTTCGCCGGTGGAGCCGATGTACATGCCCGGACGCTTGCGGACGGCCTCGAGACCTTCGAGCACCTGGATCGCGCTGGCGTCGTAGGAACCAGCCTCCACGGCGTGGCCTTCGAGGATGCTGGCCGTCACGACCTCGGGTGCCGGTGGGTGCTCGGCCAGGCCTTCAGGGGGCAGGCTGTCTGTGGCCAGGCTTTTCGGGGGCAGGCCGTCTGGGGTGAGGGCATCGGAAGGTGTCGCGGTGGTGGGCTCGTCGGCCACTAAGGCTTCCTCTTCTGCTGTGCGCCGACCGTGCTGGACCGGGGCGAGGATTTGATGGGTGTGGCACGCTCGGTGCAACACCTCCGTGCAACACAATGGCCGCCTCACATTGGGTCGGCGACCAACGCTCAGTCTACCCGTCACGGGCGCACAATCACGTACCCTTCCCCGGGATTGTGGACATCCGGCTCGAAAAATGGCCCTCAGAGGCCCGGAACGGGGTCCGGCAGGCCGTCCGAGGGGGTGAGCCGACTCCCTATACGGCCCCGGCGGCGTTCAGGGCGCCTCCTCGAACAGGCGGGATCTCGAGGTGGGTCCTCAGGTGGGTCGTCGGTGCCCGGATGCCACAATTGTTGGATCGGGACGTCGAGCGAGGCGATGTCGACGTCCGAGGCCAACATTTGTGGGTTTGGGCCGCCGTCACGGATCAGTCCCGGCCTGCCAACAAGGCCACCGTCCCGGGCCTCGGCGACCGGTTGGCGGACCGAGTGCTCCGTGAGGGTCAGCCGTACGTGTCTCTGGGCCCGCGGCCCTTGACCCGGAGTCGGCCACGCTTCCACGAGGGACCGCGCGGACCTTCCACGTCGATCACCTGCACCGTCTCCTGCCCGAGCACCTCGTTGAGACGGCGTACGACGTCGGGGGCGAGCAGCTTCATCTGGGTCGCCCACGCCGTGGAGTCGGTGCGTACGACGAGCCGGCCGTCGGCGAACGACTCGGGCATCACGTGCTGGCCCACGTCACGGCCGACGATCGCCTCCCAGCGCGAGAACACGCCGTGCACTCGCAGCTCGGTCTCCCAGCCCTGTTCGCTGACGAAGCGGCCGAGCGTCGCGTCCATGGTCTGGGGATCGCGGTCGTCGGGGTGGGCCCCGCTCGAGGTGGCATCCCGGAACGCGCGCCACCGACGTGCGGCGGCGACGCCTCTGGGACCGGAGCCGCCGCGCGAGGGATGTTTCGGCGTCTTGCCGGCCAACCCGCGGGCGATCGAACGCGCCAGGTCCAGGCCCGAGTCGTCGTGCTCCACCGCCGTCGGCTGGCCCGCCGACTGCTCAGCCGACTCCCCAGGACGCTCCTCTGGCTCTGCTGCTGGATCCAGCTCGTCATCGCCCAACGGGGTTCACCTGCCCGTCGGCCACGTTGAAACGCCGCCCGCGCAGCCCCTCTGGGATGTCCTCGGGCACGGCTGCTGTGACCAGCACCTGCTCGGCTCCGCAGACCAGCTCGGCGAGCTGGGCCCGCCGGCCCGTATCGAGCTCGGCGAAGACATCATCGAGGATCAGCACCGGGTCGTCGCCGGTCGAGCGCAGCAGCTCGTAGGAGGCCAGCCGCATCGCGAGCGCGAAGGACCACGACTCCCCGTGACTGGCGTATCCCTTGACCGGGAACTCCCCCAGCGAGCAGAGCAGGTCGTCGCGGTGCGGGCCCACGAGTGACATGCCGCGCTCGAGCTC
>Ga0075530_1001457_pt1 | contig 11222 bp, 12 predicted proteins | sample NGEPerD_2_FD_75101 | JGI IMG/M metagenome (GOLD analysis project Ga0075530, IMG submission 75101) | Arctic peat soil microbial communities from the Barrow Environmental Observatory site, Barrow, Alaska, USA - NGEE PermafrostL1-D | ecosystem: Environmental > Terrestrial > Soil > Wetlands > Peat ...
CGTCCTGGTCGGTCCCTCAGGCTGCGGCAAGTCCACCGCACTGCGGATGCTCGCCGGACTCGAAGAAGTCAACGTCGGCGACGTCTGGATCGGCGACCGCAACGTGACGGACCTGTCCCCCAAGGACCGCGACGTCGCGATGGTCTTCCAGAACTACGCGCTGTACCCACACATGACCGTCGCCGACAACATGGGCTTCGCACTCAAGATCGCGGGCATCAACAAGGCCGAGATCGCCAAGCGCGTCCAGGACGCCGCCAAGATCCTCGACCTCGAGGACTATCTCGAGCGCAAGCCCAAGGCGCTCTCTGGTGGCCAGCGTCAGCGCGTTGCCATGGGCCGGGCCATCGTCCGCAACCCACAGGTGTTCCTCATGGACGAGCCGCTGTCGAACCTCGACGCCAAGCTGCGCGTTCAGACGCGGACCCAGATCGCTTCTCTGCAAAGGCGTTTGGGCGTCACCACGGTCTACGTCACCCACGACCAGATCGAGGCCATGACGATGGGCGACCGGGTCGCGGTCCTCAAGGACGGCATCCTGCAGCAGTGCGACACCCCGCGCCGGATGTACGACCACCCGGACAACGTGTTCGTCGCCGGCTTCATCGGCTCACCGGCTATGAACCTCTTCGACGTTCCCGTCGTCGAGGGCGGCGTGCAGTTTGGTTCGAGCATCCACGAGATCGAGCGCGACGACCTTGCAAAAGCCGGCAAAGAGGTAACTCTCGGTGTCCGTCCTGAAGATCTGACGATCGTCACCGACGGTTCGGGTCTGGACGTCACCGTTGATGTCGTCGAGGAGCTCGGCGCCGACGCCTACGTCTACGGCTCGACCACCGAGACCGCTGGTGAGATCAAGCCGATCATCGCGCGAGTCGACGGTCGCACGCCTCCGAAGAAGGGCGCCGTCGTCAACCTCACGCCCCGGAAGGGCCACGTGCACCTGTTCCACACCGAGACCGGCCTACGCATCGAGTGACACTGCCCCGCTGACCAGGAGGTGGCGGTGTCCCTCGAGGACGCCGCCACCTTCTGCCGTGTCAAGCCGCCGCCCTCTGCCGTGTCACCATAATCAGGTGGCACTTGAGATCACCGCAGCCAGGCTGGATCCCGCAATGCTCGACCTGCCATGGCCGCTGCCGTTGGAGGACTGGCCCACCGAGCTTCTTGCGGCCCTCCCACGCGGCATCTCCCGGCACGTCGTGCGGTTCGTCAAGCTCTCCGGCACGGTCATCGCGATCAAGGAGATCAAGGCAGACCTCGCCACCCGCGAATACAACATGCTGCGCTTCCTGAACAAGGTGAGCCAGCCCTGTGTCGTGCCCCTGGGCGTCATCAGCGGCCGCACCACCGCCGATGGCCAGGAGCTGGACGCCTGCCTGATCACCCTGCATCTGCAGTGGTCCCTGCCCTACCGGGCCCTGTTCAGCCAGGGCCTGCGCCCGAACACGGCGCAACGGCTGATCGACGCCTTGGCGGTGCTGCTGGTGCGGCTCCACCTGGCGGGCTTCTGGTGGGGCGACGTGTCTTTGTCCAACACGCTGTTCCGCCGGGACGCGGGTGCTTTTTCGGCATACCTCGTTGATGCCGAGACCGGCGAGATCCGCAACAAGCTCTCCGACGGGCAGCGCGAGCACGACCTTGACGTTGCCCGGGTCAACATCGCCGGCGAGCTGATGGACCTGGCAGCAGGCGGGCTCCTGGCCGACTCCGTCGATCCGGTCGAGATCTCTCAGAGCATCCTCGACCGCTACCGCTGTCTGTGGCGCGAGCTCACCGAACGTCAGCGGTTCGAGCGGGGCGATCGGTGGCGGGTCGAGGAACGCATCCGTCGACTGAACGAGCTCGGCTTCGATGTCGACGAGCTGTCGATCTCCACCGACATCGGTGGTACGACCATCCAGATTCAGCCGAAAGTCGTTGATGCAGGCCATCATTCGCGCCGACTGTTTCGTCTGACCGGGCTCGACGTCGAAGAGAACCAGGCTCGCCGCCTGCTCAACGACCTCGATGCCTACCGCGCCTCGCAGGATCGGCAGAATGACGACGAGGAGCTGGTCGCCCATGACTGGCTGTCCCAGATCTACGAGCCGACCACCCGCGCCGTCCCCCGCAACCTGACCCGCAAGCTGGAGCCGGCCGAGGTGTTCCACGAGGTCCTCGAACACCGGTGGTACATGTCGGAGACCGCGGACCATGACGTCTCGATCGAGGCTGCCCTTGCCGACTACGTCAAGAACGTCCTGCCCGGAAAGCCGGACGAGGCAACCGTTCTCGGCGTCGACACGATCGAGATGCCAGTAGTGGCGACGTTCCTGACGTGAAGCAGTCTCGTCGCTAGGAGCTCAGACAGGCGAGAGCCAGGTCCAGCCGGGCAGGTTTCGCAGGACCCAGAAGGCCAGAATCAGGCCGAGCACGCCGTGCAGCACCCACGCTGGCGCCAACCAGCCTTGCTTCCGACCAGTAATGGTCCGCCGCAGCCAGAGCACCCAGGTGGTCACGATGTATCCGGCTGCCACCACCGCGAACGGGTTGCGGGCCAACGCCGTCACAATGTCACCATGGGCCAGAGCGTGCATCGCGCGCAGGGAGCCGCACCCCGGGCAGTACCACCCGGTCACCCACAGAAACGGACAGGTCGGGAAGTGGCCGGCGACGTTCGGATCGACCGCGGTCACGTATCCGGCACCGAACAGCCCCACCGCCCCGACCGCCAACGGCAGCAGCGCCAGCCGTCGGCCACCACGGGGAGCGGCCGGACCAGGGCTGGACAGCGAGTCCGCTGGGGCGGGCGACGCCGGGTGGGAGAACACGTGCATCACGAGTTCCGAACGTTCGCAACGGGTCCGGTCAGGACCCGATCGTGGAGCTGGTGGCGAGCAGGCCAAAGAAGAAGATCATGGAGAGGACACCGAGGACAACCCACGCGATGGCAGACCAGATGGCGAAGTTCTTGGCCTTCTTCGAAGCCTCCTGGGCGCCGGCCCAGTCCCCCATTGCCCACTTGCTGTTGACCTGGGTGGAGAAGACGATCGAGACGACACCGAGGGGCAGGAAGCACAGCACCGTCGACAGGATTGCCCACACGAGATAGTTGGGCGGCGGTGGGCTCACAGATCCTGGGGCCCCGTAGCCGCCGTAAGGAGGTGGCGGCGGTGGCGGTGGCGGCGGGCTGCCGTAGTCAGACATGCGAGCCCCTTTCGTTGTGGGCGCAGCCGGCCTGATAGCGCAGCTGCCGAGGAACGGTATCGGATGTTGCCTGCTGACGTCTGCACATTCGAGCGAAGATGCGAGCCTAGAGCGCGCGGCGGCGGGCCACTTCATAGAGGGTGACGCCGGTGGCAATCCCGGCATTGAGGCTCTCCGCGGCCGAGGACATCGGGATCGACACGATCTGGTCGCAGGTCTGGCTGACCAACCGCGACAGCCCCTTGCCCTCGGACCCGACCACGATGACCAGGGGCTCCTTGGCCAGCTCGAGATCCGGCAGCTGCACGTCGCCATCCATGTCGAGACCCAGGACGAAGAAGCCGGCCTTGCGGAAGTCCTCCAGGGTTCGGGTCAGGTTGCTGCACTGGGCAACCGGGATGCGAGCAGCCGCACCGGCCGAGGTCTTCCACGCGGCAGCGGTCATGCCCACCGAACGTCGTTCCGGCACCACGACTCCGTGCCCCCCGAAGGCGGCGACCGAACGAAGGATCGCCCCGAGGTTGCGGGGGTCCGTGATGCCGTCCAGAGCGACGATCAGCGGTATGCCGGGCGCCTCAGGGTTGACCAGGTCACTGGGGTGGGCATAGGCGTACGCCGGAACCTGGAGAGCCAGACCCTGGTGGACTCCGCCGTCAGTGAGCCGGTCGAGCTCGCCGCGAGGGGTCTCCAGGATCGCGAGGCCGCGACCCGTGGCGATCTTGAGGGCCTCACGGACCCGGTCGTCCGACTCGAGCCGGCCGGCGACATACATCGTGGTCACCGGGATGTCCGCGCGCAGCGCCTCCAGCACGGAGTTGCGGCCATAGACGATCTCGCTTGATCCCTTGACCCGACGGGTCGAGCCCGGACCACCACCGCGTGCGGGGCGGGGCCCTGGGGCTGCCGCCCGCTTGGCTCCGCGGACCGCAGCCTTGTGCGCCGGGTGCTTGGTGCGATCGGTGGCCTTGGGGGTTGCACCGCGGGCTTCGAGACCCTTGCGTCGTTGGCCGCCGCTGCCGGAGCTCGGACCCTTCTTGGGCCCGCGGATGGCGCCTCGGCGCTGAGAGTTTCCAGGCATGTTCGGTCGGCCTTTCAGGCGTCGTTACGTCGGGCCAGCGACCAGCGCGCGCCCGAGGCTGTGTCCTCGACAACGATGCCCGCTGCCGTGAGCTGATCGCGGATCTGGTCCGCCAAGGTGAAGTCGCGTGCCGCACGGGCTGCCGCGCGGGCGTCGAGACGGTCCTTCACGAGCGCGTCGAGGGCCGGCATCGCATCGTCAGCCCCGCTGCCCGCTGCCGAGCTCCATTTCGGGTGAAGCGGATTGACGCCCAGAACCTCGGTCATCGCAACGACCTGCAGACCCAGCTGCTGGGCCTTGTCGTCGTCGCCTTCGTCGAGTGCGGTGTTGCCGGCTCGCACCGTCTCGTGGATGGCCGCCAGCGCGCTGGAGACGTTGAGGTCATCGTCCATCGCGGCCGCGAAGTCGGCTGGCAGGTCGGTGCCGGCTGAGTGCTCCTGGACGTGCGTGACCCAGCCGCCGCCGAGCGCGCGACGCAGGAAGCCCTCGATGCGATCAACCGCCGCCTCGGCCTCGCGAAGTGACCCCTCGTGATACTCGATGGTGGAGCGGTAGTGGGCAGCGCCCAGGTAGTAGCGCAGCACGAGCGGGCGCGCGACCTTGGTGATCTCGGTGACGAGCAGCGCGTTGCCCAGCGACTTGCCCATCTTCTCGCCGCCCATGGTCACCCACGCGTTGTGCAACCAGTAGTTGGCGAAGCCGAGGCCGGCCGCGCGCGACTGGGCCTGCTCGTTCTCGTGGTGCGGGAAGCGCAGGTCGACGCCTCCGCCGTGGATGTCGAAGGTGTCGCCGAGGTACTTGCGTGCCATCGCGGAGCACTCGAGGTGCCAGCCCGGACGACCCTGCCCGTATGCCGTGGGCCAGCTTGCCGTCTCCGGCTCACCTGCCTTGTGGCCCTTCCACAACGCGAAGTCACGCGGATCGCGTTTGCCGCGCGGGTCGGCGTCGGGCGCGGCCTCCATGTCGTCGATCCGCTGGTGGGTCAGCTCGCCGTAGGCCGGATAGCTGCGCACGTCGAAGTAGACGTCGCCGCTGCCGTCCTGGGCGGCATAGGCGTGGCCCTTGTCGATCAGGGTCGCCATCAGGTCCTGCATCTCGGTGATGTGACCGGTCGCCCGCGGTTCGTAGGTGGGTGGCAGGACGCCGAGCAGGTCGAGGGCGTCGTTGGTGGCCCGTTCGTTGGCGTAGCTCCAGGCCCACCACGACTCCCCGGCCTCGGCGGACTTGGCCAGGATCTTGTCGTCGATGTCGGTGACGTTGCGGACCAGGGTGACGTCATAGCCATGCCCGAGGGTCAGCCAGCGACGCAGGATGTCGAACGCGACGGCAAACCGGACGTGCCCGATGTGCGGAGCGCCCTGGGTCGTGAGCCCGCACACGTAGATGCCGGCCTTGCCCTCGGTGATCGGGACGAAATCGCGCAGCTCTTGCGAAGCGGTGTCGTACAGGCGGATGCTCACCCGCCAAGGTTACCGGCGAGTCGACCACGCCCGAGCCAGCCGACCGCCCTTTGCTCAGTTCAGGCCAGGTGCAGGGGTGATCAGGGCATCGAGAACACGATTGCGGTGGCGATGGCGGCAATGCCCTCGCCGCGGCCGGTGAGCCCGAGTCCGTCGGTGGTTGTCGCCGAGACCGACACCGGTGCGGACACCACGGCGCTCAACGCGGCCTGGGCCTCTTCACGGCGTGGACCGAGCCGGGGACTGTTGCCGATGACCTGGATGGCGATGTTGCCGATGACAAAGCCGGAAACGGTCACGATCCGTGCAGCCTGCGCCAGCAGCTCGACACCGGCGGCGCCGGCCAGCTCGGGGCGGTCGGTGCCGAAGTGGGTGCCCAGGTCTCCGAGCCCGGCGGCGGAGAAGAGCGCATCGCACGCGGCGTGGCTGGCGACGTCGCCGTCGGAGTGCCCGGCCAGCCCGCGCTCACCGGGCCAGGTGAGCCCGGCCAGGGACAGCGTGCGGTCGTCGTCGGCATACGGGTGGACGTCCACGCCGACCCCGATGCGTGGTGTGGGGATCGGGTGGGCGCCAGGGTCAGCCAAGGGTCGCGGGCTATCAGACATGGGTGCTATCCGGCATGGGGACATCTTGCAGCAGTGCCGTGGCGACGGTGAGGTCGGCTGGGGAGGTGATCTTGAGCGCCAGCCGATCGCCGGCGACGACACGCACGTGTCCCCCGATGCGCTCGACCAGACCGGCATCGTCGGTGGCCGGGGTCCAGCTGGCGTAGGCCCGTTCGAGCACGTCACGCAGGAACCCCTGCGGAGTCTGTATGCCGCGCAGCGTCTCGCGATCAGGAGTTGCCAGCACGAGACCCTGCGCGTCGACAACCTTGATGGTGTCGGTCACGGGCAGGGCGGGCACGATCGCGGCATGGCCGGAGCGCACGGCGTGGATCACCCGGGCGAACAGGTCTGCCGGAGCCAGGCACCGGGCGGCGTCGTGGACCAGGACGATGCCGTCGTCGGGGCGTAGCGCCGCAAGTCCGGCCACGACCGAGGCCGACCGATCGGCGCCCCCCGCCACGACGTCGATGCGAGGGTCCTGACCGGCGAGGTCGCGTGCCTGGTCCAGGTGGGTGCCGGGCGCCACGATGACCACGTGTCCGACGTCGGCACAACCCAAGACGCCCCGCAGCGCGTGAGCCAGCAACGGCTCCCCGCACAACGGGGCGAATGCCTTGGGCGTGCCAACGCCGAGCCGCACACCGCTTCCGGCGGCGACCAGGACTACGGCAACGTTCAGGAGGCGAGAACCTCGTCGAGGATGGCTTCAGCCTTGTCCTCGTTGGTCTTCTCGGCGAGCGCGAGCTCGGAGACGAGAATCTGACGGGCTTTTGCCAGCATGCGCTTCTCGCCGGCGGACAGGCCACGGTCCTTGTCACGACGCCACAGGTCACGCACAACCTCGGCAACCTTGATGACATCACCTGAGGCAAGCTTCTCGAGGTTGGCCTTGTAACGGCGCGACCAGTTGGTCGGCTCCTCGGTGTGCGCTGCACGCAGGACGTCGAAGACACGCTCCAGGCCCTCAGGGCCAACGACGTCGCGGACACCCACGAGATCGCAGTTCTCGGCGGGCACCTCGATGGTCAGATCGCCTTGGGCAACCTTGAGCACCAGGTAGATCTTTTCCTCGCCCCTGACGGTGCGAGTCCTCATCTGTTCAATCAAAGCCGCACCGTGGTGCGGGTAAACAACCGTCTCGCCAACCTTGAACGCCATGTGTGATGTACCCCTTTCGCGACCTCAAGGATAGCACGACGCGCTGGCATCACAGGACCAACGCTAGGGCGTTTCTGCAGGTCAGGGCGATGCCGGGCACCAATTTTGGCCCCCTTTGCTGTATTGACAGAAGGGTGATTCGCATGCATCGCGCAGGGTCGCATCCGTCTTTTCACGTAGGCAGAAACACGATGTCTGTCGTTGCGTCATCAACCAGTGCGGCCGGTAGGCTGCCACGCGTGAAGCTTCGACGCCTCAGGCCTGCCACATTCTCGGGATTCCGGGGCACCCGGGCCGCCCCGGGCCGGGCGACCACCACGCTGGCAAAGGCGCTGGCCACGAGCGTGGCAGCAGCCGCAGTGCTCTCCGGTTGCCAGGTCATGTCGCCGATCCAGACCACCGTTGCCTACCAACCGGCCAACGGCGTGGCGGTCGACCTCGGCACCGTGCAGATTCGCGACCTCGTGGTCGTCTCCCGCGCCAAGGGAGAGGCCGGCGCGCTGTCCGGGATGGTGGTCAACACGAGCGCCCAACCGGTCACCATCAGCTTCACCGCGGGTGCCGCCGGCGGTTCGGTGCTGGTCCAGACCCCGGCAGACACGCAGAGCCGGCTCTCAGGGGTTGCGGGCACGGCTCCCGTCACCCTCCCGAGCATCGACGCTGCCCCCGGTGGCATCGTCAGGCTGACAGTCATCACGCCGGCCGGCGGGGCGTCCGAGGTCTCGGTGCCGGTCCTGCTGCCCGACGGCATCTACGCCAACATCACCCCTGCGCCGCTCGGCACCGTTGGCCCCTGAGCCCGGGGGGCGAAACGGCGCAGCCGTCAAACGTGCACCAGTGGCCGCGGGGCCGCTGCCGCAGCACGGACGGAGGGGCGCAGATGGGGTAGTGCACGTTTGCCCGCACCTTGAGCTGCTCTTCAGGTGCCGGGCCTGGGTTCCCTGACACTGCGTCAGGGGTTCTCGAACTTGTAGCCCAGGCCGCGCATGGTGACGATGAACTGCGGGTTCGGCGGGTCAGGCTCGACCTTGGCGCGCAGGCGCTTGACGTGGACGTCCAGCGTCTTGGTGTCGCCGACGTAGTCGCTGCCCCACACCCGGTCGATCAGCTGCATCCGGGTCAGCACCCGCCCCGAGTTGCGCAGCAGGATCTCGAGCAGCTCGAACTCCTTGAGCGGCAGCAAGACGGGCGTTCCGTTGACCGTGACCGTATGCCGTTCGACGTCCATGCGCACCGGGCCTGACTCAAGCGTGGCGGGTATCAGCTCCTCGGGCTCGTGACCGCGACGCAGCACCGCCTTGATCCGGGCCAGGAGCTCACGGCTGGAGTACGGCTTGGTGACGTAGTCGTCCGCGCCGATCTCGAGCCCGACCACCTTGTCGATCTCGCTGTCCTTGGCGGTGAGCATGATGACCGGCACGGACGAGCGCTGCCGCAGGGCCCGGCATACGTCCATCCCTGACAGACCCGGGAGCATCAGGTCGAGCAGCACGAGGTCAGCACCGGAGCGGTCGAAGTCCGCCAACGCATCCGGCCCCGTCTCGGCCACCGACACCTCGTAGCCCTCCTTGCGCAGCACGTAGGACAACGGGTCGGAGAACGACTCCTCGTCCTCGACCAGCAGGATGCGCGTCATCGGGTCCCCTCCCGGGAGCGATGGTCAGTGCCCGGGAGTCCAGGGAGCTCCGAGAGACCAGCGGGTATGACGGGTGCCTCGTCTTCGCTTGTGGGGGCCGCCGGCAGACGCATCGTGAAGGTCGAGCCGTGGCCCTCCTCGCTCCAGACCGTGACCTCTCCGCCGTGGTTGGCGCAGATGTGCTTGACGATGGCCAGGCCCAGGCCGGTGCCGCCGGTGTCCCGGGACCGGGCGGCATCGATGCGGTAGAACCGCTCGAAGATCCGCGCCTGCTCGCTCTTGTGGATGCCGTGGCCCCGGTCGGAGACCGCGACCTCGACCAGCCCCTCCTCGGAACGCACGCTGACCGCGACCCGGGTTCCTGGGTCGGAGTAGTGGATGGCGTTGCCGACGAGGTTGCGGATGGCGGTGGTGAGCAGGTCTGCGTCGCCGAACACCTGGACGCCCGGTGACAGGGACGACACGATCTCGATGGCTCGGGACTCTGCCACCAGCCGGGACTGCTCGGTGGCCGCGGTGGCCGCCGAGCCGACGTCGACCAGTACGGGCTCGTGCAAGGTGTCGGCGATCTGCAGCCGTGAGAGGTCGACGATCTCCTGGACCAGGCTGGTGAGGCGCGTGCTCTCCACCTGCATCCGGCGGGCAAAGCGGGCCACCGCCTGGGGATCATCCTTGGCTTCCAGGACGGCGTCGGACAGCAGCACCAGCCCGCCGACGGGGGTCTTGAGCTCGTGGCTGACGTTGACGACGAAGTCGCGCCGGACCTCCTCGACCCGTCGAGCCGTGGTGCGGTCGTCCACCAGCAGGAGGATGAAGGCGCCGCCCAGGGGGGCCACTCGCGCGCCGACCGTGATCCGGCCACGGCCCAGCGGACCTCGGGGCAGATCGAGCTCGACCTCCTGGATCTCGCCGTCGCGTCGGACCTGTCGGGCCAGGTCGCGCAGCTCGTCGTGGACCAGGTCGTCGTCGCGGACCAGCCCGTACGCCACCGCCCAGGGGCTGGTGCTCACGACGGCGTCGGCGGCGTCGAGGACGATCGCCCCCGAGCGCAGCACGGCGAGGACGGCAGAGACGCCGGGAGGCAGCGCGTGGGGGTCCGGCGGCTGCGGCAGGCTTCGCTTCGAACGGTCGGACAGGCGGACCGAAGCCACGGAGACGGCACCGATCACCAGCCCGAGCATGCCGCCGAGAACTGCCTCAACCGTGGGGTCCACGGGACTCAGCGTACGCACGGGACACGCACGACCTGACGTTTTCCCGGGCCAGCAGCGCCCGATCCCGCGTGCGGCACCCTACTGTTCACCTCAACGCCGAAGATCGTTCACCGGTGGGTGCGACTCTTGACAGACAACCGGGCGACGCGTGCCCGGCATACATGTGCCCGCTAAACAAGATGGGAAACCATGCGCAACACGTTCCATGAGGACCTGGACAAGATCTCCGACCAGCTGGTCGAGATGACCCGACTTGCCGGGTCGGCCATGTCCCGCGCGACCACGGCACTGCTGGACGCCGACCTGCACCTGGCCGAGACCGTCATCGCCGCGGACGAGCAGATCGACGCGCTGCGCAAGGATCTGGACGACCGCGCCATCGACCTGCTGGCGCGTCAGCAACCGGTGGCCACCGACCTGCGCATGGTCGTCACCGCGATGCGGATGAGCGCCGACCTCGAGCGGATGGGCGACCTCGCCCGGCACGTCGCCAAGGTGGCCCGGCTGCGGTACCCGAACTCCGCGATCCCGCCAGTGATGCGCTCCACCGTCCTGGAGATGGGTCAGGTGGCCGCGCGGATCGTGGCCAAGACGGGGTCGGTCATCGCCGGCAAGGACATCGAGTCGGCGCTGGCGCTCGAGCGCGACGACGACGAGATGGACCGCCTGCACCGCGACATCTTCAACATGCTGATGGACGACAAGTGGACCGCCGGCACCGAGGCGGCGGTCGACGCGACCCTGGTCAGCCGCTACTACGAGCGGTTCGCCGACCACGCCGTATCCGTGGCGCGCCGGGTCGTCTATCTGGTCACCGGCGAGTGGCGACCCGACTACGCGCTGGACGACGAAGAGATCTGACCCAGCTGGTCAGCGGCC
>Ga0075530_1001459_pt1 | contig 11221 bp, 14 predicted proteins | sample NGEPerD_2_FD_75101 | JGI IMG/M metagenome (GOLD analysis project Ga0075530, IMG submission 75101) | Arctic peat soil microbial communities from the Barrow Environmental Observatory site, Barrow, Alaska, USA - NGEE PermafrostL1-D | ecosystem: Environmental > Terrestrial > Soil > Wetlands > Peat ...
GACACCCTGGTGTGATGCGCCCGTGCGGCATCTCGATCATGTCGTCCGCGCCACCGATGGCGGCGCCACCAGCGCCGAGAACGCCCAGGGCCTCTGCGAAACCTGCAACTACGTCAAGGAAGCCCCGGGGTGGAGGGCAAAACCCTTCCGGAGCCAACGACATGGGGTCGAGATCAGCACACCGACCGGACACCGCCACCGCTCGACCGCCCCCGACCCACCCGGCCACATCAGTCCACATGGCTCCACCGAACACAGCCCGCTCGAGGAACGACTGCGTCGGCTTACCGCAGCCTGAGTTCGGCAGCAAGGTGTGGTCTCCGTCCGTGAGTGCGTCGGGGACCGCAGGATCTACCGGATCCGGTAAACCCTCAGCAGGGTTGTGCAGCGAGTACGTGATTGCCACCCGACCCCGAGCGCCCAGCCCACGACCACCATCAGCACCTGTGCCAGGAACTGCGCAGACCATCCCCACGGGGACGGAGCCAGTAGCAACCCGCTCACAACGAGGGCTGCTGTCAGCGGCCGACTGCGTCGCCACAGCAGCGCCACGCAGCAGCCGATCGCCTGCAATGCGAACACCCAACGCGGACCCACGATCGGGCTCGCCGCCGCACCGGGCACCCAAGTCTCGCACTGCGCCCAGAACAACAGGCTGAGGCGGGCGATACCTCGGTCAATGGCTTCCTGCTGAATCCGCCCCAACAAGATTCTGCCCACACCCTGCCCGCGCGAGTCCCCCCGTACCCACAGACTGATCTCGGGGGTGGACTCGTCGAGGAAGCCGTAGCCGGGGTCATTCGGAGGCAGAAGCAGAGCCCACGCCACCCCGACCCGCTCACCTTGTGCGTTCTGCGATGAAGCCGAAGTCTCCCCTCTCGAGGTAGGTATGGCCTCCCCCGCGGCCATACGAACTCGCCAGTTGCTGCACAGCAGGAGCACAGCCTCGTGGCAGATCGTTTGACGCATGACCGACCAGAGGACGAGTCGCGAGCAGCAGGCCCGGCGTACGACGTCCGCCCGGCGTGGCTTGGTCGCCACCGGAGCAGTCGGTGCCCTCGGCGCGGCGATCGCCATCGGGGTGACCATGCGGTCCGCCGACGCGACCGGGGACACCATCACCGGTGGAACCGCCAACCCGAGCCACAAGAGTGCCGGCTCCACCCAGGACAACGCGCAGCCGAGCGCCCCCCAGGACCAGAGGGGCCAGAGGGGCCAGTCGCCCTCCGGCGGCCAGCTGGCCGGGCCAAGCGGCACCGGACCGGCTCAAGGCCAGTCCGGCGGGTCCTGAGGCCTCCCGAGAAGCAGTGGAGAGCATGCCATGAGCAGCACCGTTGACACCACGAACCAGCCCGGTACCGATCCCCGGCGCGAGCGCGCACGCAGCACCCGCAGGGTGGGGCGGCTCCGCGCCACCTTGGTCGGCGGCGCGGCACTGACCTCGCTCGCCACAGCCGGGGTCATCGCTGCCACCACGGGAAGCGACGCCACCGCCTCTGGCGGCTTGTCAACCTCCGACGCCACGAGCAGCACCAGGACCAGCACTCATTCCACCCTGGCCTCCACAGGCAGCGGTGAGCCCCACGCCACCTCGAGTGGTTCGTGATGGCCGGCGTGCTGGGTGCGACGCGCGACTGGGAGCTCTGGAGCACCTCCTGCCGCCTGGTGGTAGCGGACCCGCTCACCCTCGCGGACGCAACTGCCCTCGTGGACGACGAGCTTGCCCGCATCGAACGGGCGTGCAGCCGGTTCCGACCCGAAAGCGAGCTGATGACCCTGCACCGGAACGAGGAGGGCGCGGCCGACCTGAGCCCACTGCTGGCCAAACTGGTGCATGCCGCGCTGGTCGCTGCGCGCGAGAGCAACGGAGCGGTCGACCCGACCCTGGGCGCGGTCCTGGCGGGACTCGGCTACGACCGCGACATCGCCGACGTGAGGGCCGGGGTCGAGCGGAAGCCACTGGTCGTCGTGCGCCGGCACGCTGGTTGGCGCTCGCTGCGACTCGAGGGTCGACGGCTGCTGATGCCCCCCGGCGCCCAGCTCGACCTCGGCGCCACGGCGAAGGCGGTTGCCGCTGACCGGTGTGCCCGCCTGGTCCACGAGCAGCTCGGCACCGGCGTGCTGATCAGCCTCGGTGGCGACATCGCGACGGCCGGTCCTACCCAGACTGGCGGCTGGCAGGTCACGGTGCAGGACCTGCCTTGCGACGTACCGCAGCAGATCACCGTGCACGACGGTGTCGCCGTCACCACCTCCAGCAACGCCAAGCGCACCTGGAGCCAGGACCGGGAGCCTCGCCACCACCTGGTCGACCCGCTCACGCGACTTCCCGCAGCCGGGCGGTGGCGCAGCGTCACCGTGGTTGCCCCGACATGCCTGCGCACCAACACCGCCACGACGGCAGCCATGGTCAAGGGCGACGACGCCCTTCCCTGGCTGCGCAGCACGGGCCTTCCGGCTCGGCTCGTCTCCCACGAAGGTGCCCTCGTCACTCTCGGGGGCTGGCCCAGGGAGGTGGCGGCGTGACTCTGTCGGATCTCGATGACGCCCTGTGGGCGCTGGGCCGCGGGACCGGCGTGGTGGCCCTGCTGATGTTCACCACGACGCTCGTGCTCGGCATCGTGTCGCGCTCGGGACGCCAGGTCGCCGGGCTCGGACGCTTCGGTCTCGCCGAGCTGCACCGCACCGCGGCCCTGACCGGGGTCGGGCTTGTCGCGGTGCATGTCACCTCCCTGTTCCTCGACCCCTACGCGCAGCTGAAGCTGGTGGACCTGGCGGTGCCGTTCCTCGGCAGCTACCGGCCGCTGTTCCTCGGGTTCGGCACACTCGCCGTCGACCTGCTCCTCGTGATCACGGCGGTGAGCCTGCTGCGCAACAGGGTCGGCCCGCGGGTCTTCAAGGCGGTGCACTGGCTCACCTACGTGCTGTGGCCGGTAGCCCTTGTGCACGCGCTCGGCAACGGCACTGACGCCGGTTCGCTGTGGATGGACGCGGTCGCAGTCTTCTGCTGCGGAGCTGTTCTCGCGGCCGTGTCCTGGCGCCTGCTCCCGTCGTACGCCGAACGCGGCCGTACCCGCGTGGCCCGGGTGGTGGCTCGATGACCCAGCTGCTCCAAGCACCCCTCGGCACCAACCGCCTGCTCGGTGCGGCACCCGACCTGCCGCTACCCCACCTCGAGGCCGGGGGACTGATCGCCCTGGTGGAGCAGGCCGGCCTCACCGGCCGCGGCGGGGCGGGCTTCCCCACCGCCCGCAAGCTCGCCTCGGTTGCCGGCAAGGCACCCGGCATCGTCGGCAACGCCATGGAGGGCGAACCCTTGAGCTCGAAGGACGCGGTGCTGCTCTCACGTTCGCCTGGACTCGTGGTCGACGGTCTGTCCCTGATCGGCTCGGCCCTGGGCGCGCGGCGGGTGCTGCTCGCGGTTGGGCCGGGGGTGCCCACCGGTCCCGTCCGTCAGGCTGCGGTCAACTCGCGCGTCGATGTGCTCGCCCTCACCGGAGGTTTCGTGGCCGGCCAGGAGTCCGCCCTGGTCAACCAGATCAACGGGCGCAGCGGCGTGCCCAGCGACGGGCTGGTCCCCGTGTTCCGCCGCGGCGTCGACGCACATCCCACCCTCGTGGTGAACGCGGAGACGCTCGCTCAGCTCGCGCTCATCGCCCGCTGTGGCGCCGACTGGTTCCGTCGCCTCGGCACCCCGGCTGACCCCGGGACCTTCCTCGTGTCCATCAGCGCCTCCAGACCGGCCACAGTGGCCCACCCGGGGGTCCTCGAGGTGCCGCGCGGGACGCCCCTTCGCGCGGTGTTGACGGCCGCCGGTACGGACCTCGACCGAGTGGCCGGCGTCCTGGTCGGCGGCTACCACGGCGCGTGGGTGCCACCGTCCGAGATCGACACGCTGCTCACCACCGCAGACCTGGCCCGCTTCGACGCCGGCCCCGGGGCGGGCGTGATCCACGTCCTGGACCGCGGAAACTGCCCGCTCGAGATGTCAGGGTCGGTGGCGGCATACCTCGCCGGGCAGAGCGCGCGACAGTGCGGCCCGTGCGTCAACGGCCTCCCCCGGATGGCACAGACGCTGCAACGGCTGGCCGTTCCCGGCGCCAGTCCTGGCCTGGTCGCCGAGGTCGTGCGCCTGCGCGGGTTGGTGCACTCCCGTGGCGCCTGCTCCCATCCAGATGGCACGGCCCGGTTCGTCGCCAGCACGATGCGGGTCTTCGCCGACCACGTCGAGGACCACCTGAGGGGAGACTGCGATGCGCGTGCACGTCGACTGGACCAGGTGTGACGGCCACGGCGCCTGCGCCGAACTGCTTCCGGAGCTCCTGACCACCGACGATTGGGGCTTTCCGATCCTGACCGGCGGACAACGTGAGCCCGATGTCCCCGCCGCCCTGGAGAGGCACGCCCGCCGAGCGGTGAAAGCCTGCCCGGTGCAGGCGTTGCGGCTGGTGGACTGACGGACAGCTCGGGTCAGCCTCGGCGCGACTCCAGGACGCGGAAGCCCTTGGCGCTCGCCTGCTTCTCGGTCGAGTAGCCCTGCTCGCCAAGCCACTTCGCCAGCGAGTCCGAGCCGAGGTTCTTCCCGACGACCATCACGGCACGGCCCCCGGGTCGCAGCCGCGGCAGCCACTGCAGCAGCAGGTCGTGCAGGGCGTCCTTGCCCACCCTGATCGGCGGGTTCGACCAGATCTCGTCGTACGTCGCCTCGGGGTCCACCTCGTCGGGCAGAACCGCGCGGAACCGGTCGGCGAGACCCATGCGCTCCGCGTTCTCGCGGGCGAGCAACAACGCCCGCTCGTTCACGTCGATGGCGGTGACCAGCGCCTCTGGCACGGCGAGGGCGACGGCGAGGCCGATCACGCCGTACCCGCACCCAAGGTCGAGGACCTCCCGGGCCGTCACGGGTGGTGCCTCCTCGCGCAGGAGCACACCGGTACCGATGTCGAGGCGCCCCTGGGCGAAGACGCCCGACCCCGAAGTGAGCTCGAGCCAGTGCCCCCAGATGTTGGCCCGCACCGGCACCCTCTTGAAGGGCGTCGCCGGGTCGGCAGTGAAGTAGTGCTCCTCCACGACTGCTCCCTTCGACCGTCCTGCGTCCACATGCGCGTGCGGTCGCCAACCTATCCACAGGCGTGCGTCCAGGGCTGTCCAGGGCGGACCGGGCCACGCTGTGCTGGGCCCATGCCCGAACCCTTGCCAAAGACAGAGAGCTGCAACGAGGTCACCCTCATCGGCCGCGTGAGTGCGGCGCCCGAGCGGCGCGAGCTGCCCAGCGGTGACAAGTTGGTGACGCTTCGAGTGGTCGTGGACAGACCCCCGCAGAAGGGCGCAACAAAACGCGCCGTTGACGTCATCGACGTGGCTTGCTGGACCAAGCGCACCCAGCGCACCGCTGCCGGACTGGGGGCCGACGACGCCGTGCGTGTGGAGGGAGCCCTGCGGCGGCGCTTCTTCGCCGCTGGAGGGAGCCGGGCGAGTCGCTACGAGGTCGAGGCGAGCAGGCTGGTGCGGGTCAGCCGGCAGGCGGGCCCATGAGCGTGTCGAGGGTGCGCACGGCACGCGACTCGCGGGCACGTGCGGCCAGATCCCCATCCGGCGGGTAGCCCACCTCCTCCAGGGTCAGACCCCGGGCTCGCGCCACGGTCACGGCCGGGTCGCGTCGGCGCCCGGCAAGCACCTCCGTGGCCCAGGCGCCCTCGCGGCGCCCCTCCCCGACCACGACCAGGCAACCCACGAGTGCGCGCACCATCGTGTGGCAGAAAGCATCGGCGCGGGCTGTGCACACCGCCAGACCCGTCGCGTCCCGGTCCCAGTGCAGCGCGAGCAGGGTACGGATCGTGGTGGCGCCCGCGCGCCTCCTGCAGAAGGCCGCGAAGTCGTGCTGACCGAGGAGCGCCTCGGATGCCACGTTCATCGCCGCGAGGTCCAGCGGCTGCGGGCGGGCGAGCACGTGGCCGCGAGTCAGCGGGTCCACCAGCTCGAGGCGGTCGGCGATCCGGTAGGCATAGCGGCGCCAGACGGCCGAGAACCTGGCGTCGAAGCCGTCCGGAGCCTCGGCGACCCGCAGGATCCGGACGTCGGGATCGAGGATGCCGTTGAGCCGGCGACGCACGGCGTCCATCGTCGGCTCATGGCTACGCCCCGCCGCCGCGAGCACCGGTTCGGGTGCGACGTCGAAGTGCGCGACCTGACCCCGGGCGTGGACACCGGTGTCGGTGCGACCGGCAACGATCAGCGAGGTGCCGGTGGTGCGCAGGACGGTGTCGAGAGCCCGCCCCAGCCCTTCCTCCACGGTGCGCAGGCCGGGTTGCCGTGCCCAGCCATGGAAGCCGGAGCCGTCGTAGGCAAGGTCGATTCGCAGCCGCACGTGCGCATCCTTTCGCACGTCCACCAGGCAAGCGAACCGACTGGTTGACAGCGGCTCTGAGAGGCTCGCTGCCGTGAAGGTCACGGCAGCACCGCTCGGACAGCTCGTCGGCGGCTGCGTCGCGCTGGGCATCGGGGTGGCGATGCTGCTCACCGGGGACCTCGGCTCCGACGGCTACTCCACGCTGGTCAACGGTGTATCGATCGGCGGCGACATGGCGTTCCTTGCCTCCAACATCGCGATCAGCCTCGGGTTCCTGGTGATCGCGGCCGCGCGGAAGCTGTGGCCGGGCCCAGGCACGCTGGTCCAGATCGTGGTCGTCGGGTTCACGGTGTCGTGGCTGCTTCCGGTGCTGGAGACGCCCGGCACCCTGCTCGGGCAGGCGCTGCTGCTGGCGGCGGCCTTTCCGGTGCTCGCGCTCGGGATCGCGGCGTACCTCGGCACCCACCTCGGCGCCGGACCGGCGGAGGCAGCCGCCCTGGCGTGGGATCCGCCGGTGCCTTTCCGCTGGAGCTACAGCGCGGTCCAGGGTGTCGGGGCGCTCGTCGGCTGGCTGCTCGGTGCAACGATCGGGCCCGGGACCGTGGCGGCGATCTTCCTGCTCGGTCCGGCCGTCGACCTGATCAGCCGGCTGCTCCGAGTCGACGTACGGCAGGAGCGCGCCTGAAGCCCCGGTGCCGCTGAAACCGCGGTGCCGCTGGGGTGACGCCTGGCTCATGATGGACCCATGACTGACGGTCCCTCCGCAGCTCCCCGGGGCGCACAGCCCCGCAACCCGCTGATCATTCTCTGCGCCCCGGAGCACGCCGACGTGCTCGAGTCGCAGTTCGCCCGCTACGTCCTGGACTACGACGTCCGGACGACCGCCAGCTCCGCCGAGACCCTCGAGGTGTTGCGGGGCCTCTCCGACGAGCAGCGGGTGGCCCTGCTCGTCTCCGAGACCGAGGTTCCGGACGACCACGTCCTCAGGGCGTTCCACGACTGGCGCACGCTGGTGCCCACGGCCCGGAGGATCATCACCGCGCACAGCAGCAAGTTCCGGGCCCGCGCCGAGGAGCTGCGCAAGGGCCTGGCGACCGGAAAGTACGACGCCTACCTGCTCATGCCGCGCGGAGTCCGCGACGAGGAGTTCCACACCGCGATCACCGAGCTGCTCTCCGACTGGGGGTCCGCCGCGCCAGTGGTGCCCACCGTGCACATCGTCTCCCCACAGCTCGACGCCCTCACCTCGGCGATCCGCGACTTCGCCTACCAGATGGGCATGCCGGCCGACGTGGTCACGCCCGAGTCCGTGACCGGCCGCGAAGTGATCGCCCGGCACGGCAGCGCCACAGCGTTCCCGATCGTCTCCGCGTTCGGCGGGGTCACCTCGCAGCCCTCCTCGGTGCGCGACGTGGCGGCCACCCTCTACGGCGCCCCCGACGACATCGACGTCGACAAAGTCGTCGACCTGGTGGTCGTCGGGGCAGGTCCCGCCGGGCTCGCCTCAGCGGTGTACGGCTCCTCGGAGGGCCTGACCACGGTCGTCCTGGAGTCCGACGCCGTCGGTGGGCAGGCCGGCACCAGCTCGATGATCCGCAACTACCTCGGCTTCCCGCGGGGCATCTCCGGCATGCGGCTCTCGCAGCGGGCGCGCAACCAGGCGATCCGCTTCGGCACCCGGTTCTTCACCGGCTGGCCGGTCGAGGCGCTGATTCCGGGCCCACCGGGCGAGCCGCACCGCTTGGTCACCGGAGGCGGCGAGGTCCGTGCCCGGGCCGTGGTGGTGGCGACGGGCGTGGCCTACCGGCGGCTCGGCGTCGACACCCTCGAGGAACTCGTCGGCCTCGGTGTCCACTATGGCGCCGTGGTCAGCGTCTCCCAGGAGATGGAGGACCGTGACGTCTTCGTCGTCGGTGGCGGCAACTCCGCCGGGCAGGCCGCATTGCACCTGGCCAGGTACGCCCGGTCGGTCACGATCCTGGTCAGGCGCCCTGACCTGGCCACCACGATGTCGGACTACCTGATCCGTGAGATGAAGTACGTGGCCTCCATCGAGGTGCGTCCCTGCTCGGAAGTGGTCGACGGCGGTGGCGAGGGGCGCCTCGAGTGGCTGGCGATCCGCGACCTCACCACTGGGGAGATCTCGCGTCACAACGCGGGCGGGCTGTTCCTGCTCCTGGGTGCCGAGCCGAAGTGCGACTGGCTGCCGCCCGAGATCTGCCGCGACGAGAACGGCTTCGTCCTGACAGGCCGCGACGTGCCCAAGGACTTTTGGCGCGACGGCCTGCCTCCCGCCAACCTCGCCACGTCGGTCCCAGGCCTCTTCGCAGCCGGTGACATCCGGGCCGGGTCGATGAAGCGCGTCGCCGCGGCGTCCGGCGAGGGTGCGAGCGCCGTACCCCTGGTGCACGCCCACCTTGCGCCCGATCAGCACTGAACCGCCCAGCCACGGACCTGCGGGAGGGCCCGCCACCTGGTGGTGACGGGCCCTCCCGATGCTGCAGGCAGTGCGGTGAGCGGCCTCAGGCCTGCTCGTCGTCCTTGACCTCTGCGTCGTCCTTGACCTCGGCGTCGGCCTCAGCCGGCGCGTCGGACGGTGTCTCGACCGGGGCCGTGCCTGGGGCCTCCGCCTGGGCCTGGGCCTGGGCGGTGTCCACGTCCGCGGCCTCGGTCTCGACGACCTGCGTCTGCCCGGACTCGTCGGTCGCCACCACCTCCGCGGGGGCGTCCTCCGAAGCCTGCTCGACCTGAGCGGCCGGTGCAGCAGCCGGAGTCGCGGCCTGCTTCTGCTTCGGCGCCGACGGCGTGTACGACTCGGTCACCAGCTCGATGACCGCCATCGGGGCGTTGTCGCCCTTGCGCGGACCGATCTTGGTGATCCGGGTGTAGCCACCGGGACGCTCAGCGAAGGTCGGCCCGATCTCGGTGAACAGCGTGTGCACGACCGAGTGGTCGTGGATGGTCTTGAGGACCTCACGCCGGTTGTGCAGACTCTGGACGGTGCCGAGAGGAGCCCTCTTGGCCTTGGTGATCAGCTTCTCCGCGACCGGACGCAGCACGCGCGCCTTGGCCTCGGTGGTGGTGATCCGACCGTGCTCGAACAGCGCCGTGGCGAGGTTCGAGAGGATCAGACGCTGGTGGGCCGGGCTACCGCCGAGGCGGTAGCCCCTCTTGGGTGTCGGCATTGCTTATCTCAATTCTCCCCGGCCGTGTCAGGTACCGGAGTAGATGGGGTCAAGTTGAGCTGCGGCCTAGTACTGCTCGTCCTCAACGAACGAGTCGTCGTCGTCCTCGTACGCCGCCAGGGCGGTCGCCGGGTCGAAGCCGGGCGCGCTGTCCTTGAGGGACAGACCCATCTCGACCAGCTTGGCCTTGACCTCGTCGATCGACTTCGCACCGAAGTTTCGGATGTCGAGCAGGTCCTGCTCCGAGCGCGAGATGAGCTCACCCACGGTGTGGATGCCCTCGCGCTTGAGGCAGTTGTAGGACCGGACGGTCAGGTTCAGGTCCTCGACCGGAAGGGCCAGGTCCTGGGCCATCTGCTCGTCGACCGGCGACGGGCCGATGTCGATGCCCTCGGCCTCGACGTTGAGCTCGCGGGCCAGACCGAACAGCTCGACCAGGGTCTTGCCGGCCGATGCGATGGCGTCGCGCGGGGTGATCGACGGCTTGGTCTCGACGTCGATGACCAGCTTGTCGAAGTCCGTGCGCTGCTCCACACGGGTGGCCTCGACCTTGTAGGTCACCTTGAGCACGGGGCTGTAGATCGAGTCGACGGGAAGTCGGCCGATCTCGTTGTCCGCGCCCTTGTTCTGGACCGAGCTGACGTAACCGCGACCGCGCTCGACGATGAGCTCCATCTCGATCTTGCCCTTGGCGTTCAGGGTGGCGATCTTCAGGTCGGGGTTGTGCACCTCGACGCCCGCGGACGCCTCGATGTCAGCGGCGGTCACGACGCCCGCGCCCGACTTGCGGAGCACCATGGCGACCGGCTCGTCGTGCTCGCTGGAGACGACGAGGCCCTTGAGGTTGAGGATGATCTCGGTGACGTCTTCCTTGACGCCCTCGATGGTGGAGAACTCGTGCAGAGCCGTGTCCACCTTGATGCTGGTGACAGAGGCACCAGGAATCGAGGACAGGAGGGTACGACGGAGCGAGTTGCCGAGCGTGTAGCCGAAGCCGGGCTCCAACGGTTCGATCACGAACCGCGAACGGAACTCGTCGACGACATCTTCCGACAGTGTCGGGCGCTGAGCGATGAGCACTATTTTCTTCCTTTCCGAGCCCACCCACTATTTGACGGGCTCGAACTTCACGCAGGGTTGGGTTAGAGGGGTGTTACTTCTTCGAGTAGTACTCGACGATGAGCTGCTCCTGGACCGGAAGCTCGATCTGCGCGCGCAACGGCAGTGAGTGCACGAGCACCCGCATCCGCGTCGGGATCGCCTCGAGCCACGCCGGGACGATCCGCTCGCCGTGGGTCTCCCGAGCCACGATGAACGGGGTCATCTCCAGGCTCTTCTCGCGCACGTCGATGATGTCGTGGGCGGCGACCTGGTAGGAGGGGATGTCGACCTTCTTGCCGTTCACGCGGAAGTGACCGTGCACGACCAGCTGGCGGGCGTGACGACGGGTACGGGCGAAACCGGCGCGGTAGACGACGTTGTCCAAACGGCACTCGAGAAGCTGCAGCAGGTTGTCACCGGTCTTGCCGGGACGGCGGCTGGCCTCGTCGTAGTAGTTGTGGAACTGCTTCTCCATCACGCCATAGGTGAAGCGGGCCTTCTGCTTCTCCTGGAGCTGGTTGCGGTACTCGCTCTCCTTGATGCGTGTACGGCCGTGCTGGCCGGGAGCGTAGGGGCGCTTCTCGAA
>Ga0075530_1001465_pt1 | contig 11194 bp, 9 predicted proteins | sample NGEPerD_2_FD_75101 | JGI IMG/M metagenome (GOLD analysis project Ga0075530, IMG submission 75101) | Arctic peat soil microbial communities from the Barrow Environmental Observatory site, Barrow, Alaska, USA - NGEE PermafrostL1-D | ecosystem: Environmental > Terrestrial > Soil > Wetlands > Peat ...
GACATCCTCATTGGAAAATACGGAAAAAAGGGAACCGAAAAGCGTGATAAATATGATACTGACTCTCTTGCTTTCCGCCTTGGCGTTATGCTTAAAGAGGCTCGTAAAGAGGCTAATCTGACACAAGAAGAACTTGCCGAACGGACTGGAACGAAAAAAAGCTACATTTCCCGAATTGAACGCGGCTTGAGCGACATCCAAGTTTCTACTTATTACAAACTGATTGAAATCGGACTTGGGAAACATCTGAATATTGAAATAGCATAACGAAAAAGTACTGAGGGCAATAACTAAACGTCTATAATTAATTGCTATTTTTATACAGTACCGTCAGACTGTCTAAAAACATTCCTTTACGAGAATCCTGTCCTGAGCAAGGTATGCGGCGAAGGAAGCCTCCCCGCCCGCACAAGGAAAAAGTTTCTCAGAAATGGGAAGCTTTTTTTGTTTTTGGGTGGCTCGAACTTTTCCAAAGTTCAAAAACTTTGGAAAAGTTACTCGTTTATGAACCGGGATATTGGACGCAGCAGCATAAAACTGCCAAAGTTTACGCGCATTGATTGAGCAAAAACAGCAAAACCCTTAAAAGTCCCTTGGATGCCCTGTTAGAATCAGCTACATTTGAGAGTGAATAAAACGACATGCCGTCCAAAAGCGATATAAACGACATGTCATTTATAATTATGTTAGCCGAAATGAATAAACCAAATACCACCGGTAATTTATAATCTAGTTTAAATTCCTTAGATTCATTATATGTCAAATAAGCCTAAAATTAGAATCGCATTAATTGGATTAGGGAGAATTGCTCAAAAAGCATATTTACCAATTTTAGCAAATCATTCGAAAGTAGATCCGATTCTTTGTACAAGAAATACTCATACTTTAAACAACCTTTCGAATCAATTTAGAATAAATAAAACCTGCTCAAGTTTAGATGAACTAATACTCACAAAACCAGATGCAGCAATGGTCCATAGTTCAACTGAAAGTCATGCACTTATTATTTCAAAATTGTTAAAAGCTAAAATCCCAGTTTTTGTAGACAAGCCTTTGAGCTATTCACTAGAAGAATCCGAAAGGATATTAGATCTAGCCGCTAGAAATAGATTACCCCTATATCTAGGGTTTAACAGGAGGTTTGCACCTCTAATAAAATCATTATCAGAAGTACCGAGCCCTATTCAGATATCGTGGCAAAAGAATCGAGTTAACTTAGCAGGCAATCCGCGAAATTTTATTTTTGATGATTTCATCCATGTAATTGATAGTCTTCGTTTTTTAGGAAAAGGGGCAATTCAGAATATAAATGTTGTTTCTAGAGTTAAAGACGAAAAGCTAGAAAATATTCAAGTCCAATGGCAACAAGGGGAAACACTACTACTTGGAGGAATGAATAGAATTAGTGGTATTACTGAAGAAAGGATCGATTTTTTTTCAGAGGGAAATAAATGGGTGATTAATAATTTAAATTCTGGTACTCATTTTACAAAAGAAGAAGAAAATACGTTGAAATTTGATAATTGGGAATCTACTTTATACAAACGAGGATTCGTAGATATGATTGAAGATTGGATAAATGTTTTGCAAGAAAGAAGCTATAATCCTGAATCAATTGAAGATATTTGGGAAACTCATAAGTTATGCGAAACTATCTTAAACAAAGTGTTAATTAGCTAATTTTAAGGTAAAACAAAATCAATTCGGATAACAACGCATAAAACGGCCAAAGTTTACGAGCATTGATTGAGCTCAAAAAGCAAAACCCTTAAAAGTCCCTTGGCTGCCCTGTTTGAATCAGGTATATTTGAGAGGGAATAAAACGACATGCCTTCCAAAATCAAACTTTCAGCAATAATATATAAATGACATGGCCGATACAAAACCGTTAGCTGCCATTTTAGGCCGACCACACAACTTGCCATAACGGCAAACAAATTGAAAGTGAAATATGAAAATTGAAAATAGCACAACAAAAGACATTGAAGAAATATTTCGACTTTACAAAATTGCAACGGACTTTCAGAAGACAAGGTTCACAGTATGTTGGCCTGAGTTTAAAAGAAGTTTAGTAGAAACAGAAATTGCTGAAAATAGACAGCGGAAAATAGTCATAAACAATAAGGTTGCTTGTGTTTGGGCGACAACTTTTAACGACCCACAAATTTGGGAAGAAAAAAATAATGATCCTGCAATTTACATTCACAGAATTGCAACAAATCCTGACTTTCGCGGACAAAATCTTGTTGGACATATCGTAGAATGGGCAAAAAAATATGCCCTTGAAAATAAGAAAAAGTTTATTCGTATGGACACCGTTGGTGACAATCCAGGTCTTATTAGTTATTATGAAAAATGTGGCTTTGACTTTTTAGGTTTATTAAAGCTTCAAAATACAAAAGGATTGCCTGCACACTATGACAACGCAACCGTAAGTTTGTTTCAAATGACATTAACCTAAATTAAAAATGACGGATAGAAAATCGGCAGCTAACAGCACATTTGCAATAAATAACAAAAAAACATGAATGAAATTAAGCATATACATGATGTGATTTTTTTGATCGAAAAGAATAATGAACAATGGACACCTGAAGAACTAGTAGAAGCCATCGGTAACACGTGGGGCACAGATGTTCACTTTGGTGCATGCTCAGGAAATGCCTTCCCAAAAGAAAATGCACTCAATTTTCTTATCAACCACCAAAAAGTAGTCCTGTCTGAAGAAGGAAAAGTAGCGCTTCATCCTTCTATGCAAATCTGCAACGGACACAAAGAGTTCCAAGGCTAAAAAACCTTGTATATGGGCGATTTACAAGCCTCTGATTTTAATAAATCCCGTGCCTAACTAAGAACTGCAGTAAGAAACAAGTGAAATTCATTTAGTTTTTCGCCAAAACACTTCGATGATTTTCACCATATATTAACCCTGATTTTCCTCTGGAAATTCCTGCCCACGCAAGGAAAAGCTTCTCAGAAATGGGAAGTTTTTTTTATTTTTGGGTAGTCTGAAATTGGGTAGTCTGAAATGGGATATGTTGCACAGCAGCATAAAACCACCAAAGTTTACGCGAATTGATAGGCCGCAAACAGTAAAACCATTAAAGGTCCCTTGGCTGCTCTGTTTGAATCAGCTACATTTGAGAGTGAATAAAATGACATGCCGTCCAAAAGGGAACTATCAGCAATAAGATATAAACGACATGTCTAATACGAACATGTTGTATACAAGCTAAAAAGCCACCTCACGGTAAAGCACATTTAGTTTTTACCAACGCACAAAACCGATGCTAAAAAACCAAAAGAGCGTGCCCTTTCCCACCGCCATCTTAAAAAATTATTCTTTTCAATAAAAAAACTGAAAACATTTTCTATATTTGTCAAATACTGACAAGTCTAAATATTCAAGTCAAATGAAACAATACTTTGGGGAGTACATCAGGAATTTAAGAACGGAAAAGGGACTTACTCTAACTCAATTAGGTGCTAAACTTGATTTAGATTCTGCAAACCTTAGCAAAATTGAAAATGGAAAAAGAGAGTTTGATGAAAAAAGACTTGAGTTGTTAGCATCTGTCTTCGGACTTGATATTGAAAACTTAAAAACTGAATTCTTTAGCGAAATTTTTGCTAAAAAAATATACGAAACCAATTGTTCCACAGAAGTTCTCAATGTTGCAGAAGAAAAAGTAAAATATTACAGAGAACAAAATCTAAAACAAGGAAAACTTAAATTTTAAATGTCTCAAAGAAAACAACAATTAACCGAATTGGTACTAAGATATCAAGCCTTTAAAGCAGATGGACGTTTAGATTTAAGTTCTGAGGAAACTATTAGAACTTGGATAAATGAACTTCTCTCAATCTTTGATTGGAATGTGATGGACACATCACAAATACTTCAAGAGAAAGTTTTATCAAGAGAAGAAAAAGGAAGATTAGAAGAAATTGACTCCACTTCTACACGACCAGATTACACTTTTAAAATAGGAAACCAAAAGCTTACTTTTCTTGACGCTAAGGCAGTTTCAGTTAATATTGAAACAAGTAACTCTTCCGCTTTCCAAATAAAATCTTACGGTTGGTCAATTTTAGCTCCTTGTACATTTTTAACAAACTTTGAGGAATTTGCGATTTTCGATTGCACTTACATTCCAAACCAAGAACAGCCAGCCAATTTAGGTAGAACCTACTTAAAAATAGATGAGTATGTTGAAAATTTTGAGGTTTTGGAAACACATCTTCTTAAATCTAACATCTTAAATGGTACGCTTGAAAAGCTATATTCAGATACACTTACGAATGTAGGAAGTATTCAAAAACTATCACCTGATTTAGTCTTTGCCGAACAACTTTCTAATTTCAGACTTTCTCTTGCTAAAAATATTGTAAAAAATAATAATGAATTAATAAATAATAATACAGAGTTACTCGCATATTTAACTCAAGTAATTATCAATCGAATAATTTTTATTCGAATCTGTGAAGCACATAGAATTGAAAGGGAAGGCTTATTATTAACTTTTCAAGAAAATGGATTTTGGTCTGAATTCAAAAGCTCATCCTATAATGACTTTTTTGAACATTATGACGGACCTCTTTTTGATAGAATTAGAAATATTCAAGAATTAGAAATAGACAACGAAATTATTCAGGAATTAATAGATTTACTCTATTATCCTTCTCCATATAGATTCGAGGTAATTCCAATAAAACTGTTAAGTGATATTTATGAGATTTTCTTATCTAAAAAACTAATAATCGAGGATGGAGAGGTTTCAGAAAAACTCAAACTAGAATATATTAAAACTAATGGCGCTATTAGTACACCTCAATATTTAGTTCAAGACTTACTTAAAAGAACTATAATTAAGGAAAATTTGACTAAAAGAGGTTTTGAAAGCATTTCTGAAACTAAAATTTTAGACTTTGCTTGTGGTAGCGGAATTTTTCTAATTGAAACTTTTGATTATTTACAAGATATTTTTATTAATTACTACAAAGAAAATCCAACACAGGAATTTAGTCATTTCTTTTTTCAAAATTCTCATTTAACAACATTAACTATTGCTGGAAAAAGACATCTAATTTCAAATTGTATTTTTGGAGTAGATATTGACCCTGAAGCAGTTGAAGTTGCTAGAATGTCTTTATCTCTTAAGGTTGTAGATAGTACTGAGTTTTATGAAAACTATCAAGAAATTGGAGTTTTTGGAAATCAAATTTTAAATAATGTAGGTAACAACATTAAATGTGGAAATACCCTTGTTTCAAAGGATATATCTGTAAAATATCCACAAATAATTTCCGACCAAGCACAGCTTTTTAGAACAAATGCTTTTGACTACAATAGTTCAGACGGTTTTTCTGAAATCTTCAATACCAAAGGTGGTTTTGATTATATAGTAGGTAATCCTCCATATGTTGAAGTGAAAAATTATAATTTAGAATATCCTTTTATGCATAAGTATATAAAGGAAAACTACTTAACCACTCAAAATGACAAAATAGATTTGTCTGTTGCGTTTATAGAAAAAGCCATATCAATTCTTAACGAAAAAGGTAAGCTTGGCCTTATTATTCAAAAAAGATTTTTCAAAACTAAATACGGTTATAATGTTAGGAACTTTATTGGTTCAAACAATCTATTATCGCAAGTTATAAATTTCAAATCAACCAAAATTTTTAAAGACAGAATAACCTATATTGCTTTAATGATATTGGATAAAAATAAGCCCCGTACTATTAATTGTTACAACGCCTTATCAGAGGTTTCTGAGATACCATTTGAATTAAGTTCTTTACCAGAAGTAGAAAAAGAATTTCAGAACTTTACTCAAATACCATCTAATGAATTAAATGCAGATTTATGGCAACTTGAAGATGTAGAAGTTTTAGACATAAATATAAACCTACTAAAAAAGCATAGTAAATTTGGGGATTTTGCTAAAGTAAGAGGTGGTATTCAGGCTTTATGGAATAGAGCGTATCACATTAATATTTATTCCATAAATGATAATGGAACCTTATCTGGTAAAACACATTTAGAAGAAAATATCACATTAGAAATAGATGCTTGTCGCCCTTTAATAACTAACGAAGCATTTTATCCATTCCGAGATGATACAACACAAACGTATGTGATTTTTCCATATGATATTATTGACGGAGAAAAAATTCAAATCCCATTTGCCGAATACGAAAATCGGTATCCTTTAGCTGGGAAATATCTAAAAAGACACGAAGTGTTAATAAAAGAAAAAGTGCAAACCAATCTTGATGATAAGTGGCATTTATTCACTAGAGAAAATAGTCACGAAAGAACTTTTGGCAAAGTTCTATTACCAATGACAGCTAATGATACTTATGCAACTATCACAAAAAATCCACTTAATTATTGTGATAATGCGAATATGTATTTTATTGACATCCCAGACAAAACAGATGTAAATTTACTTGCTGTTGCTGGAGTAATTAATTCTACAGTTTTCTCTGTTTTAGCTAGACCAGTTGCCAATCCTCAATCTGGAGGATATTTTAAATTCAATAAACAATTCATTGAGCCTCTCCCTTTTCCAAAAGAAAACTTCAATTCTAACATCGCGTTAGTCACTGAAATTTCAGTTCTAGCACAAAATATTCAGCGAACCCAAGAGCAATATAAACATTCATCTCCTCGACAAAAGACAATATTGAAAGGAACATTAAGTACTCATTGGGCTAGCCTTGATAATAAAGTTTATCAGTTATACGAATTAAATGATGAGCAGATTTCCTTTTTCAATGAAAGAGGTAGAAATATTAACCGCTTAGAAATACTTGATAGATTATGATTAGTAAAGACATATCAAAATTTCTAAATGAATTATCCGATAATTTAACTATTGTCAACAAACTCATTGTCGGTGCTTACCTTGAATTCAATAACATTAAAGTAAGAAACAACAAATTGATTCTTACTTTTACAGAGGGTAATGATAAGGAAACTGTAAAAACCTTTATTAATCTCATTCAACTTAAGAATGGGAAATTTGATTTTGAAGATTTAATTCACTTATTCGAAACCAGTATTCCTTCAAAAGATATTTCTGTAAATGGAGCTGTTTACACTCCTAATTATATAAAAGACTATATAGTCAAAGAAACTCTTAGTAAGTTTAAAGATACTGATTTACAGAATTTAAAGGTGTCAGATATCGCTTGTGGAACTGGAGCATTTTTATATACAGTCGCACAAGAAATAAAGACAAAGACCCATAATAGCTATTTTGATATTTTCAAACAAAATATTTTCGGTCTTGACATCTCAGATTATACAATAACTAGAGCACAAATTTTATTATCTCTTTTAGCTATTTCAAACGGAGAAGATTTAGTAGAATTTGAATTCAATTTAATGGTCGGGAATGCCCTAAGCTTTGAATGGAACAAAAAAATAAAGGATTTCAAAGGTTTCGACATTGTTTTAGGGAATCCACCGTACGTAAGAGCTAAAAACTTGAGTGAGGAGACCAAATCGCTTTTAACAAATTGGGAAGTTACTAAAACTGGAAACCCAGATTTATATATTCCTTTTTTTGAAATTGGTCTGCAATTTTTAAAGGTGGGTGGAATACTGGGCTATATAACCGTGAACACTTTTAAAAGAAGTGTAAATGCAAGAAATCTGAGAGAATACTTCAAAACAAATCTATTTGATATAAAAATATTAGATTTTGGAAGTTCTCAGGTTTTTGAAAACAAGTCAACTTATACCTGTATCATCTTTATTGAGAAAAAACAATGTGAAGTAGTTAAATATCAAAAAATAACGGTTGAGGATTTTTTAAACGAAAAGATTAATGATTTTACCCAAATCAATTACAACCTTTTAAAAACGAAAAAGGGTTGGATTTTAAACAAACCTGATGTTTTAAAAACTATAAATAAAATTGAAAATACAGGAATTCCTTTAGGAGATAAATTTCCCATAAGAAATGGTTTAGCAACTTTAAGTAATGACATTTTCATATTTAAACCGGTTGATGAAGATGAAGATTATTTCTTTCACCAAAATGGTAAACTTCATAAAATTGAGAAAGGAATTTGTAGAGATGTCATAAAACCTAACAGACTTAAATGTGAATCGGAAATTCCTGATTTAAAAGAACAGATTATTTTCCCTTATCATCAGGAAAATTTACAAGCAAACCTTTTTGACTTTAAATCAAATAAGAAAATCGTTTTTGAAGAAAAATACTTTAAAGAACATTTTCCTAAGGCACTCGCATATTTAGAAGGAAACAAAGAGCAACTATTAAATAGAGACAAAGGAAAAAACAAAAAGTACAAATGGTTTGAGTTTGGAAGAACACAAGCATTGAATGATTTAGGTAAAAAGTTATTATTTCCTTATATGGCTGGACAACCTTATTTCGTCTATTCCGATCAAGATGATTTATTACTCTATGCAGGTTATGCCGTTTATTTTGATTCAGAAAGAGAATTAAAAGTATTAAAACGAATTTTGGAATCTAAAGTCTTTTGGTATTACATTAAAAAAACGAGTAAGCCATACTCAGGTAATTATTTTGCTCTGGCCAAGAATTATGTCAAGGATTTTGGAATTTGTAACCTAACTGAAAATGAAAAGAATTATTTATTATCGACAGACTCATTTGAAGACAGGAATGAGTTCTTATTAGAAAAATATGAGCTGAATCCAAATGCATTAGTTGAATAAGACAACGCTAAATAGCCATACACATTTGCAATTCGCACTAGCCTTCAAATTGCTAGGTATTACAAAACAGAATGATTCTAAAACTAATTTTACTTATTTTTAAACCTCGGATCTCATTTGAATTCCCGCTCCCTGTATGAATTTCTTATTGTAATTTAAAAGCCCGGTAAGATTTACTCCCCCACTGTTATATTTTAATTCGGCAAAGGTTTCAAAAAAACCATCGACCCTAAACCATTGGGCCGAAAAACCGGCTTTAAAAACTCCATTGTATCCTGAATCATTTACTGTCCCGCCAAAGAGCGCATTACGTGCATCTAGCTCCGTTTGCAGAAAAAAGTATTGATTGGACTGCGGGTGAAAAAGCAGTGGAAACAATAAGGCTAGTAACAGGGTTTTCATGGGGTAAAGATTAAAAGGGGTAAAAACTATTATATTTTATTTCCGTTCATCAAATTATTTTATGGCCTATGTCTCCCCTGCCATTCCCCTCCAATTGCAAATTGAATTGTGGCAGGTTTAACTTTTCCAAAAATTCCACCGGATATTAAGCTGAACTTTACCTCCCGGTTTTCGCGATTTTTTGAGGCTTATTATCAATCTTTTTCATATCAAAAAGTAACAAAAAAAGCCGTGATTCTATGTTAAATAATTGATATTTAGTCAATTAGCCCTTACATAATTATTTCCAAAAACAGACGGAATTTTAACATAATTAGATTTTTTTTCAACTCCTTAGCTCTTCAATTTTATAAAAATTATTCATTTAACCCCGTTAAAAACTCCGGAAATATTGCCTATACTTTAAAATATTAAGAATTATTTAGACTTCCATTAACAATTTAATATGTTAACATTCAGTAATTTAATGCCGGGTTTGATCAGGGATGTGAAACAAAAAATTATAAACCCCGGGGCAATGCTATGGCTGGCAGGGGCTTTTTTGATTTTTATTAAAATCAGTATAAAATACCTCATCCCTATTTATCTGATCCAAACAAGTGTTTTGATCTTTCAAAAAAATGAACCCCAAACAGACCTTGGAATCTGGGAAAACCTTTTGTAAACAAAGGGCGCACTCAGAATTTATAAACAGATCTGTTTAAAAAAAATGCGTAGTCCAAAAAATAAATTATGATCGAGATCAAAAAAGATAACGTCATTTTAAAAAAAACCGATTTAAGCTTTGAAAATGAAGCGGTTTTGAACCCCGCGACCATCTGCGAGGGAAATATGATCCATTTATTCTACCGTGCGGTTCAAAAAGGAAATTATTCCAGCATTGGCTATTGCAAATTGAAAAATCCATTTAAAGTGACAGAGCGTTTAAAAAAACCTATTCTCAGTCCGGAATTTGAATATGAATCCCATGGAATGGAAGATCCCAGAATTGTAAAAATTGACGATCTATATTATCTCACCTATACCGCCTTTGACGGTAAAAATGCATTGGGGGCATTAGCTACCTCCAAAGATTTAAAGCATTTCAAGAAGGAAGGTATAATAGTTCCACAAATTAAATACAGCAAATTTAAACGCCTTGTTTCCAAGTGTAAAATAACTCCAAAATATTTTGAGATGAATGAGGCTTATCCCCTCCTTATGGTTAAGGATGTCATTTTTTTTCCTCGCCGCATAAATGATAAGTTATGCTTTCTTCAACGCATAAAACCGGACATCCAAATAGTTTCGGTTAATAATTTAAAGGAGCTCACCAAAGAATTCTGGGATAATTATTTTTTGTGTTTCGATGAAAATATTTTGCTCACCTCCATGCATAGCCATGAGATTAGTTATTTAGGCGGTGGCTGCCCGCCAATTGAGACTAAACACGGATGGTTGTTAATTTATCACGGAGCTACCAGTGCCAATGATGGATCCTATGTTTACAGCGCTTGCGCCTCCTTATTGGAACTCGACGATCCCCGGAAAGAAATCGCGAGGTTGCCCTATAAATTGTTTATTCCAGACCAGGAATACGAGTTAAAAGGGGACGTGAATAAAGTGGTTTTCCCAACTGGAACTATTTTAATTAAGGATACTTTATTTATATACTATGGCGCTGCCGATGAACGAATAGCTTTTGCTTCCCTGAGTTTGTCTGCTTTGTTAGCCGAATTGTTAAATTATACCAGGACTGACGTAAAAAATATAATGACAAATTATTGAGGAGGAGATTATAAACTAAAACATTCAGGATTTAACTGGATCAATAAATCTCTCAAATAATAGAACTTTTAATTAAATAATAATGGAAACAAAAATTATCCGGGAATTAGGAATTGACACCGTGCGTATATTGGCAGCTGATGCCGTTCAAAAAGCAAATTCCGGGCATCCGGGAACCCCAATGGCACTGGCACCTATAGGTCACCTTTTGTGGTATGAAAGCATGAACTATAATCCGCAGGATCCTGAATGGGCAAACCGGGACCGGTTTATTTTATCTGCCGGTCATGCCTGCATGTTACA
>Ga0075530_1001466_pt1 | contig 11190 bp, 10 predicted proteins | sample NGEPerD_2_FD_75101 | JGI IMG/M metagenome (GOLD analysis project Ga0075530, IMG submission 75101) | Arctic peat soil microbial communities from the Barrow Environmental Observatory site, Barrow, Alaska, USA - NGEE PermafrostL1-D | ecosystem: Environmental > Terrestrial > Soil > Wetlands > Peat ...
GCCGGTCGGCTGGGTTCTGGGCCTATTCGACGAAGACGCGCTCGTCGACGAGTTGCTCGACAACCTGCTGGCCGTCGTTCTCGAACCTGCTCTGGTCGAAGCGCTTCTTGAACTCCAGATCGATCTGGTCTCGGCCGTTGCGGTTCTTCTCGATGCTGAGAACCACCCAATGCCGGAAGCGTTCGGCGCTGCCGATGTTGTACACCAGGTGGTGCCGGGCGACGACGTCGTACTTGTTGTTCAGGATCAAGACGGTGTCGGCTTCATAGGCGAGAGCGGAGGAACCGCGCAGGTTGTTGACGCGCAGTCGCTTGCCGGCTGACAGGCCATGCTTGTCCGCAGCGACCACGGCCACGACCGGGATATCGACCTCGAGGGCGAGGTCCTTGAGACCCTCGACCACGCGGGTGACGCGCTCTTCTTCTATCTGCGAGCCGTCTGGCACTTGCACCTTCTGTAGGTAGTCGACCACGACGAGGGGCAGTTGCCCAGTGGTCTTCCTGACCTCGTCAACTGCCTCGCGGATGACATCGACGCTCGTGGTGCTGCCGGTGGAGCGATGAAGCAGCAGGCGGTCGGAGTACTCCTGCACCCGAACCATTGCCTCGGCGCCACCGACAACATCGCCGAGCCGCTCCGCGAGCGACCCGCCGGGCCCGCTGGTGGCCTCGAACGACTCGCGCACTCTGCTCGTTCCGGCAGCCTCGATGCCGCCGGCCTCGCCGGCTTCGAGAGCCACGAGACGCATCAGCAGCGTCTGCGGGTCGTGCTCGAATGAGAAGTAAACGACTGAGCGCCCTGAGCGCGCCACGTTGCGCGCAAGCTGAAGCGCCCATGTGGTCTTACCGAGCCCCTGAGGTCCACCGAGGAGGATGAGTTCACCGGATCTGAACCCGTTGCCCAGGTTCTTGTCGAGGGCGTCGAAACCGGTCGGCCACACGCGGGCCGCCGCATGTGTGCCGGCCCGCAGCCTGCCGTCGGCCTGTTCGAGCACGCTAGTCAGAGATTCAAGCTGGAGATCCATCCATTTATTGGAACAGAGGCGCATCGTAGGCGTGCCTTTACCAGGCAAGATGACCCGTTCAGGGGGCGCACGCCACCCAAGTGGTACGACGGGCGTCGCGCTGCTGGTGGTCGATTTGGCTGAACCCGTGCGCTCGCGTAATGTTCTGTCCGAAACCAGAGACCGCCGGTTGTCAGTGTGCCCAGAACTCATCCGAGATCGAAGCCGCTGACTAAGGTTCCGCGAAGCGGGCGACCAGCGCAGGTGACACTGAGTGACGACCTGATCCATGGATTAGGTTCTACGCCCTGTGCCTCCTGCGCCAGGGCGTTTTTCGATTCCCGGCCCCAGAACGCAGTCTCCGGCAAACCGTGTACGACACAAACCGTGTATGAACAGTGCGGATTAATGGGGAAGGAGACCTATGGCGCGGCCAGAGAAAGAAACAGCCGTTGCAGAGCTTGTGGAGTCATTCCAGGCCTCTGCAGGTGCTGTGCTGACCGAGTACCGCGGTCTCACCGTCAAGCAACTGCAGGACCTGCGGCGCGCTCTCGGCGAGAACGCCAACTACGCCGTGGTCAAGAACACGCTCACCAAGATTGCCGCCGGGAAGGCTGGCGTCGAAGGATTCGACGACCTGCTGTCCGGACCGACCGCCATCGCCTTCATCAACGGCGACGTCGTCGAGGCAGCCAAGGGGCTGCGTGATTTTGCCAAGGCCCACCCGTCCCTCGTTATCAAGGGCGGCGTCCTCGACGGCAAGCCGCTCCACGTGAAGGACATCGCCAAACTTGCCGATCTCGAGTCGCGTGAGGCTCTCCTCTCCCGACTCGCGGGCGACATGCTGGCATCGCTCAGCCAGGCCGTCTATCTGCTCAACGCGCCGATCGCCCAGGCGGCACGCCTCGTGGGTGCGCTCCAGGCAAAGGCCGAGCAGGACCCGTCGATCCTCAAGGGTGGTTCCGGCGAGCCGGCCGCCCCGGTAGTCGACACCGCAGTCGACACCGCAGACGCCACGGCGGAAGCTCAGGCCCCCGCGGCCGAGGTTGAAGTCGAGGAAACTACCGAGACTGCCCCCGAAGAGACAGCGTAAAGCCTCTTAATCCCACCCATACCGGTTCGCGCGGACTGCGTGAACCAGCGACACGGAAGGAAACCGCCACCATGGCGAAGCTCACCACAGTCGACCTGCTCGATGCTTTCAAGGAGATGACTCTCCTGGAGCTCAGCGAGTTCGTGAAGCAGTTCGAAGACACCTTCGGCGTCACCGCCGCCGCCCCCGTCGCCGTTGCTGCTGCTCCGGCCGCAGGTGCCGGTGCCGGTGCCGAGGAGGAAGCCGAGCAGGCCGAGTTCGACGTCATCCTCGAGGCTGCCGGCGACAAGAAGATCAACGTCATCAAGGAGGTGCGCACCCTCACCAGCCTCGGCCTCAAGGAGGCCAAGGATCTCGTGGAGGCTGCGCCCAAGGCCATCCTCGAGAAGGTCACCAAGGAAGCCGCAGACAAGGCCAAGGACGCCCTCGAGGCTGCCGGCGCCAGCGTCTCGGTCAAGTGACCTTGCGCTAACCCGGTCCTCACCGACCAACCGCAAACGGCGGTCGCCCATCACCTGGGCGACCGCCGTTTTGGTTTCGCTCGGACCATGCCGAGCGTGGGTCATGGCATTAGGGATGACGGCGGAAGCCATCGCCTCCCGCGTAACCTAGTGTCGGTTTACTCGTTAGTAAGTTCGGGTAAGACCGATGACGGAGAAGTCTCCCTCAACCCTGCCGGGACGCAGGGCCAGTTTGTGACGCAAGGGAAGGGACGCCAGTGGGTGTCGAAATCAAGGTCGATGGACTCGCGAAGTCCTTCGGGAAACAGCTCATCTGGGGCAATGTCAGTCTGACGATCCCTGCCGGTGAGATCTGCGTGATGCTCGGCCCGTCCGGCACTGGCAAGTCCGTCTTCCTCAAGACACTGATCGGTCTGCTCAAGCCCGACAGCGGCAGCATCATGATCGAGGGCCTCGACATCGCCAACTGCTCCGAGAAGGAGCTCTACGAGATCCGCAAGTTGTTCGGCGTCCTCTTCCAGGACGGTGCAATGTTCGGCTCGATGAACCTCTACGACAATGTCGCGTTCCCGCTCCGTGAGCACACCAAGAAGTCCGAGTCGGACATTCGCAAGGTTGTGATGGAGAAAATGGAGCTGGTCGGCCTCATCGGCGCCGAGGACAAGCTCCCCGGCGAGATCTCCGGAGGTATGCGCAAGCGAGCTGGGCTGGCCCGTGCGCTGGTTCTCGACCCGGAGATCGTGCTCTTCGACGAGCCTGACTCGGGTCTGGATCCGGTTCGTACGGCGTTCCTCAACCAGCTCATCATCGACTTGAATGCGCAGATCGACGCTACATTCCTGATCGTGACCCACGACGTCGATACGGCGCGGACGGTCCCCGACAATATCGGCCTCCTCTATCACAAGCACCTGGCAATGTTCGGCCCCCGCGAGATGCTCCTTTCGAGCGAGGAGCCAGTCGTTCGACAGTTCCTCAACGCGCAGCGGATTGGCCCCATCGGCATGTCTGAGGAGAAGGACGCCGACGAGTTGGCCGCCGAGGAGGGCCAGGAGCTTCCGCCGCTGCCCCCGATCCCGCTTCAGCAAGAGCCGTCGAACGGCATCCCCCGCCGCAGTCAACGCAACCCTGGTGAGTGGTGTCGCGACAACGGCATCACCCCGCCCCCAGGTTCTTTCAAGACGAACATCTCGATGGCTCCCGGAGCCTGAGGATGTCGACCATCACCTCATCAAAGGTATTCGCGCCGATCGGGACCGCAGGCAAATTGTTCGCCTTCGGTCTCGACGTGGGGCGGAGCCTGTTTCGACGGCCTTTCCAGTTGCGCGAGTTCTTGCAGCAGGCATGGTTCATCGCGTCGGTGACGATCGTTCCCACAGCCCTGGTTGCCATCCCGTTCGGCGCGGTGATCGCCCTCCAGGTCGGTGGCCTGATCAAGCAGTTCGGGGCCCAGTCGTTCACGGGTTCCGCCGCGGTTCTCGCTGTCGTCCGTGAGGCCGGTCCCATCGCAACATCGCTGTTGATTGCCGGCGCCGGTGGCTCGGCGATCGCTGCGGACCTGGGCGCGCGCAAGATTCGCGAAGAGCTCGACGCGATGATGGTGCTCGGGATCGACCCGATCCAACGGCTCGTCGTACCGCGGGTCCTCGCCACGATGCTCGTCGCGTTCTTCCTCAACGGCCTGGTCAGCGTGGTCGGTGTTGCGGGTGGCTACGTCTTCAACGTCGTACTCCAGGACGGGACACCAGGCGCCTACCTTGCGAGTTTCACCGCGCTGGCACAGTTACCTGACCTCTGGCAGGGGATGGCCAAGGCATTGGTATTCGGCCTGATCGCCGCCATCGTGGCCTGTTACAAGGGCATGAACGCCGCAGGCGGTCCCAAGGGTGTGGGTGACGCGGTGAACGAAGCCGTCGTCATCTCGTTCATGCTGCTTTTCGTCGTCAACTTCGTGATGAGCGCAATCTACTTGCAGCTCGTCCCACCCAAGACAGGTTGATGTCATGCCCTACGTAAGTACGACGATAAAGTCGCTGTACCAGAAGCCGATGAAGTCCTTGGACACCCTCGGCGACCAGCTCGCGTTCTACATCAAGGCGATCGCCTGGACGCCGCGTACGATCCGCCGCTACAAGAAGGAGATCCTGCGTCTCCTCGCGGAGGTGACACTCGGTTCGGGCGCTCTCGCCGTCATCGGTGGCACCGTTGGCGTGATCACGGCGATGGCGTTTTTCACGGGCACGGAGGTAGGACTTCAGGGGTATGCCGCGCTGAACCAGCTCGGGACCGCGGCGTTCTCGGGCTTCGTATCTGCGTACTTCAACACCCGCGAGATCTCTCCGCTGGTCGCTGGCATCGCGTTGGCCGCGACGGTGGGCTGTGGGTTCACCGCCCAACTCGGTGCTATGCGCATCTCCGAGGAGGTCGACGCACTCGAGGTGATGGCGATCCCGTCGGTGCCGTTCCTGGTGACCACCCGGATCATCGCCGGTCTCATCGCGATCGTCCCGCTTTACGTCGTGGGGTTGCTCTCGTCGTACTTCGCCACGAGGCTCACCGTGACCACGTTCTTCGGGCAGAGCACCGGGACATACGACCATTATTTCAACCAGTTCCTACCGCCCGGCGACGTGTTGTGGTCGTTCGGCAAGGTTCTGGTGTTCGCAGTCGTCGTGATCCTCATTCATTGCTACCACGGCTACCACGCGACGGGTGGACCCGCTGGCGTGGGTATGGCTGTCGGCCGTGCCGTGCGCACCTCGATCGTGGCCATCAACGTCATCGACCTCTTCCTGTCGATGGCGATCTGGGGCACGACCACCACCGTTCGGTTGGCAGGTTGACGAGCTGTGAATCGAAACTCGAAGGCCTACAGGACAGCTGTCATGATCGAACACCGGGTGTTCGGCGTGGCGTTCTTGGTGCTGCTCTTGTTCTTCGGGTGGTTTACCCAGGCTGTCTTCAACAAGCAGTTCACCGACTTCGTCGAGGTGGACCTTCTTGCCGCAAAGTCGGGACTGCAACTCCCGGCGGGCGCCGACGTGAAGATCCGCGGCGTGATCGTGGGAGAGGTGCGGGATCGGGACGTCACCCCAGACGGGGCCACGTTGACTCTTGGCCTCTTTCCCGACCAGCTCGACACGATTCCGTCGAACGTGTCAGCCAGGCTCCTGCCGAAGACGCTGTTCGGCGAGAAGTACGTCGCCCTCCAGATGCCCGAGCAGCCATCCTCGAGCGCGATCGGGAGCGATGACGTGATCGAGCAGACAGAGGTGGCCATCGAGGTCGAGAAGGTACTCAACGACATCTACCCGCTGTTGCGCGCCGTGCAGCCGTCGGAGATCAACTACACGCTCACGGCGATGGCTACCGCGCTCGAGGGCCGCGGCGAGGACATCGGGAACAATCTCTCGGTGCTCAACGACTACCTCGAGCGCACGAATCCGCAGATACCGGCACTGGTCGAGGATCTTCGCCTGTTGAGCGAAGTTTCCGATGTCTACCGCTCGGTGATGCCCGATCTGGCCCGGATGTTGCGCAACAGCGCGACGACCGGGAAGACCTTTGTGGAGAAGGAGCAAAAAATCCAAGCGCTGTTCACCGACATGGCCGGCTTCGCCTCGACGAGCAAGGACTTCCTGGAGCGGAACGGCGAGAACATCATCCGGCTTGCCGAGCTCGGCAAGCAGCAGTTGCGGGTGTTCGCGAAATACTCACCGGAGTACCCCTGTCTACTCAGCGGCATCGTGCGTCTCGCGCCGCTTCAGGCCGAGACGTTCCGTGGCAAAATATTGCACATCAACCTCGAGCCGCTGCCCAAACAGCCTCGCCCGTTCACGGCCAAGGACGACCCTCGGTACGGCGACACCCGCGGTCCGAACTGCCTCGCGCTTCCGAGCCCGTCGTGGAGCCAGACGAACCTGCCCCCACCGTCGATCGTGCCTGACATCGACGACGGTGTTGACGAGCCGACCGGCAAGATGCGCTCTGCTCCGATCGTGGATCGCCCCGTCGACATGACGTCGGGCTACGCTGGGACTCAGGCCGAGAGGCAGCTGGTGAACGCAATTGCTGCGCCGGTCCTCGGCGTCCCTGCCAGCGAGGTTCCCGACCTGACCTCGTTGCTCTTCGGCCCGATTGCCCGTGGGACCGAGGTGGCGCTGCGATGAGCTCCAAGTCCATCATGGCCGCCGGGCGCAACAGAGTGCTCGGCGTAATCTTCCTGGCCCTGCTCGTCTTCTTCGTCTGGGCCACCTACGCGGTCTTCACCAAGAAGTTCGTCGACTTTGTGCCAGTGACTCTGGAGACCTCGAGCGTCGGGTTGCAGCTGCCCGCACTCGCCGACGTCAAGATCCGCGGGGTGATCGTCGGCGAGGTCCGCGAGATCAAGTCGGACGGCCAGGGTGCCGTGCTCGAGTTGGCGATCAAGCCGGACAAGGCAGGCACGATCCCTGCGAACACGAGCGCCCGCATCTTGCCAAAGACGCTGTTTGGTGAGAAGTACGTCGCCCTCCAGGTCCCAGAACACCCTGACTCGCGCGCAATTGCAGCGGGCGACGTGATCGACGAGGCCGAGGTGGCCATCGAGGTCGAGAAGGTCCTCAACGACATCTACCCGCTGTTGCGTGCTGTGCAACCGGCGGAGATCAACTACACGCTCACGGCGATCGCTTCCGCTCTCGAGGGTCGCGGCGAGGACATCGGGAACAACCTCTCGGTGCTCAACGACTACCTCGAGCGCACGAATCCGCAGATACCGGCGCTGGTCGAGGATCTTCGCCTGTTGAGCGAAGTTTCCGATGTCTACCGATCGGTGATGCCCGATCTGGCCCGGATGTTGCGCAACAGCGCGACGACCGGGAAGACCTTTGTGGAGAAGGAGCAGAAAATCCAAGCGCTGTTCAACGACATGGCCGGCTTCGCCTCGACGAGCAAGGACTTCCTGGAGCAGAACGGCGAGAACATCATTCGCCTCGGCGAGCTCGGCCAGGCCCAGCTGCCGATGTTCGCGAGGTACGCGCCCGGGTACCCCTGCCTGTTGAAGGGCCAGGTCAACTGGATCCCGCAGATGGACAACGGCTGGCGCGGACAAGAGCTGCACATCAACCTGGAGACTCTGAAGAAGCAACCGACGGGATACAGCCCGGCGGACGACCCCAAGTACGGCGCGAAAAACGGCCCGCACTGCGAGACATTGCCGAACCCTCCGTACTCCCAGGCGAACCCGGGCCCGCAGCCGAGGACGTCCGAGGTGGACGACGGCGTCGATGGAACCCACGGAAAGTTCCGCCCACGTTCAGCTCCATCGTTCGACCTCACGTCCGGCTTTGCCGGTACGGCGGTCGAGCGCGAGCTTGTCAACGCAATAGCAGGACCTGTGATGGGAGTTCCCAGAGATGAAGTGCCCGACCTGGCCACGTTGCTGTTCGGTCCCCTCGCTCGCGGATCGGAGGTGAGTGTGCGATGAGTCGCCTCGACCGGAGAACCACGGGCGATGCGGTCAAGCTGGTGATCTTCATCGTGGTCACGACCCTCGCTACAAGTGTTCTGGTAGTCACGATCGGCAACCTTTCGTTCGGGGCCACCAAGGAGTACAAAGCCGTCTTCAGCGACGTCACTGGCGTGGGGAAGAACGACGACGTCCGGATCGCGGGCGTGAAGGTCGGCAACGTCAAGGCCATCGAGATCTTCGACCGGACCAAGGCGCTGGTGACGTTCAAAGTCGCCGCCGACTCGCAGCTCACCGCGAGCACCCTCGCCTCGATTCGCTATCGAAACCTTGTCGGACAGCGCTACATCTCTTTGAGTCAGGGCGTCGGAGGGCCGTCGATTCTCCGCGAGGGCGCGACGATCCCACTCAAGCAGACTGAACCCGCGCTGGACCTGACGTTGCTGTTCAACGGGTTCAAGCCGCTCTTCGAGGCATTGTCTCCGAAGGACATCAATCAGTTGTCCTACGAGCTCATCACGGTCTTCCAGGGCGAGGGCGGGACCTTGGAGAGCCTGCTCGCGCACACCGCTTCGGTGACCAGCACGCTGGCCAGCCGCGACGAGATCATCGGCGACCTGATCAAGAACCTGAACGAGGTGATGGTCACCCTTGGCAACCGGGACACAGAGCTCTCGGACCTACTGATCCGACTTCGCCAGTTCATTTCGGGACTGTCGCAGGATCGCAAGGCAATCCTTGGTTCGCTCGAGTCGGTCTCCGATCTGGCCCTCGAAACGTCTGACTTGGTGACCGGTATCCGCAAACCGTTGGCCAAGGACATTCAGGAACTGCGCGAGGTCGCCGGCACTCTCGACCGCAACAAGGCCGAGCTGGACCGTGCGATCCAGGTGCTCCCGATCAAGCTGGAGAAGATCGGTCGTACGGCGATCTACGGGTCCTGGTTCAACTTCTACCTCTGCAACTTCAAGGGCAATGTGAAGCTCCCCGGAGGGGAAAGCTTGCCCATCGACTACGCCGCCGGATCGGAAAGGTGTGATCTCGGATGAGTACACCCTTCCGCGAAAAGAACCCTGTCATCGTGGGCGCGATCAGCCTCGCAGTGATCTTCATGATGATCCTGGCCGCCTTCCGAGCCGAAGACCTGCCGCTGATCGGTGGAGGCGACACCTACTACGCGGCGTTCAAGGAGGCCGGGGGACTCAAGGCCAACGACGAGGTCCGAGTCGCCGGCGTCCGCGTCGGAAAAGTGCGGACCGTGGATCTCGACGGTGACCACGTCCGGGTCGAGTTCAACGTCGAGCGTGGTGTCGACTTCGGGGGCACATCGGCCGCCGGCATCAGGGTCAAGACGCTGCTTGGTGCGATGTACCTGGCCGTGGAGCCAGCGGGTTCGGGTCAACTCGAGGAGGGGGCCGAGATCCCGATGAGCCGGACCACGTCGCCGTACGACGTCGTCGAGGCTTTCAGTGGTCTGGCGGACACCTCGGAGCGCATCAACACCGACCGGCTGTCCGAGTCCCTCGAAACCATGGGCGCCTTGATGGAGAACACCCCAGAGGAGTTCCAGGGGGCACTGCGAGGGATGTCGGCGCTGTCTCAGAACATCGCCGCGCGGGACGAGGAGCTCAACGAGCTCCTCGGGAACATGGAGAAGGTGTCCACGGTTCTCGCGGACCGAAATGGTGACCTGATCACGCTGATGGACGACGGCGACAAGTTGTTCCGGGCGCTGGTGGCCCGCCGCGAGGCCGTGCACACGCTGCTTACCTCAACCAGTCAGCTCTCCCAAGAGCTGACTGCTCTGGTGAGGCAGACCCGTGGGGACCTCAAGCCGGCACTGGATCATCTCGACAGCGTCTTGGACATGCTCCGCAAGAACCAGGAGAACCTCGACAACAGCTTGCGGTTGATGGCGCCCTTCTACCGGGTGTTCGCCAACACGCTGGGCAATGGCCCCTGGTTCGACACGTACATCCAGAACATGCCGCCAGTACCGCAGATCGGAGGGCGCTGATCATGAGTCGCCGAGCATTAAGAATGGGTGGCCTCACCCGCACTCTGAGCCTGGTCGCCGTGCTGGCCGTCATCGCCGCACTCGTGCTGGTCATGCTGCCCGGTCAGGGCAAGAAGTACCTCACCGCCAGCTTCCCGCGCACGGTCTCACTCTATGAGGGCTCAGACGTGCGCATCCTCGGCGTCCCGATAGGCGAGGTCGAGACGGTCACGCCGACGGGCACCGATGTCACGGTTCGCATGTCGTACGACGCGAAGTACAAGGTGCCAGCCGACGCGGAAGCTGTGATCATCTCTCCGGCGATCGTGGGCGACCGGTTCGTGCAACTGACCCCGGTCTACACCGAAGGGGCCGTGCTGGAAAGCAACGCGAAGCTGAGCCAGAAGCAGACCTCGACCCCGCTCGAGCTGGATGAGATCTATCAGAGCATCGACGACCTCACCGTGGCGCTCGGCCCACAGGGCGCCAACAGCAAAGGTGCTCTCACCGCGCTGCTTGACACGACGGCGAGAAACTTCGCTGGTCAGGGCGAGCAGTTCAACCAGACAATCAAGGACCTCGGCAAGCTGACCGGCACCTTGGACAACAACAAGGAAGAGCTCTTCGGCACTGCCGAGCAGATCGGACGGTTCGTGTCCGCACTGGCAGAGAACGACCAGACGGTGCGCCAGTTCAACGAGTCGCTGGCCGCGGCTGCGAGCATGCTCGAGGGCGAGCGGGACGATCTGGCCGCAGCACTGAAGAACCTCGGGGTCGCCATGCAGGAGGTCTCCACCTTCGTGCGCGAGAACCGTGACGGTCTGTCGGAGAACATCGAAGGGCTCAACGTGATCACAAAGATCCTCGTGAAACAGCGCAAGGCGCTTTCCGAGACCCTCAACGTGGCTCCGCTGGCGCTGAACAACCTGTTCCACACCTACAACCCGGCGGCCGGGACGCTCGACACCCGCGCCAACGTCGGCGAGAACGCCGCAGCGTTGGAGAACGACCCCGCCGCGTTCCTGTGTTCGGTGCTCCGCGCGGCCGACCCTTCCAAGGACTGCGATCTGATACAGGATGCTTTGACTGGGTTGCCGCGCACCTCAGCCCTGGGCAGTGCTGAGGCTCAGGCGAAGACGGTCGACGTGGAGTACATCGATCGGTCGCTGGCCGGATTGGTGGCGGTGA
>Ga0075530_1001467_pt1 | contig 11187 bp, 9 predicted proteins | sample NGEPerD_2_FD_75101 | JGI IMG/M metagenome (GOLD analysis project Ga0075530, IMG submission 75101) | Arctic peat soil microbial communities from the Barrow Environmental Observatory site, Barrow, Alaska, USA - NGEE PermafrostL1-D | ecosystem: Environmental > Terrestrial > Soil > Wetlands > Peat ...
TCATAATGATTCTCATAAATCTATTATGAACCGCACCTATCTTTTGACAAGGTGAGCTCTTTGGGGCTCATCTTGTGTTGGGATAGGATGTCATTTGGGGCGCATCTTGCATTGGACAAGACTTTAGCTTGACACATTATATCTTTCGTATATAATGAATTTATTGATCCGTAGACCGTAGGCAAACAACCAAGTCCTACTGAGGAGAAAGCATTATACTGCTGTTCACTTCGTGAGGATATGCGGTTTTTATTTTTTTAGAAATTGAATATGACAATTACAAGACAACAAAAAGAAAAGACCGTAAAAAATCTTACGGGAAAATTCTCAAAGTCAAAAAGTATTGTTTTTCTTGGTTTTCAAGGACTAACAGTCAAAGAGGATACCGATTTGCGAAGCAAGCTCAGAGCTGAAAATATCGATTATAAAGTTGCTAGAAAAACTCTGATAAAAAGAAGTTTGAAAGAGATTAACATCGAAGGAGTTGACGATATAAAACTAGAAGGTCCAATTGGAGCAGCAATCGGATATGATGATGAAATTGCCCCAGCCAGAATTGCACATGAATTCGCAAAGACAAACAAGAAATTGATTCTTTCTGGCGGATATATCTCTCAAAAATATCTTAATGCTGACCAGATTAAAGCTTTGGCAATTTTGCCAGGAAAAGATCAACTAAGGGCACAATTGATTGGTACTATGAACGCTCCTGTTTCAGGATTTGTAAATGTTATCAATGGTAATTTAAGAGGACTTGTGACAGTTATCAAAGCAATTAGCGAGAAAAAAGAGTAGAAGTTTAAATAATTTAATAAATTTTAAAAGAAAGGAAACTATTATGTCAGACGAAAACACAACAACTGCAGAAGCAGAAGTAACCGAGAAAAAAGAAGTTGAGATACCCGCAAAGTTCAAAGATTTGGTAAAACAAATTGAAGAATTAACAGTTCTTGATCTTTCAGAATTAGTGAAAGTTCTTGAAGAAAAATTTGGTGTATCAGCATCAGCTCCTGCAGCCATGATGGCTATGCCACAAGCTGGCGCAGCAGCAGGTGAAGAAGCAGAAGAAAAATCAGAATTTGATGTTGAGCTTGTTGCCGCTGGAGATGCTAAAATTGCAATCATCAAAATTGTCAGAGAGGTAACTGGAAAAGGTTTGAAAGAAGCCAAAGACATTGTTGACGCAGCTCCTGGAATTATCAAAGAAAAAGCTCCTAAGGCAGAAGCAGAAGCTTTGAAAAAACAATTGGAAGATGCTGGTGCAACAGTTAATTTGAAATAATTTTTTCAAAATCAAAACAAAAAAACAGGGGATTCATTCTCCTGTTTTTTGTCTTCACTCAAGAATATAATATAGCGAAGCGAAACAATCTGATCAGGTAGAGACGACGATTTATCGCGTCTCAAATCGTTTTAATTGCAATCTATACTTATCCCACATTCAAGTCGCGATAAATCGCGACTCTACGATATCTCATAAATAGATTTCTCTTTATTTTTCAAACTAGTGTTGAACCGTGTACGACCCTCTCTATATCTTAATATCAATTTTATATACATTATCACCATTCAGCAAATACAAGGAATCTTCTTTATCACTGATAACAATATTCTTGATATCCTCGAATTTTTCACTTCGGTATTGCTTGACTAATTTTCCATTCGTCTTGTCAAACAGAACAATTCGATTATTTTCAGAATCGATAGCATAGAGATATTTCAAATTCGAATTTGTCGATATTCTGGCAGAAGCGGGAATTGGAATGCTTGGAACCTCAGTGGAGAATGATGATTCTCGTGCACCACTTCTGAATTTCTCAATTGAACCATCCATATTCAATAGATAGATTGATCCATCAATTGTCATTGAGACTGCACTGCTGATATCAACCTCGTCTTTCAGCCACTTTACGCCATCATCAAATCCTTTTGACAGTCTTTTATATTTATAGATTTGATTTGAATCTGGACTAAGAAAATACAAATAATCGCTATATGTATCGACGTCTTTAGAGTTTGAAATAATCTCAGGAAATTTGACATTTTCGCTAGTAACTATCTGTTTGCTTATATTTAATATTTCGAGCTCATTTTTATTCTTGAGGAAGATAATCTCATCGGTCTTCTTCATAAAGCTAGAAATATTTGAGTTTTCAATATTCTCAATATTTCTCACTTCAAGTTTCCTCAAACTGTTTTCAGAAAAATTCATTTCAGAAAAAGATTGATTGCTTTGACCAAGAATAAAATATTCATCATTATTTTCGAATATTTTTGTAGCGCCTTTGAAATCTGCGAACTGATTCAAGTCTAGGGCAACAGTTGGGTTTTCAATTTTTCCTACTAGATCCAAAATATCAATTTGATTTTGAATTTTATTGAACAAAACATTAGCTTGATTATTTAAATCTTGATAAGTTTCACCTGAAAGAGAAATGTCTCTTCCTTTAATCATTTCTTTTGCCTGCATTAAATATTTTCGAGCATCAGAAGGACTAATGATTGATTCAATTTCAGCTGCATTTATTTTTTCTTCCGCTTTCGCGATTAACAAACTGTAACTGCTAAGATTTTCCTCCTCAATCTTTTTTTGGTTCTCCATGAATAATCCACCCGCCAAGAGAGCGAAAATAAGAATGAAGGTGGCTAGAATAATTGATTTATTCTTTGATAATAAATATACCTTTTGAGTTGACTCCATTGCCAAACTATCACCTTTGATTGAATTTTTAAAAGATAGAAGGTACTTCTTCGTCAAACTCAAAATATATGATAGCTTTTCCTTCGTAACAATGCTTTTCAGCTTATTGGAGATATTATCCAAGAGACTCAGATTATTATCCTCTTCTAGGTCTTCTAGAAATTCATCTGACTCTTCGTGCTCCTTTTTCTTTTCACTGACACTGATATTATCCAAAAATTTAGCCTTTGTATATTTCTTATCTATTGCAGACTCCTTCTTCTTGATATCCACAGATTGATTATTCTCTTCTGATTCATATTCTTTGATTATATCCTCAAGACTTATTCGGCTTTCTTTGACAGAAGATTCTTCGCCAAGGTCTTCTTCGTCTTCATCTTTCTCTTCCTCTTTGACATAAAGCTCTTCTTCAATTTCAGTTGGCAATATTAATTCACTCTCTGGAATTTTCTCCTCCTCAATTTCGACAATGTTCTCTTCAATCTCATATTGCATAACTGGAATAGCTTCTTCAGTTTCAACCTCCATCGGCAACTTAATCTCTGAATGTGCAAATTCCGCCGCTTTCTTCTCTCCAACTTTCAGGATTAGAAGTCCCATTGTATTCACATCTTTTTCTTTTTCAACTGCCTCTTGAATTGCCTCGGCCAGTTCTGCGATTTCTAGTGAAGATGCCATTTGTTTTAATTTTTCAGTTGAAAAAACATTGAAAAGTTCTGGGGTAGCCAAGATAACCAAATCTCCAATCTCTAATTCTCCGCTAGCGATATTTACAAATGTTCTGATATGATGAGAGCTACTTTCAGTTATAATGCTTTTTCCAATATCAGTTACTTGCTCATCTCTGATTAATAGAGTTTTAATCTCTCCTGTTTGACTTATATGTAATTCATCTTTCTTATAAGCACTAATAATCATATTCAAATTTCCAATCCAATCGATATTTCCTTGGGAAGCCATGTCCGAAAGAGTTGAGTTTATCTTATGTAAACTAGCCTCAATGCTTTCTGTCGTTGATCTTTTTGTATCTGAATAGAATTCCTTCTTCGCTATTGAAGCCAAGAGATTGATAAGATAGGAAGAGTTGTTCGATAAATTTACAACCTCTCCTAGGATATACAAACTCCCCAAGGACTGTTCCTCAATATTCTCAGGTTCATATATAAAGATATCACAAAATGATTTTCCCTCTTCATTTGAAAAAACCACTTCTCTAATATCAATTTTTATTTCTGTTTGAGATGTTTTCATTTTTATTCGTTTAATAGATGACACTTTGTATTATAATACTTTTTTCAATTCATGACAAATTTTTTTCAATGGCTAATACCAACCTCACTAATAATCTTATATGATGATTTTTCAAAAGACATCAACCAGAAACCATCTAAATGTTATTTTGCATATCATTTACCAGAAAGTCGCTTATTTTCAATCAAATATATCCTTTTCGATGCCCACGACATTCGTATATTGAAGATGTCTTGCCATATTCTATTATTATGTTATACTTCCTCACAGCATTAAGGTTGATAAACCTCTGTGTATTTTTAATTTTTAATTTGTCAGGAATGACAATGTTGATACATCTCAAAGGCTAATATCCTTGTTTGGTTTTATGTTTAACTCCAAATTGATAGATTCACTTAATTGTGACTCTTATGTATCCAACAAGAAAGGAAAAGAGAATGAGTGAGAAAGAAAGTGAAAAAGAAAGCGAGAATATAAGCATGATGAACATGCTAAAACTAGGTGTACATTTTGGCCACAAAAAAGCCAAAAAACATCCAAAGATGGACGAATATATCTTTACCATCAGAAATGGTATTAATATTTTGGATTTAAGTAAGACTATCACCAAACTTGAGGAAGCCACAAAATATGTCAAAGAGATTGCAGCTAATAACGGAGTGATTATTTTTGTTGGCACAAAAAGACAAGCAAAAAAAGTTGTAAAAGAAGCTGCTGAAAAATGTGGTATGCCGTATGTCACAGAAAGATGGCTTGGTGGTACATTTACTAATTTTGAAAAAATTGTAACCAGTATCAAAAGATTGGAAACTATGATTGAACAAAAAGAAAGCGGTGAACTTGAAAAAAGATATAACAAAAAAGAAAGGCTTGAAATTGACAGAGAAATCATCAGACTAGAAAAAAAGTTTGGAGGTATTCGAAATATGAAAAAACTTCCTGAAGCAATTTTCATAGTTGACATTAAAGAAGATGAAACAGCGTTGATTGAATCAAGATCGAAAAATATACCAACCATCGCAATTGTTGATACAAATGTGGATCCCAGCTTGATTAATAGACCTATACCAGCGAACGATGATGCTGTAGGGTCAATCAGGATTATCGTCAATGCGATTTCTGATGCGATAATTGAAGCGAAAAAACAATAGTTCTTTTTTTAAAAACTTTACAAAAAAATATGATTACAGCTCAAGAAGTTAAAAAACTCAGAGATCGCACTGGCGCCAGTATGATTCAATGTAAAAAAGCGCTAGAGGAAAGTGCGGGCGACATTAAAAAAGCAATTGCCATAATGCAAAAAAGTGGTTCAAAAGTTGCCGACAAAAAATGTGGCAGAGATACAGCCGAAGGATATATAGGATCATATATTCACAGTAATGGCAAAGTGGGGGTTCTAGTAGAAATTAATTGTGAGACCGATTTTGTGGCGAAAAATGAAGAATTTCGAGAATTGGCACACGACCTTGCTATGCATGTCGCCGCAGCTAAACCAAAATATATTGACTACAAAGAAATTGATCCAGAAATAATAAGTCTCAAGAAAAAGGATGTCGAAGAAGAGGTTAAAAAAGAAAACAAACCAGAGAGTATTGCCGAAAAAATAGTTGAAGGAAAAGTGAAGAAACACTTTGATGAGCTTTGTCTGGCAAATCAATCATTTGTCAAAAATCCAGATATTACCGTCGAACAACTAATTACTGAGAAAATTGCCAAGCTCGGAGAAAACATCAAGATAAACAGAATTACGAGATTTGAAATCGGATAAACAACTGAAAATCAAAATATGAAAATAAGTGCAAAAATATTTCCTTGGAATAGTTCTCTTATGTTTGATTCAGAAGAATGCGATTTAGAAGTGGGAGATACTATTATTGTTAGCGTCGATGATGAAATTGAAAGTGCAATTGTTGATAAAATCAATCTGAGAACAGAAGAGAAAACTCTGGCAATCATCCGAAAGGCCACTTCCGTAGACATTGAAACAATTGAAAGAAATCAAGGAAAGAGCAAAGAAGCAACCAAAATCTGTCGAGATTTAGCTTCGGAAAAAAAACTAGCAATGAAAATTGTCGATGCCCACTTCAGTTTTGATGGAGGTAAAGTTGTTTTTTCTTTTATTTCTGAGAAAAGAGTTGATTTTCGAGATTTGGTCAGAAATCTGTCCAAAAAATTTCAAAGATCAATCCGACTACAACAAATTGGCTCTCGAGATGAGGCTAGAGGAAAAAATGGCTTTGGGGTATGTGGTCGGGAGTTATGTTGTGTGAAATTTTCTGGCAGCCTGAAAAGTGTTACCACTGAAGATGCCAGAGTGCAGCAAATGGGGCAAAGGGGCAGCGACAGGCTTTCTGGTTTATGTGGGAGATTGAAATGTTGTCTGGGGTTTGAAGCTGAGCAATATCGAGAAAATCTCAAAAATATGCCAGAACTAGGAGAAAAATTTGAAATTAACGGAAGAGAGGGAAGGGTTGTCGACAAAAATATTATGAAGAGCGAAGTTGTCCTTGAATTCATTGACAAGAGTAAAGAAATTATTAGCGTTGACAAACTAAAATAAATTAGGTTTAGCTTTATTTCATAAGGACAGTCCTTTTGCGAGTTTCTAAAGATATATATAAAAATTTTATCTAGAAGTTTTTTTGAAATTAACTCTTCGAAGGACTGTCCTTTTTGCAGAATATTTAAATTCCCATGCTTTAAAATATTTCACAGTTCTAGATTAAATTTTATAATTTCAAAATAAGAAAAACAAATATGTCATTTGATTTGGTCCCTCAATTAATTATAGTTATTTCTACAGCGATTATCATTATTATCTTTGGAAAAAATATACCCAAAGCAACAGATGCCAACGACAGAGATTTATCCACAATAAAAGAAACCAAAGAAGAAGCCAGATTCAACTATTTATACAGCAGATTGAAAAAAAGAATTAGCAGAGAAGAATATCAAAAACGAATTGACTCTCTCTGGCGTTGGATTGAAAAATTTTTGCGGAAGATTAGAATTAGTTTTCTCAAACTTGATAATAAGATTGTCCTTTTATTGAGCAAGCTTAGAGAAAAGAATGTCGAAACTGATATTGACAAAAATACGCAAACTGATAATATGGAAGAATGTGATGAGGCTCAAAAAGAAATTCCAGAAACTGAAATAGCCAAAGCTAAAGAGGCTGAGACTGACAATGAAAAAGTTTTTTCAGAGACTAATGAGACTTCGACTGAGACTAAAGAAACAGAGAATATCGACCAACCAGACGAAGGAGAAAAGTCAAAGTCTAAAACCCAAGAGCAAGAAAACGGAGAAACAATGACAGACATAAACTTGAAAATCAACAAAAAAAATACGAAAGGAAAGGAGAAGGAATATATCGAGATGATAATGAAAAATCCAATCGACATCAAAGCATATTGGAAATTAGGGATAGTTTACTCACGCAGAAACAATTATCACGATGCAATTTCTTGTTTTCGACAGATTTCCAAAATTGATCCTACCTATACAAAAGCCAAGAAAAAAGTTTTAGACTTGATTGATCGAATGAAAAAGAAAGAGAAAGAAACCGTAACAGAAAATGCTGAAACTGTTTCCAAGGAAGAAGAAAAAGAAACTATAAACATCAAGACAGAGACAGAAGAGAAAAAGGAAAGTACAGAATAAAAAAATATGATAAATGTCCTTGGCAAAGGACAAATGCCGACTTAGCTCAGTGGTAGAGCAGCTGTTTTGTAAACAGCAGGTCGTCAGTTCGAATCTGACAGTCGGCTCCGAGACAAACACACAACGAACAACCTAAAACTAATAACGAGTTGTTTTAATGGTTTATTAGTTTATTTTTGCCGTTGTAGCTCAGTTGGTAGAGCAATTCCTTGGTAGGGAATAGGTCTGCGGTTCGACTCCGCACAACGGCTCCAAAAAATAACCGCAATCTTCGCGGTTTTTTTAATATGAGAATCTCGATGGTTCCATAGTCCTGAAAGGCTGCCAGAAAAACTCCAAAATACTGGGAATTTATCCTTTAGGATTTCAAAAGATGGCTTAGGTCAGCGATGTCCAATGAAACTCTAAAGGGTAAATTCCACTTTTTAGACAGCCTGTGAAAGGCTGTGGAACCACAAATGCAAAGTTTTGTATCCAGAAACGGGCTTTCTAGACTGCCAGAATAAGTGGAATTTACCCCGTTCGGCTATCGCTTGAGGGTAGGCTCTTCAGGGTTTCATTGGGTGTTGCTGACCTAAGCCATCTTTTGAAATCCTAAAGAGCTTGTGCTGAATTTAATTCAGTAATAGATTCCGTATTTTTTGACTATACAGGGCAGCCAGTTTCGAGTGTAGTTTATTTATTGTTTAAAATTATTTGAATAAGAATATCAGAAGGGAATTTATACTGAACTTGCCTGTCCGCCTTGGGAGGGATTCAGTACGAGGACAATATAATTTTATGATACTAAAATAGGGGATGAATCTGTGATTTCGAGGCTCATCAGCCTTGGGACGAAAAACTAATTCGGACACTTCAAAACAAAAGAAATATTGATTGAGTTAGGGACTTGTGATAGACTAATACAAATAGAGGATGATTAACCAATTATCAAACAAGCTTATGAATAGATTTGGATTTAGAAGTGCAGTAGCAGAATTTAATAGTGTTGATAATTGTTGCGAATATAGAAATAGGGTTAATTTGTATTTGATGAAAAAAGCCATTAAATATTTTGAAAAACAGAGATAATGAAAAGGTTTTATTAAATAAAAATATCTATGGAATTTGAATATATAGAATCAAAAGTTGAAAAAGCAATCAAATCATTCTTCGAACACGATTGTTTTTTAATCGAAATAAATGCCAATGAAAGATCAATCACTCATAAACTTGCTGAATATCTACAGTTAGAATTTCCAGAGTATCATGTTGATTGTGAATACAATAGAATGATTAATGAGGAAATAAATGAAACATTCAATCAAGAAAAAAAGGATAAAGATTTTATAAAGAAAAAGCTCAATTTAAATATCGAAGATATAAAATCGGACGATACTGAAGCGAAGACGGTTTATCCGGATATTATTATTCATAACAGAAAAGATGGTAAGAATAATTTGTTGGTTATTGAAGTCAAGAAAGAGGCAAGTATAGATAAAGATGAAAAAAATATGAAGTTTGATATAAAGAAAATTAAAGCATATATAAAACAATTAAAATATACAAATGGTTTATTTATAAAAATTGCCAGTGACTGCGATAGTACTATTGAAAATCTTGTTTAGTATACATCAAAAACAATTCTTTAATACAAAAAAAAGATGGAGAAATTTAATTATACAAAAGAAGAAATATTAGCACTTAAGCCAGAAGACGGTGAGTTGGCATTACTTACTTTTTTAAAAGAATTAGATAATAGCTATGAAATATATTTTCAACCCAATCTTAATATGGATCGTCCTGATATTGTAGTAGTTCGGAAAGGTTATGGTGTTATAGTTATTGAAGTAAAAAATTTTACTTCTATAAACAGTTTTGTCTATAATCAAGATAATCACAAAGAATCTCCAGCAGGACAGGTGAAGAGATATAAGAATAATTTATATGATTTTCATATAAATGGACTAGCTGAAAAAAAAGTAAACGATTCAAGATATTTTGGCATCGTAAAATGTTCACTTTATTTGCACGGACAAACAAAGGAAGAGGCCATAGCAATACTATTGCAGTATGACGAGGAATACAAGAAAAGCCCTGGTAGGTATACAATTATTGGAAATGACTCATTATATATAAATGAATTTCAAAAGATACTATGTAAAAAAAGTTCTCTTTTCTCAGACGAACTTTATAAAGAATTTAAAGAAGCCCTTAAGCCATCTATTACCGACAAAGAACAAGCAAACAAGCCATTATATAGTAATACACAGAAAAACTTGATAAATAGATTAGAGCCAAAACAACAGAAAATTAAAGGTCAAGCTGGATCTGGAAAAACTCTCGTCCTAGCTCAGCGTGCTGTTAATGCTCATAAAAGAACAGGTGGAAATATTTTAGTACTAACTTTTAATATAACATTAAAAAATTATATTTTAGATAAGATTAGTGCAGTGAAAGGAGACCTAAGTCGCAAAAATTTTCCTGGTATCTTGAACTATCATCTATTTTTTAATATTGAAGCAAATAATTATGGCTTGAAGATTTCAAAATCCGATGATTTTGAAGATTATGATGATATAGATTATTTTGAATCTGTAAAGAATAAAATAAATAAGTATGATGCAATTTTTATTGACGAAATTCAGGATTATAAAACTGAGTGGATAAAAATTATTAAGAAATATTTTTTAGCAGATAATGGAGAGTTCGTTATTTTTGGAGATGGAAAGCAAAATATTTATGAAAGAATTGATATAGATGCAGATTCTGATATATCTCCAAGCACTACTATCCCTGGTAGGTGGAATGAACAATTAAAAGAAAACTATCGATCATTCGGTGAAATAAATGAATTATCAATCGAATTTAGAAACACATTCTTTGCTGATAGCAAAACGATGCAAGTGCAAGAATTAAAACTTCAAGAGAAACCCCAGAAAAATCGTCCAGTGTTTGTTAAATATTATAATTTCGATTTGGAAAAACAAACTTCGAATATCGCTTCTTTTATTCCAAAATTTTGTAGAGAAAAAAATATTCAAGAGAAAGACTTGTGCATTATTTCTTCAAAAATAGAAACAGTTAGAGAGATAGACTTCTTGTATAGAGAAAATAATATAGGGAAAAATTCACTAACAACTTTTGAAGAATTGGAAACTTATAATAACTTAAAGCATGACAAGGATAGGGAACTTAAGCTAAAAAAAATACAAAGGAGCAAAAAATATAATTTTCAAATGAATCCTGGCTGTTTAAAGCTCTCTACTATTCATAGTTTCAAAGGGTGGGAATCACCTTATATATTTTTAATACTTAATAAAAATGAAGAAAAAAAGAATGAAAATTCTAATATGTTAATATACACAGCGATAACGAGAGCTAGATATGGATTATACATATTCAGCTTAGCTAATGAAAAATATGACAAATTTTTTATTGATTTTACAAATAAACAATAACTCAACCAACAAAATGAAAATACCAAAATACTTTTTCAAAAGATTATTTATCATAATATTGGTCCTGACAGTAATTTCTTTCTGGGCAGAGCAGACTTATCTATATTATGATGAAGATTATTACGACGATGA
>Ga0075530_1001468_pt1 | contig 11184 bp, 11 predicted proteins | sample NGEPerD_2_FD_75101 | JGI IMG/M metagenome (GOLD analysis project Ga0075530, IMG submission 75101) | Arctic peat soil microbial communities from the Barrow Environmental Observatory site, Barrow, Alaska, USA - NGEE PermafrostL1-D | ecosystem: Environmental > Terrestrial > Soil > Wetlands > Peat ...
CCTTTAGCCGCCAGCATAGCAGTATCCGCCAAAATGAATCCCATCTGGGCGTCATCTGAAGCTACCAATCTTGCGTTTTCCACTGCCCCTGTAGTTGCTTCAGTTGTGACAAAAACATTGTCTAGATACTTATCAATAAGCGAGGCCATACCACCGCCTATTATATAACTTGTACCACCTTGGGAGCCCCCTGCAATAGACAAATATGTATCTGACGCCTCCGAGGACACTTCCTCAGCCTCAGTTGTGGACGATCCCTCAGCCTCAGTTGTGGACGATCCCTCAGCCTCCGACGTACTCACCGTCGTACTCCCCGATTCTTGCCCACAACCCACTATTAAACTAGCCAGTACTAGTAAACTCATGAGCACTAACATACTCTGTTTATTCCTAAGGGTCATTATTGACTCGCCTTTCTCAATTAAAGTTAGTCGCACCAAATTTAGGTTTCAATACACATCACATGTCATAAACCCCTCCCGTAATACTCTAAACCGAGTAATCCTTTCGCTCCCCCCTTTCCATAGATTCAGTTCTTAAGACACACTAATACCGTTTGTATCTATCTACGTATCGCGCTTCTATTACGTCCTGGTCGTCGCTTTCCTCTCTTTTGCTATCCCTTCCACATAATGCAACACAACAACTCCACCCACCATTAAGACACCGATTAAATCAGACCACACACCTGGAATTATCAACAGTAGGCTTGAAACAAAAAGTATTATGCGCTTAGCGATTGATAGTCTTCCTAGCAAATATCCTTCCAATGAAAATGCCATAAATATAACACCCAGTAATGCTGTAACGATCGCAATACCAATACCAAGAAAACTCCCGCGTAGCAATAAAGCTGGGTGATATGCAAAGGAAAAAGGAACAATCATGCCCGGAAGAGAAAGACGGAAAGCATTCAAACCCGTAACGTGAGGATTACCTTTAGATATCGCAGCGGCTGCGTACGCCCCAACTGCTACCGGTGGGGTTATGTTAGCATAGATAGCAAAATACAAAATAAAAAGGTGAGCAGCGATTGGTACTACACCCATCTGAATCAGAGCTGGCGCAGCTAGAACCGCTAATACAATATAAGCAGCTGATGGTGTAACACCCATTCCCAATATAATACAGACTACCATCGTTAAAAACAAAAGTACTATTAGATGCCCTCCTGATAGTAACACTAGGAAGGAGGAAATCTTTAACCCCAAACCCGTTAATGCGAACACACCTACTATTAATCCAGCACAAGCACATGCCAGCGCCACCTCGATAAGCCCTTTGCCACCAGCCGCTAACATATCCAGTAACTTACCTGGCTTGATAGCATCTCTCTCAAATATGACCAATATTGCGATCAGCGTTACAAATGCGTAAAATGCCGCCCTAAGCTCGCTTACCCCGCCCCAGCCAAGCATATAAACTAGCGCAACAATCGGTAATACGAACATCCATCCGGTCCGAATGACTGTCCGAGCGGACTTCCGTTCTCCCCATGTCGTTACCTCTAACTCCAAAGATTTTGCCCTCGCATCAACTGCAGTAAAGAGTCCACCATAAAAAAGTATCGCCGGAACAATAGCTGCAACTGCAACCTCCCAATATGGTATTCCTAGAATTTCAGCGATTATAAAAGCTGCGGCTCCCATAAGAGGGGGCATAAGTACACCGCCGGTTGACGCAGTAGCCTCAACCCCTCCAGCAAACTCCTTGCTAAATCCATTCCTTATCATGGTGGGAATTGTAATACTTCCTGAAGTCACCACATTTGCAACAACACTGCCAGACATCATTCCCAAAAACCCACTGGCGACTATCGCAACTTTAGCCGGTCCCCCACGGACGTGTCCAAAAAAAGAATCGGCCAATCCGAAAAAGAAATCCCCTCCGCCTGATTTGTGCAGCACAGTGCCAAATATTACGAATACAGATACAAAGGTCGCTGAGACTGCCAGGGGAGTTCCCCATATACCTTCCGTAGATAAGAACATTGTATTTATTATGCGGTCATACCCATAACCCCGGTGTCCAAATTGCTGCGGCAGTACATAGCCAAAACGCGCATATAATAGAAAAACTAGAGCAATTATTGGCATGGCCAAACCTAAAGCCCGGCGGGTTCCTTCCAACACTACCACAATCATCATTGTACCGAACACCATATCGGCCATCGTAACTATTCCAGTCCTCAAAGCAATATTGTAAAAATTTAGGATAATATAACCGGAAGAGACAACTGCCATGAGCAACAGAGCAATATCCACCAGAACCCACTTACGCCCTGAACGTAATTCAAAAGGATAAACAAAAAACACCATGCTTAGAGCAAACCCAAGATGTATGGCACGCTGAATTATGGCAGTGTACGGAATGGTAGCGGCCGTATACAATTGAAAAATCGCCATTGCAATACCGATTACCTTAACCAGTCCATCCAAATCGAAGGTTAAGTATCTCCCTTTGGCTCCAATCCCATTCAAGTCTTTCTCCTCATCTAGATATATTTCCAATATAATCTGGATCAGTCATCACTTCAAGTAAGTATGGCTCGTTTAAAGCCGTTACTTTTTTCAACATATCCTCTAATACAATTGGATCCCTAATTCGTTGAGCTTGCACTCCAAACCCTTTGGCTACCTCAGCAAAATTAGTGCCGGAGATGTCAGTGCCCGGAAACACTCCCGTTTTAGCAGCATTTTGATTATACCGAAGAAGTCCAGCTTTCACAGCAGCATATGAGGCATTATTAATTACTATAAATATAACCGGAATATGATATTTGGCTGCTGTCCAAAGTGCAGGGATACCAAACATGAAGGCACCGTCTCCCACTATAGATAAAACCACGCGTTCTGGTGCTCCCAATTTAACACCTAGTGCTGCGCCCAATCCCCAGCCAAGGCTACCACTACTTGCAGAAGTGTAAAAACTTTGTTCATTGTATTTCGGTAAATATTCTGACATCTCATCATTTGATGTAGGCGCATCAACTACTACAGTTGTCGAATGATTCATTATTCGCGAAATACTTTCAGCTAAATAGGGTACCTGAATCGGATATGTACTTCGAAACTTTGTAAGTTGTAACTCAAGATTCTCCTTGTACGCATTGTGCATCTGCTTTACTTGGCCAGAGCGTTGCTTGACTACACTTTGCATTACCATGCTTTCAGCAGCTTCATATATATCCTCCAGACCTTCCCGCACCGAACCATGTAATGAAACCTCTACCGGGTAAAGTCGTCCTATCTGCGAACTGTCTGGATGCAAATGAATTATGGGCAAATCTGGCGGTATCCATGGAGGAGATGCCTGAAACTCAACAAATAAACGCGTACCCACTGCAAATAATACATCAGCCTGGCTGAAAAGATAAGAATTCGGTTTAATCGGCCCGAGATAATATGGGTGATCAGTCGGGAATGCGTTGTAGTCTTGGTGTAAGCGGTTTTCTGTAACCACCGCTGATCCTAGACAATTTGCCAACTTGATTATTGCTTCCATAGCTCCTTCAATGGCTACTCCTGAACCAGCCAGAATAACGGGAAACTTGCTACGGACTAGTAACTCAGCTGCCTTCATAGTCTCATATTTGGATGGACTATGCTTCATATATTCGATCGGGGCAGGATATTCCCCCACCACCTCCGCCTCCAATAAATCCTGTGGTACTCCCAGATAGCTGGGACCAGCAGGGAGTGCTACTGCCATCTGAATAGCTCTTCGTAAATCTTCCATCAATTCCGCTGACCGTAAACTTAACCAATCCCACTTGGTAAATTGTTTCACCATTTCTTGATGATCATGGGCAGTAGTAAATGCGCCACGACCAAGAATTTCCCGTGATTTCACACAATTCAGTATCAATAAAGGAACTGCAGCCATCTGAGCCGCTATGATCTGCGAAACCCCATTAGCCAGACCCACATTCGCATGAAGATTTGCTACCCCGATTCTTCCAGTTACCCTTGCCCAGCCTTCAGCTGCAGAAACAGCTACGCCCTCTTGGGGAATCAATATATATTGCGGAGATTCTAGGTCAACTAAGGCATCTAGAATCGGTACTTCTGTAGTGCCGGGACACCCAAAGATATATTGACAACCACACTTGCCTAGGTAATCTAAAATGAATTGCGATCCCTTACTTGTTTGCAACCTCACTCCCGTTCACGATGTCTTTCCTGGAAAATCCAGATATGGACATGCTGTAGTGCTCCCCTGTTCTCAAGCCACCACTTGAAGTTGTTGAACCCGACACTCAGGCGAACTCCGGTAGCCCACATTCTAAGGGGGGGCGTACCTCATTGTATCAGCGGGTCCAGTCCCAGATCATCCGCCTGGCCTCCGCGAAATCCATAAACATATGCACCCACACCCACTCCTCCTTCAAGCTCCGGAAGAAGCACTCGCTCATGCCGTTCTGCTTCTGCTCGCGGCCGTAAGGGTCATGACCATAACTCGCTCAAATATCAGGAATCTCTCACCCTGCACGCTATAAATCCCTTTCTAAAACGACACAGTCAAACCCCTGTATATTGGTTTACAATGTCGGACTCTTTTGCTTTTAGCCAATTAAGACCAAACCAACACGAGTTCCTTCAGGAATATCCGTTGCTAAACAACTGCTTCCAATCGGGTAAATATCCCAACCCTGTTTCGCAGCCATTTTATATACATCAATCCCAACAGATTCCATACTTGCCCGAGTAAAAGAAGCGTATCGGCATCCTTTTCCTTCAAGTGCGCTACAACTATTTTGATCACTACACCAAGTACCTTTACACGGGCCCGCACCGAAACCCATGGAAAAATAATATCCATCATAAAATGCAGCAGATTCCAATGTGGCTATAGCTTTGGTCAAGTTACGTCTATCTAATACACTTTTTGCTTTATCCTTCATCCTGTCTGCAGGATATTTAAACATAATCAATACCCCGTAATCATACAACTTCAGCAAGTTTTCTGTCTCAGCAACCTCAGCCGTATACGGTGGGCAATTCATACTTGTTCCGTAAGACTTACACAAGGGGTACTGACATTTATACTTCACCCTCTGATCTACAATTACATCGGAAGAATTAATGATTTTTGCATCTGTAGCTCCCTGTCCCTTAGCCACGTCGCAATATCTTTCCAAGTCTTCAAGCAACTTTTCGTTAGGATAAACTGTCTGAATCTTTTGTCCATATTTAACAAAGCTTCTAGACATAGAGAGACTCCCATATCTAATTAGAGTTTGGTGAATATAGCGTTGGCTACGCATATTGTTTCAAGCGGTAAGTTCAAAGTAAGTAATCGTATTGGTAGAACACAAGCTGGTAAAGATCAATTGAAAAGTTTCCCCTATAATTGTCTACGGTTAGTACAAAGGCAAAATGCATTTAAGTAGGCTTGCTACCGTTGGGAAAAATCAAGAAGTGTTTTCAGTGTTTCGAGCGATACACCGACAAGCACAGGTGTTTGTTCCGTACCATGGCCACGTTTACCACTTTCTGTAGGTGCGCCAAAGAAGGCATCGTCCACAGTCCAACCAATCCGACCAATCGATAGTTGGCACCACGACCTCCCATAGCTTTTCATGTCGTGTTTTCTGCAATGGTAGCCACCGTCGGGCCGGTTCGCAGGATGGCAAAAATAAGATCCCCAGCGCGGTGTGGAGCCAGCACTATGAACTACCGCATGCAAAGATAGAAGAAAACCTAGTCCGAGATATGGATCCATCCCAAACACGAACGAAATTAACAAGGCTACTCCTATATTCCATACTCCCCTCAACCGGCTGTGGCCCCGAACAGAGAACCGAGCGCAACACCAAGCTGAGCAACATGAGCCCTATTACTTGGAGGCTCAGCAGATACCCAAATCCACGTACCATTGCATCTAGTATCATCTAGGACCCCCGCACTCAGAACGTGAGCTAAATGCGTACTACGGCTCTGCTCTCCCTGTAATTCTCTGGCTATCACGGCAGATGTCACATCATGATAGCCTAAGCGACCTCCTTCTCGGGGATTGAAATTCTGGGGGATGGGTCGGGTTATGACGGTATCGTCTGGCTGAATGGAAGCATTCTCATGGGGATTCTGCAGGATTCTGCACTTCATCAGCGCTGGACATGACCACGCTGATAGTACGATTCGACCCCATGAACGGGTGGCGAAGCGGCGGTTACTGTGGCATCCCATCTCTCGCGAAACATCCCTGTACCCCCTCAACACTACCCCCATATATCGCACCTATCAGTCCAGGATTCTATCCAGATACACACATTATCAAACCGACCGTGGTACAGTCAACAGCAAGACATCTATCACACGACGAGGGGGGAGATAGCAGTAAAGCTATCACTCTTGTCGACGTCAACTCGCACCTTCCTGGCCATTCCCGCAATTGTCATGACAGAACAGGTAATCAGACGACAACCCGTGCAGCCGCTTTGGCTCCTTCCCATGGTCTGGGGCTTCCTGCAGTACTACCTGGTGGGACGTTACAGGAACAGATACAGAGGCGGCGGCCCCGGACTCAAAAAAGCCCCCCACAATCACTTACTTTCCACCGGGCCATACGCGGCGACTATCTGTAATGCGCACTGACATTGTTGGCAAAGGCAGAGCCTTCCTGTTCTGATTGGGGTTTCCAAGCTTCAACCGAGAAGAGGAGGCTCTCATGTCCCATCCTAGCAGGGTGCTGAAAACGACTCACACCAGGGAGAGCCGGTCGGTGACAGGAGCAGGAGCCATGTCGAGGAGGGTCTGTTGGGGAGAATCGGCTCCGACGGGGCTCCGCCTGGCTCATTTCAGTCCTTGACATCTATCGGCTCTCGCTGGTGTGAGTCGTTTTCAGCACCCTGCTAGAGGATCTGGACGATCTGGGCGCGCAGGAGGTATTCCGGGGGGATGGAAACGCGACCCTTCTCCGCCTAGACGGAGTCAAGAAGCGGGCTCATCTCCGACAGGGCCCGATCCACCATACGGCGGATGGGACGCAGAGGATGATCCAGGGGGATGCGGTCCTCGAGAATCGAGAACATGATGGAGCCTTCTTGCCGCTCTCCGTCTCCCCCCACAAGCCCTCCTTTATCCATGATTTGCAGGTAAAAGCCTATCAAAACAGGACCCAGAAAGATAGAGGATACAGGGTCATGAAGGAATTCTATCCAGTTCGATTTTCAGCAGCCTGCTAGGAGCGCAACCGCGGAGGAGACGGTGGTCGATTCCCGGATGGACCCTTTGAGCTGGCTGCGCAAGCAATTGGAGGTGGCGGATGTCGATCTTCTGCGTGAGATGGTGCGCACCTTATGCGAAGGCGTGGTGTCGGCCGAAGCCGATGCGGCCAGCGGCGCTTCGTATGGGGAAAAAGCGAGGACTGGGTGAACCAGAGAAACGGCTACTGAGAAAGGGACTTAGACACTCGGGCCGACACCATCCAGCTAAGAGTCCCCAAGCTCAGACAGGGCACCAACTACCCAGATTGGCTCCTTGAGAAGAGAAAGCGGACAGAACGGACGCTTACCAGCGTCGTTACCGAGTGCTACGTACGCAGCGTCTCTACGAGAAGAGTCGACAGCCTGGGGTAAAGGCTCCGGGAATGGGGGGATCTCCAAGAGCCGGGTCTCCGAGCTTGCCAAGAGTCTCGATGCCGAGGTGGCTTCGTTTCGCTCCACACCTCTGGACTCGGGTCCATATCCCCTCCTGTGGCTGGATGCGCTTTGCTTCAAAGGGAGGGAGGAAAGTCGTGTGGTCGGTGTGTGAGGGTATGCGCCACCGCCGTAGGCGCAGAAGCGCTCAGAGAGATCCTGGGCCTCGATCTGTTAACCGCCGAGGACGGGGCGGCCCGAACGTCCTTTCTGCGGGATATGGTTGATCGGGTCCCTTCCGAAGTAAAACTGGTGATCTCCGACGATCACCGGGGCCTTATGGGCGCCATAGAGACCACGCTTTCCGGTACCTCCTGGCAGAGGTGCAGAACACACTTCATGCGCAATGTGCTTACCAAGAGGTCCCCTGCTCTGCCCAGCCGTTTGTGGCGACGTTCGTTCGCACCGTATTTGCCCAGCCCTCAGCCGAGGAGGTGAAGGCCCAGCTTGGCCGCGTGGTGAAGCAGCTCGACACTCAGTTTCCCGAGGTGGCCAACATAATCAAAGAAGCGGGCCCCGGCATCACCGCCTTTGCCTCGTTTTCCACCGAACCCTGACGAAAGATCTGGTCGAACAATCCCCAGGAGCGACTTAACCGGGAGATCCGCCGCAGAAGCGATGTGCTGGGCATATTTCCCGACCGGGCTTCCATTGTCCGCCTGGCGGGGGCCGCCCTTTGTGAGCAACACGACGAGCGGCAGGTGAACCGAAGATACGTGAGCGCCGAGTCCCTTGCCACGGTCTACACAGAGAAACGCAATACCGAGGAGTTCTCATAGGAGGCGACGCCGGTATTCATGACGAGCTGAGGTTTGGTGCTCGCGATGGAGCGCATCGTTCGTACACCACTTGACAGGACGTCGGGGGTTGACGCGTCAACTGTCTTGACAAACACCGAAGGTAGCCTGCAGGTCTTTTGCGACTCTTCGTCTGCTTACCAGAGTCAGAGGTTTCCCTCGGCCAGTTCCTTCAGCAGGACATTGCCCAGGGAGAGATCGACCACCAGCTTCTTTAAGCACAGGATCTCCTGCTCGAGTTACCTTAGGCGCCGGCGCTCCCTAGTCTTCACGCCCACTTAGACGTTCTTCCGGCGATAGTAGGTCTGCTCCGAGGCTCCGATCTCTCGGCAAATCTGACCAACCGTTCGGCCAGCGGCCAGGTGGGCTCTGGCGTTGCGAAAGTGCCGGACGATCTGCTCCAACGTGTGCTTCCTCCCTTCGACATGGTTCTCTGGTCCTCTCTCTGCCCCGTGGACCGGATCAGGACTCTCATTCTACGTGGTACGGCTTGCAGGAGTGCTGCGCCTCCATTACATTCCGCTAATAACTCAGCATCTGGTAAACGCATTAGCCTTCACACCTGTATTCATTCCTGTTCCTCCCAGAACCCAGGATCCCAAAAAGATTTGTAATCTTCTTTGGGAATGTCAATAACTTGTCCATAAGGGGGCAAGGGCTCCTCAAGGGTAAACTCCGGAGGCCTGTCATGAATTTGATTTTTTCCTGTAGCGAGATTGAATTTGCGTTCCAATTTAATTACTTCTTTCCCACACTGTGTCAACCATTCCGGAGGATAATTAGTTCCAAAAACAGCATTTATGATGTCCATCACAAGTTCTGGTTTGTCAGCTACAACCGGATATACAAACAAGCAAAAACCCAGCATGTCATAAATTGCGGCGGTTATCTGCATATTTCGTGATGCTTCCATCTGGCCTTCAGGACTTTTGTGATCTACACTGGCACGAAATGTTAACCCTGCAGTATGGTCCGCTCCCATTGGTGAAGTTGCATAAGTGACAGCCATACCCTTTATAGCACGAGGATCATGTGCCGGCATAGCTTGACTTTTGAATGCAGGTATACGCGATACGCCATAAACTTTTGCCATAGTTTCTACCCCTTGGCCCAAGATGCGGCCGAGAGGACTACCTTCGCCGATTTCACTTACAAGCCCAATAAATGACCGACTGTCCCCAAAAGTCGCAAGACCTGCCTCCGCAGCTACTCCCAAAGTTGCCCCAATTTCGATTGTATCCACACCAAAATCATTGCAAAGGCAATTTAGTTTGCCGATATCGTCTAGAGATCTTATTCCGAGATTAGCCCCTAATAACGCAATAGTCTCATACTCTAAAGGCGAGACAAGTATTCCGCCATCTTCTTTTGGAAAAACATTGGAACATTTTATAATACAACCACTCATGCAGCTATGTGTATGACGACCAGAACCTTTGCGTCGTTCAATCAATTCATAAAAAGCCTTTCCGGAAATCAATTCGGCATTTTCAAACCTGCCCGCCCTGAAATTATGTGTCGACATTGACCCCATCTGAGTTGCGCTCTCTACAATACCTGGGGTGCCATACTTTGTATATAACCCTGAGACAACCGGGTTCTCGCGAATTGCATCATGGAAGGCCTTGCGCGCCAATTTTAGTCTATCGGGTTTGCTAACAGCAGTCCTATACTCCCCATCATCATCTACCACTATAGCCTTTAATCCTTTGCTGCCCATTACGGCACCCATGCCACCTCTAGCACAAGCCCTGCTTTGAGAACCGTCAGTATCATTAACAAACACTCCTGCAGAAGACATCCTCATTTCACCTGCGGGGCCAATACTAATAACAGCACTCTTTTTTCCGTACTTGCTTAAAAGACTTTTTGCGAGAGCATAATTCCCCAGGAGTTTATACTCTTTATCTGCTGCTTTAATAGCTACACAATCTCTATTTATATATAGATAGTAGAGCTCGCCGTCTCCAGGTAACCCTTCAATGATTATGGCCCTAATACCGTGTTTACCCAGTTTTTGTGCCGCAACACCTCCGCCATTTGCTTCCTTTATTCCCCCGGTAAGAGGACTCTTGCCACCCACCGAAATTCTCCCCGTACTGCTGACACCTAGTCCAACAAGAGGGCCTGTTGCAATAATCAATTTGTTATATTTTCCCAGGGGCTCACAGGTAGGAGGAATCTCTTTGTTTGCGAAACCAGCAATTAAACCTCGACCTCCCATAATTAGGTATTCCGTCTCAAGTTTCTCATACTGACTAGACAGGGACGACATGTCTATTCTTAATAGTCTCACAGTACCCCACTCCACTTCATCTTGGAATCCTTAAAAACAAAGTGCACCTCCTATTTGCATAAAGCACACTTTCCCCCACTCCACGATATATCCTGTATACACACTCTTCCAACTATTATGCTTCTTCCTCAAACGCAATGCCACTTGCTACTGTTAGAAGTAAATAGTAATTACCTCGTCAGCTTGCATTTCAATAAACGCTTGATCCTAATCTGGCCGTCCTTCTGGGCTTTTTCATCCCGGGTCCGGGTGCAGAGCGCATTCTCGGCGGCAGCCAGGAAATTCTCCCGCCTATCTTCCACTTCGGCCACGGTGAGACCGTGCTTGCGCGCCGCCTCCTGCATAGAGGCCTCGCCCCGGATGATGCTGTCGATCAATGCTGAGCGCCTCTTGGCCGTCCAACGCTGGACCTCTTCCGGTAGCTCGTCGGTCATGTCCACCACCTCCTGCCA
>Ga0075530_1001471_pt1 | contig 11178 bp, 13 predicted proteins | sample NGEPerD_2_FD_75101 | JGI IMG/M metagenome (GOLD analysis project Ga0075530, IMG submission 75101) | Arctic peat soil microbial communities from the Barrow Environmental Observatory site, Barrow, Alaska, USA - NGEE PermafrostL1-D | ecosystem: Environmental > Terrestrial > Soil > Wetlands > Peat ...
TACGTGAGCTGCAAGGTGCCCTGCGAGGCCTCCGCCTGATAAGGCGTATACGAGGTGTAAAACTCGCCGCGCGTGGCAAGCTGCCAGACGGCGGCCGGGATGTGGTGTTCATAGGCGCCGGCGCCGATGAAGTTAAGCGGCGCGCCGTCGCGCGCGGCGACCTCGTTCATCAGGCGCGCGACTTCCATCTCGGTCAGGCCCTCGGGCACCTCGCCGAGCGGCCCGCAGCGCAGCTCATTTGGGATCTCGTCGAACAACTGCTCGATGCGCTCGACACTAGCCGCGGCCAGCATCTCGCGGATATCGTCCTCGGTATGGGGAATGAAGGGCATTTTTCAGCGTCAGGCTGAACGGATGCGCCGGTGGCGCGATAATCGTTTGTGCGTCAAAGGGCTATGCGTCGCAAGGGGTCAACCGTCGTCGTGGGCGTGCGTCTGATAGGCGTCGGCGTCCATCAACGTCTCAAGCGCGGTTGCGTCAACAGGCGCTAACCGGAACAGCCAGCCTTCGCCGAACGCATCCTTGTTGATCGCTTCGGGCGTCTCAACCAGCGCAAGATTGGACTCCACGATTTTCCCCGATAGCGGCGCGTAAATATCCGACGCTGCCTTGACCGACTCCACCACCGCGCATGCCTCGCCCGCAGTAACTTGCGTTTCCGGCGGCGGCGCCTCGACGAACACCAGATCGCCAAGCTGCTTCTGCGCGTGATCGGTGATGCCGACGGTCACCGTGCCGTCTTCATTGAGCCGTACCCATTCGTGTGACGGGGTGTACTTCAGATCGGCGGGTAACGTGCTCATGGCAATCTCCGGTCGGTTATCGGTTATTAAAACGGATGCTTAGAACTCGGCCAGCGGGTACTGGCTACGTCAGGACACAATCGGGATACACGCTTTTCCGTTGCGTACGAACGGCGGTCTGACCACGCGCGCCGGGAGGCGCTGGCCGCGGCTTTCCACCTCGCAACGCTCGCCCGCGGTTATCGGCACCCGCGCCAGTGCAATCGGCGCGCCCAGGGTGGGAGAGAAACCACCGCTTGTGACTTCGCCTTCTTCGCCGTTTTCGAACAGCACCCTCTGATGCGCGCGCGGCACGCCGCGGCCTTCGACGACCAGCCCGACCCGCTTGCGGGTCACACCCGCTGCGTGCTCCTGCGTCAACGCTGTGCGGCCGACGAAATCGCGTTCCGGCTGCCAACTTATGGTCCAGGCGAGCCCACATTGCAGCGGCGTAATCTCTTCGCTCATCTCGGCGCCGTAAAGGTTTAGACCGGCTTCCAGCCGCAAGGAATCGCGTGCGCCCAGCCCCGCGGGCGCGACGCCGGCATCGACCAGACGCTGCCATAGCGCCGGCGCGGCGGCAGCCGGCAGCAGGACTTCGAAACCGTCCTCGCCGGTGTAGCCGGTGCGGGCAATCCAGGTATCGCCGATCTCGGCCACGTGGAAGTAACCGAGCCGTTCCGCAATGGGGCCTGTGTCGCGATCCAGTTGCGCCACCACCCGCGCGCGCGCCGCCGGCCCCTGCACCGCGAGCATCGCCAGGTTCTCGAGGAGTTTCGGTTTTACACTGTGATCGCGCGCCAGTTCGGTCGTCCATGCGAACACCCGGTCACGGGTCGCGGCGTTGGCGACCACGCGATAGCGATCCTGACCCGTGTAATACACGATTACGTCATCGATCACGCCGCCGCGCGGATTCAGCATGCAACTGTAAAGTGCGCGACCCGGCATGCTCATTGCGTCGATTTCGGCGGCCAGCAGATGACGCAAATAAGCGCGCGCGCCAGCGCCCGTGATATCGATGATGGTCATGTGCGACACATCGAAAACGCCGGCGTCGCGCCGCACCCGATGATGCTCCTCGATCTGCGAGCCATAATGCAAAGGCATTTCCCAGCCGCCAAAGTTCACCATGCGTGCGCCGTGCTCAAGGTGCTTTTCGTGCAAAGCGGTCTGCTTTAACGGTTTGTCGATCGTCATATCGCCCGCGGGTTTAAGCCGCGCGTTGCGCGCGCGGCGGAATATGCGTATACCATGCCCATAAAGCATCGTCATGGCCAAGAAGTATCGAAGGGTAGCCCGAGCCGTGCGCCCGCCGCAACCGGCTCATCCCACGCCTCGCCGAATTTTTTTCCGCACAGTGACACAGTCCGCGTTAAGCCGCTGCAACGTCATGTCGCATCATTCTCCTGGAGCTGAACATGCTGTCTCGTTATCTGATCTCGCTAATTATCGGCTTGGGCGCCGTGGGCTCTGGAGGCGCGGAAACCACATTGAGTGTGCACAACGCGTGGATTCGCGAAGCGCCGCCGACGGCGACGGCGCTGGCCGGCTATCTGACCATTGAAAATCACGGCGTGACCCCGCGCAAACTGATCGGCGCCGAAAGCGCCGAGTTCGGCAGCATCGAGCTGCATCAATCAATCGTGAAAAACGATGTAGCGAGCATGGTGCCGAAGAAATCCGTGACCATCCCGCCCGCCGGCGGCAAGGTGGAGTTCAGACCTAACGGTTGCCACCTGATGATGCTGGCGCCAACCAAACCGCTGCGCGCAGGCCAACAGGTCACCGTCACGCTCAAGTTTAATGGCAATGAAAACGTGACGACGACGATGCCGGTCAGAAGCGCCGGCGGCACCGCCATGCACCACCGTAATCATCACTGACACTATCCGGGAATGCGCGGCGTTGTCGCCACAACTCGACGCGCGACGACGCCCCGACATCCTAGAAGCTTAGGCGTTGCGCATCATAATGCTGTTTTTATGTCCTGTTTGCGCATTTGACCCGATCCCGCTACTCAGCCCATGATGACGCAGTAATTCCACGCGCGCTGCGCCGTCATCATGAGTGAATTTTACGCCGCACTGGTCACGGCGTCGCATTTAATCCTCAGCCTTGACCCCGGCCTGGCCGAGATCGTGCTGTTGTCCTTGCGGGTAAGCCTCGTCGCGGTTGGGCTGGCCGCATTGATCGGCATGCCGCTGGGCGCCGCCATTGCGCTGTATCACTTTCCTGGCCGTAGTGTGCTCGCGACCTTGCTCAGCGCGTGCATGGGTCTGCCGCCTGTCGTCGTGGGGCTGGTGATCTATCTGCTGTTGTCCCGCTCCGGTCCGCTGGGGCCGCTGGGGCTGCTGTTCACACCCACCGCGATGATCATCGCGCAGTGCGTGCTGGTCACGCCCATCATAGCGGCCCTGACACGGCAGACCATCACCGATCTCAACGAGGAATACGACGAGCAGTTCCGGGCTATGGGCGCGGGGGGCTTGCGCAAAATGCGCGCGTTGCTGTGGGACGGCCGCTTCAGTCTGGTGAATGCGGTGCTCGCCGGCTTCGGCCGCGCCAGCGCCGAAGTCGGCGCGGTACTTATCGTCGGCGGCAACATCGACCACGTCACGCGCGTGATGACCACCACCATCGCCCTGGAGACGAGCAAGGGTAATCTTGCGCTCGCGCTTGCGCTGGGGTTGATCCTGATCGCGATCTCGATAAGCGTCAACGCCGCCGCCGTGAGTGTCAGAGATGTCGCCTATCGCCGCTATCGCTAAAGCCGATGGCCTTGCCGAACACGGCGCGACGGTTGCAAGCCGCGATGTGACATCCGGCGTTTTGCCGCTGGTGGTAAGCAAACTTGTTTATCGCGCGGGCAGGCACCGCCTGCTGGACGAAATCTCGTTCACGTTGCGGCCCAACGCCAACACGATGCTGCTGGGCCCCAACGGCGCGGGTAAAAGCCTGCTGCTGCGTCTGTGTCACGGGTTGCTGGAACCCGAGCGCGGTTCGGTGAGATGGGGCGGCGAAAGCGCGAACCGCGCGCACCGCTGGGTATCCATGGTGTTTCAGAAACCGGTACTACTGCGCCGCTCGGCCGCCGCCAACATCGACTATGCGCTGGCCGTCAAGGGCGTGCCGCGCGCCGCGCGCAAACAGCGGGTCAATATGGCGCTGGCCGACGCCGGCCTTGAGCATCTAGCCACGCGTCCCGCACGCGTGCTATCGGGCGGCGAACAGCAGCGTCTGGCCATCGCGCGCGCCTGGGCATCGCAGCCGCGGGTATTGCTGCTGGATGAACCAACTTCCAACCTCGACCCGGCCGCAACGCGCGCGATCGAAACGCTGATCCAGAGCATCCGCCGGGCCGGCGCGCGCATCATCATGAGCACGCACGATCTGGCGCAGGCAATGCGTCTGGGCGACGAAGTCCTGTTCATGCACAAGGGGCGGGTGCTGGAGCATACGCCAGCCGGTGATTTTTTCGAACGTCCACGAAGCGCGCCGGCCCGGGCGTTTCTGCGAGGCGATTTGCTTAGCTAAACAATGCCGTGGGCACCGCCAACCGGCTCATTAATTCGCGTTGTAAATCACCTGCCCCAGCGCGGACACGTCGTAGCCACCCAGCTCTTGCGCGCGCTCGATGAACCGCGGCGAACGCGCAAACCGCAACAGCTGCTGAAAAGGCGGCTCGAAGTAGTCGCGGCGCGCTATGGCGAGATCGTAACGCTCGCGGTGCAGGGGCAAAAACTCAAGCCGGAACTGGCGGGCGACAGCCGCGATCGCGATGCCGGCATCGGCCTTGCCCTCCAGCACCGCCACGGCCACATCGGTTTCGCTGCGCGCAGTCGTCTCGATCAGATCAAGATCGTCGCGCGACATGCCGGCCCGCTCCAGCAGGTGCTTGAGCAACAGGTAACTGCCCGCGGTGTGCTGTCGATCCACTACGCGCAGCTTGCAATCGCGCAGATCGGTGAGTGCAGTCACCCCATGCGGGTTACCCTGAGCCAGCACCAGTCCCTGCTCGCGCCGCGCCCATTCCAGCAATACGACCTGCAAGCCCGCGAGTAACTGCCGCGCGAGATCGACATTGTAGTGACCCGACTCGCCGTCGAGAACGTGCATGCCGCAAACCATCGCCTGGCGCGCGCCAAGGCGGCGCACGCCGTCAAGACTGCCGTCGAACTGCGTGGCGCAATCGCATTCCGCTTCGCGCAACGCCCATTCCAGCAGCGGATCGTGACTGCCGGCGATCACCCGCGGCGTGATCCTCGCGGCCTCGATGTCGGTTTTATACTCCGTGTGACGGATGACCCATAAATCGATCAGCGTCCTCGGAAACAGCCATTTGCCGGTCAGGCGCGTGCAGGGAATGCTGCGGGTGCGGACCAGATCGTAAATTTTGCGTTCCTTGAGCCGCAGATAATCCGCGACCTCGCGGGTATTCATCAGCTCGCGCATGCCAAAGTCGGTAGCCGCGATCAAAAATTATCGCGAGCCATACGCGGGTGCTCGCCGGACAACCCCATTGCATGGCGCATGATGCGGCGTTTGAGCGGGATGGCGGCGTCGGTCACATTCAAACCCGCCCCGCGCAGCCAGCGCCATCCTGACGCCTGTTGCGCGAACATAAATTTAAATCCTTCCATCGCGCGCATGGTCAACTCGTTATCGCCCCGGCGCGCGCGCTCGTAACGACGCAACACGCGCAAGCCGCCGATGTCGCGCCGGCAATTGCAAAGCGTTTCCGCCAGGGTGGCCGCGTCCATAAAGCCCAGGTTGGCGCCCAGTCCCGCCAGCGGATGGATGCCGTGCGCCGCATCGCCGATCAATGCCACGCGCGGCAACACGTAGCGATCCGCCTGCCCGCCGCGCAACGGGAACACGGTGCGCGCGCCACAAGACTCGATACGGCCCAGCCTATAATCGAACTCGGCGGCGAGCGCGTCCTTGAATACCTCGTCGGGCATTGCGGCCAAGGCTTTCGCGCGCTTGTCAGGAGTTGACCAGACGATCGAACAACGGCCATCGCCAAGCGGCAAAAAAGCGAGCACACCATCGGCAACGAAGCGCTGCCACGCCGTGTGCTGGTGCGGCAATTGCGTGCCCACCGTCGCAACCAGCGCGCTGTGGTCATAGTCTCGCGCGTTGAAAACGATGCCGGCCAAGGTTCTTACCAACGAATGGGCGCCGTCCGCACCGACCAGCAATCGCGCGCAAACCTGCGCGCCGCTGGCGAGATCGACTGCGACACGATCTTCCATGACGTCGAACCGCGCCAGCGCATCCGGGCAGCGCCAGGTGATATTTTCGAACCCGCGCAAGCGTTGCACCAGCGCCTCCTGTATAACCCGGTTCTCGACGATGTGGCCCAGTTGCGGTGCGTTAACGTCACAACTGTCGAAATGAATCGCGCCGCTACTCGCCGCGTCCCAGACATGCATCTGACGGTAAGGGCACGCCCCTTCGGCCGCGATCGAGCCCCATACATCCAGCGCGTTCAGAATCGTCGCGGAGGCGGGACTGATCGCCGACACCCGCCCACGGGAATCAGCAGTACCGTAGTCCGAATCGCGATCGAAACTTTCTGCTTCGTGGGCTTCGACGATCGTGACCCGCAGGCCTTGCTGCGCCAGCGCGCACGCGGCGGTGGCGCCAATCATGCCGCCGCCGATGACGACCACATCCTGTGGTGGGCTTGTCTGCGCGCTCACCTTGAATGCGCCATGGTTAAATCTACCTGGGGTAAATCCGCCAGGTTCAGGCCGGAGGTCAAACGCGGAACATTGCCGCTCACACCCATGGCGCGGCGCGCGAGGGCGTGGCGCAGCGGCGGGACCGTGTCCAGCGCCAGCCGCGCCGCGCCGCGCGCCCAGGCTATCGGCGCAAAGGGATTGACAAAGGCGCGCGCCAGCGTGTCGGTGAAGCGAGCGACGTAACGCAGATCCGCCTTGCGCCGGGCCGCATAGCGGCCGAGCAGAAGTTGCTCGCCGGGATCATGCGGTGCGTGCGCGCAAAGCAGGTCCGCGAGTTCGGCCACGTCGCGCAGGGCAAGATTGAAGCCCTGGCCCGCGACCGGATGCAGGGCATGTGCGGCGTTGCCGATCAGCACGGCGCGCGGCGCGACCAGTTCGCGCGCGACGTTAATCGTCAACGGATACGCCTGCCTGGCCCCGACCTTCATAAAGCGCCCCAGGCGATAGCCGAAGCACCTCTGCAATTTTTCGAGAAATTGGGCCTCGCTCAGCCGCATGATCGCCGCGGTATCTGTCGCGGCATGCGTCCACACCAGCGCGCAGCGCCCCTCCGTCATGGGCAATAACGCCAGCGGCCCGGCATCTGTAAAACGCTCGTACGCGGCGAACCGATGATCCCCCGACGGTGTAACATTCGCGACGATCGCGGTCTGTCCATAATCGGCGGTAGAGGCGGCAATGCCCAACTGCCGTCGAATATTAGAACTCGCGCCATCCGCCGCGATCAGCAGGCGCCCGCGCAGCGTCCGTACCGGAGCCTCGCCTTTTGCCGCGTCACCGTCCGCGCGCACATCGACCGACGTGCCATCGACGATGAAGTCCCGCACACGCGCTGGCGCGACAATATCGATGTTGGCTTGGACACTCAACCGCGCGTAAATAACCTGACCGAGGTCGCGGCTGGGCACGACGTAACCGAGCGCCGCCACACCTTCCTCGCGATGATGCAGCCGCGTCGCGCCGAAACGCCCGCGTTCCGACACGTGTATGGATTTTATGGGCGTAGCCACGGGCGCGATCGTCTGCCACAACCCTAGACCTTCGAGTATCCGCCACGAGCCGAACGCGAGCGCCAGGCTTCGATCGTCGTAGCCAGGTGGATGCCTGTCACCCGCCGCCCGCGCCTCGATCAGCGCAATCCGATACGGCGATGCTGACAAGGCGCAAGCCAGAGTAGCGCCGGCCAGACCACCGCCGACAATCAAAATATCGTAATCAGTCGTCATGGTCGGTGCCACACGAAAGGCGCCGGCACAGCGCCAGGAAAATGGACCCCGCCCGTAAAAATGACACCTTGCGTCATCGACGGCTACTCGATGACGCCGCAGGCCATGCGCGGCCCGCCACCGCCTAGCTCCACGGGCTTGTCCGAATAATTATCGCCATGTACATGCACCATCAGGGCGCGCTCATTAAGGTCATTCAGCTTCAGCCTCGGCGCGAGCACGGGATGGGTCGCGCTACCCTCGCTATCGACGTACAGCGGCGGCAGATCGCCTAGGTGACCGCTGCCATAAGGCCCCATGTGCTTGCCGGTTTCCGCCGGATCGTAGTGACTGCCCGCGGCATACGCCGCGGTAATTTCGCCTTCATCCTTGGCCGGTTCGCAAGTCGGATTCTCATGCACATGAAAACCGTGCAGGCCGGGCGGCAAATCGCTCAAGTGCGGCTTCAGCAACACGCCCCAGGGCGTCGTGGTCGCCTTCACATTGCCGATCGCGGCGCCCACGCCGTCGGCGTCCACCATACGCATTTTAATGGTCATTTCATCCGCTTGCGCGGTCGCCACCAAACATGCGCCAACCGCGAAGATCATCAATCGGTTCATTTGTGTCGTACTCCTTAAGTCTTGTACTTCCAGATGATTGGCGACCGGGAACACGCCGCTGTCCGGCCGTGTCCGACCTGCAAAAAATATCTGTGGCGATGGCGTCAGTCCGCGGACGGGGCCATGTATGCTTCGATCTCGTCCGCTTCCCGTATCAACGCTCCGGTCAACACGTTATTGCCGTCACGCGTGACCTGCACGTTGTCCTCGATGCGGATGCCGATGTTCCGATAGCGCTTTGGCACGCCTGGACTCTTCGCTGCGATGTAAAGGCCCGGCTCGATCGTCAAGGTCATGCCCGGCTCCAGCAGCCGCCACCCGTCGTCCACGCGGTAATCGCCCACGTCATGCACATCCATGCCAAGCCAGTGCGCCGTGCGGTGCATATAGTACCGCCGGTATTCGCCCTTTTTGATGAGATTGGCGGGCTTGCCCTTCAATAGCCCCAGCCTGATCAGGCCCCTGGTTAAAACCTTGACCGCGGCATCGTGCGGATCGTTCCAGTGATTGCCGGGCTGCACTTTCTGAATGGCCGCGCGCTGCGCTTGCCGAACCAGATCATACAACTCGCGTTGCGCGGGACTGAAACGCCCGTTGACCGGAAACGTGCGCGTGATGTCGCTGGCGTAGCCTTCGCATTCGGCGCCCGCGTCGATCAGCACCAGGTCGCCATCGCGCAGCAACCCGGCATTTTCGGTGTAGTGCAGGATGCAGCCGTTGGCGCCGCCGCCGACGATAGGCGGATAAGCGGGCACCATTCCGGCACGGCGGAATTCATACAGCAACTCGGCTTCCAGCTCGAACTCGGCCATGCCGGGCCGACATGCGCGCATGGCGCGCTCGTGAGCGCGCACAGAGGCTTCGGCGGCGCTTTGCATCGCATGCGTTTCAGGCTTCGACTTGTAAAGCCGCATCTCGTGCAGCAGGTATTCCAGCGATACGAATTCGCGCGGCGGACAATTGCCGGCGCTGGCGCGCCCGCGCAGTCGATTGACCCAGCCCATGAGCCTTTGATCGAACGCCGGATCGCGGCCCAGGGTGCAGTAGACACGCGCATGCCCTTCCAATAGGCCGGGCAGCTGGTCGTCGAGCTCATCGATTGGATATGCCTCGTCAGCGCCGTAGTCCTTAACCGCGCCCTTGGGCCCGGCGCGGCGGCCGTGCCACGTTTCTTTCGCCTTATCGCGTTCGCGACAGAACAGAATAAAGCGACCTTCGCTGGTTCCAGAGGTCAGCACTGCCAGCGACTCGGGTTCGGCGAACCCGGTGAGATACAGAAAATCGCTGTCCTGACGGTACGGATGATCCACATCGCGATTGCGCGGACGAACCTGGCCCGACGGAATAAGCGCGACGCTACCCTTGTCCATCACGCGCAGCAGGGCGCGGCGACGTCTGGCGCACTCTGTCGCGGTGACTATCTGATCCTGCATGCCTGCTTGTGTCGGAGTATTTTTCGTGCGGACGCCATCGCCAAACGCCGCCGCCCTTGATGTGAGTAACAGGCGCATACTAGCATCGCGAGGTGACAAACTGCACCGCAGCGCCTGTCATCGGCGCGCCCGGCAAAATGGTTGACCACCCCGTGGCGGAGTCCTACTATTGGACGCATGGCTGACGACGATGTTACGCACGACGCCGAGTCGCAATTGCGACGGCTGGAGGATCGCGTGGACCGACTGATCGCGTATAGTCAGCGGCTCAAGGAGGAGAATGTGGCATTGCGGGTGCAACAGCAGACGCTCGCGGCACAACGCGCCAGCCTGATCGACAAACACGAGATGGCGCGCTCAAGGGTGGAAGCGATGATCAACCGGCTGAAGTCCATGGAGCGAGGCGCGTGATGGCGACCAGTATTCCGGTCACTGTTTACATTCTGGACAAGGAATATCGGGTAGCGTGTCCCGAAGACGAGCACAGCGCGCTGCTCGCTTCGGCAAGCCTGCTCAACGCGCGCATGAAACAGATCCGGGAAAGCGGCAAGGTGGTCGGCGCGGATCGTGTGGCGGTGATCGCGGCATTGAATCTGACGCACGAGTTTCTCAACGAGAAGACGTCGCGGGAAACATTCAGCCGCGAGGTTACGGCACAGATCAGGTCGATCGAAAATCGAATCGACACCGTGCTGGCAACAGATGATCAAACAACGCCCGAGGCGTTGTAGGTAACGGCTGATCCGTTAACGAAGTCGAAGTTAAAGTGACTGCGTTAACGGATCAGCAATAACAGGTTTGGGCACCTCTGCGGTGTTCGTGAGCGGCCGGGTGTATATCCTTGAGCCTAATTATATACCCCGGGAGCTGAGAAGCAGGTGCTGTTGTGCAGACCCGCGCAAGCGGGGAGCCTGATGCGCCTGTGCAGCGCCCACCTGAACCTTCGGTTCAAGGTCGAAGGCCTGCCACGGCACTTGCGGAGCGTGTCCGCTTCAATTCCTGCACGCAAGTTTATCCCACGTAACAGCTATCAGTCGGCGTACGTCTCCGCAATTCATGCGCTTGCCCCGGTGCGCGGTCGTGCGAGCTTATGAATGCGTACCCATGTAATGCGCTGAGCCGCAAGCCCGTCCAATCTAAATTCCCGCGATGACGCAGTACTGGGTTATGAAAACGGAGCCGGATGAATTCGGCATCGACGATCTGCGGCGGGTCGAGGTCGAGTCCTGGGACGGCGTGCGCAATTATCAGGTGCGCAACATGATGCGCGACGAGATGCAGAAAGGCGACCTCGCGTTTCTATATCACTCGGCCTGCAGGGAAATCGGCATTGCCGGCATCATGACGATTGCGCGTGAGGCATACGCGGACCCTACCGCATTCGA
>Ga0075530_1001473_pt1 | contig 11173 bp, 12 predicted proteins | sample NGEPerD_2_FD_75101 | JGI IMG/M metagenome (GOLD analysis project Ga0075530, IMG submission 75101) | Arctic peat soil microbial communities from the Barrow Environmental Observatory site, Barrow, Alaska, USA - NGEE PermafrostL1-D | ecosystem: Environmental > Terrestrial > Soil > Wetlands > Peat ...
ATCTATTCCCATTTCAGAGATAAAATAATCATATTTTTGCCAATTTGTTAAAAGCTTTAAAGGACATTCTAAAACAATTCTTAACCAGTCAAAAGCAGTGTAATTACCAGGATTAATGTCCAAAATGCTTAAAGGAATCCCTGTATGACTATTTTTGCCAGAACTATTTTTAACTCTTTTCTCTTTTAAAATTCCTGCAATTAAGCCTGAAAGCGATGTTTTTCCGCTTGATCCTCCCACAGCAATTATAGTCGGCTTTATCTTACAGAGCTGAATCTTTGCTGCTGTTTTTAAAATCCAAAATACAATTTGTTTAAAAATGCTTTTCATAAGCCTGTATTATACCCTAAATTCATTCATTTGGCGGTATTTGATAATAAATAAGTAAATCCTTAGCAATCTTAAAAAAGACAGGTGCTGCTGTTTCAGCTCCGTAAATAGAACTTTGAGGCTTATGAAAAATAACAATCATTGCAAATTTAGGATCATTTGCAGGTGCAAAGCCGACAAATGAAGCAATTGTCTGAGTAGGATCATAATGACCTGCAATAGGTATTGAGGCAGTTCCTGTCTTTCCGGCGATTCTATAGCCCTTTAAACGCGCCCAAGAAGCCTCTCCCTTGTCTACTGCATTAACCATGATTTCAGTCATAACCTTTGCAGTTTCTTCAGAAATTGGGGAACCTAGGGATTTTGGAACAATTTTTATATTACTTCCATCAGAATTTTGAATAGCAGATACAACATGAGGCTGCATTCTCTTTCCCTTATTTGCTATTGCAGAAATCGCACTTAAAAGTTCTATGGGTGTAATAGAAATTCCTTGACCAAATCCAGTAGTTGCAAGATCAACTGGATACCAAAGATTCTTAGGCTTTAAGCCTGGCGATACTTCTCCTTGAAGATCAATTCCAGTTAAATCCCCTATTCCGTATTTTTTTAGATATTCAATCATTCCATCAACTTTTAATTTTTGAGCAACGTAAACCATACCAGTATTATCAGAATGCATAATTACATCAACCATATTAATATCTTTATTATATTTATCATTCCAAGTATGAATGTCATATCCTCCTATTGAAACAGGCCCTGCGCAAATTGGACATTTTGTCTTTGGAGTAACTAATTTTGAATTTAATGCAGCAGACATTACCAAAGGCTTAAACGTTGATCCTGGCTCATAAGTATCTGATATAAAGGGATTTTTATATAATGCTTCGGAATATATTTCGTAATTCATAGGGTCAAAATTAGGAAAAGAAGCCATTGCTAAAATTTCTCCAGTTTTAGGATTTATTACGCCTACCATTCCTGATTCAGCACCGTATTTTTCTATTCCATCTTTAAGTATTCTTTCAACTAAAAACTGAGCAGACCTGTCTATTGTCAGCATAAGATCACTGCCGTCTATTTGATTTGAAATACTGCTTAATTTTGCCAAAATTGGCCTTCCAAATGCATCATGAACTTGAATTGCTTTTCCCTCTCTTCCCTTAAGAAGCATGTCATAATAACCTTCAACACCAAAATATCCCTTTGATTTTGCTAAATCATCTCTCCCAACAAATCCTATCAGCTGAGCAGCCATTGATCCTTCAGGATAAAACCTTGTAAATTGCTGCTCAAAGCCAACCCCTGGTAATTTAAGCTTTTCAATCTCTTCTCTTTTTTCAGGATTAATGTTTTCTGCAATAGAAACCCAAAATAGATTTAGATTAAGATTTGCGCTAACAGATGCTTCTTTGATATCTAAGGCTTGAGAAAGTTTTAAAGAGGTTTCTTTTATATCCCTTATTTCTTTAGGGTTTGCAAATACTCTATAAGTTACTTTATTTGTTGCAACAGGAAAGTTATCAGAAGTTTTAATTTCTCCTCTTTTAGGAGTAGTCATTATTATCTTTCCATATTGCAATTGCCCCATAATGGAAAGCTCTTGGGCTCTTATAACTTGCCAATAAAAAAGCCTTAAAACTACAATAAAAAAAAGAAATAAAATTGAAACGAAGATAAATCTAAATCTCCAACTCATTGTTTAACTGCAATCGGCAAACTACTAGAAATTGCAAAGCTTGTTTTTTGATCTACAAAGCCTAATTTTGCAGCTTCTGAGGAAATATTGGTTAAAGATGCTTTTAGATAAACCATCTCTTTTAAAGAAGCATTTTCTGTTTTATAGTAATCTAATTCTTCACTTACTCTTGAAAGCATTGATCCTGAAGTAGACATACCATTTGATACTACAGTTCTTACAACTGAAAGTACAAGAACTATTAATAAAAGTAATATAATTAATGTAATCGGTTTTTTCATATTTTCTCAAATACCCTTAACTTTGCACTTTTACTCCTTGAGTTTTCCCTCATTTCCTCTACTGTCGGAATTAAGGGTTTTTTAGTAATTATTTTTCCCAGACCCTGTTTTTCAAATTCTAAAAATTTATGTTTTACAATCCTATCCTCAATAGAATGGAATGATATTACTATTAGTCTTCCTTTACGATCAAGCAGATTTACTGCTTGAGGTAATGTTTCTTTTAAATTTTCAAACTCGCTATTTACTGCAATCCTTAATGCCTGAAATACCTTTTTTGCTATTTTCGCTTTTAAAAAGGGCGATATATCTTTACTCTTAATCTTATATGCCTCCCTTATTACATCTATAAGATCGTCTGTTGTTTGAATTGCCCTTATTCTACGGGTCCTAACAATACTGTCAGAAATGACCCAAGCACGATGCTCCTGACCAAACCTAGAAAATATTTCATAAAGTTCTCCTTTCTTTAAGACATTTACAAGATCACTTGCTTTAACTTGAGCATTTTCATCCATTCTCATGTCAAGCGGACCCTGTTTTAGATAACTAAACCCGCGTTCTCCTCTATCAATTTGATTTGAAGAAACACCCAGGTCATATATTATCCCTGCGACTTTCTCAAACTCATTTAAACGTGCAATTTCCTCTAATTTTCTAAAATTCCCTTTTTTAAGTATTAAATTCTCTTCACTTAGTTTTTCTTCCTTAACTATCTTTTTCCATTTAACTTTTACGTGCTCAATTGCCTCTGTATCTAAATCTATTCCGAGTACTATCCCATTCTTTCTTAAAATCTCAAATGTATGTCCTCCTCCGCCCAATGTTGCGTCAATGTATTTTTTGTTTTTCTTTATTTGTAAAAGTTCAAGCGCTTCAGTTAAAAAGACGCTTTTGTGATAAATACTCATTATTTAGTTTTGTCATTTTTGTCTTCTTCAACTAATCTTTTTGATATAGCGTCTATATTTTTTTCAAGGTTCTTTCTATACTCTTCCCAGCGTTTCTTACCCCAAACTTCAACATATCTTGAAAGTCCTAAGAATACGATCTCATTTTCAATTTCTGCAAATTCTCGCAAATAAGAAGGAAGTATAAACCTTCCCTTACCGTCGAGCTCGATGCTGCTTGCTGCTCCAAGTAAAAAGCGCTGAGTTTCCCTTGTTTCGGATTGAATAAATGGCTTACCTTCTGTTCCTTCAAGGAGTGCTTTCCAGTTTTTTTCTGATACGATAATGAGCGAATTTTCATATCCTAACGTTATTATTAATTTGTCTCCTAGTTCTTCTCTAAACTTTTTGGGGAATGCTACTCTTGCTTTTTCCCCAACAGTTCCTTCGAATTGTCCGATAAGCATAAGTTTCTCCTGCCTTTCTTTTATCCCACCTTTTCCCACCTTAGACCACTTTATACCATTTTGTATCATTTTTTTTATCATGTCAATAGGAGAAAGATATGGAATAGTGTTGTTTTTACAGCATAAACACTAAATAAGAGGTTTTAATTAAAATTGCTTATAAAAAGAGGATTAAAGTTCTGTTTCTACTTCTGCTTGATAAACCATTCCGTTGGTTTTTGTTACTTTTACTATTAATTTAATATTTGTAATGTCTTTGTCATAGTGACAAACATCAGAACAAGTTCCTAAAATTATTTCTTGTTTTATCTTTTGTCCGGGAGTTTTAATATCTACATGCCCAATTGCTCCTCTTGGAATATCATCTGTTGTGGTATATGAAAGCTCATAATCAACACCTGCAATATCTTTTGTGTTTGTTATTTCCATATACAATCTTTTACCATCTGCTCCAGGAGTTAAAGTAAGACCAATATCAGAAGGCATAATTGTAGGAATTACTTCCATAGTAGGCTCAATCAGAGAAGCTTGATTTGAACTATTTCTTTGAGAAAAGAGATAAACTGCTCCACCAACTAAAATTAATGATATTGCTGCAATAAGAGGAATTAAATACTTTTTATTCATCTAATTCATAATAGAGGAAAAATATTTAGTCTGTCAAGATATTAAGAAAGTTTTTCTTGTAAATAGGACGTTAAATCTTTAATTTTTATTCTATCTTGTTTTGTAGTATCTCTATCTCTAACAGTTACTGCTTCATCTTCTAAGCTTTGAAAATCAACTGTTATACAAAAAGGTGTGCCTATTTCATCTTGAGCAAAGTATCTCTTGCCAATATTTCCCCTGTCATCAAACACAACTAATCCATTTATTTCTTGTTTTAGTGTTTTATATAAATCTTTTGCTTTTTTTACTAAATTCTCTTTATTTGCTAAAAGTGGGAAAACAGCAACTTTAACAGGAGCAACTCTTGGTAAAAACTTCATAAATACTCTTTTTTGTCCTTTAACTTCTTCTTCGCTATATGCATCTATTAAAACTGTTAACGTAAGCCTGTCAGCTCCAAAACTGGGTTCCATAACATGAGGTGTATATTTTTCTCCAGATTCATCCTGAACTTTTAAATCTACTCCTGAAAATTTTTCGTGCTGATTTAAATCATAATCAGTTCGATAAGCAACTGCTGCACACAGCTCTCCCCAACCAAATGGAAACTTATATTCTATGTCTGTTGTTCCTTTAGAATAATGTGATAACTCATCTTTCTCATGATCTCTTAATCTTAAATTATCTTTTTTAATTCCAAGTTTGCCAATAAAAGCCCAGCTTTCTTTCTTTAGTTCTTCATATAGCTTTTTCCAGTCGCTTTTCTCAGGATTAAAAAAATATTCAATTTCCATTTGTTCAAATTCTCTTGTTCTGAAGATAAAATTTCCCGGAGTTATTTCATTTCTAAAAGCTTTTCCTATTTGAGCAATTCCAAAAGGAAGTTTTTTTCTGTATACATCCATTATATTTTTAAAATTAACAAAAATTCCCTGAGCAGTTTCCGGACGAAGATAAATAAGCGATTCCGAGTCTTCAGTTACTCCCTGAAAAGTTTTAAACATTAAATTAAAGTTTCTTATCTTCGTAAAATCATTTTTTCCGCAATTAGGACACTTTATTTTTTCTTCTTTTATTAATCTTGATAAATCACTAAAACTTTTTCCAGCAACTTTTTCTACACCTATTTTTTCTTCCAGCAACTTATCTGCTCTCCATCTCATTTTGCAACTTCTGCAATCCATTAGAGGATCTCCAAATGCTGCTACATGCCCTGATGCTTCCCAGATTTTAGGATGCATTAAAATTGCCGCATCAAGTCCAACCATATCATCTCTTAAATGAACATAATGATGCCACCAAATTTTTTTAACATTGTTTTTAAGCTCAACCCCAATTGGTCCATAATCCCATGAATTAGCAAGTCCTCCATAAATTGAAGATCCAGGAAAAACAAAACCACGTCTTTTTGCAAGAGCAACTACTTTATCCATTAGATCATTTTCCATAGGCTAATCATAACAAAAAAGAAGAAATTTAAAAAGAACTAACTTAAAAAAGGAGCGATTTGTCTTGCTTTTAACTTTTTTTCTAAAAGCTCTTCTATAAAAGGTATTGTTTCAAAAGAAGAAGAAACAGGAATAGATTTTATATAGCCAAGCATTGATAATAAATTTAACTCAAAACCTCTAACTAATTCTTTTTTATCTACTCCGTTTGTAAGTTTTGAAAAAGTATCTTTTAATAACATAAAGACTTCGTAATTTTCCTGATTTTCAGGACAAAGATTATCAATAAGCTCACATAAATGATAAGCAGCTGCAACTTTTTTTAAATCTACTTTTATATCTGAAAAAGTATCTATTGATTCTGCTTCTGTAATTATGGGAAGATTTCTTCCTATATATAAAGAAAGGGATACGTGGTTTAGTAATTCAATATGGGGAGATCTTCTGCTAGTTATTTTTCTTACTCCTGGTGCCTTCACTTGAAGTTTTCCAAATTTTCTTGTAAAGATTGTTACTATTTTATCTGCCTCACCAAGATTTCGCCTTCTTATAACAATCCCTTCCGTTTTATAGGTTTTCATAATTATCTTGGGAGAGATAATTTAAGTTCTTTATCTGTTGCAAGTTTAAACTTATCTATTTGTTTACCTTTATTTGAAATCGTATATTCAAAGCTATCAGTTCCTGACTGTTTTTGCACAAGAAGAGGAAGCGGGGAACCCTTTTCAAGCTTAAAGGGAAGTTTATAAGTAATTGTTAATTTTGCCGCTCCTTTTGGTCTTACAGTTAAGAATCCATCAAAAACTGTTTTGTCTAATTCATCATAAGTTGTAACTTTTACTTCAGATCCTTTTATGTCTACAAGCTTACTTCCTTTTGGCACATATACTCTAAACCAATCTCTTAAAACTGCATTTAAACAAAGATTTCCACGCTCTAAATTACAATCAGATGGTGGATAGGGATTTTTATAGTCAACAGTTACTGTTTTTGTAATAGTCCCGTCACTACTGATATCATAATTTTGATCAACTGTTTCTGAAACAAACATATTTGATTTTGCTCCTCCAAAGTTTGCTTCGTTTATATGCAAATAATCTCCTTCAAATGGCATTATTCTGCCTGAAGCATTAAGTGCTTCAAATCCTAATTGTGCATCTTTATTATATGAGTAAAAAAGAACATTTTTTTCAGAAGTTTGTGTTATCATTTCCTGAAATAATGGTCCCCAATAAAGTTTTGGAGAAGATGAAAAAGCTTTATTCATAATTGCGTACATCAAATCTCCAATAATTCCCTTTCTATTTGTTCTTGTTCCTTGGACTGGTTTATCTGAAAATACCTCAAGCATATAGATTACCTGCGGACAATCACATCTTGGATCAATTTTGGTGGTAAATTTAGTTCCATTTGTCTCAATATCTCCTAAGATATCCATTGCCGCAACCAAGGCTCTTGTATTAACAGCAATTATTCCGTCTACATCAGCAGAAGACGGAGCTTTATCATAAAGTTTATTAAACTCCTTCATTGAAAGGATAAAATCAGGAGAAAGATTTGTATCTCTTAGGTTAAGTCTTGGCACACTGGGAAGATATTGCAAAAGGGGTTTTGGAGCAACCGGTTTTCCGGAAATCGTATCATCAAGTTCATAAATATCAGAAGATGTATCAACATGAACTATTCCTTTATCAAACCTAAAAATCGCATAAGCTGTAATAAAACCACCAGTTGGTCTTATTTCTTTATCATTTTGAAAAAGAACTAAGTATTTTTTCTCTTCTGTATCACCTAAAATTTCTGGTAGAACCTTAATAAGCGGTTTTGCTTCATCTACAAAAGTTACTCCTTCATCTACTAATTTTTTTGCTTTTGTTATTTGTTCGCTAATATTTTTTCCTACTAAAAATGATGGATATCTATCAGGATTTACTTTATCTATTTCTTCTTTTGCCTTATTTAATTCGTTTGCAATATCGTCAATTTTAGGAGTAATCTTTCCCATTGTTGTAACTGCTGTTTTTACTCTTTCTTCCGCAGAACCCATTACAAAACTACCCTGCCCTTTAAGACCCAAAACATCTGCGTATGGCTTTACAGAATCAACCATTATTACTGATGCATTAAGTCCGTTAAATCCTGCATTTACAAGATGTTTTGCATCGCTATAATAGCCGCTTGCCAAGGGAATATAGGCAAAATAACTCATCCTATCTAAATCTTTTTTAGTTTGAGTAAGTGAGTCCTTTGTTTTTGCAAGCTCAACTGAAGCAAGATCTACATTTTGTTTTTTAACAGCATCTGCTGCTATCTTTGCTTGAACAATAGTTTTTTGCGCTGAAGAATAAGCAGCTCTTGCAGGAAGAATTACTCCAAAAACTGAAAAAAGAATAAAAATTACAAGCACTCCTGCTATTACCTTTCCTTTTTTACTCTTTAAAAAATTCTTAAAATTAATGCGTTTCCTTCTTGATACTGGCATTTCTTTTACTTCCCCTTTATTTGTATCTGCTACTTCATTTGTATTAGCTTCAAGATCAATCTTTTGAAAACCGTCCATAAGCTATATCATAGTAGAAACTACATGAGCCTGTCAATATGGCTAAGGTTACTGGCAATACTTATTGACAAAGCAATATTTTTGTAATACAATTTATTACATATGAGAGCAATCGTAAACATCTCTTTACCAACTGAGTTAAATTCTATTGTTGAAAAAGAGCTTAGTTTTGGCCATTATGCAAGTAAAAGTGAGTTTTTCCGAAATCTCTTAAGGCTTTGGATTGAGGGTCGTTTTGCTGAAGAATTGAAAGAAAGTAAAAAGGAATTAAAAAAAGGACGTGGAAAACTTTTAAAGTCTCTTTCTAATCTCCGTTAATTTTTTAAATGAAAATTTATTACTCAAGCAAATTTGCAAAAGAGTATAAGAAACTACCTAATAAAATTAAACTTGAAGCTGAAAAGAAAGAAAAAACCTTTAGAAAAGATCCATTTGACCCAAAGCTTAAAGCCCATAAACTTTCAGGGAAACTTAAAGAATATTATTCATTCTCTATAGATTATCAATATAGAATAATTTTTGAGTTTGCCAGTAAAAATATTATTTGGTTTCATTCAGTTGGAACACATCAAATTTACCAATAACCTTAATACAAAACATATTAGAAAGAAATAATGATGATGAGGCTAGACAACCTTGTAAGGTTTTATATTAATCGGTGAATTTTCTAAAGAGCACCTTTTCCTGAGATCATTGCCCAGGGAGTTTTTAGAATTATAAAAAGGTCATATAAAACAGATCTTTTTTTTACATATTGTGCATCCATTTCTATTCTTTTATCAAAATTAATTTCACTTCTTCCTGAAACCTGCCAATAACCAGTTAACCCTGGTCTTACCGAAAGCACCACCTTTACAGAATCACGAGTATTAGGATATTTTTTTTGTTGTTCACGAAGTTCATCTGGATAATATGCTCTTGGTCCAACTAAACTCATATCTCCATTTAAAATATTTACAAACTGAGGAACTTCATCTAAAGAATGCTTTCTTATAAAATGACCTGCTTTTGTTATACGAGGATCATCTTTTAACTTATAACTTCCTTTTTTATATTCATTGTAATATTCAGAAAATTTAGGATTATTTCTTAAAATTTCATGAGCATTTTGAATCATTGATCTAAACTTATACATTTTAAAAGGCTTACCGTTTCTTCCTACTCTTTCAGGTGTATCAGCTAAGATTGGTCCTCTTGAATCAAGCTTTACAGCAATTGTGACAAGTGCTATTACTGGTGAAAAAATTATTAAAAGAGTTAAAGAAAAAATAATATCTAAAATTCTTTTAGTTGTTTCGTAAAAAACGCTTTTTTTTATTTCTATATAAGGCATATTTAGGTTAAATACTCAAGGGGAGTTCCCGTTAAACTCTCAACTAGTTTTTTTATTTTAGGAACTGATTTTTTAGGACAAACTAAAATAACATCACTAGTATTAATTACTAATAATTCTTCAAGATCAATTCCAACAGTTAGTTGATTTGTAAAATTAAAAACTAGGCAATCTCTTGAATCTTCAATCATTACTTTTCCTTTTGTAACGTTTTCATCAGCTGTTTCTGATAATGCTTCTTTTAATGCTTCCCATGCGCCTATATCACTCCAGCCAATATCAACTGATAACACTAATCCATTTGAAGGATTTATTTTTTCAAGCACAGCATTATCAAAAGATATTTTTTCTATTTTTGGATAAATTTCAGAAAGTACTTTTTCATAATCTTTTGTTTTATATGCTTTATTTATTTTCTCAAGATCTTTAAAAAGTGACGGGGCAAATTTTTCAAATAATTTCCATAAAAATCTTGGAGTTGTAACAAAATATCCTAAGTTCCAGGAATGCCTTCCATCTTTTAGAAAGCGCTCTGCAGTTGATAAATGCGGTCTATATTCAAAACCGACAAATTTTGACACAGGAATATCTCCAATATCTTTTACTTTTTCACCATATTCAATATATCCTAAGTTTTGATTTGCAAACCTTGGCTTCTGACCAATAAAAACAATTTTTTCAGGATCTTCTAAAACTAACTTTTCAGCTGCTCTTAAAGCATTTCTAAAAACTTTCTCATTTTTTACAAGATGATCACTTCCCCAAAGTAAAGCAATTGGTTCATCAGGATCTTCTTTTTCAAAAAGGGCAGTTATTAGTCCAACTGCAGGCCCTACATCTCTCATCTCAGGTTCAACGATTATATTATTTGAAGGAAGTTCTGTTAACTGCTCTCTGACAATGTCTTCATAATGAATTCCTGTTGAAATATAGATATCATTCCAGGAAAACTCTGGAAAAAGCTTTTTAACTGCTATTTGAAGCATTGATTTGTTTCCGACAATTTTTTCAAACTGCTTAGGGGTATTTTTTCTTGATAAAGGCCAGAGTCTTGTTCCTACTCCTCCTGCAAAAATTACAACTTTCATTTTATTTTATTTTTTAAGCTCTTTTTTATAAACTTTTTAAGCTCTTTTTCAAATATGTTAAAAGAAAATCTTTTAGCATTATTTCTTAATAATAAACTATTATATCTTTTGTTATTAAAGCTTTTCAATACTTTTTTTAAGGATGAAACGTTTTGCTTAGTAAAAAATGTGCCTGTAACTCCTTCTTTTAAAATGTCTAGTGCTCCGCCTTTTTTATATGCTATTACTGGCTTTCCAAAAGACTGAGCTTCAACCATAACTAGTCCAAATTCCTCAATCCCTGGAAAAATTAAAGCCTTACAATTCTCATAATAATACGAAAGCTCTCTGTCAGTCAATTCTCCTAAGAACTCAATTGTTCCCCCAGCAAGTTTTTTTAGTTCTTTTTCAAAAGAACCGATACCAATAATTTTTAAATTTAGTTTAAGCTCGTTACAGGCTTTTATAGCAATTTCTATTTTTTTA
>Ga0075530_1001474_pt1 | contig 11171 bp, 11 predicted proteins | sample NGEPerD_2_FD_75101 | JGI IMG/M metagenome (GOLD analysis project Ga0075530, IMG submission 75101) | Arctic peat soil microbial communities from the Barrow Environmental Observatory site, Barrow, Alaska, USA - NGEE PermafrostL1-D | ecosystem: Environmental > Terrestrial > Soil > Wetlands > Peat ...
GACACCCTGGTGTGATGCGCCCGTGCGGCATCTCGATCATGTCGTCCGCGCCACCGATGGCGGCGCCACCAGCGCCGAGAACGCCCAGGGCCTCTGCGAAACCTGCAACTACGTCAAGGAAGCGCCGGGGTGGAGGGCAAAACCCTTCCGGAGCCAACGACATGGGGTCGAGATCAGCACACCGACCGGACACCGCTACGGCTCGACCGCCCCCGACCCACCCGGCCACATCAGTCCACATGGCTCCACCGAGCAGAGCCCGCAGGAACGACTGCGTCGGCTTCTCGCAGCCTGAGTTCGGCAGCAAGGTGTCAACGTCGTCTGTGAGCGAGTACGTCGGGACCGCCGGATCTGCCGGATCTGCCGGATCTGCGTCCATCCCGTGCGGGGGTGAGTTCAGGGGGCGAAGCATCCCGGAGACCACCGCGGTTCTAGCGCGAGTCCCGGACGGGGCGCTCCCAGACCGCTGTGCGGGCCACGAGCGGGTGGCGACCATGACGCAATGACGCCGAAGTTCATCCGGTTGAGTGTCCGGCCTGCTCCAGGTTCGACTGGTGAGGGCCGGAGAGCCAGTCTTGACCCAGACGCGCGTCGACCGGTTCCTCTCCTCGCCGCAGCGCGTCGATGTAGGCATGATCGGCGGCCAGGCGGGCCGCCACCTCGGGACCCTCGGCAACGGCGCCGTGGCCGGGGACCACGACATCGACGTGCCTGGCAGCCTCACCCAGCCGGTCGAGTGCCGTCTCGTAGGCGCCAACCTGATCGGGGCGGCGAGGGTCGAGGAGCGGGATCAAGACGTCGGAGAGCATGTCGCCGGCGAGCAGGACGCCACGGTCCGCGAGGAGGACCGCGGCGTGGCCGATGGCGTGCGCCTGATGCTCGACGATCGTGCCCGGCACGGGTCCGCCGTCCGCGGGCAGCGGGGTGACGAGCCCGATCAGCTCGAGGGGGACGCCCGAGGCGCTCTCCGCCGCCAGCCTCTGCGCTCGCTCTCGCGCTTCATTCGCAGTGTGGGCGCCGGCGGGGGTGGCGTAGCGCGGCGCGTCGCCGAACCGGGGATGCCAGAGCAGGTGGTCCCAGTGGGGATGGGTGGAGAACCCGGCGACCACCGGAAGGCCGAGCCGGTCCAGGTCATCGGCGAACTGGTTCAGATCGGAACCATCGATGCCGGGATCGACCAGGACCAACCCACCCTCCCCGCGAACCGCGATGGCATTGCTCCAGACCCACGCGCTCTGCCGGACCCAGACGCCGTCGGCCACCTGATTCAGCACCGATTGACTCTGTCAGGTACCTCCACCCCGGCGCAATCACGCTGGGCAGGAGAATGCCGCGGCATCGAGCACCGGCGATCAGAACGTACTCATCTGCCGCAGACAGCGTGCGCTGCGGCCAACCGGACCTGCCGCAGATGGCAACCGTCCTGCCGAGATGAGGAGGTTCGGCCCGCACTAGACGAGGTCAGCCGCTAGATGGAGTCACGCAATGTGCGTCTCGCTCTGACAGCTACGAGAATGAAGCACACGGCGCAAAACAGAAATGCGATGACCAATCCGATCCGCATCACACTCCCGGCCCCTAGGTCGAGGAACGTCCATGTGACGGCCTGGATGACGGCGAACAACCCCATTGTCGAGAGGAGCCAGAGAGTACGGTTCGCGGCCCGTCGATCGATCGCCATGTCGGGATCCTAGGGTGCTCGGCGCACGTGGGGTGCGCGAACGCCCGCTCAGCCGCGATCCGCCCGGTCGTACTGAGTCTCGACCGGGTGGTAGGGGGTTACGCCCCGGCGCGGCTTCTCTGGCGTTCCGGAGGGCGGCGTGCTGCGTGCGGGCTAGGGTCACCGGCGTGAGCAAGCGAACGGTGGTTGCGGCGGCAGCCGTCTTTCTGACACTCGCAGTGCTGGGCGCCGGTGCCGTGATGCTGGCCAAGGTCGACGATCCGGAGATTCAGGTCAATCACGCGGTGGTCAAGGAGTGGGAGCAGACCCTTGCGCCGGGGCTCGCTGACCTCAGCACCCTCGACGGCCTACCTGGGCTCGACGATGAGGGCCCAGCGGAGTTGTACCCCTGCTCTATCGACAGCGGCGAACTTTTCGATTTGGAGGCCAGCCGGTCTTGGACTGCCGTCGTCCCCGGCAAGGGTGTAGACACCGTGGACCCCAGCGTCAGTCTCGAGACTGCACGCGGTTTCAAAGCGATGATTCGTCGTCTGGTCGCGGCTGGCTGGAAGGTCACCACTCGTGAGGACTTGCAAGGGATGGAGCTACCGGCGGGGCTCAGTTTCGACAGCGTCGACCTGGCGCGGGATGTGGACGGCACGGGGTTGTGGGTGGCCATTGGGGTCTCCGATGATGGCGTCTTCGCACACCTGGGCTTCGACGGTGCCCGGAAGGCTTGCCGACTCGCGTAGTGGGCGATCATGGGGGACCTGCGACGTCCGCACATGCCGCAGACAGCGTGCGCTGACGTAGCCCATCTGCGGACGTGGCGTGACACGCGCCATCAAGATGACCGACCCCGCCGATCCAGGCCCGCCTGCGTATGCGTACCTGTTCATCACCCAGAACGGACAGGCCTGCGGTTGCCATGCGAACGTATCGAACGCCCGGCGACATCCTGCCGACCGGCATCCGTGCGCACCTGTCTCGTCGGTTCAGGCAGAGCGTCACGCGCACTGAGATCTGGCGGGGCGACGAGTTCATGCTTGGATCTTCACCGCAGGACATTCGCTACGAATGGGACTCCATCTGCCCGACGACGGGATCAGATGGGTTGTCGGAGAGTCCTTCTCGAACACCATCGAGCAGAGCGGCAAACAATCCAGATGTCACGACGTGGTACCGGCTCGCTGACGTCGCTATCGAGGCAGCAAGGTGCAGCCGAGTGGTTCCGCGAGTACGAGGGAGGGACGCACAGATACGTCTAGCTCCCCTGCACGCGCGACCTGCACTCACTCCCGACCACGTCCCCTCTGTGCCGCGATCCGTGCGCTGCCGATGAGGGCCGTTGCCGGCGCGCTGTCATCTCCGGAGCGAAGCGGCCCAAGCGCGCTTCGTGCGCAAGTTCTTCGATGCGTGCGACTGGAACCGCCCGATGGGCTGGAGTTCTCTGTGCACGACACGATGTCGGGCGCCGGTTGGGACCCCAACGATCTACTTGGGCTCGGACCACGCCTACCTTCCACGGCTGCCGTTGCTGCCAAGCCTCAACGGGCTTGCCGTACAACTGGCGGTTTCACAACCCGCTCCAAGAACCCTGGGGAACTGCAACTTGGAGTTGCACATCCGGATTCTGGGACCTGCGGGAACTGCAACTTGGAGTTGCACATCCCGATCCTGCGGCCCGCCAGCGTTTGCTGTCCGCGAGCGTTGTCCAACGCGTCCGAGGGCAGCGCCGGGGCCCGCCAGGCGCCACGACGGCGCGGCTACCGGCCCGTTTCGACGGGATCGGCGGGCAGCCGGGACGACATCAGGATCAGCCCCACCGCCGTCACGACGGGGATGAGCATCGCGCGCTGGAGGCCGTGTTCGGGCCCTGCGTGCGAGGCCACGAAGCCGATGATGGCCGGGCCGACCAGGAAGGCGGCGTACCCGAAGCTGACCACCAGGGCGAGGCCGCGACCGCCACCGACATGACCGGCGAGGCCGTAGATCTGTGGTGCGACCAGTCCGACGCCGAGACCGACCAGGCACCAGCCGGCCAGGATCAGCGGCAAACCGCTGCCGAAGGCCGTGAGCAGGTAGCCGACCAGCGCGCAGGCCGAGCCGCCGCGCACCACGCTCGCGCGACCGAGCCACTCGACCACCGAGTCACCGAAAAGGCGGATCACCACCATGAAGCCGCTGACGCAGGCCAGGCCCCAGGCGCCGGCGCTGGGGCTCACGTTGCCGACGTCGGTCACGTGCAGGGAGGACCAGTCGACCGCGGTGCCCTCGGTCAGCCCGAAGCAGACCGCCATCGCCGCGAGCAGCCACACGATCGACGGGACGGGGTCCCGGCCACCGTCCTCGCCGGAGCCTTCGCGTGGGGGCGACTGCGGCGTCAGGCGTACGAGCAGGACCAGCAGCAGTGCCACGCTGAACGCGCCCGCCCACAGAGACCACCGCGGGCTGACGTCGGCGGCGAGCAACCCGCCGAGCGAGACGACCACGAGGGCTCCCACGAAGTTGCCGATCGAGAAGCACGCGTGCAACCGGCTCATCACCGGCCGCCGGCGCGCCTGCTCGACGGCGACCCCGAGGGTGTTCATCGAGACGTCCATCGCACCGTTGCCCAGTCCGAAGACCGCCGCTCCGGCCACAAGGACGGCGTAGTTCGGAGCGGCTCCCATCAGCACCGCACCTGCTGCCATCCCCGCACCCCCGACCAGCGAGGGGGCACGAGCGCCACGGCGGTCAGCGAACGATCCGCTGATATTCATCGAGGCCACCGCGAAGACTCCGGCGGCTACCAGGACTCCGACGATGTGTCCGGGCTCCAGGTACAGGTGGGCGCGCAGGCCTGGCAGCGACCCGCCGAAGACACCCACGGCGAGCCCGTTGGTCACGAAGAGCCCGGCAACAGCAGCAAGATCGCGCGTCGCGCCCTGGGGGGCGACAGCCTCAGGAGACCGCTTCACCGGACTCCGGGGTGGATGCGCGGAAAGGGCAACCGGCTCCACCCGGGAAGGTGCCCAGCTGGTCGATCTCGTAGCCGGCCGGGTAGGTGCGGTAGGAGCCGAACTGGCTGACCCACTTCGGCTCGGAGCGGGCCGGGAAGAGCCGAAGCAGCCGGGCCCTCAGCTTCATCGCTCCGAGGAAGAACGCACGCTCGAACCGCGTGGGGATCGGGTACCGGAAGGCGCGCAGAAGCGGTTCGTCCATCAGGGAGTAGGCGAACCGCCTCACCAGCCACTTCGGCGCGTAGCTGTTGGGCGGGAACGTGGTCATCAGGTCCAGAGTCGAGTCCGCGACCCGGCGACCCCCGGGGTCGAAGGCGAAGTGCTCGCGCTCATAGTCGTCGAGCAGCCGCTCGAAGCCGGCGAAGTCCTCAGGCAGGTCCTTGATCGCCATGTGCCGGCCGAGCTCGAGGTAGTAGTTGGTCGTCGCCGCAATCTCGTTCGGGCGCAGCGACCGGAACCCGAAGTCGTCCATCCAGCGCTTGGGCGTGACCACGAACGTGGAGAGCACGTAGCGGAGGTCGTCGTTGCTGATGTCGTACATCGCATGCATCTGGTTGATCCGGCGTACGGCGGACCGGCCGCGGGCGCTCCCGAACCCATGACGCTGCACCTCCTCGAGCAACAACCCGGTGTCGTCGTACCTCTTCTGCACGCGGCCGGTGAACTCCCCGGTCCGGTCGAGCAACCGGCCGATGGAAGGCACGGCGTAGGTGCGGAAAAGGGCGAACGACAGGGCCTGCAGGTTGTCCCACGGGAAGTCATAGGCTGAGACGTGCTGGTTGATCTGGTGGCTGTCGCGGACCGGGTCGAGCTGCTCGCTGCGTCGGACCCAGTGGTTGCGAGGGAGCATCGGGTACCTCCTGGACCTTCCGTAGGCGACCGGACGACGTTGACAGTGAATCTGTCACGGTCAGCCTACGACGCTCAGCCTACGAAAAGCAGCCTACGACGGGGGACGGCCTCGAGGAACCGGCGCAGGATCGGCCCGGCCGTGCCCGAGCCGGACTCGCCGCGCTCGACGAAGACCGCCACCGCGAGGTCACCGCGTCCGGCCAGCATCCAGGCGTGAGTGGGCAACGGCGGCTTGTCGCCGTACTCCGCGGTGCCGGTCTTGGCGATCACCGGCCCGCCGGGCACGCCCTGGAGCACGGCACCGCTGCCGCGCTCGACCACCCGGGCCATCATGCTGCGCAGCTGCCGCGCCTCGTCGGCGGTGAGCGGCCTGGCCGGCTGCTTCTGGTCCACATCGAGGTCGGGCAGCAGCCCGGGCAGGACGGCCGATCCCTTGACGACCGACGCCACGACTGCGGCCATCGCCATGGGTGAGGCGAGCACCGAGCCCTGGCCGATCATGCTGGCTGCGGCCTGGGTCGCAGTCTCCGGCGCCGTGACCTGGCCGAAGTACGACGGGAACCCGGTGTCGTGGTCGACGCCCAGCCCAAGAGCCGCAGCGGCCTGCGCGAGCGTGTCGTCGCCCAGTTCGTTTCGCTCCCCGATGAAGGCGGTGTTGCACGAGTTGGCGAATGCGTCCTCGAGCCGGATCCGGCCCAGGCCCGGGGTCGGGTAGTCGTCGTAGTTCTTGAACCTCTTGCCGTCCACGACGGTCGTCGGGGGGCAGTCCACGGCGGAGGTGACCGAGACTCCCGAACGCAGGAGCGCGAGGGCGCTCACGATCTTGAACGTCGACCCGGGCGCGTAATGCCCGATGGTCGCGGTGTTGTACCCACCGGAGCCAGGGCCGCTCGCCACTGCGACGAGCTCACCGGTCGATGGTCGGATCGCCACGAGCGCGCTGGCGGGGCCGACGTCGGCCAGGACCTGCTGGGCCGTCCGCTGGGTCGCAACGTCGATCGTGGTTCGCAGCCGCTTCCCGGCGGTGGGATCCGCGGTGAACAACGTGCGGCGCTCCCCCTTGTCGTCGACGGCCACGACGATGGCGCCGCGGGTGCCGGACAGCTGCTCGTCGTACCTCTTCTGGAGTCCGGAGATGCCCACGTCGTCACCGGGCTTGATCCGACCTTTGCTGTCCTTGACCAGTTCGGCCGTCGCCGGTCCTACGGTGCCCAGGATCGCGGAGGCGAAGTCCTTGGTGGGAGCCAGCGGCAACCGGTCGGTGATTGCGCGCGCACCGCGGATGCCGCTGAGCCCACCCAGCACCGCTGCCGGGGCCTCGTTGCGTCGGTAGACGATCCCCTGCACGAAGGCCTTGGGACCGGCGGCCGTGACCTGCTTGACGTAGTCGGGGGCGTCGATGTCGATCAACCTGGCGAGCGCCGTCGCCGACGGGGTCGCCTCCTCCGGCTTCAGTGCGGTCTTGCCGATCCCGACGCGCAACACGGGTCGAAGCGAGACGATCGGCTTGTCCCGGGCTCCCAGGATCTGGCCGCGCTCGGGCTTGATCGTGCTCTGGACGAGCCTCTCGCCTGACTTGAGGGAGGGTTCCACGATCGTCGGACTCCACCGGACCAGCCAACCCTGGCCGTCACCGGTCTCGCCCTTGGAGAGCTTCACCTCGGTGTCGTAGGACCAGGTCTTCGGGCCCACCTTCCAGCGCCAGTCGAGCTCGCCGGTGGCGGAGTCCCCGTCGGTGGACACCCCGCCAACAGAAACCTGGGCGTCGCCCACCCCGCCCTGGAGCCCGTCGGTCACCGCGGCGTAGTCCGTGTCCGCCTCGGTGTCGTCGCCGACGAAGTGGACGCCCTCGACTTTGCCGGACGACAGGGTGTTGGCGGACGACAGGGTGTTGCCGGACGACAGGGCAGTGGCCAGGCGGTTCACCGCGTCCTCGACGTCGGGGCCGGACCCGGGAACGCTGCAGGCACTGAGGGCGAGCAGCAGGAATCCCCCGGCGGTGATGGAGGCGATGGACCTACGCGCTGCGGTGGGACGCATGCGCTCGATCCGACCATGTCCGAGCGGAGGCAGACAAATCGTGGTGCGGGCCGTGGGTCTGTTTGGCGCCGGTCGGCCGACCGCGGCCGACCGCGGAACGGGGGCCGCCGGCGCGATACAGGTCAGCCCTTGAAGGCGTCCTTGACTTTCTCGCCTGCCTGCTTGAGGGAGGACTTGCTCTGGTCGGCCTTGCCCTCAGCCTCGAGCGACTCGTCGTCGGTCGCCTTGCCGGTGGCCTCCTTGACCTTGCCCTTGATCTCCTCGGCCTTGTTGCTGGTCTTGTCCTCGATACCCATGCGCTGGACTCCTCAATTCGATCGATCTCGATGTCAACGGTCGTGCGACGTACACGGGAGCACCAGGAGCATGCCCGAGTGGCCACCGAGGTGTACGCCGCACACTCGCGGGCGCCGTCGTCTCGACACCCGGACCTTCGTGTACCCGCATCATCGAGGAATTCACAACACTGCGTTACTGGTATCGCGAAAAGACGGGGCGGCGGGGGGCGGCGCGCTCTGCTGGTGGTCAGGCCTGGTGCTTGCGGTGGTGGTCGAGGACCTGCGTGGCGACCTGGGCGAGCTTGATGTTCATCTCCTGCGACACCGTCGCGAGCATCTGGAATGCCTGGTCGTCATCGATGTCGTGAAAGGCCATCAGCAGCCCGACGGCCTTGCCGATCTCGCGGTTGCTCTCCAGCCCGCGTCGCAGGGTGGCGGCCTCTTCGCCGCGATCCAGTGCCGCAAGGGTCACCGACGCGAACGCGGTGAGCATGGTCGCCTGATCGAGGGAGTGGTCGGTCAGAGCACCTGCGGTGTCGCTGAAGATGTTGAGGGCACCCACCTTCTCGGCGTCCTGCCTGATCCGGAACCCCGCCATACCCCTGATCTCGGTCTTCTCCAGGATCGCGGCGGCCAGGGCCGGCCACTTGCTCCCGGTGGTGAGGTCGGGGCACATGTGCTGGTCGGGCTCGGTCTCGTCGATGGCATCGCGGCAAGGACCCTCGCCAAGGGCGTTCTCCAGCCGGTCGACCTCTCGGGCGAGCTCGTCGGAGGCGCCGACGGTCCGGTTCCGCCCGCTGCGGCGCACCATCAGGGAGGCGTGATCACAGCCGTCGACGAGATCGACGGCGCTGCGGCACACGGCGTCGTTCACGGCGTCGTAGGACTCGCCGGCATAGACGACTTCGGCCAGGGCGCGGAAGGTGATGAGCAGTTCCGGAGGAATGGGGGTGGGCATCGTGAGACATCCTCGTTGGACGGGCCGCCCTTTGCGTCGGGCACAGCATTTGCGCGGGCACAGCACTTTCGTCGGGCACGCATTTGAGTCGGGCACAGGGTCGTTCCCGGATTCTTGAGTCCGACTACCGGTCATCCTTTCACGATCCGGAGCGGACCTAGCGCGCTCCGCGGAGCAGGTGGCACCCCGTCGGCGAAGGCCTCGGGCTCCATCGCCCAGGCCGAGAGCAACTAGGCATCCCAACCGTCGGGTCGGTGTTTCTTCGCCAGCTTGCCCACTACCAACGCGTAGGACTCGTCGACCGCCTCGCACACCTCGTCGTCATCGATCGCACCGTTGAAGCTCAGGTCGTTCCACCCTGACCGGCCGATGTAGGCCATCACACTGGCATCGTCGGGATAGCGGTGCAGCCACTCGTCGGCGACCTCGCGGTTGACCCCGCTCTTCACACCGACCCCGTCGCCGCCGATGAAGGCGAAGATCTTCTCGTGGACCTTCACCACCGGGTACTCGTGGTCCCACGGGTTGTCGGCCCACGCCCCGGGCTTCGCGAGGCAGTGGGCCAGCATCTCCTCGGGTGTCATGGGAAGAAGGTACGACGGGCGCTGGTCGAGCAGGCCGACTGCCCTTGCGTCGGCGGCCATGAGGGATCGGCGCGTGCCTAGAGTTGTCCACATGGCCACCGAGACCTCCACCGAGATCCCCCGTCCTGAGTCCGGCGACGTCGTCGAGCTGATCCTCGAGGACCAGGAGCGCAACCGGATACTCCAAGAGGGCTTCGGCAGCAGCACGCACGTGCGGGCGCACCTCGACCTCTGTTGAGGACCGCCTGTTGAAATCCTGGCTGGCCGACACCAGGCCACTGCGCAACCCGTACTTCCGGAGGCTCTGGGCCGCCAACATCGTCACCGTCGTCGGCGCCCAGCTCACCGTGGTGGCCGTCCCGGCGCAGATCTACGTGCAGACCGGCTCCTCGGCGTACGTCGGTCTGACGGGGATCTTCGGATTGGTCCCGCTGGTCGTCTTCGGCCTCTGGGGTGGCGCGCTCGCTGACGTCATCGACCGGCGCACCCTGCTGATCTGCACCACCGTCGGGCTGATCGTGACGAGCACCCTGTTCTGGCTGCAGGCATGGGCCGGGGACACCAACGTCTGGTTGCTGCTCAGCCTGTTCTCGGTGCAGCAGGCGTTCTTCGCGGTCAACCAGCCGACGCGCAGCGCCGTACTCCCCCGGCTACTGCACCTGTCGCTGCTGCCGGCCGCCAACTCGCTGAACATGACCGTGATGCAGGCCGGTGCGATCGGTGGGCCGCTCATCGCGGGTGCGCTGATCCCGCTCTTCGGCTTCCCGTGGCTCTACCTGATCGACACCCTCACGTTGATCCCGACCCTGGGCGCGGTGCTGTCGTTGCCGCCGCTGCCGATCGAGGGGACGACGGGAAGCCTGGGGATCGGGGCGGTGCTCGACGGGCTCGGCTACCTGCGCGGCCATCCGGTGCTGCTGATGTCCTTCCTCGTCGACCTCATCGCCATGGTCTTCGGCATGCCGCGCGCGCTCTTCCCGGAGATCGCGCACGTCGACTTCGGCGGCCCTGAGGGTGGTGGTCTGGCCTTCGCGCTGCTCTTCGCCGGCATCCCGGCGGGCGCGGTCCTCGGTGGGGTGTTCTCCGGCTGGGTCTCCCGCGTCGAGCGGCAGGGAGTGGCCGTACTCGCCTCGGTGATCGTGTGGGGCCTGGCCATGGTCGGCTTCGGCGCCGCCGTAGGGCTGGCCGATACCTGGCGCTGGCCGATGCTCGTGGTCACCGTGCTGATGCTCGTGATCGGCGGTGCGGCCGACATGGCGTCTGCCGCCTTCCGGATGAGCATGCTGCAGAGTGCCGCGTCCGATGCCGTACGCGGCCGGTTGCAGGGCGTTTTCACGGTCGTCGTGGTCGGGGGCCCGCGCATCGCCGACGTCGCGCACGGTGCGGTCGCGGTCTCGATCGGAGCCGCCGCCACGGCGGCCGGCGGTGGTGTCCTGGTCGTCGTCGCCACCGTGCTGGCAGCGGTCGCCTTCCCGGCCTTCGTCCGCTACCGCGTCATCGCGGCGACCGGTCGCCCGAGCTGACCGGGCACTTCTGACACGCCGTACGACGCTGAACGGGCACGACCGTCACGCGGCAGTCCGTCGAGCGGGCAGTACCTTCACGGGCAGCGGGCCGAGAGTGCCCGATAGGAAGGCCCATGAGAAGGCCCTGAGAAGGCGCAGCCCGCGCAGCGCTAGCTAGCGTCCCCGGAGAGGGCCCGTGGGAGGGGAGAGCGCGGCGTGAACTCCATCGACCCGCGCAGCCCTCGGCGCATCGTGGTCAGCGAGTCCAGCAGGTAGTTCTGGCGCACCCGCC